>ERZ1106935.114-NODE-114-length-99184-cov-6.837010_pt1 | contig 99184 bp, 89 predicted proteins | sample MGYA00403666_ERZ1106935 | MGnify/ENA primary metagenome ERZ1106935 (study PRJEB35170, sample SAMEA104062452) | human gut metagenome | biome: human gut; feature: human-associated habitat; material: faeces | place: Denmark | collected 2012-11-20 ... | reverse complement strand
CACGCTACGCGGCAAAACCCCTTTTTTCCCTTTGGGGGTTTTGCCGCTTCGGTGTGCAGGCGCGTGCGCGCGGGGGGTCAAGGCGGGCCGCTGGCCCGCCAGAGGGTGGGCCGCTGCGGCGGCGGGCCCCATGGCGGGCAGCAGGCTCCCCCTTTTGCCCTGTTGGTCTCCCCAGCGTAGCACGGCGTCAAGGGTCTCCGGGCGGCGGCCAGGTCGAGCCTGGCGTCCGCCCGCTCGCATATCCCCACGTTCGCGGGCTATGCGCTGCTGCCGCCCTCCGCCGAGCGGGCCACGGCCCGCCCTTGACTTTGCCGTGCTGCCCAAGCACTGCCCAACAGGGCAGAAAGGGGTACAAACCATGCTCACCACATCCACCGCCGCCGTCGCCGCCGTCCTCGCTGATTATCTCCGCTGCCGTCAGCTGGCGGCCCTCGCCCATGCCAACTACCGCGCCGTCGATGCCGCCGTCAGCGCCCGCATGCGGGCCGACCCCGCATACATCCCCGCCATCGCCCACGATGAGATCATCCGTCGGCGCGATGCCGTCGGTAAAGGCTGCCGCGCCATCGACGCCCAGCTTGCCACCGCAGCGGCCACGGCCCTGGCCGTGGGGGCCATCACCTGGGCCGAGTACCAGCAGGCTATGCAGGTGTAAGCAAAAGGGCGGGGCCATCTGGCCCCGCCCTTTTGGCGTGCTACTCTTTGCGCCCTCGCCTTTTGGCAGGGGCCATGCTTTTCAGTTCCTCGGGGGTCAACTGGTCAGACAGTGCATACACCAGCGTCGTCGCCACGTGGGCCGGGTCGTGGTTCAGCTTGCGGCGCACCGCGTCCAGGTCGCCGGTGCGCCGGTACTCGCCCACTGCGTACACCTTCCGGGCGCTGTGCGGGCTCACGCTGGCTTTCTTGGGCACGGCCCCGCTGCTCTGGAAAAACCTCGCCACGCGCTTGCAATCCTTCCAAACGGCCTGCCGCGTCCGGGGCCGTCGCCAATCGTTGCGGCCCTCGAAACAGTACAGCCGCCCGGCCTGGCTTAATAGCCGTAACTGCAAGTCTTTGGGTATGTACACCCGCCGAGTTTTGCCCGTTTTGGCTTCCCGCACCGTGAAGCGCTGCCGCTGAACCTGCTCTGTGCGCAGGTTCAGCACGTCCCCCACCCGTAGGCCGGTAGCCAGCATCACCTCAAATACTAGCCGGTTTGTAGGCTGCAATGCCGCGAGTACCAGCCCCAGCGGGCCCGGCTCCACGTAGCTACTCCGCACCTTTTCCACACTCCTTTACATTCCGGTTTTTGTTAACTCGTTCGCACGGCCAGCACTCAAGCGGCATAAACGCCGGGTCAACGCCCGGCCAGGGCCATGCCGGTGCTGCCGCAGGGTCGCAGCCCTTGGCGGGCCGCTCGCAATACTGCGCTACACCGTGCAATACTTCGGTGTAAGCCACCGGGTCAAACTCCACCCGGTAACGGGCCGCATCCAGCAGCGCCGCCATGCGCTCACGCTTGCGGCGGCCTAACTCGTTTATTCTGTCAGGCGCGTCCAGCAGCGTGGCAAATATAAAGCGGTCAGTGTCGTTCAAGGCTGCCACCTCGGCGCTGGCCTGCACATCGGCCAGCCGGTACACGGTCGGCCACATGGCCGCCACCTCATGGGGCCCAGGCAGCCCGCCTATTGTCAGCTCCAGACGGGTCAATGGCGCATCCAGGCCACTCTCCATCTGTTTGTTGTATAGCTTGCATCGGCCCGGCATATTCCGGGCCCCCACGTATTGGGTGCGGTCGCTGGCGCTGTGCGTCACTTCCTCATACAGGCGGGCATCCTTGCGTAGGCTGTACTGTTCACGGGGTGCGGCCCAATCACAGGCCAAGTCCCACTGCTTCACGGTGCAGCCATCCACCAGCCGGGCCCGCTGCCATAGCTGCCGCAGCAGCCACAGCAGCGCCCGTTCTGCCCCTACTTTGTTGGGGTTAAACTCTAACTTTGCGGAGTCGCTCGGCCGGCTTTTTCCGTAGGCCACCAGCCCCACGCCCAGCCAGAACGACCGCTCCCCTTTATCCCCGCACACTATGCGGAACTGGTTACGGTACGTCCCAAACTTGCGGCTTTCCCAATGGTCAAACTCAAACCACTGCACCGCCGCCAGCGCGTCCAACAGCCCCTGCGAAGTTTCGTGTCGCAGCCTAAACACTAGCTGTATTTTGTCGCACGAGTAGACCCCGCCTGTTTTTTCTTTTACTTCTCCCCTGTAGCAAATCTTGCCGCTGTACATTTGTACACCAGATTTGCCCTATTAGATATAGGGCAAATCAATCTATGACGGCCAGCTTCAGCTTGCCGTCACGTTCGCCCAAGGCCAGCTTTATGACCTCGCCTGCTACATGCGCGTTGCCGCTGTACAGGTAGCCCACACGCCCGCGGGCATCCGCTATGTACAAGCGGTACATGGGTTTATCGGGCTGGCCGTCTTTGCCCTTGAACACCTCGCTGCTCACAGACAGAATCGGACACTGAATGTAGTTTTGTTCACTCATTACAGTACACCCCCTTCCTCAACCGCCACAGACAGCAGGTTTTCAGCCAGGCGTAACCGTGTAATCACCGGGTCAAGCCAACTCGCAACAATGGGGCTGCCGCAGTGCTGGCAGTCCTTCAACTCTTCGGCGGCCGATGTCAAGTAGGCCAGCGCCTTGCGCACTGCTGGCTCCCGGTCTGCTACGTACTCCTCATAGCCACCACGCTGAACGAGTATACGCTCTTCTGCTTTCTTGTTTTCCATTGTGTACCTCTTTCCCGGGGACACGAAAAGGCCCCCGACATTTTCACGTCGGGGGCCCTATTGCCACGATTTACGCTAAATCCGAATTTAGCAAAATGTAAAATTTCGCTAAATTACAATGATTTAGCGAAATAGTATGTTATGCCTTTATTATAGCTTTCTGCTTCCCCTGTTGTCAAGCGCGTTTTTTCTGCCTGCTGTCAGGTGGTGCCGGGTGCAAGCTCTGCCGCTGATTTCGGATGTGATTGTAATGTGGTGTTTCCTACAAACAAAAACTGCACAGCAGTTATATGAACCGCTGTGCAGAAATTGTTTGAGAAAACGACTGGACCGTAAGCCGGGTTCTGTATCAAACGACGATCTATCTTGGCCTTACGTTGCCGTAAGGCTCACGCCATCACCGGGACGCGCGAGGCTCCGCATAATGTCCCATACGGATGTTGCTTCAAGCAGGGTTTACATAGCCGCAAAGTCGCCAGTGCGCTGGTGAGCTCTTACCTCGCCTTTCCATCCTTACCGTGCAAAGCACGGCGGTTTCTTTCTGTTGCACTATCCCTGGGGTCGCCCCCGGCTGCCGTTAGCAGTTGCTATGCCTCTGTGAAGCCCGGACTTTCCTCAGGCAGTTCTTGCGAACTGTCCCGCCGCCGTATGTTCCACTCGTTTCTGGGATATTATAGCATATTGCACAGCAATTGGCAAGATTTTTTATAATATCAGCTGTAAAAGCAGCAATAAAACCACCCCGGGCACGCCCAGTACAGCCGCCACAAAGGCTGTATAGCGGTTCAGCGGCAGTGCAATGCCGCTGACAGGTTCTAGCAGCGCCATCACAGCCAGCACCCCCAGCCCGCAGACGGCCCCGGCCAGCACAGCCAGTACCGGGTGCCGCTGGCGGGCGGCGCACCGCAAAACCAGCAGTAGGCATACCGCACCGACCGCCCAGGGCCACAAAGTGTCTGTCAGCGGCACGGGGCATCCTCCTCCCGCAATAAGCGCAGCAGCACACGGCTACGGCATCGCAGGGCCGCATGTTGGTAGGTTAACTGCTCAATTACAAAAGGGTCCAGCGCTTCTTGAAAAGCTTTCTCGTTAGCACGCAGGGCTTGCGTAGCTGCGTCCAGCTCGGCCATCAGGGCGCGGCGCTCTTTCTGGCATTTCTTTTCCTGCCGGGTCAGGTGCTTCACGGTAAGGCCCCCTTTACAACAGGATGCAGATCAGGCCGTCGCAGCCCTCATTGATAATGCGTTCCAGCGTAGATTGCAGGCGGCTGCGGGCCTCCTGCGGCATATGCAGCAGCTTGGCCTGCACTCCCTCGCTGACCAATTCGTTCAGGCTTTTGCCAAAGATGTTAGTGTTCCACAGTTTGCCGGGGTCGGTCTCAAAATCTGCCAGCAGGCTCTTGATGAGTTCTTCCCCCTGCTGCTCACTGCCAACCGTGGGGGAAAGTTCAGTGTGGATGTTGGCCCGCATAATGTGCAAACTGGGTGCGCTGGCGGAGAGCCGCACACCGTACTGCCCGCCCTGGCGCACGATCTCCGGCTCTTCCAGCGTCAGTTCTTCGATACCCGGCATCACAATGCCGTAGCCGGTGGCTTCCACCTGGTCAAGGGCCGATTTGATCTTATCGTAGGCGCGCTTTGCCTTGGCCAGGCTGACCACACAGGGCAGTAGGCTGGCTTCATCCACGATGGAAAGCCCGGTCTGCTCACCCAAAATTTTGTAAAAAATATCAGGTGCAATCATTGCCGTAATGTGCACCGAACCGCTGGCAAGGTCCATGCCGGTCAGCATGGTTTTGGTGATGTACTCACATTCCAACGGCAGATTTTTGCCTGCAATATCGGCCATTTTGTGCACAGAGCCGGCAAATTTCAGCATGGCAGTGTATACGGCGCTTTGCAGCCAATGGCCGGGTTCCAGCATCATGACCCAGCTGGGCATCTGCACGGCGATTTCTCGAATCGGGAACTCATACAAAAGCCGCTGCAAAATGCCGTCCAGCGCTTCGGCAGTCATTGCTACGCAGTTGATGGGCACGACCGCCCGCTGGTAGGTATCCTGCAATTGGGCGGCCAGCTGGTGGGCGGCATCACTGTCCGGGTCAGTACAGTTCAGCAAAATGACATAGGGCTTACCGATGGCCTCCAGTTCGGCGATGATGCGGCGCTCGGCCTCGCAGTAGTTTTCCCGCGGCAGGTCGGCCACGCTGCCGTCGGTGGTGACAACGACGCCCACGGTTGCATGCTCACGGATAACGCGCCGTGTGCCGGTCTCGGCCGCCAGGTCAAAGGGCACCTCGTGGTCAAACCAGGGGCTTTTCACCAGGCGGGGGGCGTCCTGTTCCTCATGGCCGAGGGCACCGTCCACCATGTAGCCCACACAGTCGATAAGCCGTGCCCGGAAGCTGCCGCCGCCGGAAAGCTCGATATTGACCGCCTTCTCCGGGATGAACTTCGGCTCGGTGGTCATGATGGTGCGGCCTGCGGCGCTTTGGGGCAGTTCATCGTTGGCGCGGGCACGCTGGGCTTCGTTTTGGATATGCGGCAGCAAAAGCAGCTCGGAGAAGCGCTTGATAAAGGTGCTTTTGCCTGTGCGCACCGGCCCCACCACGCCAATATAAATATCGCCGCCGGTCCGGCGCGCAATATTCTGGTAGATTTGTTCTTGCGTCACGGTGTTTCCTCCTTTACAAAGCGGCGGGAATCAGCAGGCAGGTGCTCTCGGTGGTCAGGTCCTGGGGTGCGGTGCCGCCGGTCTCCAAGTGGTTGGCGGCGGCCAAGTCTTTGGCGCGGGCGTGGTAGCGCTTGGCAATATCAAAGATGCGCTCCCCTTCCTGCGCATAGTACAGGTACAGCGCCGGGCCATCTGTGCCATCGGTAAATTCTTCTCCCAGATCCACCTCACTTAAAGCCTGCTGGGCCTGGGCCTGCAGCATGGAGCCGGTTATGCTCAGCTCAATTTCTACGCGCAGCCGCGTACCGCTTTTGCCGCTGGTCAGACGGGTCACATCGGCATGCAGGCAGGGGTAAGCATCGCCGGGACTTCCCTGCCAGCTGCCTTCCGGCTGCCAGGTAAAAGCTTTATCGTAACAGGTCAGTTCGCCGCGGCTGTCGGCACACAACACATGGGCCGTGCCTTTGCCCTGCAGTTCCCAGCGGGTCTCTCCTGCTTTTTCTTTGCTGGCTGCTTCCTCAGGAATCTGCACCGGCGCTTCCAGCGTGACAAAGCAGCCGCGCACTTCGGCGTCGGGCGTGGGCAGGTCATCCTCTACGGTCACGGACAGATGGCCGTTCAGGTCGGTGGTCCTTTGCAGCAGCTTGCAGACGGTCTGCACGGTCTGTGCCTGGCAAAGGGTCGAGTAAGCGTCCGCCACCACGGTGTGGGCAGCGAGCCGCCACAGTTCCAGGTGCATTTTCCATGTAACCGATAGGCTTGCATCCGCCGCACCATCCTCTGTGCGCAGGGTGCAGTGCAGCAGCTCTCCCCAGGCGATGCACTGGTCGCTCTCGGCTGCTCCGGGAAGGTCGATGGTCTGTTGAACCGTCATCTCTTTGGTGCGGACATCCAGCGCTTCGCTTTCCGGCGGCTGGCAGCAAACTTGCACCTGCAAAATGCCCTGGCAGCTGGCCTGCCCGGTCTGCATGGTCAGGCTGGTCAGGGTAAAGCTGCCGCCGATATCCAGGATGGACTCCCCTGTGCCCGGCAGCGGCAGGTTGATCTCACTGGTCAGGGCCTTTTCCTCGGCGGCCACGCGGGTCAGGCCGGATAGCTCTTGTGTGCGCTGCTCAATGCCGCAATCGGCCAGCGAGGTCAGCAGCTCGCAATTCCTGACCATCAGCGCCGCGGCACACAGGATGTACGCCCCGCGCAGGTCGATGCGGTGCTCACTGACGGCGCGGCAGTTGCAGTATTCCTGCTCGCCCCAGACCTGAGCCGGGCCTTCGGCAAAGGCAGCGTCCGGGAGCTCGACCGATTTTTCAAAGGCAAATTTCTGCTCGGTGCGGTACAGGCGGCAGCCGGGCTCGTCGCTTTGATAATACACGGTGCAGCGCAGATACCCCTCGCAGTGCCAGCGCCCGCTAGCTACCCGGTTTTGCAGCACCACCGGCTGCATCAGGCATTTGACGATCTTAAAAACAGCCGGCTGATAATCCGGGATCAAAATTTCCGTTTCCACCGGCAGTTCCTGCCGTGTTTCCCACCGCCCGCCGTATGCTGCAAGGGTGTCCTTAAACACCTTCAGTTCCATGCTGGTTACCCCTTTCCGTTTGGTATTCTTGTGCATGTATATGCGGCAGGGTAAAAAAATAGCCCCTGCTCAACGGGCAGAGGCATAGGATATTTTACACTTTGAAAGCTGCGCGGAGCAGCCAGCGCAGCGCGCGGGGACAACGTACCACCACTACATGCACGGCTTACACCTCCCTTCCCTGGGATTTACTGTATAAACCATACTATGGCAGCAGTGCGGGATGTGTGCCTTTAATCGGCGCGGGTCAGCACAACGATGCCATGGCCTGCCTGGCAGCGCAGGGTAACGGTGGGTTCTACAAACTCGTTGCTGACACCAAGAGGAAAATCCGGCACGAGTTCTGCACCGTGCAGGGGGTAATACGCCCCCTCAATGTCCACGCCGATCAACTTGCCATCCCATGGGAACACCGAAAGATACTGCCATTCGCCGCGCTGCAAGGTAAGGTCTTTGCCGGGGACAAGATAATGGATTTCGCTGGCGGTATCTGCCAGCACTACGTCCACGCCATGCTCAGCTAAAAACAGGCCAGTGGAAAGGTTGGCAATCGTATGCTCCAGCCGGGCACCGCCCAAGGCGCCCAGCATGGTGACCTGGGTATAGCCGTTTTCCAGCAGCCATTTGGCGGCGTAGTGGGTGTCGGTGTCATCTTTGACGTGTGGCAGCACAATGGTATCGCTATCGGTATTAGGCTGCGGGGCAGAATCAAAATCCCCCACGATCAGATCCGGGTGCACACCCAGGCAATCGGAATTGCGGTAGCCGGCATCGCAGGCTACTACAAAGCTGCCGGGGCGGCAGTAGCGCTTCATAGCTGCATCGACCGGCACGGCCGAAAGCAGGATCGCGTGTTTCATTATTTTTCCCATTCTTTCCTGGCGCTGGCTTCCTCGTACATGGCAAGGTAGCTGGCATAGCGCGTTTTGCTGATTTTGCCTTCCTCAACTGCCTGTCGCACCGCGCAGTCGGTCTCGGCACGGTGCGAGCAGCCGGTGAAGCGGCACTGCCCAAAGTAAGGCTCAAACTCCGGGAAGGTGTGCTGGATATCCTCTTTGGGGATGCGGCAGAGCTTCTGGGCTTCCAGGCTGGCAAAACCCGGCGTGTCGGCCAAACGGCCGCCGCAGATTTCAAATATCTCCACCTCGCGGGTGGTATGGCGGCCGCGGCCCAGCTTTTGGCTGATGGAGCCGGTCTCCCGCTGCAATTCAGGCGCCAGAGCGTTCAGCAGTGTAGACTTACCCACGCCAGAGTTGCCGCAGAAAGCACAGAGATGATCTTTGATCTGCGCCTTGATCTCGTCAAGGCCCTCGCCGGTCTCGTAGTTCAGCTGCACCAGCGGGATGCCACTAGTTTTGTAGGCATGCACCAGCGTATCCGCCGCGCCAAGGTCAGCCTTGGTCACGACCAGAATCGGCTGCACGTCCTTATAGATGGCCGCTGCCGCCAGCTGATCCAGCACCAGCGTGCTGGGCACAGGCTGCACGGTGCTGGCCACGATGAACAGCACATCCAAATTTGCAATAGGCGGGCGCACAAACACGTTTTTGCGAGGCCTGATCTCGTCGATGACCGTGCCGTCCGGGGAAAGCTCTACCCAATCGCCTGCCACCGGCTTGATGCCGCTTTTACGGAAGATGCCGCGCGCCTTGCATTCTTTAATGCCATCCGGCGTTTTTACGTAGTAAAATCCGCCGATGCCTTTTGTGATATAGTTCATAGCGTTCCCCATCAAAGCGGGTTGCCCTGAGCGTCGCACTGCTGGCCGTTCTCATTCCACATCGTGCCATCGGTCAGCTGGTGGATCTGGTGGCTGCCGTCGGCGCTGGACCACCAGCTCTCTTCGATCACATTGCCGCCCTCATCTCCGCCGCCGTTATCGGTAGGCGTTTCGACGACTTCAGGCACACCGGTGGAGACCACCAGCGTGATAGCCGATGTGATTCGGGCCTCGGAACCGGCGGCCGGGCTCTGGCTCAAAACGGTACCGGCTGGCTGTTCGCTGGCCTGCTCGACCACGCGGACCGAGAACTTGCCCTTGATCTCGTTGCGGGCATCTTCGAGCATACGACCGGTCAGGCTGGGCACAGGCTGGGTCTTGTCCTTGTCCTGGCGGCTGACGTAGACGATGACCATCGAGTCACCGGTGACGGTCTCACCGGCAGCAGGCTGGGTGTAGATGACCGCGCCGGGGGCGACGGTGGCGTCCACCATCGGCTTTTTGGTTACGCGCAGGCCCATGTCTTTCAAGGTCTGCTCGGCATCCTCAGCCACCATGTTTTTCGTTTCGGGGATCGTAATATACTGGGTGCCCAGGCTCACGGTCAAGGTGATCTTCTGTCCCTCCTTGACAGTACGGCCGGCCTTGGGGTTCTGCTTGACGATGGTGCCGGCTGGCTCGTCGGAATATTCTTCCTCTTTCTGCAATTTCAGCAGAGAGTTATACTCCGAAGCGCGGAACTCGTCCTCGGTCATGCCGATGAAGCTGATGAGGGTGACGTCGTTGCGGTTGGAGAAAAGCAGGTTGCTGGAGTTGGTGAAGATCAAATAGATCAGGATGGCGGCACCGATGACAAAGGCGACCGCCATACCAAAGAAAATAGGCAGCAGAGAGAAAGGCTTCTGGCCTTTTTTCTTCTTATTCTTTTTGCCGCGGCCGGGGTTCTGGGTGCCCACACGACGGGCTTCTCCGGTGCGGATATTGCTGCCGGACTTAGCCGCTGCCTTGGTTCCAGCCGCCGATTTTGCGGCAGGTTTTGTGCTGTTTACCACGCGGTTGATATTCCTTTCCGGGTTGTCCTGGGCGTTGCGGTACTCATACGCAAAGCGGGCCGAGGGGTTGTGCTTGAAAGCCTCGATGGCTTCCAGCATTTCCTGGGCGCTCTGGTAGCGGTTTGCCGGGTCCTTTTCCATGGCTTTTTCGGTGATCTGGCACAGGGCTTCGGGTACGTTGGGGGCCACCTGCGCCAAAGGCTTGGCCTTATCGGAGATCTGCATGATGGCAATGGACACAGCGCCGTCGCCGTCAAAAGGCAGCTTGCCGGAGAGCATCTCGTACAGCATAACGCCCACTGAGTAAATGTCGGTACGCGCGTCGGTCTTATCGCCCTTGGCCTGCTCGGGGCTGATATAATGCACCGAGCCAATGGCCTTATCGCTGACGGTCTGGCTCTGCGCACGGGAGAAGCGCGCAATGCCGAAGTCCATCATTTTAATCGATCCGTCTGCCAGCAGCATGATGTTCTGCGGCTTTACATCGCGGTGAATGATGCCCTTGGAGTGGGCGTGCTGCAAAGCGCTGAGCACCTGGGTGGCAAAGTGTACAGTCTCTTTCCAGGTCAGGGCGCCGCCACGCTGCTTAAGGTACTCCTTCAGCGTGATGCCGTCCACATATTCCATGACAATATACTGCAGACGGTCCGTCACGGATACATCGTAAACCTTTACGATGTTGGGGTGATTCAAGATGGAAATAGCCTTGGACTCGTTTTTGAAGCGGCGGACCAGCTCCTCGTTATCCAGGAATTCCTCTTTCAATACCTTAACGGCGATGGCATTGCCGGTCCTGGTATCGGTGCCGCGGTAGACGTTGGCCATGCCGCCCATGCCGACCAGACTTTCGATCTGATACCGTCCGTCCAGCCGCTTTCCAATGAGATTATCCATGATTGACCTCCGTAATTTCCACGCCCATCAGCAGCACGGTGATATTATCCTGCCCACCGGCCTGCAAAGCTCTATCTACTAAGATGCTGGGGGCCTCAAAGAACGGGACCTCCCGCAGCACCAGTGCAATCTCTTCATCCGAGATCATGTTGGTCAGGCCATCACTGCACAGCAGCAAAATGTCGCCGACTTCGATCTCGCAGCGGTTATATTCCGGCACGATATTGGCCGAAACGCCCAACGCCCGGGTGATTAGGTTCTTTTTAGGGTGCTGGGCCGCCTGCTCCCGAGTGATCTTGCCGCTGTCCACCAACTGCTGGACCATTGAGTGGTCCCGCGTGATCTGACGCATCTCGCCCTCGTGGAAAAGATACGCGCGGGAGTCGCCCGCATGGACCACATGCGCCAGCCCCCCGCCGGCATACGCACAAACGCCGGTCGTACCCATGCCCATCATCTCAGGGTCCGAGGTGGCTTTTTCATACACGGCGCGGTTGGTAATATCAAACCCGCGCATGATAAAGCTTTTCTCGCCACCCGGCTGCAGGGAGCGCATCTGACGGGCAAAATACTGCTGCATCGTATCGGTGGCAATGTGCGCGGCGATACGCCCGCCATTGACGCCACCCATACCATCGCAGACAATGCCCCAGGCGGTACCGCCCGGCAGCTGCTGCGCGCAGTAGTTATCCTGGTTTTCCTGGCGGCAGCTGCCGATGTCAGTAATTGCGGCAATCTTCATTCAGGTTGGTTCCTTTCCGTAGTTTTCAGCAATTTTCGGCCTGCTGGGCATCCTCGCGGCGCAGCTGGCCGCAAGCGGCACTGATGTCCGTGCCCAAGCGGCGGCGCACCGTGGCGTTCACGCCCAGGCTTTCCAGCTTTTGCTGGAAACGGTGCACGTTGGCGTCGTCCGTAGCGGAGTACGGGCTGCCGTCCACGGGGTTGATGGGAATCAGGTTCACATGGGCGCCCATGCCTTTAATAAGGTTGGCCAGCTTTTGGGCCATCTCATCGCTGTCGTTGACGCCGCGCACCATCGAATACTCAAAGCTGATGCGGCGGCCGGTCTCCTTCTGGTAGCGGTGGCAGGCCGGGATCAGCTGCTCCAGCGGGAACGCATCGTTGACGGGCATCATGCCGGAGCGGGTCACGTTATCCGGCGCATGCAGCGAGACAGAAAGCGTCAGCTGCAAATGGCGCTTGGCCAGCTCGTCGATCTTGGGCACCAGGCCGCAGGTGGACAGGCTGATGTTGCGCATGCCGATGTTGACACCCTCCGGGCAGGAGATGATCTCCAAAAAGTCCATCACATTGTTAAAATTGTGCAGCGGTTCACCGATGCCCATTAAAACGATGTGAGAGACCCGTTCTCCGGAGTCCTTCTGTGCGGTGTAAATTTCTGAGGCAATCTCGCCCGCGGTCAAATCCCGCACGCGGCCTGCCTGGGTAGAGGCGCAGAAGCGGCAGCCCATGGCGCAGCCCACCTGGGTGGACACGCAGACCGTGTTGCCATACTTGTAGCGCATCAAAACCGTCTCGATGCAGTTGCCGTCGGCCAATTGCAGCAGATATTTGACCGTACCGTCCTTGGATTGCTGGCGGCGGCGGATGGTGGGCGCTGCGATGGTGCAATTTTCCGCAAGTTGTGCCAGCAGAGTCTTGGGCTGGTCGGTCATCTGGGAAAAATCCGTCACAAGCTTCTGGTGCAGCCATTTAAAAATCTGCTTGGCGCGGAATTTCGGCTGGCCCAGGCTGACAAGATACGCGGTCAGCGCGTCCAGCGTAAAATCGGATAAGCAAATCTTCGTTGCTTCGCTCATGCTGCGTTCCTCCCTTCTTTACTATTATAAACGATCATTGTGTACTTTCTGTTTCCAAAATAGCGGCAAAAAATCCGTCAGTGGCCGTTTTATGCGGCAAAAACAGTGTGCCATATTCGCCCTGCTGCATGCCAGGCAGTTGCAAGGCGGGGACAGCCACATGGAAACGCGGGTTATTTTCGAGGAAAGTTTTCACCTGTTCCTCGTTTTCGTCACGATTGACTGTACAGGTAGAATACACCAATCGGCCGTTTTCGGCAAGTAAATCTGCGCCATTTTGCAGGATCTTCTGCTGGCTTAGCAGCAAATTCTCTATCCCGTCCAAATCTTTATAGCGAATGTCCGGCTTTTTGGCTATGACGCCCAAACCCGAACACGGCACATCGCACAGGATGCGGTCGAATTTGCCCCAATCGCTGCGGAGCTGGGCAGCGTCGTTCTGCACGGCTTCGGCACAGGTGACACCGCAGCGGGCAAAGGCTTTGCGCAGCAGCGGCACGCGGGATTCCACATACTCGCCACTGATTAGTTCCCCTTGATTCTGCATGCACTCGGCCAGCGTCAGGCTTTTGCCTCCGGGCGCGGCACAAAGGTCCGCTACTTTCTGGCCAGGCTGTGCCCCCACACAGAGGGCAGCAAACTGGCTGGCCAAGCCCTGCACGTGGAAAAGCCCCCTGGCAAAGGCCCGGCTTGCGGCGGGCGAGCCGTTGAACTCCACCAGCAGCGCATGGGGCCATGGGCCAGGCCGGACGCTGTGGCCCTCGGTGTGCAGCAAATCGGTCAGCTCTTCGTCGGTGGTGCGCAGGGTGTTGACGCGGATGGCCGTAGCCGGGCGCTCATAAAATGCGGCGGCCATGGCGAAGGCTTCTTCACCGTACTGGTTATACAGCAGCTTTGCCACCGCGGGTGACAGGCAGTAATAGGTGCCCAAGCGCTGCAGTGGGTTGGCAAAATCGTCCTCGTGTACCTCGGTTACAACGGCCTTGCGCAGTACGGCATTGACCATACCGGCGGCGCTGCTTTTGCCGAGGGCTTTCGTCAGTCGGACGGATTCATTCACCGCCGCCGACATGGGCACCTGCATATACTTGGCCTGGGCCAACCCGCTGCGTAGCACGGCACGCACCGGGGCGTCCAGTTTGGCGACCGGCTTTTTGGTGTAGCGGTCGATTGTATAGTCCAGCAGCGGCAGGCGCTCCAGCGTGGTGTAAAAGATGCGGGCCGCAAAGGCGGCGTCGCGGGTGTTCATGGGCGGGTCACACTTTTTTAGTTCGGCATCCAGCACCAGGTTGGCGTAACCGGCCTGTTCCTGGTGGATCAATGCCTTCACGGCCAGGCGGCGGGGCGTCACAGGCAGTCCCCCGCTTTTAAGCGCCTACCGGCGGCCCAGGCGGTGCCGGCCATCGGCTTGCCGCCCTCAGGCGTAACGGTCAGCAGAGCCACTGCACCGTTTGCGGCGGCAATGGTCAAGGGCTTAAGGGCCAGCACGGTGCCGGGGGCCGCATTCTGCGGGTTCTCCGCCAGGCGGCTCTCCTGTACCTTGATGCGCTTGCCCTCATGCGCAAACCAAGCCACCGGCCAGGGGTTCATACCACGCACCCAGTTGTGGATGTGGGCTGCGTCTTCGGTGAAATGGAACTGTGCCATCTCCTTGGTCAGCGGCGGGGCCAGCGTGGCCTGGGCGTCATCCTGCTTTTGGAGTTTCAGCTCGCCGGCGGGGATTTTTTCCAGCGCCGTGACCAGTGTTTTGGCACCGACAGCGCTGACGCGGTCAAACAGCTCACCGCTGGTCTCCTCGGGGTCGATGTCAACTGGCTCGACCATCAGCACGTCACCGGTGTCCAGCCCTTCGTCCAGCTGCATGATGGAAACGCCGGTCCCGGAGTCACCGTTGAGCACCGCCCACTGGATAGGTGCCGAGCCGCGGTATTTGGGTAGCAGCGACACATGCAGGTTGATGCAGCCGTACTTGGCTACATGCAACAACTGCGGCGGGATGATGCAGCCGTAGGCCACCACCACGATGATCTCCGGGGCCAGCTCCTGGATGATGTCATCCGAAGAACCGTCCCGCAAAGTGCGGGGCTGATAGACCGGGATTCCACGCTCCACCGCCAGCTGTTTGACCGGCGGGGCCGTCAGGATCTGCTTGCGGCCCACCGGCTTATCGCGGCGGGTAAATACCGCGCAGACCTCGTGCCCGGCGTCCAGCAGGGCTTGCAGGCTGGCAGCGGCAATATCCGGGGTGCCCATGAACAGGATACGCATGATATCAGTCCTCGTTTTCTTCGGGGTAATCGTCTTCGTAGAAATGCTCGGCCAGGTCCATGATGGTGATGCCGTCCAGATGGTTGTTCTCATGCTGGATGCAGCGGGCCAGCATATCGTCAGCCTCCATCTCAAACCACTCACCGTGGCGGTCCTGGGCCTTTACCTTGACATGCTTGGAGCGCTTGATAGCGCCGTTATGGCCGGGAAAAGACAGGCATCCCTCGTACAGTTCCACCTGCTCATCGCTCAGCTCAAGGATCTCTGGGTTGATGAACTCGATGAACTTGTACTCGTAGTTAGCGGGGACTTCCTCGGGCAGGTCACGGTCATCCAGGCAGATGAACAGACGGCGCATCATACCCACCTGCGGGCCAGCCAGCCCCAGGCCGTTGGCGGCGATCAGGGTCTCTTTCATATCGTCCAGCAGGGTGCCGAGGCGGTCATCAAATTTCGTGACGGGGCGGCAGACTTTTTTCAGAATCGGGTCTCCGTCCTGTACAATGGTGCGAAGTGCCATGGGTAATACCTCCAAAATTGTTTTCAATACGTTCTATTTTATAAATCACCGTCGGAGTTGAAATCCACGATCACGGACGCTTTCTGCGGCATTTTTTCTTTGGCGTAAGCATCCAACGTTTCACGCAAAAGGGTGCGGAACGCAGTATCGTTGCGGCATTTCAACGTCAGCTTATAACGGAATTTTCCGTTCAGCATCGTAATGTTCATGGGGGCCGGTCCTAAGATGCGCAGCGGCAGGCCGGGGCGCTGGGCGGCACGTTCCGCCAACAGCGAACCGAAACGCTGGGCCGCGATGAGCACGGCCCCCTCCTGCGCCCCCACAAAGCCAATAACGCAAAACGCGCAGAACGGCGGATACAGGCCAAACTTACGGAAGGTGATTTCCTCGCGGTAGTAAGCCTCGTAATCCTGGGCGGCGGCCAGCTGTAAAACGGGGTGGTCCGGCACGGCTGTTTGTATCAGCGCGCGGCCGGGCAGTGCAGCGCGGCCGCCGCGGCCGATGACCTGCGTGACCAGGCTGAACACGCTCTCGTAGGCGCGGAAGCCCTGCCCGAACAGCAGCGAGTCAATGCCCAGCACACCGACGAGTGTAACTTTTTCAAAGTCCAGCCCCTTGGCCACCATCTGGGTGCCAAGCAGGATGTCGTACTCGTGCCGGGCAAACTGGGCCAGCATCATTTCGTGGGCGTTTTTTTTGCCGGTAGAGTCCTGGTCCATCCGCAAAATGCGGGCGCTGGGCAGAAGTTCCGCCAGTTCTTCCTCAACACGCTGAGTGCCGAAGCCGCTGTAGTGGATCTTGCCGCCGCACTCGGGGCAGAGCGTCGGCAGCGGATGTACCGTTTGGCCGCAGTGATGGCACATCAGCGCCTGCTGGGGTTTGTGGTAGACCAGCGGCACACTACAGTTGGGGCATTTCAGCACGTGGCCGCAATCGGTGCACATACCGATTGTGCGGTAGCCCCGGCGATTTAAGAGCAGGATGCTCTGTTCCCCATTATCGAGATTCTCCTGCAGCTCGCGTGCCAGGCGGCGGCTGACCTCCCGGGAGTTGCCTGCCGTCAGCTCGGCGCGCATATCGATGAAATCCACGCTGGGCAGCGGACAGCCACCGTAGCGCTGGGTGAGGGTAACAAGTTTCAGTTTGCCGCTTTGGGCGGCGTGGTAGGTCTCGGTCAGCGGTGTGGCCGAGGCAAAGACCAGCAGGGCGTTTTCCATGACAGCGCGCTTTTTGGCGATGTCGTGGGCATCGTAGCGGGGGGCAGATTCACTCTGGTAGGTGTGTTCCTGCTCCTCATCCACGATGATAAGCCCTAAATTTTGCAGCGGCGAGAAGACCGCGCTGCGGGTGCCGACCACGATGTCGGCATTCCCCTGCTGGATCATCCGCCACTGGAGCAGCCGCTCGGTGTTGTTGAGTGCCGAGTGCTGTACCGCCAGGCGGCTGCCAAAGGTGGATTTTAAGCGGTGGATCATCTGCGGTGTTAAGCTGATCTCCGGTACCAGCACCAGGGCGCGGCGGCCCAGTTCCAGCGTGCGTTCGATGAGCTTTAAAAATACCACCGTTTTACCGCTGCCGGTCACACCGTGCAGCAGCGCTGCGTGGGGCTTGTCGTCCTCCAAGTCCGGCAGCAGCGCCGCAAAGGCTTTCTGCTGTTCTTCGGAGAGGGTCAGCGGCTGCGGGTCGAATGGAATGTCCGCAAAAAGATCCAGCGACTTATCCTGCTCGGCCACCGTGAGCACGCCCTTTTTGCAAAGGGCATCCAGCGTTGCCTTGGAGATGCCCGCCTCGTCCAGCTGGCGGGCTGTCTTGGGGCCGGTGCTCAGCGCTTCCATCGCAGCCAGCTGACGCGGACCAGGCTTCGGCTTGGCGGGCAGCTCCCCTGCCAGCGTGTAAAGCCGCTCGGTCGAGCGGGACAGCCGGTTCTGCATCACGGGGCGGCCGTTTTCCACGGCAGCACGGTACTGGGCACCGTATGGGATAACCGCCTTGACGGCCTCGAACCAGGTACAGAAGGTACGATCTTTCAAAAATCGCACCAGTTCCAGCAGGTCCGGCGTCAGCCGAGCTTCCGCCGGGGCGGCATCGTACAGCGTTTTCAGCTTTTGGGTGTCGGCGTCCTCCGGCAGCTCCGCTACCGAGAGCACCACCGCCATCCGGGGCTTGTTTCCCCGGCCAAAGGGCACTAACACCATGCTGCCGGGCCAGACTTTATCGTTTAACCGCGGCGGGATGCAGTAGGAATACAGCTTATCAAAGTGGATCGTCGCATCGTCTACCGCCGCCTGGGCAATCTGCAAACTCATTCGGCTGCGCCGTGCTTAAGCTTGAACTGGATGATGGAGTAGATGCTCTCAGCGCAGCTGTCGACCTCGACATTGACCACATGCTCGTCGTAGTTGACGGAGTTGGCAATCTCGGTCTCGGCACGCTTTAAGCGGCGCTGGATGGTCTCCTCATTTTCCGTGCCGCGGTTGCGCAGGCGGCGCTCCAGCTCTTCCATATCCGGGGGCAGCACAAAGATCGTGGTGGCACCCGGGTACATCTTTTTGATGTTGCCTGCGCCTTCGACCTCGATGACCAGAATCACCGGGATGCCCAGTGCCATGCGACCCTCAATCTCGCTGCGCAGGGTACCGTAGTAGTTTTCGCAGTATTTGGTGTGCTCGACAATCTGGTCATGGGCCAGATGATCCTCGAAATCAGCTATCGTCATGAAATGGTAGTTGATGCCGTCCTTCTCACCCTCACGCGGGGTGCGGGTGGTGGCGGAGACGGTGTGCTGGATCTCCGGGTGTTTTTTCAGCAGGCTTGCCACGACGGTGTCCTTGCCGGTGCCGGACGGGCCGGAGACAACAAACAGATACTTTTCACCTTTCATACTCTATACTCCCTTTCAGCTTTCTTCTTCCTGGGCAAAGCGGCCGGTAATACTTTCCAGCGGGATGCCGGACAGAATTACGTGATCCGAGTCCATGATAAGCACCGCCTGGGTCCTGCGGCCGTAGGAAGCATCGATCAAAGCGCCCTTCTCGCGGGCATCCTGCACCAGACGCTTGATAGGTGCCGAATCCGGGCTGACGATGCCAATGACGCGGTCTGCATTGACCATATTGCCAAAGCCGATATTGATCAGTTTCATGGGTGCCCCCGCTTACTCAATGTTCTGGATCTGTTCGCGAATCTTCTCAATCTCGGATTTCAGCTCCACCACCAGGCGGGTGATGGCTACATCCTGGCACTTGGAGCCGATGGTGTTAGACTCACGGTTCAACTCCTGGGTCAAAAAGTCCAGCTTGCGGCCGATGGGCTCATCCAGGGCCAAGATCTCGCGGTACTGGGCCACATGGCTGTGCAGGCGGACGGTCTCCTCATCGATAGCGGTCTTATCGGCAAAGATGGCAGCCTCAGTAACAAGGCGGCTTTCGTCGATGTTGCGGTCGCCCAGCAGTTCCTGCAGGCGGGCGTAGAGCTTATCGCTGTAAGCCTGCACGCGGCCTGCGCTGTTCTCCTCGATCTGGCCGACCAGCGTCTCGATGGTATTGAGGCGGCCCGCCACATCCTCTTTCAACTTTTCGCCCTCGACGGCGCGCATAGCCACAAAGGCATCCACGGCCTTTTCAGCCACCGACTGCACATCTTGCCAGAGTTCTTCCTCGTTGGTGGGGGCAGCAGTCTGGGTCAGCACATCGGGGAAACGCGAAAGCATACCAACGGAGACATCGTTTTTCAGGTCCATCCGCTCCACCATCTCGTTCAGGGCGGCGCGGTAGCCCTCGGCCAGCTGCCAGTTGACCGACACCACGGTATCGGCGGCGGTGACCGTCTGGATGGAAAGGCTTAATTCCACCTTGCCGCGGCTGACCCTGGAAGCCACCAGCTTTTTCAGCTTGTCTTCCAGAAACGCGCAGGAGCGCGGCAATCGGGAAGAATACTCAAAGAAACGCGCATTGACGCTGCGCAGTTCCACCTTGATGTCACGCCCGTGCAGCAGTGCACCGGCGCGGCCGTAGCCTGTCATGCTCAAAACCATATCCTACACCTCATACCTTCGGATTCCTGTGCCAGATGCACAAACACATATATTGTATATTGTACTATTTTTACAGCCAAGATGCAAGAAAATCCGAATAAAAAACTGCACGTCCGCAGAGTTTTCACGCTTTACGGGTGTGCAGTTTTCATTGCTATGTACAAACAGGATTATTCGTCGTCGTCCTCGTCCATGATGCGACCGATGCTCTTGCGGTAGAACGGCTCACTGCCGCGCATGCCCTGCTGGCCCAGCGGAGAGATGGACGTGGTGATATTCAGGTCGATCTTCTTCTCGCGGCCCATCAGATAGGGGCGGGCTGCCTTGGCAACGGCGGCAAACAACTTGTCATCCTTGGGGCCGTCCAGCACCAGCAGATAGCTCTTGGCCTCATCATTGATGATCATGATCTGCAGGTAGGCAGAGCCGACGCCGGGAGCCTGAGCCAGCACTTCGCAGATAGGGTCGGCCAGCTCGTCCGGCAGGACGCTGGGTTCCACGATGGTAACTTTGTCGCCCGGCTTGATTTGTGTGACAGCGGCGCGCTGCTGGGCCAGGGCCTTGGCAATCTCATCCCTCTGCTTTTTGACGGACTCGATCAGTGGCTTCTCCAGGCGCAGGCTGTTCTCGCCGGGGTTGATGACCATGCCGGAGGCATCCGGGTTCTTCGAGACCATATTGGCAAAATCATCAAAGCGCAGCATGATAACCTGGCGGCCCTGCTCCGGGTTCTTCTGCCATGCATGTACAGCGTCCCAATCACTGAAGCCCAGGTAGTAGTGTTTGCCCTCGGGGCTGTTGACCATGATAAGGTTGATTTTGGTGTTGGGGGGCAGCTGCACGCGGCCATCCGGGCCGGGCGTAGGGGCAGACTGACCCTGCAGGTCAAAGTTGGCCGGTGCCAGCAGCGGAGAGCGCACCAGCTCGTTGAGGACGGCATTGAGGTTTTTGGGGTTATTTTCGGCTTTCAGCGCTACGATGGCATCTTTCAGCTTCGGGTTGAACGCCGGTGCTTTGGGTTGATTCTGGTCAGGCATAGTTTTCTCCTCACTTTAATTTTATCGTGTTGATCGCTTCACGCAGGTAGGAGACGCCCACCAGCTTGAGGTCCGGGAACTGGGCCGGATCGATCATTTTTAAATTGTGCTTGGGTACGATGGCTGTATCAAAGCCCACGCGCTGGGCTTCCCGCAGGCGGGTCTCCAGGTGCGTCACGCTGCGCACTTCCCCGCCCAGGCCCACTTCGCCGATAGCGATGGTCTTTTCACCCACCGGCAGGTCCAAAAGGCTGGATGCCATCGCAATACAGACCGGCAGGTCGCAGGCGGTCTCGTCCAGCTTCAGGCCTCCAATGATGTTAACATACACGTCCTGGCTGGAGAAGTTATACCCCGCGCGCTTTTCCAGCACCGCCAGCAGCAGGTACATGCGGTTATAGTCAAAGCCGCTGGCTGTCCGCCGGGGGCTGGGGAAGCTGGTCTTGGTGGCCAACGCCTGTACTTCACTGAGCACCGGGCGGGTGCCTTCCATCACGCAGGCCACGCAGGTACCGCTGATTCCCAGAGGACGGCCCTCCAGCATGACCTGGGAGGGGTTCTCGATCTGGGCAAGGCCGCGGCCGGTCATATCGAACATACCGATTTCGTTGGTGGAGCCATAGCGGTTTTTGACCGCGCGCAGTACGCGGTACGGCAGGGTCTTGTCGCCCTCAAAGTACAGCACCGTATCCACGATATGCTCCATGACTTTGGGGCCTGCGATGGCGCCATCCTTGTTGACGTGGCCCACGATGAAGGTGGGAATTTCCAGCGTTTTGGCTACATTTAAAAAGCGGGCCGAGCTTTCCTTGACCTGGCTGACTGTGCCAGCCGAAGAGGAAATATCGGTGCAGCGCATCGTCTGGATGGAGTCGATGACCACGAGGTCCGGCTTCATAGATTCGATCAGACCGCAGATCTCGTCCACATCGCTTTCTGCCACCAGCGAGATGTTGTCCTCGGGCACGTTCAAACGCACAGCGCGGAGTTTGATCTGCCGCACCGATTCCTCGCCCGTGACATAGAGCACATTTTTGGTTTTGCTAACCTCGCCGCAAAGCTGCAGCAAAATCGTGGATTTGCCGATGCCCGGCTCGCCGCCGATGAGCGTAACGCTGCCGATGACGATGCCGCCGCCCAACACGCGGTCCAGCTCACTGATGCCGGTGACGATGCGGCTTTTCTCCTCGGTGGTGCTGATGTTTTTCAGCTTTTGGGGCGTCAGGCTCGTCTGACCGGTCACGCGGACGGGGGCTGCGGCGCGGGAACTGCTTTTGGTCGGTTCCGCCACTACATCCTCGGTCATCGTATTCCACGCCCCGCAGGAGGGGCAGCGGCCCATCCACCGGGGGCTGGTCTCGCCGCACTGGTTGCAGACGTAGATCGTTTTCAGCTTATCTTTAGGCATGGGGTTCCTCCGGCTACAAATTCAACGACTGCCCTTATTATATCCCAAATCTGCAATGGGGGCAAGTAATCTGCGTAATTCCTGTAAAAAAGGCCGCCGCCCCGGGAACTTACGGTGTCTCCGGCGGCAGCGGCCTGCTTTATTGCGTATTATAGGGTCACTTTGTGGTAGACCTTTTTACCCTTTTTAATGACAACGCCCTTGTTCAACGCTTCGACGGTCAGGGCAGCCTTCGGGTCGGTGACTTTCTCGCCATCCACCAGAACACCACCCTGCTGGACCAGCTGGCGGGCCTCACGGTTCGAGCCGCACAGGCCAGCGGCGACCATGGCAGCCAGCAGACCGACGGTGCCGTCTTTGACGAGGGAGGCATCCAGCTGGGTGGCGGGCATGTTCTCGTGGTCAGCATCACCACTGAACAGGCCGCGGGCAGTGGCCTGGGCCTTCTCGGCTTCTTCCTCGCCGTGGACCATCTTGGTCAGCTCGTAGGCCAGGATCTCCTTGGCCTTGTTGAGCTGCTCACCTTCCCAGTGATCCATCTCATCGATCTGCTCCAGCGGCAGGAAGGTCAGCATGCGGATGCACTTGAGGACATCTGCATCGCCGACATTGCGCCAGTACTGGTAGAACTCAAACGGGCTGGTCTTGTTGGGATCGAGCCAAACAGCGTTGCCGGCGGTCTTGCCCATCTTCTTGCCCTGAGAGTCGGTCAGCAGGGTGATGGTCATGGCGTAGGCGTCCTTGCCCAGCTTACGGCGAATCAGCTCGGTGCCGCCCAGCATGTTGCTCCACTGGTCGTCACCGCCGAACTCCATGTTGCAGCCGTAATTCTGGAACAGGTGGTAGAAGTCGTAGCTCTGCATGATCATGTAGTTGAACTCGAGGAAGGACAGGCCTTTCTCCATGCGCTGCTTGTAGCACTCTGCACGCAGCATGTTGTTCACGCTGAAGCAGGGACCGACTTCGCGCAGGAGCTCGATGTAGTTGAGGTTCAGGAGCCAGTCGGCGTTATTCAGCATCATAGCCTTGCCGTCGCCAAACTCGATGAAGCGCTCCATCTGGCGCTTGAAGCACTCGGCGTTATGGTCGATGTCCTCTTTGGTCAGCATTTTGCGCATATCGGTACGCCCGGAGGGGTCACCGATCATGGTGGTGCCGCCGCCGATCAGGGCGATGGGACGGTTGCCTGCCTGCTGCAGGCGTTTCATCAGGGTCAGGGCCATAAAGTGGCCAGCGGTCAGGCTGTCGGCCGTGCAGTCAAAGCCAATGTAGAACGTAGCCTTGCCGTTGTTGATTACCTCTTTGATTTCCTCTTCGTCCGTAACCTGTGCGATCAGGCCGCGGGCTTTCAGCTCGTCGTAAATCGTCATGGAATTTACCTCCCGTTTGTTGCGGCAAGGGCAAAAATAAAAGCCCCTGCCAAATGTGAAATTTGGCAGAGGGCGAAAGTTCGCGGTACCACCTCTGTTTGCCTGCCCCTCGCGGCGGCAAGCCTTCGCGGGTGCGGCAGACAAAGGGCTGCGTACACCCAAACGCTGTAACGTGCGTACACGGCACGGCCTACTGTTGATTCAGCCTGCTGCTCCGGGATGTATTCGGCATACCTGCTGTTGACCCCTCGCACCGACCGGGGCTTCTCTGGAACAGGAAAGGCTGCGTACTGGTTCCCTTCATTGCATTTAACAGGTTTCACTTTATCATATTCGGTGCCGCTTGTCAAGGCTGTAAAACATTCCATATAAAATGTGCGCACCGTCCAGCCCCGGCAGCGGCAGCAGATTGGCCCCGCCCACCAGCAGGTTGGTGCAGGCAAACCAGTAGCCGCTGTAGCTGTACTGCCCCGCCGTCTGCATGTACAAAAGCACCGTGCAGCAGGCCAGCAGGTTTGCCAGCGGCCCGGCGGAGGCCAGCCGCAATTCTTCTTCGGGTGTCATCGGCACGCCGCGAAGCTGTAAGCAGATGCCGAAGGGCGACAGCGTCAGATCCGGCCAGCGGTGCCAGAGTTTGCGGTACACGAGGGCGTGGGCACTTTCGTGTAGGATGGCGCACAGCAGCCCTATGCGCAGCACGCCGGTACCGTCCAGCGACAGCAGGCAGGCCAGCAGGAACAATGTTACCGCCGGGGTGCGCAGCCGCAGGCGCGTTTTACGCCGCATCCTGCAACGCCTGTGCCGGGTCATAGCGCAGCCCTTTGTGCAAAATTTCAAAATGCAGGTGCGGGCCGGTGGCGTTGCCGGTCTCGCCCACAACGCCCAACACCTGTCCCGCCGTGACCACCGCCCCAGTGCTGACGAAGAGATACTGCATGTGGGCGTAAAGGGTCTCGTCACCGTCCGCGTGCAAAATACGCAGGTAGTTGCCATAGCTGGCATGCTTACCCGCTACACGCACTACGCCGTCTGCTGCGGCCAGCACCGGCGTGCCGGTAGCAGCAGCCAGGTCATGCCCCAAATGGAAGTCCGTTCCCCCACCGCCCATGGGGTCGGTGCGCCAGCCGTAACCGGAGGTACGGGTACAGGAACCGCCGGGCAGCGGGAACAGCAGCGGGAAGTTTGGCGTGTAACTTTCCTCACGCGCGTTGGCGGGAGGCTGGGGTTTGCGTCGGGGCTGGCGGGCTGTTTCCGACGTTGTGGGCAGAGCCTGGGCGATGGCAGCGGCGGCTTTCTCTGTAAATTTAGAGAAGTAACGCTCTGTGCTCAGGAAAAAATCCTGCTCCGGCTGCATAGCCTGGGCAAAGGTGCGGCGCAGTTCCGGGTAAAACGGCAGGCCCATCATCCGTGCGGCCAGCGCCACCAGCAGCACCACAGTACAAAAAAGCATCTGCCCCCACAGCAGGGTGTCTCCCCCGTTTTCACAGGCTGGACGCGGGGGCGGCGGTTTTTGGCTTTCGCTTTGCGGTGCGGCATTTTCCCACATGGTCCCCACCTCCTTTTACCAGATTGTATGCAGGCGGGGAGCCAAATAGAGCAGCAATACAAAAGCAGCGGGAGTCCATGCGTTAGGCACAAACTCTCGCCGCCGTTTTACGTTTTACAGATTATACGCCCAGGGCTTTGCGCAGCATTTCCAGGCGCTCATCCAGCAGCTTCTGGGGCTTGGTGAACAGGCCAAGGCCGTCCACGTCCAGCGTGCACTCCAAACTGGTAGAGTCGCCGCCGCCCATCAGGATGGCGGTAAAGGTGCCGTTGATCTTGCCTTTGCGGAAGTTGCAGCTGAGGTGGCGGGCCTTGTCCTTACGGGTAAAAACGATTTCGGTCGTGCCGCCGTCGGTGTTATGCTCGACGCCTTTCAGACCGTCGTCGCTCTCCTCGTACTCACTCACATCACTGCGCCAGTGGTTCAGGGTGGGCTTGGTCAGGTAAAGCCACACCTTGTTGGGGTCGCAGCTGTAATTGGCGGTCACTACACAGGTTTTCATACTTTTGGGTTCTCCTTACTTTTTGTTACGGCCAAAGAGATTTTGCAAAAGGCCGGTTTTGGCCGGGCGCAGGGCGGCGGCCTTGCGGGCACGCACAGCGGGTTGGGCTGCGGCGGCCGCACGTTTGGCCACGGGCTTTACGGCGGGGGCAGACTTTTCGGCGGCCTGCTCAAAGCCGTTCTGGAAATAGCCGAACATGGCCATCTGGCTGTCCACCGGCGGCTGGCCCGGGGCTGGCTTGACCTTGGTGTAGGTGCCGTCCGGCTGCATTTCCCGCGCGTTGACGGTATCCCGCAGCTGCAAGTCCAAAATGCCGCGCAGCTTTTTGGCGATAGCCGGGTCGTCCACCCGCACGCCGACTTCGACGCGGCGCTCGGTGTTGCGGGTCAGGAAGTCGCCGGAAGCGATGTAGATGCGCATATTCTCGCCGCTGCCGAAGCAGTAGATACGGGAATGTTCCAGATAACGGCCCACCAGGCTGCGGATGTGCACATTTTCGGTGCGGCCGGGCACGCCGGCGCGCACACAGCAGATGCCGCGGACGATCATGTCTACACGCACCCCGGCGCAGCTGGCTTCGCTGATCTTGTCAATGATCTGCGGGTCGTTGATGGAGTTGTTTTTGAGGATCATCGAGGCAGGCTTACCCTGCATGGCCAGTGCAATCTGGCGGTCCATCTCCTCCAGCAGCACACTCTTGAAGCGCAGCGGCGCTACCAGCATGGTGTCGGCTTCGCTGGTCAGACGCTGCAGAGCCATGTTGTTGAACACGGCGCTGGCTTCCTCGCCGATTTCCTGGCGGGTGGTAATGAAGGACAGGTCAGTGTACAGCTCGCTGGTCTTCTCGTTATAGTTGCCGGTGCCGATCTGTGTCAAGTATTTGTACTTGCCATCCTTGCGGCTGGTGATGAGCGTCAGTTTGGAATGGACCTTGTAATCGTCAAAGCCGTAGAATACCGTGCAGCCGGCATCCTCCAGTTGTTTGGACCAGTCGATGTTGTTCTGCTCGTCAAAGCGGGCGCGCAGCTCGACCATGGCCACGACTTCCTTGCCGTTTTCTGCAGCGGCAATCAGCGCATTGACGATCTGAGAGTCGCTGGCCATGCGGTACAGCGTCATTTTAATGGAAACGACGTCCGGGTCCGCCGCAGCGCGCAGCAGCATGCGGATGAACGGGCGGATGCTCTGGTATGGGTAGGCCAGCAGCACATCGTGCTTGCGGACCTCGGTGTACAGGTCGTACCCTGCCGGGGCCTGCATGGGCTTGGCCGGCGGGTAGAACATGGCGTTGTGGCTGCCGTCGCCGGAGATGCGGCCGGCCAGTTTGAACAGGCAGCCGGTATCCAGCGGCGAGGTCTGGGCATAGCAGCGGTCCGCCGGGACGACCAGCTTCTCCCGCAGGAACTTGACGATCTCCTGCGGAGCGTCCGGCCAGAACTGCAGGCGCACAGCTGCCAGCTTGCGGCGCTTTTTCAGCAGGTCGCTCATGACATCGCGGAAGTCTATGTCGTGGTCCATCATGCCCTCGTCCACGGTAATATCCGCATTGCGGGTCACGCGGAAGAGGCACTGCTTCTGCACGCTGCTGCCTGCAAAGATGGTAGCGGCATAGTGGGCGACCAGCTCCTCCACGAAGGCAAAGCAGGTCTCCTCGCCGTCCTTGATGAAAAGCACGCGCTCAAACTGGCTGCTGACGGGCACGATGCCGTAGCAAACGCCGTCGTTTTTGCTGCGCAGCTGGGCCATGTAGTAAATATCTTTGTTGTTCAAAAACGGGAACGGATGGCGGGAATCCACGATCTGCGGGCTGAGCAGCGGCAGGAGCTCGCGCTGGAAATAAGCTTTCCAGAAATGCTCCTGCTGCTTGCTGAGCTTGGTAAAGTCCACCTTGCGGTAGCCCTCCTGCGCCAGAGCAGTGACAAGATGCTGGAAGTATTTGTCGCACTTTGCCTGCAGCTCGGCCACGCGGGGCGTGATAGCAGCAATCTGCTCCGCCGCCGTCATGTGGGTGACGTTATCGGTCTTGTTGTTTTTCACCAGCGTCTGGTCATACAGCGAGCCGACGCGGACCATGAAGAACTCGTCCATATTGCTGCCGAAGATGGCGGCAAATTTTAGGCGCTCGCCCAGGGGCACGGTTTTTTCTTTGGCCAACGCCAGCACGCGGCTGTCGAAGTCCAGCCAGCTCAGCTCACGGTTGATAAAGATGCTCTCGGACTTTTCCAAGGTGATTCCTCCCTATTTATGGTGCCTTTTCGGCGGGCGTTCCCGTCTGTGCCAGGCCTGCCCATTTTTCTGTCATTTGCTCTGATATACCGAGGACATTGGCCACATCCTGCAGCGCCGCAAAGGGGCCGTGCTCTTCCCGGTAGGCAATGATGGCTGCCGCTTTGGCCGGGCCGATGCCGGGCAGGGTCTGCAAGGTTTCGGCATCGGCGGTGTTCAGGTCCACCAGCTGTGTCGGCGCACTCTCGGCGGCGGCTTCCGTCTGCGGCAGTGCTGGCATATACGCGACGGGTGTGCCGGGCTGCCAGATCGGGGCAATCAAGAATAACGCGCCCCATACAATGCCTGCCAGCACCGCCAGTGTGGCCAAAAACAGCAGTACTTTTCGGTTAGGCTGCTGTTTTTGCATACATTTTCCCCCACGGTACTGTAATTTTATTTATTATAGCATACTGTACAGATAATTGCACTTGAATTTCGCAGGTTTTACATAAATTATACGATTTTATCGGTGGCGGTGCAGGTCAGCATCCGGGTCAGGCTCCACCATCACGGCATCCGTGCCAATGGTTTTGATGCTCTGCCACGGGATCACAAGGTCGTCGTCGCTGCCCAACAGCCCCAGGCAGCGGCTGCGACCATGCAGCACCACAGCGGTAAGGCGGGCAGATTTTTCCTCAAACTCAATATCATCGATGCGGCCCAGGTTTTCGCCATTGGAAAGGCGTATCACATCCTTCCGGGCCAGGTCACGCAGCGTCATGGTCCACTCCCCCTTTGGTGTGCGATTTTTCGCCGCTTTATTGTATGCGGTAAGGGTGGAATTGTTTCTTGGACAAATCGGTGAATTTATGGTATACTTAGAAACTAAGTAAGGAATCAATACTTCTCTTTTGCGGAGGGTTTTATGTATAAAAATATTATTTTTGATTTCGGCGGCGTGGTCGTGCAATTCAATCCCAAAGATTTTCTGATGGACCACTTTATGAACAAACGCGCCGAGGAAATTGTGTACGAGCTGACCTTTGGCAGCCAGGAGTGGCAGGACCTGCTCTTCCGATCTTGGACCGCGGCACCATCACCCGTGAAGAGGGCAACGCTGCGATGCTGGAGAACGCCGCCCGCGTCAACCGCGTATTTGAGGTGCAGACCGTCATCGACGAGTGGCCCACCATCCTGCGCACGAAGGAATCCACTGTGCACACCATGCAAAAGCTGAAAGCCGCCGGATACCGCCTGTACTACCTGACCAACATCCCCGCGGATATTATGGACGAGCTGCGCCAGCGGGAATGGTTCTCACTGTTTGACGGCGGTGTTGCCTCCTGTGAGGTGCACCTGTGCAAGCCGGAACCGGCCATCTATACCACCCTGATGCAGACCTGCAACCTGGCGTATGACGAGTCGATCTTCATCGATGACAATAAGGTCAACGCCCAGGCCGCCTACAACCTGGGCATCACCGGCATCCTGTACAAGAACCCCAAGTCTTTTGAACGTGCCCTGCGTGCCTGCGGCATTGAGCTTGACTAAACCTTACACATTTTTCTTATAAAATCAAACACCCCGCAGCTTTGCTTTTGCTTGGCAAGGCCGCGGGGCGTTTTCGGTTTACTTTTAGTTCTGGCAGAAAATGTTCTGCTTTTGGATGATGGGATAATGCACGAGGGCCACGCCGTCCAAATCTTCGTGGTGCATGGACACAGCGGTGATCTGGTTGTTATCGTAGGTCGTGTAGTAATAGACACCTGTATCGGCGTTGCAGCAGCTTGTGTAGAGGGTGATCTCGTACTTGCCGTCGTCCAGCTCACAGCAGCCGCGCTGCTGCTCTACCGAGCCGAGGATGTGGAAGAACTGGCTGACACTGCTCATCTCGTCGTCGGCCGATTTCGAGTTGCCCCGGGTAAAGGCCACTTTGACAAAGCGGGACATCGAGGAGAGGTCGCCCGGCAGGCCGATGCCGCCCATGCCGCGGCTGAGTTCCGGCAGATCCACGCCGGGAGCGAAAGTGTTTTTCGGGGTCCGGGGGCTGAGGGCGCGGTAGTTGGCCAGCATGGCCATCTGCTGCGGGAACGGCGGGTTGTTGGTCAGCACCTCTACAGGATTCTCGTACACATGCAGGCCGTCGGCCACGGCCTCCACCGTGATGCTGCCGGTGCGATCAGTGATGAGCCAGTGCAGCTTTGCCGTGGGCAGCTGGGCGTTAAATGGGATGTCCACAAGGTTCAGCTTGGCCAACAGGGCGCGTACCTCGTTCAAGTCGGCGCACTGGCCCAGCAGCCAGGGGATCAGTTCAAACACCGAGATGTTGTCCTTTCCGTCCGTTTCCGACTGGCAGGCAGCGTTGCCCACAAAGTTCAGCCCTGCAATGCACAGGCCTTTCTCGTTGACAGCATCGTAGTAGAGCGGATACTCCTCGGCCACATAGGCCATACCGATCATGGCGTAGTGGGTGCGCATCTCCCCCGCCCGACGGAACGTGAACGGGTAGTTGCGCGGGGTGATGGTCACCTCATCCCCGTAAGAAAATTCATAATCCAAGTTGCGGCCAAAGTACAGGTCTTTGGTCCGGTAGGATGCTGCCGTACACATAAGCGTTGGCTCCCTTCTTATTTTTGAGTAGTATAGCACAGCAGTGGGGCGGTATCCATTGCCAAATTGTAAACAAATGCCCGGTACGCAAAAAGCACGGTGCCCTGCATGGAGCACCGTGCTTTCATTATGTCCGTATTTTACGCCAGGACGAAATGATAGACCAGCGAGACCGCAATGATCAGCGCACAGACAATGGCAGTGATCGGCGGGGCCCAGTGGATGATACGCTCGGCCATCTCATCGTCTTCGCTCACCTCGTCATCGTCGGCATAGCGGCCGCGCTTTTTGCGAGGGGCGTAATCCTCGTCATCATCGTCGTCCAGATCGTCATCTAGCTCGTCGGTGTCGTACATCTGGGTGCCCTCGTCATCGTCGTCATCATCGGCAAACAGACGGCCCTTGGGGGCGTAGCGGCGGACGCGCTCGTCCTCCTCGTCCTGTTCCTCGTCGTGGGCGGCAAAGCTCTTGGGGTCGTAGGCGGCGGTAGCACCGGCGTCATCCTCGATCTGGCTGTTGATGGCAGCCTGGGCAGCGGCAGCGGTGGCGGCGGGATCAGCCTTGGGGGCCACGGGCTGCTGCGGGGCAGCCTGCTGGGCCACGGCATTGATTTCCTGCTGCTGGCGCTCGGCCGCACGGCGGGCATCCTCCAGGATGTTGGTCAAGGTCGCTTTGATCTGGGCACGGTCGCCGCCGCACTCCGAGCAGACCGAGGAGTTTTCCTCATTGGGATGGAATGCACCGCAGGCGCAGAACCAGCCGTACTCGTTATCCTGCGGCACGCAGGTCAGCTGGGCGTTGCCGGTGCGGTTCTGCAGGGTGCGGGCGATGGAGGCGGGCAGCACGCGGGGCAGCTGCAGGCGCACACGCTTGTAGGCGCGCAGGTCGACGCCGCGGCCGTTCAGGAACGCACGGTCCTGCTCGACCTCCACGCTGGAGACAGGCGTATCGCTGACATAGACAGCATCGTCACTGCCAAAGACCTCGCCGGGCTGGGCATTGAGCTGCTCGTAATAGAAATCGTCCTCGCACAGGACCTGGCCTGCGGCGTCCTTACATTTGAAATGGACGACCAAACCGGTCAGCGGCTCAGTGCCGACGTTTTTGAAGGTCAGGCAAACCGCAACTTCGCCGGTGACGTCACCTTTCAGCAGTTCTACGCGAACAAACTGGACCGGGCTGCCGGCCGTATAATAGTTGGCGCGGGACTGCGCCATCAAGGAAAAATTCTGATCCATGGTTCACACCTACTTTTTACTGTTGCACGTCGGGCTGGTCCGTAACCTGCTCGGCATCCGTATCGGATTTCGGCTGTTCGGCCTGGACGGCAGGTGCTGCCGGTTCGGCGGTCTTACCGTTGGCCAGGTCATAGGGCGGCAGGGTGCCACCCTCCATCAGGGTCTTGAACTCTTCGCCGCTGATCTTCTCGCGCTCCATCAGCACGGCCGAGACCTTGTGCAGTTCGGCCATGTGTTCGGTCAGGATACGGCGGGCCGTCTCGTAGGCCTCATCCACGATGTCGCGGATCTCGTTGTCGATCTCGGATGCAATCGCCTCGGAGTAGCCTTTGCCCTGGCCGAAGTCGCGGCCCAGGAAAGTCTCGCCGGGATCGCCGCCGTAGACCACGGGGCCCAGCCGCTCAGAGAAGCCATAACGGGTAACCATGGCGCGGGCAGTCTTGGTGGCCTGCTCCAGGTCGCTGGAAGCACCGGTGGAGATGTCCTCCAACACCAGCTGCTCAGCCACACGGCCGCCCAGGGAGGTAACGATGTTCTCAAACATCGCGGTCTTGGTAACGTAGCTGGGGTCCTTCTCGGGCAGGTACATGGTATAGCCGCCTGCACCGCCGCGGGAAATAATGCTGATCTGATGCACCGGGTCATGGTGCTTGCTGAAGTAGCCGGTGATGGCGTGGCCGGTCTCGTGGTAGGCCGTCAGGCGGCGCTCCTCGTCGGTGACCACATGGCTCTTCTTTTCGGGGCCCATCATGACCTTGACGGAAGCTTCCTCGATCTCCGGCTCGGTGATGGCCTTCTTACCCTTGCGGGCTGCCAGCAGCGCAGCCTCATTAACGAGGTTTTCCAGGTCAGCGCCAGAGAAACCAGCTGTGGAACGGGCAATGGTCTTCAGGCTGACATCGGGGCCGAGGGGCTTGTTCTTGGTGTGGACCTTGAGGATCTCCTCACGGCCCTTTACATCGGGCAAACCGACATAGACCTGACGGTCAAAACGGCCGGGACGCAGCAACGCCTTATCCAGGATGTCGGCACGGTTGGTAGCAGCCATCACGATGACGCCATCGTTGGCATCGAAGCCGTCCATCTCGACCAACAGCTGGTTCAGGGTCTGCTCGCGTTCATCATGGCCGCCGCCCAAACCGGCGCCGCGCTGGCGGCCCACGGCATCGATCTCATCGATAAAGACGATGGACGGCATGGTCTTTTTGGCTTTTTCAAACAGGTCACGTACACGGGAGGCACCGACACCGACGTACATTTCGACGAAGTCAGAGCCGGAGATGGCGTAGAACGGCACACCCGCCTCGCCTGCGCAGGCACGGGCCAGCAACGTTTTACCAGTACCCGGAGGGCCCACCAGCAGCACGCCGTGGGGAATACGTGCGCCCAGGGTATTGAACTTGCCTGGAGCCTTGAGGAACTCGACGACTTCCTGCAGTTCTTCCTTTTCTTCATCAGCACCAGCCACATCGGCGAAGGTCGCTTTGCGCTGGCTCTCCTGCTGGTCCTTGACCTTGGCACGGCCGACATTCATGATGCCGCCGCCCGCACCGCCGCGGTACATCGACATGAACAGCATACCGACGCTGCCCAGCATGACCGAGTAGAAGATGATCTCCAACCAGGGCACGCTGGTCTTGACGGCCACGTAGTCGAAGATCATCGGGGCGTCGGGGTTGGCCTCATTGTAGGCGTCCACAAACTCGGTGATCTTGCCGGTGTTGAAGTCGCCGCCGTAGGGCAGCTTATAGCTGACGTAGACGGTTCCGCCGTTGGCGGGCAGTTCATCGTCATCGTCCTGGCTGCCGCTGAGGTTGGTCAGCAAGCCGCCAGACGGCAGATCTGCCGTGGAGGACGTATCCTCCGGCAGAGGCATCTTGCCCTCTTTAAGCCACATCTCCAGGACGTTGGTGTTGCGGTCCAGCCGGTAAGAGGTCACCTGCTGATTCTGGAAATAATAGTAGATGTCAGAGTAATTGACATGCTTGGAAGCCGAAGCCGCCACCAGCGGCGAGAGACTTACGAAAAGCAGTACCACTACCATGAGCACGGCAACCAGCAGGATGCCGCTGAAACGAGGTTTGCGCTGCAAGAAATCAACTCCTAAAATCCGGCGCGAGGCCGGACGATTTTACGCCCGCCCGGGCTTTACTTGGAATACACTTCCGGCTTGAGGACGCCGACATACGACAGATTGCGATATTTTTCGTTATAGTCGAGGCCGTAGCCGACAACGAACTCATCAGGAACTTCAAAGCCGCAGTAATCCGGCTCAATGTCCGCCTTGCGGCGGCTGGGTTTGCTGAGGATGGTGCAGAGCTTAACGCTGTTGGGGTTGCGCATCTTCAGCATCGGCACCAGGCGAGACAGGGTGATGCCGGTGTCCAGGATATCTTCGACGATCAGCACGTCTTTCCCGGAGAGGTCGGCGTCCAGATCCTTGATGATCTTGACAAGGCCCGTGGAGGACGTGTTGGCTCCGCCGTAGCTGGAAACGACCATAAAGTCGATGCCGCACGGGATGCTGACAGCACGCATCAGGTCCGCCATAAAGACGACCGAACCTTTTAAAATGGAGACCAGCAGCAGATTCTTGCCTGCATAGTCCTTGCTGATCTGCGTGCCCAGCTCAGCCACGCGGGTCTTGAGCTGTTCTTCCGAGACGAGGATATGGTCAATATCCCGATCCATGACACTCTGCATAGTTTATGCCTCCCCTGTTTTTTCCGTCCGCACCGTCAACACTTCATGCGTATACGCATCGGGGGCGCAGCCTTCGGCAAAGCCGCTACCCCAGAGCCAGAGCACCTCACTGCCGCTGGCCAGCAGCGGCAGCAGCGCCCGCTCATCCAGCGGGACGCCCAGTTCGTTGTAATATTTTTTGAGTGTTTTACGTACATGCCTGCCAGCCGGGCGGAAACTGTCCCCCGGCTGCCGTGTGCGCAGCATAACATTCCCTTGTATTTTAGCACAATCCGCGCAACAGTTTAAGTCTTTTTTGAAAATTGGTTGATTTTTTAGAAATTCTTCATACTTTACGCGCCGAAATTCCACAAAATAACCACCCGGAAGGCTAAAACTGCCCTCGCTAAGGGGCTGCGGCGGGGCCGGCGGCGTTTTTATGCCCTGCGGGGTCAGGCGCAGCAGTACGCCGTTTTTGATCTTATAGGTCACTTCCGGCGTCAATTGCAGGGCACCTTCCCGCTGCAAAACAAGGAAACGCAGAAGGTTTACATACTTTTCTTCGGCGTCCCGCACAGGGCTGATAAGCGCATGCAGCGCTGCATCCAGCACCGGGCCGCGGGCGCGGCAGAGGGTCTCGACCTCATAGCCGCCCTGCACAGCAGCCGCCTGCAAAAGCGCAGCTGCTTCGGCGGTCAGCCAATCATCCAGTGCCCGCATCTGGCGGCACAGGCGGGCGATTGCCTGCTCCGCCGCCGGGTTGACGCTTTGCAGCGCTGGCACCACCGTGTGGCGGATGCGGTTGCGGGCGTAAAGGTCGGCGGCGTTGGTCTCATCCTGCACATAGTTTTGCCCAAGGGCGGCACAGTATGCCTCGGTATCGGCGCGGGTCAGGCACAGGCAGGGGCGGCGGTAGATGCCGCGGCAGGGCGGGATACCTGCCAGCCCGTGCAGGCCTGTCCCCCGCGCCATGCGGAACAAGAGCGTCTCCGCCTGGTCAGAGCAGGTGTGGGCCGTGGCAATCAGAGCTTCCTCCCGCGCGGCCAGCTGGTCGAACCAGGTATAGCGCAGCTCCCGCGCCCATTCCTCACTGGGCTGGGGCGGGATGGGCACACCCTCTTTCTCGGCATCATACAGGAACAGTTCTACCCCGTTCCGGCGGCAGAACGCCGTGACAAAGTTGGCGTCAGCCCGGGCTGACGCACCGCGGATACCGTGGTTGACGTGGGTGGCCAGCACTTCGATGGCCAAGTCTTTGCGCCGCCGAAGCAAAAAAAGCAACAAAGCCATAGAGTCTGCTCCACCGGAGTAGGCTGCAATGACTCTGTCGCCAGACTTGAACAGACCCTGCTGGCGGCAGTAGGCCAACAGAGTCTCCTCGATACACTGTACAGTTTTTTCCGCGTCAGTACTCATGGCTCACATCCAGGTTGCTGAAGCGGGTATGCGCGCCGTCCCAGCCCAGGCGCACAACGCTGGTCTCACCGTGACGGTTCTTTGCCACGATGCACTCGGCCTCGTTCTCGTTGGCCTGGCTGTCCTCGCCGTTTTGGGAGTTGTAGTAGGCCGCACGGTAGAGGAACAACACGACATCGGCGTCCTGCTCGATAGAGCCAGAATCACGCAGGTCGGAAAGCTGGGGGCGGTGGTCCGAACGGCCGGTAGTCTTTTCCGCTGCACGGGAAAGCTGCGACAGAGCGATGACCGGGACGTTCAGTTCCTTGGCCATGATCTTCAGGTTTCGGGTAATATCACTGATTTCCTGCACGCGGCTCTCAGTGCGCTTGGCACTCTGCATCAATTGCAGGTAGTCGATGATGACAAGGCCGATCTTTTCCTTTTTGGGATCTTGGTTGATGGTGCGGATCTTCGCCTTGATCTCCGGCACCGAAATGCCGGAGGAATCGTCCATATAGATGGGTGCGTTATACAAAAGCGACGTAGCCTGGGCAAAATCGTTCCAGTCGGAGTTGTTCAGACGGCCGGTACGGAATGCCTGGCTGTCGATGTTGGCAGTGCTGGAAAGGATACGGTCGGTCAGCTGTTCGCAGGTCATTTCCAAGCTGAAAATGATGGTTGGAACCTTCTGCTGACGCGCCACGTTGGTGGCGATGTTCAGCGCGAAGGAGGTCTTACCCATACCGGGGCGGGCGGCCAGAATGATAAGGTCCGAACGGCCCAGGCCGGTAAGCACGGTGTCCAGGTAGTTGAAGCCTGTGGGGATGCCGGCGAACTTGTCGCGGTCGGCACCGCTCAGCTTCTGCATGGTGTCGATAACTTCCAGGATGGATTCCCGGATGGTCTTGACGCCGGATTTATCGCGGCCGCTGCGGATGTCATAAATCTTCTGTTCGGCGCTTTCCAGCAGCATGTCGGCATCCTCGCCGGAGGATGTCTCGCTCAAAATGCTGCGGGCGGCTTCGATCAGGCGGCGGGCCTGGTACTTTTCCCGGACGATCTTTAAGTAGGAATCGACGTTGGAGATAGCCGGGACCGTCTCGGCCAGGTGGGTAACGTAGACCTTGGCATCGTCTGCACCGGCAAAGGTGCCGTTGTTGCCCAGGGCGTTGACCAGCGTGATGAGGTCGACGGCTTCGCTCTCGGTGTAAAGAGAGCGCATCGTCTCGTAGACGGCGCGGTTCTGATCCGAATAGAACATTTCAGGTTCCATATCGGTGATGAGGCGGTTCAGCACCGTTTCATCCATCAGGGCGGCGCCCAGCACGCTCTGCTCGGCCTGCATGTTGTAGGGCATCTGGATGCCCAGACTGGACAGGCTCAATTCTTCATTTCTCGGCATGGCAGACTCCCCTCCTTTTTCCTGTGAAGTTGGTTGGCTTTACAGTTCTTCCACTTTCAGTTTGAACGGTGCGACAACGCCGGCATACAGGCGCACAGCGGCGTCATAGCTGCCAAACTCCTTGATAGCGGACGGCAGCTCGACTTTTTTCTTGTCGATCTCGGTGCCGGTCAGCTGGGTCAGCAGTTCAGCGACTTCTTTGCCGGTGACCTTGCCATACAGCTTGCCGGAGGCACCGCCCTTGACTTTGGCGGTGACGACCTGGCCCTTGATCTTGGCAGCCAGCTCCTCGGCAGCCGTGCGGGCTTCTGCCTCATGGTGGGCCTTGGCCTCGCTCTTGGTGCGGGCCTGGTTCAGGGCAGCGGCGTCTGCGGGGGCAGCCAGGCCGCGGGGGAACAGAAAGTTGCGGGCGTAACCGTCCGAAACCTCATGGATCTCGTCTTTTTTACCGATGGTCTTGACATCCTGTTTCAGAATGATCTTCATATAGATTCCCTCCGTATGTCTCTATTTTTACCGTGCCGCGTCCTGCTGGGCAGCCTGGGCGGCGCGGTAAATGTCAATTTGTTCACGGATGCGCGTTTCGGCATCCTGCAGGGTACAGTCATGCAGCTGGGCACCGGCCATCATCAAATGGCCGCCGCCGCCCAAGGGCTCCAGAATGACCTGCACGTTCAAGGCGCCCATACTGCGGGCAGAGATGTTGACGCCGCCGTTTTTGGCGACAGCCACAAAGCTGGCGTCCACGCCGTTGATGGTCAGCAGATCGTTGGCCGCCATGGGCAGCACTACGTTCATGCCAGCATCCAGCTCCTCCGAGAGGGCGATGGCACAGCCTTTGTAAATGTAGGCGCTTTCCACAATGTGGGCGCGGGCCTCGTACTCCTCTTTCGAGGTGTTGAACAGCAGCTTGGTATCGGCGGTCTGGGCGCCGCGGCTGCGCAGCCAGGCGGCAGCCTCAAAGGTACGCACGCCCACATGCAGCGCAAAGCTGCGGGTGTCCAGCATGATGCCGGCCAGCAAGGCCTGAGCTTCCAGCGCGGTGATGTTATCCTCTTTGGGCAGGAACTGCAGCAGTTCACACACCAGTTCGCTGGCACTGGAGGCGTAAGGCTCGTGGTAGAGCAGCAGCGGGTTGTCGATATGGCCGACCGCCATGCGGTGGTGATCGATGACAACAACACGCTTGCACTTTTCGTAGATTTTCTGGCTTTCCAGCAGGCGCTTCTGGTAGGTATCCACCACGATCAGCAGCGTGCGGGGCGTGATAACATCCAGGGTTTGGTCCGGCAGGATGAAGTTGTGTCCCTCGCCTGCATCGATGAAAGTCTTCAGCAGCGGGCCTGCCAGGGTGGCGTCGCTGTTGACGGCGATGACCGCCGGGACGCCGCAGATCTTGCAGATGCGCAGCACACCGATGGCCGAGCCGATGGCATCCAGGTCGCTCATGCGGTGGCCCATAATGATGACGCTGTCACTCTTTTTGATAAGGTCGCACAAGGCGTTGGCGATGATGCGGCTGCGCACATGACTGCGCTTTTCGACACCGTGGGAGATACCTCCGTAGAATTCAAAGCCGTCTACGGTCTTGACAGCCGCCTGGTCGCCGCCTCGGCCTAGGGCAATATCGATGCTCTCACGGGCCATCTGGTGACATTCCTGCAAAGTCTTGCCGCCGTGACCTACGCCGATGGACAGCGTGGTAAAGCCGCCGGGATGCAGCGCGCGCACCTGGTCAAGAATTTCAAACCGTTCCTGCAGCATCCAGTGGATGTCGCGTTCCTCCACTACCGCAATGTAGCGGCTATTGGAGATCTTGCGCAGGAAACCGGTGCTTTTGGCGATGTACGCTTCCAGCAGACTGTTGATAGCTTCCAGCTCCTTGGCCTGCTCGCTGTCCTTCATGTCGTCGAACAGTTCATCGTAGCTGTCGATCACGATGATCAGGCAGGCAGGGCGGCTGGCGGTGTATTCCTCCAGCGTTTGTTTATAAACGGTATCGTCCACAAGGTAGACGATGTTGGCCCCGCGGCTGCCCTTGGCGGCGCCTGCGTAGGCGGTGAACCGCTTGTCCCCTACGCTCAAGTCCTGACCGTGGGGGCGGCTGCAGACCGCAAGGTCCAGTTCCGGGAAAAGCCGGTCGATAGGCCGGGTCACGGCATCGGTGCCGTTCAGCACTTTCTCCCGGAAGATAGTATTATACCACAGCACGCGGCCGTCTGCAATCAGCATCGTGGGGATGGGCAGGCCGGTCAGGCTGTACTGGATGCGGCTGTTCTCAAAGTCCGTACTGCAAAGGTTTTTGGCCACAAAGGCGCGCAGACGGCGGCGCTGATACCACAGTACGCCCAGCGCTGCAACGACCAGCACGGCCGGGGCAATGAGCCATTTGGGCGACAGCAACGCCACCGGCACGGCCAAAGCCGCGCAGGCAATGAGCAGCAGCAGGATGACCGCTGCCAGATCCAGGCCTTGCTTTTGCTTCATGGCAAATCCCTCACATTTTTACATCAGTTTGGGGTGATCTTACACTTCCAGCAGGATAGGCAGGATCATCGGGCTGCGCTTGGTCTTGCGGTAGATATAGCTGGAAAGTGCCTCGCGCACACGGGCCTTGACGCTGGCCCAATCGTGCATATTGTCGCTCAGGCTGCGGTCCAGGGCCATCTCTACCTGCATGCGGGCACCGTCCATCAGTTCCTCGCTCTCGCGGACATAGACGAAGCCGCGGCTGACAAGATCCGGACCGGACAGCACCTGGCCGGTGGAACCATCCACAGCAGCCGTCACGATGATGATGCCATCCTCGGACAGGTGGTGGCGGTCACGCAGGACCACATTGCCCACATCGCCCACGCCGTAGCCATCCACCATGACGGCGCCGGCGGTAACGGTGTTCTCCACGGTCATGCCGTCGGCAGACAGGCGGATGTTCTGGCCGTTCTCGGCGATATAAATGTTCTGCTTCGGGATATAGCCCAGGTGCTCGGCCGTCTCGGCGTGGCGCTTGAGCTGCTTGAACTCACCGTGCACGGGCAGGAAGTACTGCGGGTGCGCCAGAGTCAGCATAAGCTTCTGTTCTTCCTGGCAGGCGTGGCCCGAAACATGGGTGTCGTACATGTTCTCGTAGATGACCTCGGCGCCCAGGGCCAGCAGGCCATTGACGACCTTGGTAACGGTCTTTTCGTTGCCGGGGATGGGACGGGCCGAGATGATGATAAAGTCGTTGGGGCCGACCTTGACCTGACGGTGGCTGGCCTGCGCCATACGGGACAGCGCAGACAACGGCTCGCCCTGGCTGCCGGTGGTAATGAGCACGACCTTTTCCGGCGGGTACTTGTTGATCTCCTCGATGGGGATCAGCACATTGTCAGGGGCATGCAGGTACCCCAGTTCGCGGGCCATCTCGGTGTTGGAGACCATGCTGCGGCCGCTGACGGCCACCTTGCGGCCCGACTCAATGGCCAGGTCGATGATCTGCTGCACGCGGTAGATGTTTGAGGCAAAGGTCGCCACGATGATGCGGCGCTTGCCTGCCTTGCCGAACAGGCCGCGCACACCCTCGGCCACCGTCTGCTCCGTCGCGGTAAAGCCCGGACGCTCGGCGTTGGTGGAGTCGGACAGCAGAGCCAGCACGCCCTTGCGGCCGTACTCGGCAATGGTGGACAGGTCGGTGACGGCATCGCCGGACAGCGGCGTGTAGTCGACCTTGAAGTCGCCGGTGTGGATGACCACGCCCGCCGGGCACTCGATGGCGAAAGCCAGCGCGTCGGGGATAGAGTGGTTCACGTGAATGGGTTCGACGGTGAAGCAGCCGAGCTTGACCTTCTGGCGGGGGCGAATCTCGTGGAATACGGCGCTGGATGCCAAGCCGTGTTCCTCGAGCTTATTCTTGATGAGGCCGATGGTCAGCCGGGCGGCGTAGATCGGCACGTTGAATTTTTTGAGCAGGTACGGCAGGCTGCCGATGTGGTCCTCGTGTCCGTGGGTGATGAACAGGCCCTTGATGCGGTCCTTGTTCTCCAGCACGTAGGTGAAATCCGGGATGACCAGATCGACGCCGAACATATCCGCATCCGGGAAGACGAGGCCGCAATCGACCAGGATCATATCGCCCTGGCACTCATACAGGGTGATGTTTTTGCCGACTTCACCCAGACCGCCCAGCGGGCAGATGTGCATGGGGATGGCCGGAGTCATCTCGTAGTGGGGGGCATTGTTATTCTGCTGGGGCTTGCGGCCGCGGCGCTGCTGGTGCGGAGCCTGACCCTCCCCCTGCGGTGTGTTGCGGGGGCGGCGCGGGCGCGGTGCAGGCACGGATTGTGCCGGGGCCTGGGCAGCTTCGGCAGCGGCCGGGCGGGCAGGACGGCGGCGGGGCTTATTGGCCGGGGTGCTATTCTCCTGCGGGGGCTTATTCTGATGATTCTGGCGCGGGGCACGGCGCGGCGCACCGGCCTTGTCGGTGCCAGAATAGTTGCTATTTTTACGCTTAGGCTTGAATTCTTCCATGAAAACCTCCGATTCTCGTCTAGCAGGACTGACGTATACCGCTCTGTACACGCCGACATTTCCTGCGCCTGTTTGCGATTTATGTATTTTTGCTAAAGGGTGGGTCTACCCTTATAAGACAGTGGCTGGGCGCGAAGAGTCCACCTGAAAAGGTGCGGCCGGGCCCGGTTTCATACACAACATTGCAATTACTATTTATTATAAACGTATTGTGGTTACTTGTCAAACGCCTTGCCATCTTTGCAGGGACACGCTATAATAAATAGTATTACCGGATCATGGGAGATTACGAATGAAACAGATTGAAATTTATACCGACGGCGCGTGCAGCGGCAACCCCGGCCCCGGCGGCTGGGGGGCCATTTTGCGGTTCCGTACCGCACAGAAAGTGTACGAGAAGGAGCTTTCCGGCGGCGAAGCCAACACCACCAACAACCGCATGGAGATGACCGCCCTGCTGGAAGCCCTGCGCCAGTTGAAAGAGCCCTGCGCCATCGATTTGTACAGCGACAGCCAGTATGTCATCAACGGGCTGGAAAAAGGCTGGGCCAAGGGGTGGCGCGCCCGCGGCTGGAAAAAAGCCGACAAGTCCCCCGCCCTGAACCCTGACCTGTGGGCCCCGCTTTTGGAAGAAAGCGAAAAGCACAAGATTACCTACCACTGGCTGAAAGGCCACGCCGGCCACCCCGAAAACGAGCGTTGCGACCGCATGGCCGTGGAGCAGAGCAAAAAGTACGGCGGCCGCCAGGCATAACGCACCCTCTAACCATAAAATAAGGAGAAAGACAATGGATGGTTTCAACACCTTTGAAAAGCAGGACAAAGTGCTGCTGGGGCTGAATAGTGGCGCTGATGCCGCAGCAGCCTACCGCATTTTGCAGCAGCAGGGCTTTGCCGTGCTGACCTTTACTGCCGAAGATACTGCCGACTCCCCTGCCGCCCCGGCCACGCTGCTGCCGCTGCTGGCCGAGCAGGCCGCCAAGCTGGACTGCGCCTTTATCGCCACCGGGCATTATGCCCGCATTGAAGTGGACGAGGGCGGCGTGTCCCACATCATTACCGCTGTGGATGCCGAGGCTGACCAGAGTGCCCTGCTGGCTGACCTGCCGCAGGAATTGCTGGCCAAGCTGGTGCTGCCCCTGGGCGAGTTCAGCAAGGCGGATGCCGCCGAGATCGCCGCTGCCAAAGCGGAATAACCTTGCTGCAAAAGTAAAACAAAATATGCAAAAAGCAGATGTACCGCAACGGGTGCATCTGCTTTTGTTTTGCGATTATTTTTTGAAGAACGGCGTAAAGTCGAAGGTGGCAAAGTAGTCGGCCGGGGTCTCGGCACGGCGAATCTTCTGGAAGGAGCCGTCCGGTTTCAGCAGCACCTCGGCGCTGCGCAGCTTGCCGTTGTAGTTGTAGCCCATCGAGAAGCCGTGGGCACCGGCATCGTGGATAAAGAGGATGTCGCCCTTATCGATTTCAGGCAACATGCGGTCGATGGCAAACTTATCGTTATTCTCGCACAGGCCGCCGACCACATCGTACTTGTGGTCGCAGGGAGCGTCCTCCTTGCCCAGCACGGTGATGTGGTGGTAGGAGCCGTACATGGCCGGGCGCATCAGGTTGGCGGCACAGGCGTCGACACCGATATACTCCTTATAAATGTGCTTTTCGTGGATGGCGGTGGTAATGAGGGCACCGTAGGGTGCCAGCATGAAGCGGCCCATCTCGGTAAAGATGGCTACATCGCCCATCCCAGCGGGCACGAGGATCTCCTCAAACTTTTTGCGCACGCCTTCGCCGATGGCGGCAATGTCGTTGCTGCGCTGGTCGGGGCGGTAGGCAATGCCCACGCCGCCGGACAGGTTGATGAACTTGATCCTGGCGCCGGTGCGCTTGTGCAGACGGACGGCCAGTTCAAACAGGATGCCGGCCAGCTTGGGATAGTAATCGTCGGTGACAGTGTTGCTGGCGAGGAAGGAATGGATGCCGAACTCCTCAGCGCCCAGTTTCATCAGGCGGGTGTAGGCTTCGGCCATCTGATCCTCGCTCATGCCGTACTTGGCGTCGCCGGGGTTATCCATGATGCCGTTGCCCAGCTCAAACACACCGCCCGGATTGTAGCGGCAGCAAACGGTCTTGGGGATACCGGCCGTTTCTTTGAGGAAGTCCACATGGGTCAAATCGTCCAGGTTGATGTAAGCGCCCAGCTCGTAGGCTTTCTGCATGTCCTGCGCCGGCGTCTCGTTGGAGGAAAACATGATGTCGCTGCCGGTAAAGCCGCAGGCCTCGCTCATCAGCAGCTCGGTGTAGCTGGAGCAGTCGACGCCGCAGCCCTCCTCCTGCAGAATTTTCAGGATGTAAGGGTTCGGGGTGGCCTTGACGGCAAAGTACTCCTTGAAGCCTTTATTCCAGCTGAACGCGGCGTTGACCTTGCGGGCGTTCGCGCGGATACCGGCCTCATCGTACAGGTGGAAGGGCGTGGGAATCTCGGCAGCAATGGCCCGTGCCTGGGCCAGCGTGACAAACGGCTTTTTCTGCGGCATAACTACTCTTTCCTTTCCCAACTATGATGCTGTTATTATACGCCGTTTGCAGGGTTTCGGCAATAGGTATGGAAAAATATACAGGAATATGCAAAACAGCCGTCCCGTGGTGGGGCGGCTGAATGTTTTATAAGGCCGGTTCGTGGTCTGAGCTGGGATTTTGCATGTGCAGGCGGGCGGCCAGCAGGCGGTTGTCCAACTTGTGGCAGGTCCAGCGGTAGGCCGGGTACAGGAAGATGCAGGCCGCGATCCAAGCGGCGGGGTTCGCCAGCTCGGCGCCAAAGTAGCCCAGCATCGGCACCAGCACGATGGCCACGGCGGTACGGGCGATCATCTCGGCCACGCCGGCCATCATGGCCAGCGTAGAGAAGCCCAGGCCCTGGATGCTGTAACGCCAGACGATCAGCGCACCCAGCGGCACGAAAAACACGCTGTTCCAGAAGAGGTACTCGCGCCCCATGGCGACGATCTCCACCTCGGTGGTCGTGTCGAGGAAGAGGGACATGACGGCTACATCGACAAAATGCAGGATAAGAGCCGAAGCAATGCTGTAGACGGTGGCAATCAGCAGTGCGCTGGTAACGCCTTTGCGCACGCGGTCCATCCGGGCGGCACCCAGGTTCTGGCCCGAGTAGGTGGCCATGGCCGTGCCGATGCTCTCCAGCGGGACGGTCAGCAGGTTCATCGTCTTGCTGGCGGCGGTGACGGCGGCGACAGCCGTGCTGCCCAGCACGTTGACGGCCCACTGCATGATAACGCTGCCGATGGCCGTGATGCTGCACTGCAGGCCCATCGGCACGCCGATGCCCATCAGGCGGGTGCAGGCGCGCTTGCTGAAGGCGAGCTCGCCTTTCTGCATATGCAGCACCTCAAACTTGCGGCACAGGAAGCCGAAGCTGACCACGCCGGAGATGGCCTGGGAAATATCGGTGGCCAGCGCTGCGCCGAGGATTCCCATCTTGAACGGCACGATGAACAAAAGATCCAGGCCGATGTTCAGGGCGCTGGTCAGGATCAGGAAGTACAGCGGCGTTTTGCTGTCGCCCAGGGCGCGCATGATGCTGGCGACCATGTTGTACAAAAAGATGAACGGGATGCTGGCGAAGATCCAGCCAATATAGATGACCGCACCGTCCAGGATGTCCTCAGGCGTCTGCATCAGCACCAGCAGCGGGCGGGTCAGGGTCACCGTGGTGATGGTAAGCACTACGCTGAATGCGATGCACAGCCAGGCGGCATTAGCCACATGGCGGCGCAGGTCGCTGTAATCCCGTGCGCCGAACAGCTGAGCGATGGGGATGGCAAAACCATTGCAGATGCCAATGACGAAGCCCAGGATCAGGTAGTTGATGGAGCCGGTGGAACCGACCGACGCCAGCGCACTGACGCCGCAGAAACGGCCTACGATGATGGTATCTGCCAGCGCGTAAAACTGCTGGAACAGATTGCCCAGCACAAGCGGCAGGGTGAAGAACAGGATCACTTTCAGCGGGCTGCCGCCGGTAAGGTCTTTTGTCATAGTGCGTTTATTCCCTCTATACTCTCTGCTTTCCAAAATGCGTTCTCTATCACTGCGGCCCTTATAAATACCGCGGCTGTTATTATAGCACGCGCGGCGGAAAAATCAAGGGGTGAAGCCATGCAAATTTTGCGTTTTTTCGCAAGAAAACCGCCCTGCAGAGAACTCTGCAGAGCGGTGGGGTTGCTGTAGGCTGTCAGGCGGCCGGTTCCCTGTTAGTCGTTGGAGGAAATGTCGGTGCCGAAGTACTTCTCGCTCAGATCTTTCAGCTGACCGGAGGCACGCAGCTCGTCAATGGCGGTGTTAATAGCCTCACGCAGGGTGGCGGTCTCGTCGCCCTTGCGCAGCGGGATAGCAACCTCGTTGGCGTCCTGGGTCAGGACTGCGATCTTGACGTTGGCGTCGGGATGCTCTTTGGTGTAGTCGTAGAAGGTAACCTCAGCGTTCAGGGTAGCATCGATGCGGCCGCTGTTCAGCAGTTCGAAGGTCTGGTTCAGGTCGTCCACGCCGGTAACGTCGGCGCCGTACTGCTCAGCCAGCTGGGCGTAGGTGCTGGAGATGGTGTTGGCGGTCTTTTTGTCCTTCAGATCTTCCAGGCTGTTGATGGTGTCGTTATCACCCTTGGTGATGACGGCGGTGCGGTTGTAGGCGTACGGCTCGGAGAAGTCGTATTTCTCGGCGCGCTCCTCGGTGATGTCCACGCCGTTGACCATGATGTCGTAACGACCAGCGTCCAGACCGGCCAGCAGGCCGTCCCACTCGCCCTCGATGAACTCTGGCTCAACGCCCAGCTTCTCGGCGATCAGGGTAGCAACTTCCACGTCATAGCCAACGAGGTTGTCGTTTTCATCGTGGTAGGTCCAGGGGGCCCAGGTGCCCTCCATGGCGACGGTGATGGTGCCGCGCTCCCGGATCTGGCTCAGCAGGTCGGCAGAAGCGGCGGTATCGGTGGTGGCGCTGTCGGCGGCGGAATCAGCAGCCGGGGCAGCGGAAGAAGCGGCAGAGCTGCCGCAGCCAGCCAGCACGGCGGCGGAAATAGCGGCGGTCAGGGCCAGGGCGGTGATCTTTTTACGGTTCATCAGGTAAAACTCCTTTGTTTGTAATTCTGCAGGAACTCCCGGGTGCGGGGCTGCTGCGGGTTGGTGAAGAAAGTTTCGGCGTCGGCCTGCTCCACGATGACGCCGGCGTCCATAAAGACAACGCGGTTGGCCACATGGCGGGCAAAGTCCATCTCGTGGGTGACGACCAGCATCGTGCGACCCTCATCGGCCAAACGGCGCATGACGGTCAGCACCTCGCCGGTCAGCTCGGGGTCGAGGGCCGAGGTCGGTTCGTCGAAATAGAGGATCTCCGGGTCGTAAGCAATGGCGCGGGCAATGGCCACGCGCTGCTGCTGGCCGCCGGAAAGCTGGCTGGGATAGTGGTCGCAGCGGTCCCCCATGCCGACTTTATCCAGCGCGGCACGGGCGATCTCGTCGGCCTGGTGCTTGTCCATCTTGCGGGCAATGACAAGGCCCTCGGTCACGTTTTGCAGCGCGGTCTTGTTGGCGAACAGGTTGTAGTTTTGGAACACAAAACCGGTGCGGCGGCGCAGGGCGTGAATCTGGGCGTGGGTGATGCGGCTCAGCTCTACCTGCTGGCCGTCAAAGACCATGGTGCCCGCATCGGCATGCTCCAAAAAGTTCATGCAGCGCAGAAGCGTTGTTTTGCCGCTGCCGCTGGAGCCGAGGACGGCCACGACATCGCCCTTCTGGATATTGAGATTGATGCCCCTTAAGACATGCAGGTCACCGAAGGATTTTTGCAGATCATGGATTTCCAGCATCGTATCAACTCCTTTGTGCGCCGCGGCGGTTCAGCAGCTTCTCGCCCCAGGCCTGCACGCGGGTCAGCACCGTGCAGAACAGCAGGTAGACAAGGCCGACCTCCAGATAGAGAGCCAGCGGCTCGTAGGTGCGGGCGACGATGCGCTGGGTGGTCATGAACATTTCGGTCACGGTGATATTGGCCGCCAGAGAGGTATCCTTGACCATGGCGATCAGGGAGTTGGCCAGCGTGGGGAACGCCGTGCGCAGGGCTTGCGGCAGGATGATGCGCCACATGATCTGCATGTAGCTCATGCCCACGCACTGCCCTGCTTCCAGCTGACCCTTGGGCACCGATTCCAGCGCCGCGCGGATAGTCTCGGCACCGTAAGCACCCTCGTTGATGGAAAACACCAGCACCGCCGCAGGGAACGGCTCGATGAGGATGCCGACGCCCGGCAGGCCGTAAAACACTACAAACAGCTGCACCAGAATGGGCGTACCGCGGATGATCCAGATGTACAGGCGGGCCAGCTTGGTAAGTACCGGCACCTGGGCAAATTGCACCAGCGCCACCGCTACGGAGATGACAAGAGAAATAGAAAAGGACAGCGCCGTCAACGGGATGGTGACGGTAATGCCAGGGATCAGGATCTTAAAAAAGGAATCCGCCAATATCTGGGCAAGGCGTTCTGTCATGATGGGGATGTTCCCTCCTTGGGGTTTTATTTCCTACTTTTTTAGTATGCTTGCAAAATCAACTGCTCTATCATACATGCAGCCGTCGGGTTTGTCAAGGCCGCAGGTATTCAACCTGCCATAAAACTATAACATGGAACCGAGGTTTAAGTTCAAGCAACATTTTTGCTGTTTTTGTTTAATTTTTGCAGTGTCTCTCCCTCATACACAAAAAGCCTGCGACAGGAAACCTGTCGCAGACTTTTACGCTTGGAGCTGGTAGCCAGACTTGAACTGGCGACCTGCTGATTACGAATCAGCTGCTCTACCAACTGAGCCATACCAGCACACAAGGGCAACAAGACTATTATACTGATTTTTCGGCATAAGTCAAGTGCCCCGCGGCAAAATTTACGGTTTTGGCCGGGTTTAACGGTTTACACTTCCGGAAACGGGAACTTTTCTTTATCGTGGACGCTGATGTCGCGGCCAAGCTGGACTTCCATCACTTTCAGTTCGGTGTCGGCCACGATGGTGTGGCGGCTGCCGGCGGGCATCTTCACCACGTCCCCTGCCTGCACGGTGGTCTTTACGCCGTCGACGATGGCATAGCCGCGGCCGGAGATGACCGTCCACACCTCATCCCGGCGGGCATGGCTGTGGTAGTTCATGCGGTGGCCGGGGTTCAGCGTGATCTTGATGGTCAGGCTTTCTTCCTCCACGTCCAGCACGCGGAAGCTGCCCCAGGACTTCTCGGCAAACATGATCTGCTGGTCGATCTTGTCCACAAAGGGCTTGATGTAGCTGGACTGCTCTTTGTCGGAAACGAGGATGCCCTCGGGACTGGCAGAGACCACCACATCTTTCAGGCCCATGCAGAGCACCGGCACGTCCAGCTCGTTCAGCACATGCACGTTCTCGCAGGCGTCGTTCAAGATGGCTTTGCCGATCTTCGGTTCTTCCATCGCCTCGGTCAGGGTGTTCCAGGTGCCCATGTCCTTCCACTGACCCGCAAAACGCATGACCTGAATTTTGGACTCGTGCTCGACCACGGCGTAGTCGAAGCTGATCTTGTTCAGCGTTTCGTACTTATTGAAGAGGTCCTGATGGTCGGTGAAGTCGATGAGTTCATGGGCACGGTCCAGCACGTAGCCCAGGCGGTAGGCAAAGACGCCGCCGTTCCACAGTGCTCCCTGGGCGATGTACTGCTCCGCCGTTTTGGCGTCGGGCTTCTCCTTAAAAGTGCGCACCGGGCTGACGGAGCCAGCACTTTCGGGGATGATGTAGCCGTACTTCTCGCTGGGATAGGTCGGCTCAATGCCCATCAGGGAGAGGTTGGCCCCGCCCTTTTCAGCCAGGTCAGACAGCTGCTTGAGAGCCTCGAAGTAATCGTTATTGACATAGGGGTCCACCGGGCATACGACGACAGGCTCGTCCGGGCCGACGCCCTTTACATCATGCAGGTAGGCCGTGGCCAGGGCGATAGCCGGGAAGGTATCGCGGCGGCAGGGCTCAACGCAGACGCCCACCGAGTCACCCAGCTGGTTATGGATGGCCGACACCTGGGTCTTGCTGGTGGCGATGGTAACGCTGGCGTCCTTGTCCACCTCGGTGATCTGGCGGTAGACGCGCTGGACCATCGACTCGTAGCCGTCGGCGGTCTTGAAAATTTTGATGAACTGCTTGGAGCGGATGTCATTGGACAGCGGCCACAGGCGTTTGCCGGAGCCGCCGGAAAGCAGGATAATATTCATGCAATCTCCTTTTCAACGCTCGGCGCGCATCGGGTTATGCAGGAAGTCCTCGTAGGAAAGGCGCAGGCCGTCTTCCAGCTCGGTCTTGTAGGTCCAGCCCAGCTTGGTAGCTTTGCTGACGTCCAGCAGCTTGCGGGGCGTGCCGTTGGGCTTGGAGGTATCCCACTTGATCTCGCCGGTGTAGCCGACGACCTTAGCCACCAGCTCGGTCAGCTCCTTGATGGTCAGCTCCTTGCCGGTGCCGGCGTTGACGGTCTCGTTGCCGGAGTAGTTATTCATCAGGAAGACGCACAGGTTGGCGAGGTCGTCCACATACAAGAACTCGCGCAGCGGGCTGCCATCGCCCCAGCAGGTGACGCTCTCGACGCCGTTGACCTTGGCTTCGTGGAAGCGGCGGATGAGGGCGGGTACCACATGGCTGTGGGTGGGATGATAGTTATCGTTGGGGCCGTAGAGGTTGGTGGGCATGACGCTGATATAGTCAGTGCCGTACTGGCGGTTCAGGAACTCGCAGTATTTCAGGCCGCTGATCTTGGCCAGGGCGTAGGCCTCGTTGGTCTTTTCCAACTCGCTGGTCAGCAGGCAGCTTTCCTGCATGGGCTGGGGCGCCATGCGGGGGTAGATGCAGGAAGAACCCAGGAATTCCAGCTTTTTGCAGCCGTTCTGCCAGGCGGAGTGGATAGCGTTCATCTCCAGCGTCATGTTGTAGTACATAAAGTCGGCCAGGGCCTCCTGGTTGGCGACGATGCCGCCCACCTTGGCCGCTGCCAAAAAGACATACTCCGGCTTTTCGGCGGCGAAGAAATCCTCCACATCCTGCTGGCGGCAGAGGTCCAGCTCCTTATGGGTACGGGTGATGATATTGGTATAGCCCTGGCGCTGCAGTTCCCGCACGATGGCGCTGCCCACCATGCCGCGATGCCCGGCTACATAGATCTTTGCGTTTTTCTCCATCATAATTGCATATTCCTCCCGCTTCAGCGCGGCAAAATTTGGAGTGTTACTATACTCCTAATGTAAAATTACTATCCTATTCATTATATTCATTACATTCATCCTATTCATCTTATTCATTAGGCGGCGAAAGGCGGCGAATGTAATGAATAGGATGAATAGAATGAATAGGATAGTGATAATAGTAATTATACTTATTTGATGACACCTTTTTCAAGGTATTCGGCCAGATTGGTCTGGATATGTTCCTCGGCGCGCTCGACGGCGACCTTCTTCATATCGTGGTCGACCATGATCTTGACCAGCTCAGCAAAGGTGGTCTTGGTGGGGTTCCAGCCCAGCTCGCGCTTGGCCTTGCTGGGGTCGCCCCAGAGGTTGACGACGTCGGTGGGGCGGTAGAAGTCGGGGCTGACCTCGATGACGACCTTGCCGGTAGCCTTGTCGATGCCCTTCTCATTCATGCCCTCGCCGACAAATTCCAGCTCGATGCCCACATTGTGGAAGGCCAGCTGGCAGAACTCACGCACCGAGTGCTGCTCACCGGTGGCGATGACGAAATCCTCCGGCTTTTTGTTCTGCAAGATCAGCCACATGCACTCGACATAATCCTTGGCGTAGCCCCAATCGCGCAGGCTGGACAGGTTGCCCAGGTAGAGCTTATCCTGTTTGCCCTGGGCGATGCGGGCGGCAGCCAGGGTGATCTTGCGGGTGACAAAGGTCTCACCGCGGCGCTCGGACTCGTGGTTGAAGAGGATACCGGAGCAGCAGAACATGTTGTAGGCCTCGCGGTACTCCTTCACGATCCAGAAGCCGTACTGCTTGGCGACGGCGTAGGGGCTGTAGGGGTGGAACGGGGTGTTCTCGTTCTGTGGCACTTCCTCGACCTTGCCGTACAGCTCCGAGGTGGATGCCTGGTAGATGCGGCAGGTGTCGGTCAGGCCGCACAGACGCACGGCCTCCAGCACGCGCAGCACGCCGGTAGCGTCGACATCGGCGGTGAACTCCGGCACATCGAAACTGACCTGGACGTGGCTCTGGGCGGCGAGGTTGTAAATTTCATCGGGGCGGACCTTGCCGACGACCGAAAGGATGCTCATCGAATCGCTGAGGTCGCCGTAATGCAGGTGGAAGTTGGGGTGGCCTTCCAGATGGGCGATGCGCTCTCGGTAATCGACAGAAGAACGGCGGATGATGCCGTGGACATCGTAGCCTTTTTCCAGCAGGAACTCCGCCAGATAGCTGCCGTCCTGGCCGGTGATACCGGTGATGAGTGCTTTTTTCATAACTGTATATCCTTTCTACCGCACTTTTTATGCGGCATATAAATGCTTTTTATCTGGCTTTGTTTGTTATTGTAGCGGATTTTTTCCTGTTGCTGTAGGGGTAATCTTGCAAAGCAGTAGCATTATATTGACTTTTTGTATGCTGCTGTGGTATGATGCCTGCAAGGAACTTTGGCAGGAGGGCATCATGAAAACACCATTTTTTGACGGCAAGCTGGTACATTCCCGGCGCGTGATCTACACGCCCTCCCCTTTTGCGCGGTCGAACCTCATCCATCTGCAGGAGGTGGGCAGTTTGCAGGCGCGGCAGCCCCACACCAGCACCCGCAAGGGGCTGGCGTCCTACCTGTTTTTCTGGGTGGAGAGCGGCTCCGGTGAGTTGGAGTACGAGGGTGCCTGGCACGAGCTGCACGCCGGGGACTGCGTGTTTCTGGATTGCCAGCGCCCCTACCAGCACCGCACCGGGGACGATCTGTGGCAGCTGCACTGGGTGCATTTTTATGGGCCGAACATGGCGGCCATTTACAAAAAGTATCAGGAGCGGGGCGGCCTGCCCTGCTTCCGCGCTGCTGACCCCGGCGGATACGCGGCGCTGCTGGACGAATTGTACGCGCTGGCGGAATCCGACACTTACGTGCGGGACATGCAGATTTATGAAAAGCTGATTGCCCTGCTGACCCTGCTGATGGAAGAAAGCTGGCACCCGGACACCGCCCGCGCGCCGGGCAGCAAAAAGCAAAACTTGCAGGAGATCAAGGATTATCTGGACACCCACTACACCGAGAAGATCACGCTGGACGCGCTGGCTGAGCGGTTCTACATCAACAAGTTCTACCTGACCCGCGTGTTTAAGGAGCAGTTCGGTCAATCGGTCACCAACTATCTTGTGCAGCTGCGTATTACCCAATCCAAGCGGCTGCTGCGCTTTACCGACCGCAGCATCGAGGCTGTGGCCCAGGAGTGCGGACTGAACGATGCCAACTATTTTTCCCGCCTGTTTAAAAAGGTGGAGGGCACCACCCCCGGCGAGTACCGGCGGCAGTGGTGAGTTCGAGTTTTACCCAGCACAGACAAACGAAAACGCGGCGGCCTTCCCCTTTTGCCGGGAAAGCCGCCGCACTGGTTTTTGTATGGTGTTTATTGCCGATCAGGAGAGCAGCATGCGGTCGTTGGCAAAGCCGCCGTCGCTGACCTGCTCAAAGCGCTGGAGCAGGTCGCTGACCTGCAGGTTGGCCTTTTCCTCACCGCGCACATCATAGATGACATGGCCCTCGTACATCATGATCAGGCGGTTGCCGTACTTGATGGCATCCTTCATGTTGTGGGTGATCATCAGGGTGGTCAGGTGGTTTTCCTGCACGATCTTCTCCGAGAGGGCCAGCACCTTAGCGGCCGTCTTGGGGTCCAGGGCGGCGGTGTGCTCGTCCAGCAAAAGCAGCTTGGGCTTTTTCAGGGTGGCCATCAACAGGGTGACCGCCTGGCGCTGGCCGCCGGAAAGCAGGCCGACCTTGCTGGTCATGCGGTCCTCCAGGCCCAGGTCCAGCGTTTTAAGCAGCTCGTGGTATTCCTCGCGCTCTTTTTTGGTGATGCCCACTTTCAGCGAGCGGGTCACGCCGCGGCGGGCTGCCAGGGCGAGGTTTTCCTCAATGCCCATGGTGGCGGCGGTGCCCATCATCGGGTCCTGAAAGACACGGCCGATGTACTTGGCGCGCTGATGCTCCGACAGGCGGGTGACGTCCTGCCCGTCGATGAGGATCTTGCCCATATCGATAGGCCAGACACCGGCTACCGCGTTGAGCATGGTGGATTTGCCCGCGCCGTTGCCGCCAATGACGGTAACGAAATCGCCGTCTTCCAGCGTCAGGTTCAGGTCTTGCAGGGCCACTTTTTCGTTGACTGTGCCGGCGTTAAAGGTCTTGTAGACGTTTTTGATCTCAAGCATGGTTCTTCTCCCCCTTTTTCACCGAGGTCTTGGTGAAGTATTTGCCCTTCCAGTACGGGATGGTCAGGAACAGCGCCACTACCAAAGCAGTGAGCAGCTTCAGGTCGTCGGTAGACAGGCCCAGGCGCAGGACAAAGACCATGACGATGTAGTAGATGATAGCGCCGATAACGGCGGACAGCAGCTTGAGAGCAAAGTTGCGGAAGATACGGCTGAAGATGACCTCGCCGATGATGACCGCCGCCAGACCAATGACGATAGCGCCACGGCCCATGTTGATGTCGGAGAAGCCCTGATACTGGGCCAGCAGACCGCCGGCCAGCGCGACCAGGCCGTTGGAGATCATCAGGCCCAGCACCTTGGTGACGTTGGTGTTGATGCCCTGGGCACGGGCCATGTTCTGGTTAGCGCCGGTGGCACGCAGAGAGCAGCCCAGCTCAGTGCCAAAGAACCAGTACAGCACAGCGATCAGTACCGCGCAGAAGATGGTCAGGATCAGGATGGGGTTATTGAGGGCCACATTGCGGACATAACGGGCCGAGACCAGCAGGCCGTACTTATCCACGCTGATGGGCAGGTTGGCTTTGCCGCCGCCCGTGCCGAAGCCCATGATGCGGAGGTTGACCGAATACAGCGCCAGCTGGGTCAAAATACCGGCCAAAATAGCCGGGATGCCGCAGGCCGTGTGGAACAGGCCCGTAACAAGGCCCGCAAGCATACCTGCTGCCGTAGCCGCCAGCAGGGCCAGCCCCACCGGCGCCCCGTTAAGCACCATAACAACGCAGACCGCACCGCCGGTACCAAGAGAGCCGTCGACCGTCAAATCGGCCACATCCAGGATGCGGTAGGTTAGGTAGACGCCGATGGCCATAATGCCCCAGATAAGGCCCTGGGCCACAGCACTGGGCATTGAGTTGATCAGGGAAGCAAAGAATCCCATGAATAAAACCTCCGAACTTTTTTGGAATCATGCTGGGGAAACGATGCACCAAAACAGCGGGGAAAGAGCCGTTTCAACCCTCTCCTCGCTGTTTATTCGTGCGTGTGATTCAGGATTTTTTAGTCGGCAATGGCCTCATAGCCGTCCGGCGGGGTGATGCCCAGTGCTTCGCAGTTGGCTGCGTTGTACTTTTTGGTAACGTTGGGGGCAAACTCAACAGGCATGGTGGAGACATCGGCGCCATCGGCCAGGATCTCGGCAGCCATCTCACCAGTCTTGTAGCCCAGATCGTAGTAGCTGATGGACAGGGCGGCAACACCGCAGCCCTTGCAGATGCCTTCCTCGCCGGCAACCACAGGAACCTTCTCCGGGATGACCACATTGGCGATGGCCTCGGTGTTGGAAGCAGCGGTGTTATCGGTGGGGATGTAGATCACGTCAGAGGCAGCAGCAGCGGCCTGGGTGACGGAGGTGACATCGTTGGTATCGGTGAAAGCGTAGCGGGTGGTCTCCAGGCCCATCTCCGTGAGATAGCCTTCAATGACATCGCACTGGTAGACGGAGTTGGGCTCGGCGCTGCAGTACAGCAGGCCAACAGTCTTAGCGTTCGGGAACATCTCCTGGATCATGGCTGCCTGCTGGTCCAGCGGGGCCAGGTCAGAGGTGCCAGAGATGTTGTTGCCCACAGTGCCGGTCCAGTCAGAGATGTCCAGCGCAGTGGCGTAGTCGGTAACAGAGGTGCCGAGGACGGGGATGTCGGCGGTAGCCTGGGCAGCAGCCTGCAGCGGGGCGGTGGCGTTGGCCAGGATCAGATCGACGCCAGTGGAGACAAAGCCGCTGACGATGGTGGTGCAGTTGGCGGAATCGCCGGAGGCGTTCTGCTCGTCAAACTTGACGTTGCCCTCGCCCAGCTTCTCGGTCAAAGCGTCCTTGAAGCCCTGGGTGGCGGCGTCCAGCGCCTCGTGCTGGACCAATTGGCAGATGCCGACGGTATAGACCTTGTCGTCGGTGCTTTCGGCGGCGGAAGTTTCTTCGCTCTCCGCGGTGGAAGATGCAGGGGTGGAATCAGCAGCAGCGGTGCTGGATGCAGTGCTGCCGCAAGCTGCCAGACTCATGGTCATGGCAGCTGCCATAGCGAGTGAAAGTGCCTTTTTCATCTTTGTTTCCTCCAAATAACGGCAACATGCTTACGCGCCGCACAGCGTGCCCTCAAAAGCAGTTGCTTTAGTGCTTTAAAGTATAGCACAGTTTAATGCTTTAAAGCAATGTCCATCTTGCCAAATTTGGCACTTTGCAGCAGCAAATTCTCGGCATTTTTACTAAAAAACAGCAAAACAGCCCATTGCCTCCCTTTTTCGGGTTCCGCAGCGGACTGTTTATATAGTTTTGAAGTTTAGGTGGGTCAATCAGCAAAGCAGGCATTCTCTGTCTTGGCGATCAGCTCCACAAAGCGTTCCGGGCTGCTGGCGTGGCGCAAAGCGTCCACCAGCGAGTTGCGGCTGAGCAGGTTGACCAGCCGTGCTAAAATTTGCAGGTGCAGGCTTTCATTTCCCGGGGGCACGGCGATCATGAACAAAAGGTCCACCGCCCGGACGTCCGGGGCACCCCAATCCACGCCGTGGCGCAGCGTCAGGGCCGAAATGCTGGGGGCCGATACCCCGGCGTTGCAGGCGTGGGGCAGCGCGATGCCGTCCCCGATGGCCGTGGTGCCGCCGAAGTTTTCCCGCTGGCAGACAGCGTTATAGTAGGCCGTGCCATTGGTGATGGCGCCGGTCTCCTCCTGCAATTCTACCAGGATGCCCAGCACGTCGGCGGCCTCTTTGATGTTGGCGTACAGGCGCACGCCTGCGGGGTTCATCAGTTCGCTTACTTTCATCGTACAGCCCCCTTTGCCCAGATGGCGTCAGGATTTTGTTGCCCGGTCGATCAGTGCGTACAGGTACTCACCTACCGCGCCCTCGGCGCAGGTGCAGGTGGTCACCTCGTCGGCAGTGGCCTTGACCTCGGCAGGTGCATTGGCAACGGCCACAGCGTGGCCTGCGGTGCGCATCAGTTCAAGATCGTTATAGTAATCACCGATGACGATGGTGTTTTTGATGGATTTGTTCATCAATGCGCAAAGGTCCTGCAAGCCGGTAGCCTTGCTGACGCCGCCGGGCATGATCTCTAAGTAAATGTTGTTGGTGGCCAGGAAGTAGTTATCCCGGCCGTAGTACTTGGTTTTGGCGTACTGCCCCAGCTTGCGGATGGCCTCGGGGTCAGCGGCAAACACTACCTTGACCCAGCCGTCCGGCACACAGTCAATGGGGCAGGCAATGCTGCCCAGGTGTTCGTCCACCTGGTGGGCGTGGGTAGTCTCATTGGCGTGGATGACGTACATCTCGCCGTTGCCGGCCATGACCTCCACACCCATGCGCGGGAACTTGTTCAGGATGTCCTTGATAGCCGTGGTGGCCTGCTCCCGGTTGAGGGTCGAGCGGTGCAGCACCGTCTCGGTGGAAAAATCATACAGCAGCGCGCCGTTGCAGGAGATGGCCGGCAGCGAAAGGCGTATGCCTTCCAACGCTGCACGGATCGACTCTGGCGGGCGGCCGGTAGCCACGGTAAACAGGCCGCCCAGGCTGGTAAAGAGGTTGATGACCGTGCGGTTGCAGGCCGGCAGCCCCTCTTTGGCGGTGAGCAGCGTGTTATCCATATCACAGATGACAAGGGTATCGCTTAGCGCTGATTTCATGCGCGATGTTCCTTTCTTAACCGTGTCAGAAACTCTGTAAAATAGGCAGGCAGCGGCGAGTCAAACTGCACCCACTGCTGCGTTGCAGGGTGAATAAAGCCCAATTCTTTAGCGTGCAGGCATTGGCCGTTCAGGCTTTTGATGCAGTTGCGCGGGCCGTAGACGGCGTCCCCTGCCAGCGGGTGGCCGATGCTGGCCATGTGTACGCGGATCTGGTGGGTGCGGCCCGTCTTGAGCTGGCAGGCAATGTAGGTAAAGTTGCCGAAGCGTTCCAGCACGCGCCAGCCGGTGTAGGCGTAGCGGGCACCCGAGGCTTCCTGCGGAACGACCGCCATCTTTTTGCGGTCCCGCGGGTCGCGGCCGAGGTACGTTTCCACAAAGCCCTCATCCTCTTTCAGATTACCGTAGACGATGGCATGGTAGACCCGGTGGATGCTATGCACACTGAACTGGGCGCTGAGCGCCTGGTGCGCGGCATCGTTTTTGGCCATGACCAACAGGCCGCTGGTGTCCTTATCGATACGGTGGACGATGCCGGGGCGGATGGCCCCGCCGATGCCGGAAAGCTGCCCGGCGCAGTGGTACAGCAGCGCGTTGACCAGCGTGCCGTCCGGGTTGCCGGGGGCAGGATGCACCACCATGCCCTTGGGCTTGTTGATGACGATCAAATCGCTATCCTCGTAGACGACATCCAGCGGGATGTTCTGGGGCTGGGCCTCGATGGGCTGAGGTTCCGGCAGGTCGATACAGTAGGCAGCGCCGGGGACAACTTTGTCTTTTTTGTTGACACAGCTGCCGCCGCGGGTCACTCTGCCCTGCTCCATCAGGTTTTGCAGGGCGCTGCGGGAAAGCTCGGCGCACTGCTCTGCCAGCCAGGCGTCCAGGCGGCCGGAGGCATCAGGCCCAGCGGTAAGTTCAATTTTTTCCATTAGCATCATCTGTGGGGGCGGCCGATTCCGTTTTTACGCTTTTCTCGGCTTTTTCTTTAAAGTAGGAGTCGAACAGCACCCACACCATCAGCAGACCGACGCCTACGCAGACGCAGATGTCAGCGAAGTTGAAGATGGCAAAGTTCATGAACAGGACGTTGATGTAGTCGACCACCACGCCGGTAGCGATGCGGTCGATCAGGTTGCCGATGCCGCCGCCCAGTACCAGAGTCCAGGCTACCCGCTCCAGCGGGGTCAGCTTGCGGGCAAACAACATCCACAATACGCCCAACAGCATCAGCGAGGTGGCGGCAATCAGCAGTTTTTGTTTGCCTGCCAGCATCGAAAACGCCATGCCATCATTGAGAAAGTAGCGCAGCTCCAGCACGCCGGGGATCAGCGTCATGGCCGTTTTGGGCAGCAGTACCGCCGTGGCCCAGCGCTTGATAAGCTGGTCAACGCCCACAAGCACAGCCGCCGCCAGCACAGAAAGAACACCAAAAATCATGGTTACTCCCTTATTCAAAAAAATCAGCGGTGCTTATGCAATTATAAGCACCGCTGAACGGTAGATTAAAGACCCAGCACCTTAGCGCAGCGCGGGCACAGGCCGTTTTCGCCAACGGCGGGCTCGTACTTCCAGCAGCGCAGGCACTTGTTGCCGGCTGCGTGGGCAGCGGCAGCGCCCAGACCCTCGACGATGCCCTTGACACCGCCCTCGCCCTCAGTCAGATCGACTTTGGAGACGATGAACAGGTCGGCCAGCTCATCCATGGGGATGGTGTTCAGGAAGTCATAGACCTCCTTGTTGCAGTACAGCGTCAGGCAGGCTTCCAGAGAAGATCCGATGGTCTTATCGGCACGGGCCTGCTCCAGCACCTTCTTGACATCATCACGGATGGCCATGATGCGGTCCCACTTGGCAGTGAAGGCTTCGTCAGCAGCGGCCTTGGCTTCGGGCATCTGCTCAAAGACGACATAGTCCTTCATGCCGGGCATCTTGGGCACATAGCTCCAGATCTCCTGGCTGGTGAAGCTCAGGATGGGGGCCAGCAGCTTAGTAAAGTCGACCAGGATGCGGTACAGCGCGGTCTGTGCGCAGCGGCGGGCATGGTCGTCAGCGCAGTACAGGCGGTCCTTGATAACGTCCATATAGAAGTTGGACATATCGATGACGCAGAAGTTGTACAACGCATGGTAAGCGCGGCTGAAGTCGTAGTGGTCGTAGGCATCGCGCATGGTGGCGGTCAGCTGGTTGCAGGCTTCCAGCGCCCAGCGGTCGATCTCGAACAGCTGATCGTCAGCGACCATATCCTTGTTGGGATCAAAGTCGTTGATGTTGCCCAGCATGAAGCGGGCGGTGTTGCGCATCTTGCGGTAAGCCTCGGACAGCTGGCGGAATATCTCCTTACCGGCGCGGACGTCGACGGTATAATCGCTGGAAGCGACCCACAGACGGACGATGTCGGCACCGTAGTCACGAATGATTTCGCTGGGTTCCACGCCGTTGCCAGCGGACTTGTGCATCTGCTTGCCTTTTTCGTCGACGACCCAGCCATGGCACAGCACCTCGCGGTACGGAGCCTGGCCCTGGGTGGCAACGCTGGTCAGCAGGCTGGACTGGAACCAACCACGGAACTGATCGGCACCTTCCATGTACATATCAACAGGATAGGTCAGCTCCGGGCGCTCGCGGCAGACAGCGCTCCAGGTAGAGCCGGAGTCGAACCAAACGTCCATGATGTCGGGATCTTTCTCCCAATCGGAAGCGCCGCACTCGCAGACTTCGCCCTTGGGCATGATCTCGTTGGCATCGTACTTATACCAGGCGTCGCTGCCCTCCTTACGGAACAGGTCGGAGACCGCCTTGATGGAAGCATCGGTGATGTGGTACTTGCCACACTTCTTGCAGTAGAAGACCGGGATGGGCACGCCCCAGACGCGCTGACGGCTGATGCACCAGTCGCTGCGGTCACGGACCATGCCAGCCATGCGGTCATGGCCCCAGGCCGGCTGCCAGTGTACACTGTCAATAGCCTTGTAGACATCCTCTTTGAAAGCATCGATGGAGCAGAACCACTGCTCGGTCGCGCGGAAGATGATGGGATGGTGGCAGCGCCAGCAGTGCGGGTACTGGTGGGTGATGTGCTGCACACCCATCAGGTGGCCGCTCTCCTTGATGTGCTCCAGAATGACCTTGTTGGCATCCCAGACCTTGAGACCGGCAAATTTCTCGCCAGCTTCGGCGGTCAGGCGGCCGGCGTCATCCACGGGAACAACGACGGGAACCTGCGGATAGTGGTTAACGCAGACTTCAAAGTCCTCAACACCATGGCCGGGGGCGGTGTGGACGCAGCCGGTGCCGCCTTCGAGGGTGACATGGTCGCCCAGGATGACCAGGCCCTTGCGATCCAGGAAGGGATGCTGATACTGCATCAGCTCCAGCTCGCTGCCCAGAACGGTGTCGGGCAGGACTTCGTACTCGTCAATGTGGCAGCCCTTCATCGTGGACTCGACCAGCTCGCGGGCCATGATGTGGTAAGCATCGCCGATCTTGACGAAGGCATACTCCAGGTTGGGGTTGAGGCAGGTGGCCACGTTGGCGGGCAGGGTCCAGGTGGTGGTGGTCCAGATGACGATCCAGGCCTTATCCAGCGGGATGTTGTGCTTGGCCAGCACGCCGTTGGGGTCGTCGGTCAGCTTAAAGCGGACGTAGATAGAGTCGCACTCGTCCTCGGCGTACTCGATCTCAGCCTCAGCCAGGGCGGTACGGTCCTCGGGGCACCAGTAAACGGCCTTCATGCCCTTGTAGATGTAGCCTTTCTTGGCCATCTCGCCGAAGATCTCGACCTGGCGGGCCTCAAACTCGGGGCGCAGGGTCAGGTAGGGGTTGGCGAAATCGCCCTGGACGCCCAGGCGCTTGAACTGGGAGTTCATGACATCGATATGCTCGGTGGCGAACTCTTTGCAGATCTTGCGCAGTTCCAGCTTGGAAACGCCGGACTTCTTATCGCCCAGAGACTTCAGGGCTTTCAGCTCGATGGGCAGGCCATGGGTATCGTAGCCCGGCACATAGGGGGCCTGGAAACCAGCCATGTTCTTGTAGCGCAGAATGATGTCCTTGATGATCTTGTTCAGCGCGGTGCCCATGTGGATGTTGCCATTGGCATACGGAGGGCCATCGTGCAGGACCCAGCGGGGTTTGCCCTCGTTGTTTTTGATCATCTGCTCGTAGACGTGGTTCTGCTCCCAGTCTTCCAGCATTTTCGGCTCTTTTTTCGGCAGACCAGCACGCATTTCAAACGGGGTCTGCATCTTGTGGATGGTGTCGTTGTAATTCTGCGCCAAGATTTCCTACTCTCCTCTATAGAAATAGTTTTTGACCTTATTGGTTTATCGGACATCAGCTGTCAAAGTCAACGCCCTCAAAGTTATCGAACGCCGGAGAATTCAGCTCCTCCTGCGGTTCGGCACTTACTTTTTTACGGGTGCTGCGCTTGGCCGGGGCTTTGCGGGTACTGCGTTTGGCAGGCGCCGGGGCAGCTTCCGGCGCATCGCTGTACAGCCCTGCACCGGGCTGGAAGCGGCTGCCGTCGATCGGCATCGGCTCTGCGGCGGGGGCGGTTTCTTCCGGTTCCTCCGGGTGCGGGGCGATAGCGAACTCAACGGTGTCTATCTTTTCCGGGGCGGGCTCGGCCACAGGGGTCGGCTCCGGCGCGGGGGCAGTTTCAGCGGGGTTATAGTAGCTGGTGGCCTGTGGTTCCGGCTCCTGCACAGGCGCGGGGGCCGGGACAGGCTCGGTATAAGGCACAGCCTCGGGGGCGGGCTCAGCATAAGGCTGGTCAGCAGCGGGCTGCGGGGCAGGCTGCTGGGCTTCCTCCTGCGCAGGCGGGTTATATTCCGGCATCTTGCTGATGAGGTTGATGTGCTTGCGGTACATCTCCATCAGCGAACGCTTGAAGCTGTCGGCTTCGCTTTTCAGCGTCACGATCTCCTGCTTGGCCAGTTCCACATCGTCGCGGGCGCGCTGCTCGCGGTCGTCGGCCTTCATATTGGCAGCACGGATGATTTCCGCAGCCTTCTGCTTGGCTTCACGGATCACGTTCTCACCCAAGCGCTGGGCGTTGATCATCGTGGTGCGCAGAGTGTCTTCCTCGGCACGGTACTGGTCGATACGCTGGGCCAGAACGACGAGGTTTTTCTGCATCTCGTCATTTTTAGCCGCCAAGGCATCCATGCTTTCCGCTACCTGCTTGAGGTAGTCATCCACATCATCGCAGCGATAGCCGCGCATCGCTTTGTCAAATGTTACGCGGCGGACATCCTCAGAAGAGATCATGGCTTTCCTCCTGTTTGCGGGCAAAGCCCGTTATTGCCGGATTTCAGGGTCCTGCATTTTATACGAAGAGTCCGGGACTCTTTGTCTCAATACTGGTAAAAGGATATGAACTGGCGATCTTTTTTGCTTTTGCCGCCGATCTCCGCTAAGCGGAAGCGTCCCACGCCCCGCACGGTGATAATGTCGGCCTCATACATAGCCTCGTGGGCGGCGCGCAGCGGCAGATGGTTGACCTCTACCCTGCCTGCGGCGATATATTCCGCTGCTTTGGTGCGGGAAGTGTGCATCATGGCGGCCAGCACCGCATCGGCACGCAGAGCCGAAACGGTGGCTTCGTGCAGTTCCCGTTCGGGGCCGGTCAGCAGGCGGGGCGGCAGTTCGGTGCAGGTTTCCACATGCACGGGGCTGTGCCCGGCACTTGTAAAGTTTACGGTGATGAACTCCGCTTTATCCGCCAGCACCACCGCATAAAACACAGCGGCATCGTCGGGGTCCTGCAAAAGGTCACCGATGCAGGCGCGGTCCAAACCTAAGCCTAACAGTGAACCGAGGTAATCCCGGTGGGTTGGCAGTTTAGCGCCGCTGTCGTAGGTCTGCATGCGCAGGTAAGCGGTGGGTTCCTCCTGCCAGGCGTCCGGCGGCTCGATACAGAGCACCTGCCGCTCAGCTCCCTCAAACCCGCCCCAGAAGCGGAAGCTCTCGCAGCCCGCTTTGTGGCAGGCGGCTTCGGCCAACATCTGTTCCCGGTCAGAAAGAAAGCCGGTATACCGCGGAATCCTGCGGCTTTCGGCAACGCGGCAAAGTTCTTCCGCCCGCTTCATTAAGCGGCGTTCCTCGTCGTTCTGTGGCGGGATATAGCCCCGCGTTTTGGCGGCGGGATCAGAAGAAGACGCCATTATTTTCTAACTCGTCGATCAGATCACCCATAATGTCAACATTATAGGGGGTGATGATGAAGGTGCTGGTGGCCACGCGCTTGATCTGGCCGTTGTTGGCATACGCCACGCCGGACAGGAAATCGATCAGACGGCGGGAAACCTCTTTGCCGGTGGATTCCAGGTTCAACACGACGGTGCGCTTGGCGTTGAGCTGGTCCGCGATGGTGGAAGCATCCTCGAAACGCTCCGGCTTGACCAGCACGACCTGCAGCTGGGTGGTAGCGTTGATGTTTACCACCTTGTTGCTGTGCTGTTTGACCTCCGGCTGTTCGTAATCCTGCTGGGGGGCACCCTGCCCGCCGGCGAAGATCTCGTCCTCGGTATCATCGATGTAGGAATCGGCTTCCGTATCGATACCGAGCTTGCTTTTCAAATTGTCAAACATGGACATGGTCGTTTACTCCTTTGGTTACGCATATCGTTTTGGCAGTGGATATGCGCTATTACAGCGATATACACTAAATATTATCTTCTTTTTTATAGCAGTTGTCAATACGGGGCCGCAAGATTCTTGCTAAAACGCCGCTACAACAGCTTGCCATCCTGCAGATTGGTGCCCTGCACGATGATCTCATCGTACAGACGCACCTCATTATCGGTGCCCAGCTTGCCGTTATCGGGGATCAGGATGTAGTTCTCGTCCTCGTACAAAGTTTCGATTTTCAAGAACCGCTGCAGGTTGCCATACTTGACATAGACGCCGCGCTGTCCGTCCACGATGTGGAGCGCCGCTTTGTCGATGCGGATGCCCTCGTAGGTCTTGAGGTCGATCTGCGCGGTCTCGACGCCAAAGCTCAAAATTTCGGCATTGACGGTCTGGCAGGAGACCACCAGCTTGGCAAGGCCGGTGTCCTCGTCCCGGGTCAATTCCTGCACGGCGGCAGACAGCGGGGTATTCTGCTTGCCGGGCACACTGATCTTCACACTGGAAATGCCGTCCAGCCGATCCGCCGTGGCCAGGTCGCAGACAGCGTAGAACTTCCAGCTGAAGCCTGTGGCGATCTGCCCGGCGCAGTTGGTGGTGTCTGCCGCCGGAAAGCCGTTTTGCAACAGTTCGTTCAGCTCCGCCGGGGTGGCGGCATCCAGCTGGGCAGCATCGGTCACGATGGTGGGCGATGCTGATACACTACTGAAATAGCCGTTGGTGGCGGCGGTGATGGTCTGCAAAGTGTCCAGCTGGGCCTTGATGCCGTCGTACTCGGTCTGCAAGACCTGGATGGTCTGAGTGAAGCCCTCGGTCTGGTCGGTATTGACCTGCATGCGGTTCTGGGCCAGCAGAAAGGCATCCTCGGCATCGGTGATGCCGCTGTACTGGGCGGTGTCCAGCTTATCCAGCAGGTTGTACAGCGCCTGCCGGGTCTGGCTGGTCAGCAGCGAAAGGTCGCTGCCGGAGGAATTTTGCGACTTGCTCAAGAGGTCGATCGTGCGGCCCAGGCGGTCAAGACGCTCTCGGAGAAGGCCCTGGGAATCATCGGTGTAGCACTCGGCCAGGACGGTGCCGTTGGTCACACGCTCGCCGTCCGAGACGAGATAGCCCAGATCTCCGCTGCCATCCACCCGGACGGTGTCAAACGAAACAACGCCCTGCAGGCTGATGCTGTCGGCCATCGTGTAGGCGATGGCTGTCTCAGTCTTGTAGCCGCGGTGGAAGATGATGATGAACTGAATAGCCAGGTAGATGCCGAACACCGCAATGAGCAGCATAAACAGGATGCGGAATACTTTTTTCGCCATGGTGCGCTGAGTTTTATGCTCCATGCTGTGTGTCCATCTCCCCTCTTATTGCAAAACTATTTCACCAGAAAATCGCGTACCAGCGCGGTGGCCTTGGCAAGGACATCGTCCTCGTCCACATACAGCCAGACGGCGTCGTTCTGGTTGCGGAACCAGGTCAGTTGGCGCTTGGCGTAGTTGCGGGTGGCCTGTTTGAGTTTTTCGGTACACTCGGCCTGGGTCTGGGTGCCCTCGAAGTACGGGAAATACTCTTTGTAGCCGATGGCCTGGGCGGCGGTGCGGAAGGTATCCCGGTTGCGCCAGACCCACTCGGCCTCCTGCAGGATGCCCGCATCCACCATCCGGCTGACCCGCAAATCAATGCGGCGGTAGAGCACATTCCTGTCCCGGCAGGTCAGGCACAGGCAGAGGGCGCGATAGGGCGCTTCGGCGGGCAGGGCATCCTGCTGCTGGTCGCTCATCTTTTTGCCAGTCACGGCGATGGCTTCCAACGCCCGCAGCACCCGCACCTGGTTGTTGGGGTGGACCTTGGCGGCGTAGTCAGGGTCCAATTCTCGCAGCTTCGCGTACATGGCGGCGGGACCGTTGGTCTCGGCCTCCTGGCGCAGCTGCTCCCGCAGGGCAGGGGCGGTGTTCTGCGTTTCAAACGCTACACCTTTTAAAAGGCTCGAGATATACAGCCCCGTGCCGCCCACCACCAGCGGCAGACGGTTTTGGGCGTTGAGCTGGGTGATGAGCGGGGCTGCGGCGGCGGTGAAATCCGCCACGCTGTAAGGCGTTTCCGGTGTGAGGAAATCCAGCAGGTGATGCGGTATCCCCTGCCGTTCCTCCGCGGTCGGTTTTGCCGTGCCTACGTTTAAGTTTTTGTAGACCTGCATCGAGTCGGCGTTGATGATCTCGCCGCCAAACTCTTTGGCCAGGGCCACGGAAAGGGCGGTTTTGCCGGTGGCGGTAGGCCCGCCGACAGCGACAACGCGCGGTTTAGACAAGGCGTCCAAACTGTTTTTCCAGCTCCTTCCGGGTGATTTTCAGCACGCAGGGACGGCCGTGGGGGCAAAACGGCGGGATGGTGCCGTCCATGATGTGCTGGGCCAGTGCCAGCATCTCGGCCGCGCCGGTCTTGTCTCCCGCCTTGATGGCCGCGCGGCAGGCAATGGAATGGAGCACCCACTCCGTTTTCTCCCGCAAGGCATCGCGGGCACCATCGATCAGGCGGGCGGCCAGTTCGATGATCATATCCTCGACATCATCCACCGGGACGTCCGCCGGGACAGCGCGCACCACCACCGTGGCACCGCCGAAGTCCTCGACTTCAATGCCCGCATCGGTCAACAGGTCAATATTTTGCAAAACGGCCTGCTTTTCGGCGGCGGTCAGGTTGACCTGCACCGGCACCAGCAGCATCTGGGCGGGCACATTGCCGTAGTCCTTGGCCAGCTGCTCAAACAGGATGCGTTCATGCGCGGCGTGCTTGTCGATGAGGCACAGCTCGCCCGCACGCTCGGTAATAATGTAGGTCTTGAACACCTCGCCCACCAGGCGCAGGGGTTCGGATTCTGGCGGCGGGGTCATGACAGTCTGCTCCGGCGTGGTGTTGACCACATCCGGCAGGGCGCTTAAGGCGTGGGGGTCGTTGACGACGTAGTCCGGCGCTTCCGAAACCGAGGCCTCGGCCTCCGGCTTGGGTGTGGTCTGCGCGGGCACTTCCTGCTGCAGGGCGGCGGGCTGGGCAGGCTCCCCTTCCGGTTCCGGCAAAATGTCCAGCACCGACTCGCTGGGGGCCTGGTAGGTCACCGGGCGGGGCGGCTGGCCCTGCAAAGGCTGAGGCGCAGCGCCGGCCGAGGTTTTGTAGACGGGCCTCGGGCTGTCCACCACCGTCAGGCCGGGAACTTCTTTGGCCGGGATGCCCGCTGCCAGGCCCGCCAGAGCGCGGTACTCGGCCGCTGACAGCGTTGTGAAGCGGTTTTTATCGGGTGCTGGGCGGTGCTGTGCGGCAGGCTGGGCCGCAGGTGCCGCCGGGGCAGTGGGCTGCATGGTGGTCTGTTCGGCCTCGGAGGCGGTGTGCCCCATCTCAAAGCGGCACTCCCCGCTTCCCGGCGTAGCCAAAGCGGTGCGTACGGCGCGGTAGACGGCATCAAAGACATCGCTCTCTTTGGCAAAACGAATCTCCGTCTTGGCCGGGTGAACATTGACGTCCACGAGGTCGGCGGGCATTTCCAGCATCAGCACAGCGCCGGGGAATTTACCCTGCATCATCGTGCCTTTGTAGGCGTTTTCCAGCGCGGCCATCATCGTGCGGTTCTTGACATAGCGTCCGTTGACGAAGAAATGCTGGGCACCGCGGCTGGCGCGGCAGGCCCGGGGCGGCGTGACCAGACCGGTGACTTTATACAGCTCACTGCCGCCGTCCACAGGCAAAAGGTCGCGGGCAAACTCGCGGCCCAGCACCGCGTAGACCGTGCTGCGCAGGTCTCCGTCGCCGGGGGTCAAAAACTGCTGCTTGCCGTCCCGCAGAAAGCGGAAGCTGATCTCAGGGTGGGAGAGTGCGGCGTGCAGGACGGTCTCAGAGACGAAGGTTCCCTCGCTGGCGTCCTTTTTCAGGAACTTCATGCGGGCGGGGGTGTTGTAGAACAGGTCGTTGACCGTGATGGTCGTGCCCACGGGGCGCGCGCCCGGCTCCATGCCCTGGGGCTCGCCGCCCTCGATGCGGTAGCAGCAGGCGTACTCGTCCGTTTCGGTACGGGTCAGCACTTCCACTTTGGCCACGCTGGCGATGGACGCCAAGGCCTCGCCGCGGAATCCCAGGGTATGGATATGCCCCAGGTCATCCGCCGTGGCAATTTTGCTGGTGGCATGGCGGATAAACGCTTTATCGATATATTCTGCTTCGATGCCGGTGCCGTTATCAGCAATCTGCAGTTGGGCAATGCCGCCGCGGGCCGCCGAGAGGGTGATCTGGGTCGCCCCGGCATCGATGGCATTTTCCAGCAGTTCCTTGGCCACACTGGCCGGTCGTTCTACAACTTCACCGGCCGCGATCAGTTCGGCGGTATGCTTGTCCAGCACACGAATTTCCGCCATGGGTCTCACCTGCCTTTATTCTTTATCTAAAACGGTTTTCAGTTCGTACAGGAAGTTCAGCGCTTCCAGCGGGGTCAGCGTTTCAATATCCACGCTGTGGAGCTTGTCCACCACCTCGCTGGGCACGCTGGGGTTGTTGTAGGCTTCTACGGTCTCAAAATCCAGCTGCATCGTGTTGCTGCGGCCGGGGGCGTTGGCCTCCAACTGGCGCAGCACGGCGTGGGCGCGCTTGGTCACGCTGCCCGGCAGGCCCGCCAGTTTGGCGACCTCAATGCCGTAGCTGTCATCCGCCGGGCCGGCGATGATGCGGCGCAGGAACGTGATGTCCTCGCCCCGCTTTTTGACGGCGATATTGTAGTTTTTGACGCCGTGGATGTCCTGGTCCATGCTGGTCAGCTCGTGGTAATGGGTGGCGAACAGCGTTTTGCAGCCGATGTTCTCGCAGATATACTCTACCACAGCACGGGCGATGCTCATGCCGTCAAAGGTCGAAGTGCCGCGGCCGATCTCATCAAGAATGACCAGGCTGTCCCTGGTGGCATGCTTGAGGATCTCGGCCACCTCGGTCATCTCAACCATAAAGGTGGACTGTCCGGCAGCCAGGTCGTCCGAAGCACCCACGCGGGTGAAGATCGCATCCACAACACCGAGATGAGCACTGGCGGCGGGCACGAAGCTGCCGATCTGAGCCATCAGGGCGATCAGGGCGTTCTGGCGCATATAAGTGGATTTACCGGCCATGTTGGGGCCGGTGATGAGCAGCATGCGGTTCTCGTCCTCGTCCAGCAGGGTGTCGTTGGGGACAAATAAGTTGCCCTTGAGCATCTGCTCAATGACCGGGTGGCGGCCCTCTTTGATCTCGATCTCGCCGCTGGTATCCACCACCGGCAGGACGTAGTTGTTCTGGAGTGCGGCCTCGGCAAAACCAGCCAGTACATCCAGCTGGGCCACCGCCGAGGCGGTGCGCTGGATGCGCACGATCTGGTCGGAGATTTCCGTCAACAGATCGGAGAAAAGCTGATGTTCCAGGACGAGCAGACGCTCATTGGCGCCGAGGATTTTATTTTCCAGCTCTTTCAATTCCGGCGTGATGTAGCGTTCGCCGGTGGTCAGGGTCTGCTTGCGGGTGAAGGTATCAGGCACCGAGTCAGTGTAGGAGCGGCTGACCTCGATGTAGTAGCCGAACACCTTATTAAAGCCGATCTTCAGCTTGGGGATGCCGGTCTCCTCGCGGTATTTGGCTTCCAGATTGGAAAGATAGCCTTTGCCGCCGTGCATGATATCCCGCAGTTCGTCGACCTCGCTGTTGTACCCGGCGCGGATGGCGCCGCCGTCCTTTAAGGTAGCGGGCGGGTCATCGACCAGCGCGGTCGTGATTTTGTTCAGAATATCTTCCAGCGGGTCGATCTGGTCGGCCAGGTCTTTCAGCAGCGGTGCACCGCAGGCGGCGGCCTGGCTGCGCACTTCCGGCAGCATAGCGCAGGTATCGCCCAGGGCCTTGACCTCCCGCGGGGTGGCCGATCCGTAGAGAATACGGGTGGTCAGGCGCTCGATGTCAAAGACGTGGGAGAGCGCTTCTTTCAAATCGGCGCGGGCCATGTTGGCGGTGTAGAGCGCCTGCACAGCAGACAGGCGGCGGTTGATAGCCTCGGCGTCCACAAGGGGCTGCTCGATCCAGGAGCGCAGCAGGCGCTTGCCCATCGAGGTCTCGGTCTTGTCCAGCACCCAAAGCAGGGTGCCCCGCTTCTCGCGGCCGCGCATCGTCTCGGTCAGTTCGAGGTTCGCGCGAGTCACAGGCGACAGGCGCATGTACTGGGCGTCGGCATAGTTCTGCACGGTCTTGATACGCTCGACGCCGTGTTTCTGCGTTTCGTGCAGGTAGTTGATCATGGCGGCCACAGCGTAAGGCACCAAGGCATCCTTCTCGTAGCCGAGGGCATCCCGCCAATCGGGGCCGAACTGGTTCGCCATGGCGGCTTCCATCACGCTGTCCTTAAAGCAGGCATCCTCCCGCAGTTCCACCAGGGCGTTGGTATGCTGCTTGATGTAGGCAGTCACATCCTTAAAGTCCAGCATCGCCGGGCAGATCAGGATCTCACTGGGCATGTAGCGGCATAGCTCGGTAATGATCGCACCGCCGATCTTTTCGGCGTTCAACTCAGTGGCGTAGGCCTCGCCGGTGGAGATGTCGGCAAAGCAGATGCCAGCCTTCCAGCGGCCGCGGGTGCGCTTGGTGTAAACGCTGCAAAGGTAGTTGTTTTTATCCTCGGCCAGCATGCTGCTCTCGATGACAGTGCCGGGGGTGACCACGCGGATGATGTCCCGCTTGACAAGGCCCTTGGCCAAGGCGGGGTCCTCCATCTGCTCACAGATAGCGACCTTGTAGCCCTTGGCGATGAGGCGGGCGACGTAGGTCTCGTAGGAGTGGAAGGGCACGCCGCACATGGGGGCGCGCTCCTCTTTGCCGCAGTTTTTGCCGGTCAGTGTCAGTTCCAGCTCTCGGGAGGCTGTTAAGGCATCGTCGTAGAACATCTCATAAAAATCGCCGACACGGTAAAACAGAATCTCGTTCGGGTGTTGTTTCTTGATTTCAAAATACTGCTGCATCATTGGGGAAACTGCTTGTTCCGCCATGGTTCACACTCCTGTGTTTTCTGCAAAAGTTGGTTGTACGGGTCAGGGTTTAATGGCAGCCGCCGCAGGTGGAGCAGCTGCCGGTGCAGCCGCCGGAGGGGGCCTGCACGGTCATGGGGTCGCCGCCATTCATGGCGGTGTTGATGATGGCGTCAATGTGGCTGACCATGGCCTCGCACTCAGACTTGGCGGCATTGTAGCGGACCATGCCCTCGCTGGCCATGATCTGGCTGTACAGGTCGTTGACGCGCTGGTTCAGCTCGGCCACGCGGGCGGCGTTGGTCTCGGCCTTGGCGCTCTCGTTGTTCAGGTCCAGGCGGGCCAGGTTGAACTCACCGATAAGGTTCTGCAGTTCTTCGTCGCTGTCGTTCTCGCGGCGGGCAGCGTCCAGCTCCAGGTAGCGGGGGTCGGTCTGCAGGGCAGCGGCGGCTTTTTTAAACAGATCAATGCAATCCATGATAGGTTCTCCTTATGAATAAAAATGTAATAAAGCGTGAAATTTTTGCGGTTTAGTCCTGCACCAGCTCGCCTACCAGCAAGGCGGCGCGGGAGCCGGTCAGGTGGACGTTTGCCCACTGACCGATGAGGGATTCCGGAGCCTGGAACTCGACCACCAGGTTGTTGTCCAGGCGGCCATTGACAGTGCCGGCGGTGCGGCCTGCGGCTTCGACCAGTACGCGGACGGTCTGGCCGGCCATGGCAGCGGTGGCCGCAAAGGCAAATTCATCCTGCGTTTTCAGCAGGCGCTCCATGCGGGCGGCTTTCTCGGCATGGGTGGTAGGGTCGTCGAACTTTGCTGCCGGGGTGCCAGTGCGCTTGGAGTAAATAAAGGTGAACAGCTGCATATAGCCCACCTTGCGGACGAGGTCCAGCGTTGCCTGGAAGTCCTCCTCGGTCTCGCCGGGGAAGCCGACGATGATGTCGCTGGAGAAGGTCACGCCAGGGATCTTTTCCCGGGCGTAGTCGACGAGATCCATATACTGGGCCACGGTGTAGTGGCGGTTCATCTCTTTCAGCAGGCGGTCACTGCCGGACTGCACCGGCAAGTGGATGTGCTTGCACAGATGCTCCTGCGCGGCGATGGTGTCGATCAGCTTGCGGCTGGCGTCCTTGGGATGGCTGGTCATGAAGCGGATCTGGTAGTCGCCGGGCACGGTGCAGAGCAGGTTGAGCAGGTCGGAAAAATCGATCTTTTCCGCAAGGCCCTTGCCATAGCTGTTGACGTTCTGGCCCAGCAGGGTGATCTCCTTGTAGCCTTGGGCAATCAGCTCCTTGAACTCGGCCAGGATGGCGGCGGGTTCACGGCTGCGCTCCCGTCCGCGGACGTAGGGCACGATGCAGTAGGTGCAGAAGTTATCACAACCGTACATGATGGGCAGCCAGGCACGGAAGCCGGAATCACGGCGGATGGGCATTTCCTCAACGACAGCGTTGCGTTCCTCGGGCTTTTCGAGGTAGCGCTTGCCGCGGCTGATGCGCTCAGCCAGCATGGCAGGCAGGCGGTCGATGCCGTCCACGCCGAAGACCAGGTCGACGTAGGGGTAGCTCTGGCGCAGCTTCTCCACGATGTGGGCCTGCTGGGCCATGCAGCCGCAGACGCCGATGATCAGACGCGGGTTCTGCTCTTTCAGCTTTTTCAGCGCACCTACGTTGCCGAAAACACGCTGCTCGGCATGTTCGCGCACGGCGCAGGTGTTGAAAAGGATGAGGTCGGCATGCTCAACGTTATCGCACAGGCCGAAACCGACATCCTGCAAAACGCCCTTGATCTTCTCGCCATCGTTGACGTTCTGCTGGCAGCCGTAGCTGCGCACATAGGCCAGGGGCGGCGTATCGTAAAACGAGGCCAGCACCTTGGCGGCGGCTTCGTTGTGGGTATAGGTCAGTTTTTCCAAGTCCAGTTCTCCTTGCAGGTGCCTGCATACAGGCACAAAATCCAGATATACCATATTAGTATAGCAAATCAGGCGCAAAAGCACAAGCGCTAGTTCTGGATTTTTTGCGCTTCGGTCCGGTTTCTGACCGCAGCGCAGTTTTTGAGGGCAGCACACAGCAAAAAGCGGCAGCACCGCATAGCGCAGTGCCGCCCCTTTTATTCGTTGGTACGTATGTTATTTAGTTATCTTTTTCTTCTTTGTCAAACTCGTTTTCCAGCTGTTCATGGCGCTTTTTGTATACAGCGCTGCAAAGCTGGAGTACCACCAGCGCCAACACGAAGGTGGTGCCCGCCGCAATGGCCGCGCAGGCCAGATGGATGGCCAGCGGCACATCGAACGCCGACATCCTTACAAATGTAAAAACGCCGATGACCGCCGCACCCGCAAGGCTGAACAGCACATTGGTGCCGGCAGCGTTTTTAATGCGGCGGCTCCAAAGTCCGGCACGCAGGCAGGCGGCGACAATGTAGACGCAGCTAATCATAAACACAGCCCAGGTGCCTGCCATCTCCCGCATGGTAAAGCCGAGCAATCCCTCCACCAGCAAGACAACCAGCAGCAGCGACCAGACCAGCCAGAAGCCGCGGCTTTCGATGGTAAGCATGGTGCGTTCCTGCATTTCGTCCAACTGATTTTTCCCGAAAAGTTGTGCTAATTTCATAGTTATTCCTCCCAGAACAGATCATCTAAGGTTTTGCCCAGCACCTTGCAGATGCTGCGGCAAAGGTTGATGGTGGGGTTATACTCCCCTTTTTCAATGGCGTTGACGGTCTGGCGCGATACGCCGACAGACTCCGCCAGTGCCCCCTGCGTCATGTCCTTTTCGGCGCGGGCGGCTTTCAGTTTCAGGTTTTTGGCCAACTTCCCTGCCTCCTTTCAGATGGTGTAACCAGTATAGCACCGCCCTCCCGCAATGTCAAGTATATATTACATTTTATCTTTTATATTTTTCTTTTTGTCGTTTTGCTTGCGATTGGCCCTGCGCCGTGTTATGATAGGCCTATACTACTTTATAAAAAGGAAGTTTGGCGAATGAAGTACAGCTTTCCCGCTTTTGAAAATGGATTTGTCCGCGCAGCAGCCGCCACCCCCGCCCTGCACGTGGCCGACTGCGCCTATAATGCCCAGCAGATCATTGACGCTATGAGCGTGTACGCGGCCCAGGGCGTGCAGTTGGTCTGCTTTCCTGAATTTTGCTTGACCGGCTACACCTGCAGCGACCTGTTTTTGCAGCAGACCCTGCTGAAGGGTGCCGAAGACGGCCTGGCTGCCATCCTGGAGGCAAGCCGCGGGCTGAACCTGGTGGCGCTGGTGGGCCTGCCAGTTGCCTATGACGGCAAGCTGTACAACTGCGCCGCCGTTTTGTGCAACGGTGAGCTGCTGGGCCTGGTGCCGAAGCAGCACCTGCCTAACTATGGCGAATTTTACGAGAAGCGCCACTTTGTGCCCGGCATGGCCGAGCCGGAGTGCATTGAGTTCGCGGGGCAGGAAACGCTCATCGGCACGCGGCTGCTTTTCAGCTGCAAGCAGCTGAAAAGCTTTGTGCTGGGCGTAGAAGTGTGTGAGGACCTATGGAGCCCCGTGCCCCCCAGCTGCGCGCTGGCACTGGCCGGCGCGACCGTGATTGCCAACCTCTCCGCCAGCGACGAGACCATCGGCAAGGCCGCCTACCGCCGCCAGCTTATCAGCGGGCAGAGCGCACGGCTGCTGTGTGCCTATCTCTACGCCGACGCCGGCCACGGCGAAAGCACCACCGATATGACCTTTGCCGGGCATAACCTGATTGCCGAAAACGGCACCCTGCTGGCCGAGACTGCCCCCTTTGAAGGCGGCACCGCTATGACCGAGCTGGACCTGGACCGCATGGTGCAGGAGCGCCAGCGCAACACCACCTTTATGCCGGAGACCGTCGGGTACACCCGCGTGGAGTTTGAGCTGCCGCCTGTGGAACTGGCCCTGACGCGGCAGGTCTCCCCCACGCCGTTTGTGCCCCAGGATACCGCCGCCCGTGCCGAACGCTGCGAGCTGATCCTGCGCATCCAGGCGGAGGGCCTCGCCAAGCGCATCGAGCATACCCACGCCAAGTGCGCCGTGCTGGGCATCTCCGGCGGGCTGGACAGCTGTCTGGCTTTGCTGGTGGCCGTGCGTGCCTGCAAGGTGCTGCACCGCGACCCGAAAGAAATTGTAGCCTTGACGATGCCCTGCTTCGGCACCACTAAGCGCACCCGCTCCAACGCCGAAATTTTGTGCGAGGCGCTGGGTGTCAGCTTTGCCGAGATCAACATCACCAACACCGTCAACAGCCATTTTGCGGACATTGGCCAGGACCCGCAGACCTACGATGTCACCTTTGAGAACTGCCAGGCCCGCGTGCGCACGCTGGAGCTGATGGACTACGCCAACAAAAACGGCGGCTTTGTCATCGGCACCGGTGACTTGAGCGAGCTGGCCCTCGGCTGGGCCACCTACAACGGCGACCATATGAGCATGTACGGTGTCAACGCAGGCGTGCCCAAAACGCTGGTGCGTCACATTGTGCAGTATGTGGCCGACACCTGCGGCGATAAGCAGTTGAGCGATGTGCTGCTGGATATTCTGGATACGCCCGTCAGCCCCGAACTGCTGCCCACCGCTGAGGACGGCACCATCGCCCAGCAGACCGAGAAACTGGTTGGCCCTTATGAACTGCACGATTTTTATTTGTACTACGTGCTGCGCTTCGGCTTTGGACCTGCCAAAATTTACCACTTGGCCCGCACCTCCTTTGCAGGCAAGTACGAGCCGGAAGTACTGCTGGCCTGGCTGAAGAATTTCTACCGCCGCTTCTTTGCCCAGCAGTTCAAGCGCAGTTGTCTGCCCGACGGCCCGAAAGTCGGATCGGTCACGTTGTCCCCCCGCGGTGACTGGCGCATGCCCAGCGATGCCTGCAACGCTTTGTGGATGGCCGAGCTGGAGAAGATCACGCTGTAATATAAAGAAGGAAGTGCTGTTATGGCCATGTGGAAAAACGACGACGAAATGTTCGCCCTGATGAAGGAGAAGCTGTACACCCCCGTTGTGGGCGATATTCTGGATCAGATGGGATACAAGCACCAGTTTTTGCCTGCCTCCATCCGCCCGCTGGCGGCCCAGGTGCCCACAGCGCCCTACATCCTGCCCGGCGAGACCGAGGACAAGCGGCTTATACTGGCCGGTTACGCCTGCACCGTGCTGGAAAATGACGTGTACGAGTACCAGGCACAAAAGCCCTTTGGCTATATGACCGAAGCGCTGGACGACTTGAAGCCCAACGAAATTTATATCGCCACCGGTGCCCACAACAGCGCCCTGTGGGGCGAGTTGCTGACCGCCTGCGGCAAGGCCCGCGGTGCGGTAGGCGCCGTGCTGGACGGCTACACCCGCGACACGCCGAAAGTGATCGAGCAGAACTTCCCGGTTTTCTGCACCGGCACCTGGGCGCAGGATTCCTCGGTACGCACCTACGTGTTCCAGTGGCGGTGCCCGATCGAAATTGGGCAGGTCACGATCCACAACGGCGACATCGTGTTCGGCGATATTGACGGCGTGCTGATCATCCCGAAAGAGATCGCGCCCGAAGTGCTGGAAAAGGCTCTGGAAAAAGCCAGCACCGAAAAGACGATGCGCAAGGCCATTGAAAACGGCATGCTGGTGACCGAGGCGTTTGCCAAGTTTGGCGTGCTGTAAATTTACACAATACTAAAAGCGGAGGATGCCCGGGTGGGTGTCCTCCGCTTTGCTTTTGTTTTGGTTTTATAAAGGGGCGTTAATACTCCACACCCTCGCGGGCGGCAATGCCCTGGGTGTAGGGGTGCTTGTGCATCTGCATTTCGGTAGAGTAGTCGGCAGCGTCCTGCAGCCAAGGGGCCGGGTCGCGGCCTGTGACGACGACTTCCCTGCCGTCCTTGGCAAAAGCTGCCGCTTTGCGCAGCAGGGCTTCGTCCAGGATGTTGCTTTTTAACGCAGCGCAGGCTTCGTCCAGCACCAGCAGATCAAAGGGCTGTGCCAGGGCTTTCTCCAGTGCGTCCGCGGATACGGCCCGTGCCTGGGCCTTGTCGTTCTCGTCCATCAGCCAGGTGAATTTGGCGTTGGGACAGGCGTAGACTGTGGCCCCGGCTGTGCGCAGCGGGGCAATTTCGCCGCTGGTGCCGTCCTTTAAAAACTGCACGATCACCACGCGCCGCCCATGGCCCAGCGCCCGCAGCGCCAGCCCCATGGCCGCCGTAGTTTTTCCCTTGCCGTTGCCCCAGTATAGATGCAGCATGGAATTTTCCCCACTTTAGCCGTTGGCTTTTTCAGATGCAAAAAATTCTTTGGTCAGGTTAACTACCGTGCCGGAAAGCAGCAGCAGGGCAATCAGGTTCGGAATACTCATCAGGCCGTTGAAGGTATCGGCCACACTCCACAGCAGGCCCAGGTCCACTGTAGCGCCTAGGATGGACACGAAAGAGTACACCACAAAGAACGGACGCACGACCTTGTCATTATGGCACAGGAACGCCAAAAAACGCGAGCCGTACAGGCCCCAGCCGATGATGGTAGAGAACGCAAAGCAGCACAGCGCCACCGCCGTAAAGATGGACGCCCAGCCGCCGTAGGTGGTAGTAAAGCCGGAGATGGTCAGTTCAGCGCCCGCGGCGGTGCCGTAGTTGACAGTGATGCCGCTGCACAGGATGACCATCGCCGTCAGGGTGCAGATGATGATGGTGTCAGCGAAGACCTCAAAAATACCGAACATACCCTGCTTGACCGGCTTTTTGGTGTCGGCGCAGGCATGGGCGATGGAGCCGGTGCCAAGGCCGGCTTCGTTGGAGAAGATGCCGCGGGAAACGCCCTTCTGCATGCTGATAAACAGGCTGCCGATGGTGCCGCCGGTGAAGGCCGCCGGGTTGAAGGCGCCGGCAAAAATAGCTTCCAGCACCAGCGGGAAGCGTGGGAGATTCAGCACCACAACGCCCACCGCCAGCACGATGTAAAACAGCGCCATAAAGGGCACGAGGCGCTCGCTTACGCTGCCAATACGCTTGATACCGCCCAGCAACACCATGGCGACCAGCATGGCCACCACGATGCCGACCACGAGGTTCAGTGTGGAGAGCGCACCATTGCCGACAACGTTGTACTCCAGCAGGGCGGTATCGATGGCCGCCACGATGGTGTTGACCTGAGTGGCGTTGCCGGTGCCGAACACCGTCAGCACGCCGAACAGCGAGTACAGCACAGCCAAAAACTGCCAATGCTTGCCCAGGCCGTTTTTAATATAGTACATCGGGCCGCCGACCCACTCGCCCGCGGCGTTGCGCTCACGGAAATGGACGGCCAGCGTGACCTCGGCAAACTTGGTGCACATGCCCAGCAGTGCCGAGCACCACATCCAGAACACCGCGCCCGGTCCGCCGATGGCGATGGCACCCGCCACGCCTGCAATGTTGCCGGTGCCTACGGTGCCCGCCAGCGCAGTGCATACCGCCTGGAACGGCGTCATAGCGCCGTCCGAGGCATCCTTTTTGCGGAACATGCGGCCGATGGTGGTTTTGATGACATACGGAAATTTGCGGATCTGCAAAAAGCCTGTCCGCACGCTGAGCAGCAGCCCCACGCCAATGATGCACACCATGGCCGGGACACCCCAGACAAAGTTGTTGACTGCCTGGTTGACAGCCGCAATCGTTTCTAACATAATCCTCCCCATTCCCTCTCGATTTAGGAATCCCACAAATACAAACAGGTCACGAGCCGTGCGTACACATTGGCTCATGACCTGTTTGCATCGTACTGATTCAGTATAGCATTTTATGGGGAGGTTTGCAAGGGATTACTTGACGTAAACCCCTTACTTGTTTTCCGGCAGATGCCACTTCCAATCCAAGATTTCGGGCATATCCTGGCCGATCTCGTGGATGTAGTTCTTGTGGGCGACCAGCTTGTCGTTCATCTGCTGGATAAGGTACGCACCGCGGTTGCCCAGCTGGGGCAGATGCAGCAGCACATCCTTGACCAGATGGAAGCGGTCGATCTCGTTCTGCACGCGCATATCAAACGGCGTGGTGATGGCGCCTTCCCCCTGGTAGCCGTGGACACTCAGGTTGCGGTTGGTGCGCTCGTACTCTGCCTTGACTTCCCTTGTCACCAAGAACAGCGCCGAGCGCGTTGAGATGGGTTCCTACCGCTTCATGTTCGCATTCGCCACCAGCCTTGCCATCCAGTCCGTCACGCTGCTGGCTGTCTCCGCACTGGGCGACACCGCCGAAGCATGGCGCACCGTGGCTATCGTCTACGCCATTATCGGTCTGATCGTCAACACGCTCTCTGTCTTCTCCGTCAAGGAGTTGCCGGAGGAAGAGTTTGTCGATACCACGGATAAAGCCGAAATCGAGAAAGACGAGAAGTACGGTCTTGTCGAGGCTGCCAAGTTGCTGGTTTCCAACAAATACTACCTGATGATCTGCGTCACCTACATTTTGCAGCAGATCTATGGTGCCATGATCAGTATGGGTACCTTTTACACCGCCCATATTCTTGGTGACAAAAACCTGTTCGGCGTGTTCTCCCGGGCCATCAACATCCCTTTGATCATCGCACTGGTCTTTACACCGACCCTCGTTGCCAAGATGCACGGTATGTACAAACTGAATGTCGGCAGCTACGCCCTCGCTACCGTGGCCCGTGCGCTCGTTGCGGTGGCCGGCTATACGGGTGATGCTGCTCTTTACGGCCATTGCTGCACTGGGTCAGGGCCCGTGGCAGGGTGACATGAACGCCGTTATCGCCTCTTGCTCAGAGTACACTTGCTGACGAAGCATAAACGTGTGGACGGCACGATGTACTCCTGCGCCTCGCTCGGTGTCAAGCTGGGCGGCGGCCTCGGCACTGCCATCACTGGCTGGCTGCTGGCATTCAGCAACTACGACAAGGCGCTGGCTGTGCAGCCGGAATCCTGCATCAATATGCTTAAACTCATGTACCTCGTAATTCCCTTTGTGCTGGATGCCATCATTACCTTTATTCTCTCCCGCATGAAGGTCGAGGAGGCCAACGATAAGATCCGCGCCGAAATGAAAAACTGATATTCACTATTCTCCTTCTAAAAAGGAGCTGTTGCAATGCGGCAGCTCCTTTTTTATATGAATAGGTATAAGAATAAACAGTATTCATGAAGTGGTCATATTCTGATTCTAGAACTAGAAAAGCTTGCAAACAATGGGATTTTCATGTCCCGTTTGCAAGCCTTTTCGAATTTATGGCAGAAAACCTAATCCACACTCGTTGTGTAACGAAAATCTGTTTTTTCCTTTGCCTCCGTGAAGACGCACTTAATGGTCTCCTAGCGTTTTTTATAAATGAATCATTTCTATAATTTTGTTCATGGCATATTTGTCTGCATATAGGCTTACCTCGGGAAACTGCTTATAGTTGGGCAGCATTTCAAGCGTGATGTAATCATCATACCCGATTCCTGCGATGGCCTTTGCAACCGCCGGGAAATCAACATCACCGGCAAAGAGATCTACGAAAGCGCCAATGCCTGCCTGATCAAAGCGATAGTCAGACATATGTAGCTTTTTGATGCGGTGACCGAGGATCTCGATCCATTGTTCCGGGTAGCCGATATACACGGCATTACCGACATCCAGATACATACCGACATAGTCGGAGCCGATCTCATCCAGGAACCGCCGAGTTTCCAATGGGGAAAGAAGGAAGCGATTCCAGACATTTTCAATGCCAATTGCCACATCCGCAGCTTTCGCTTCGGGTGCCAGTCGGCTCAATGCGTCTTGCGCTCGCTCATAGGCAATATCGTACCGGATCTTTTCTGGGTGCTCTACAAAATTGCAACCGACATAACCGGGAACAACCAGAATCGTTTTTGCCCCCAGAAGGTACGCAGCTTCGATCTGCTTTTGTACAATGCCAAACGCTTTTTGCCGGGTCTTCTCGCTGTCAGAGACGAGATTATTCTGCCACAGGCTCCATACCCCTACGCTGGGGATCTCCAGGCCCATATCATCGGCCATCCTTTTCATGGCCAGGACATCTTTTTCCGGGGTTTGCGGGTTCAGATAGCCGGATTCACTCAAAACCGGCTCCACGCCGTCATAGCCTGCTTTTTTCGCATGTTCAAACATCCAGCGGACATCAGTATTTTCGGAAAAAGAGAACAAACTAATACCTTGTTTCATAATATCCTCACGAAACCGTTACGGTTCTCTGCGTTTCCAAAGATTCGCGAATCGCCACGATCACAGAGAGCACATGGCGGACATCGGCCGGGGTAATTACCGTGATCGGCGTGCCGGCCTCGATATGGCCGATGAAATCTTCGAGTTCCTTCTGGTAGGCATCATAGGAATCAATGGCCAACGTTTCGGTTTTGCCGTCACCATAGACCGTGGTGGAGCGGGACGCCGCCGCGATGTTTTCCAGGTTAGCACCAGCACCCATATGGTAACAGTATGCCTTTTTATCGCCAACAACATTCAGCTCTGTCGTAAAGGGGAATCCGCTGGGCATTTCCAGGATTCCCTCAGCCGTAGCTTCCATACCGTTTTCAAAGGTCAAGGATGTTGCCACATGGTTCCAGCAGCCGACGTTGTTCTTGTGGCCGATGGCATAGACCTGCTTCACCTTGCCGAACAGGTAGCACAGATAATCAATATCATGCAGGTGCAGATCGAACAGGCCTCCACCGCTGTTTTCGGCACGGCGATACCACTCGCTCCAGGCGGGATGCTCCGAAAGGCGGCTGGCACGGGCATACTTAATCGTTCCCAGTTTCCCTGCTTCTACCATTTCCTTGGCCCGGACGTATTCAGGCCAGAAACGGACGACCTGTCCCACGGCAAACTGAACACCGGCCTCTTTGGTAGCGGCAATCATACGGTCAAGTGATTCGAGCGACAGCGTGACAGGTTTTTCACAGATGACGTGCTTTTTATGCCCCGCAGCCAGCAGGACATATTGCTCATGTAAAAAGGTAGGCAGGCAAATATCCACAACATCGATATCTGCTGTGTTCAGCATGCTTTCACCGTCGTTATACCAATCACATCCGGCAAACTCAGCGAGGTCTTTGCCCTGCTTTTCATTCAGATCACAAACAGCTGTAACCTTTGCGTTTGGCATGGCCTTGTAGGCTGTCACATGGGTACGTCCCATAAATCCTGCTCCAATAACAGCAACATTTACCACTTACTACACAACCTTTCAGATTTATTTCTTCTTGATGTTATTGATGTTGCTCAGGACGACTGCCGCAACAATGATAGCGCCGGTAATAATCGTCTGTACGTTATTATCAACACCTAGGATGTTCATAGCATTGGAGATGACACCCATCAGCAGACAGCCGAGGAATGCGCCGCTGATCGTACCCTTGCCGCCGTCGAAGGTGACACCGCCGATAATGGCAGCGGCTAGGGCGTTCGTTTCATAGTTGGTACCGGCGTTCGAGGTAATGGAGTCAATACGGGCAACAAATACGATGCTGGCAACCGCGCAGAACAGACCAGAAATGCCATAAACAATGATCTTATAACGGTTCACGTTAATACCGGACAGGAAAGCGTTCTTTTCATTACCACCCAGGGCGACTACACGGCGGCCGAACTTGGTGTAAGTCATCATGAGATACGCCACCATGACCATGGCCAGCAAAACCAGCAGCATGGGCGAGAAAATTTCGAAGTACTTGGTTTTCAAGCCGTTGAATGCACCGCCGAAGTTCATGATACGTCCACCGGAAACCGTTAGGGCAATGCCATAAAACATCTTACTGGTGCCCAGTGTAATGACCAGCGGAATGCACTTACTTTTTGCAATGATAGCGCCGTTGAGCAAACCACAGGCTGCACCGGTAACAAGGCCAGCCAGCACAGCGATAAAGGTGGGCAGACCGTTGTCCAACACTACGTACATAACAACACCGCAGACGACCATAATATTGCCGATGGACAGGTCAATACCGCCGGAAATCAGCAGAATGCTCATTGCCATTGTCAGAATACCCAGCACGCAGATCTGCTGGAAAATTGCGACAATGTTATTGATGCCAATAAAATTAGGGTTGATACACGAAATAATTACGACAATCAATGCGATAACGATTGCCAGAAGGACCCGCTGGTCCTTAAAAATATTTTTAGCCGGAGAAAGGCTAGTCTTTTTATCAGCCATCTTTATTTACTCCCAATGCACGTTTAATGATTTCCTGTTCGTTGATCTGCTCGCCTTTCAGCTCACAATCAATGCGGCCATCCCGAACCACCAAAACTCTGTCGCTCATGCTGATAAGTTCCGGCATATCAGAGCTGATCATCAGGATACACTTGCCCTGCTTTGTCAGGTTGCTCATCTGTTTGTAAAACTCGGCTTTGGCATTGACATCAATACCGCGGGTAGGTTCATCAAAAATGTAAATATCCTGTTCCGCATACAGCCACTTTGCCAGGACTACTTTCTGCTGGTTGCCACCGGAAAGGTAAACTGCCTCGGTCCACACGCTGGGCGTTTTGACCCGCAGTTCTTTCAGCAGCGGCTCGATCAGCGGCGGAAACTTTTTGATATTCACAAAGAATCCTTTGATCTTTTCCCGCAGGCCTATGATCGTTGCATTTTCCAGCACGCTGGCATGCAGCATCAGGCCAAGCTTCTGGCGATCCTCTGTAATAAAGGCGATACCTGCATTAATACTGTCGTTCGGGTCCTTGATCTGCACCTCTTTGCCGTTGATATAGATGTGCCCACCGTAGCGGCTGTCTGCGCCTATCATGGCACGCATCATTTCGGTGCGGCCGGAGCCGACCATTCCAGAGAAGCCTACGATTTCGCCCTTGTGCACCGTAAAATTGATTTTTGGAGAGTCTTTCGTCAGCTGCAAGTCTTTGACTTCCAGCATCACATCACCGATGGGACATTTCTCGCGGTCATAGAACATATCTATCGGGCGGCCTACCATGTCCTGTGTGATCTTGGTAATCGGCGTATCATGATTTTCGTTGGAGAAGGTGCTGATCACCGCACCATCGCGGATTACCGTAATGCGATCCGCGATCTCGACAACTTCGTTCAGGAAGTGGGAAATGTAGATGATACCAATCCCCATGCTGGCAATACGCCTAGTCAGTTCCGTAACCTTTGCGGCATCCTCTACGTTGAACATTGATGTCGGTTCATCCATAATCAGCACACGGGGCTGTACGCTCAACGCTTTCAAGATCTTGACAAACTGCTGATCCGAGACAGACAGATTTTCAATTTTGGTATCCAGCTTCAAATGGATACCCAGGTCATCCATCTGCCTTTGTGTTTCTTTCCGCATTGCGGGATAATCTATGATTCCCAGTCCCTTGGTTTTTTCGTTGCCGACAAAGATATTTTCCACAACGTCCATGCTTGGAACCAGGTCATTTTCTTGGTAAACGATGTTGATTCCAAGCTGCTTGGACAAGAATGGATCGAACTTACTGTATTCTTTTCCATCCACCGTGATGGTTCCCTCGGTAGGTGTGTAAGCACCCGAAAGAACCTTCATCAGGGTAGATTTTCCTGCGCCGTTCTCGCCTACCAGGCAGTGGATTTCACCCGGATATACTTCAAAAGTGATGCCGGACAAAGCCCAAACGCCAGAAAACTCCTTTTTGATATCTTTCATGGCAATAATGGGTTTTGTATTTTTGTAGTCACAAGGCATGTCTGATCTCACCCTCTTACAAAAACGCCAGCCAGGCGCGCCGAATTTCACGGCACGGCCGGCTGGCGGTATATTAACTCATATCGTAGTATTCAATAGGCTAGTTATTTGTTCTCGCCCAGGTACTTGTAAGCGGCTGCATAGTCATCCCAAGCAATGTAGGAGCTGGTATCATCAGCAGAAACAGGGATAACTGGCAAAGCTGTAAATTTCTCAGCAGGATCTTCGCCCAGAGCAACCTTGTTGTACAGGTTCATAAAGGTCTTGACACCCTGAATGGAAACGGGAGCGGTCATATTCGCAGCTTCGATACCGTCTTGCAGCATCTTGAAGCCGTCCGGAGAGCCACCAGTGGAAACGATAGGGATGTTCTCTTTACCAGCGTCCTTCAGGGCGTTGTAGCAGCCCTGAGCCATCATATCGTTGTTGGCAAAGATGTAGTTGAACTCGGTGCCGGAGTTGATTAGGTCGGTAGTAACGTTGTAAGCCTTATCCGTCAGCCAGTCGGCATGCAGCGTAGCAACGACTTTCACATCGCCGCCCAGCTCTTCCAGGGCGCGGTCAACACCTTCCTGGTACTTCTCGTAAACACCGGCACCTTCCTGGCCAGCGCAGAAGAAAATCTTTGCCTCGGGGTCCTGCTCTGCAATCCACTTGATAGCAGCTTCGCCGATCTTGTCATACTCACAGGCAACGGAAGCAATGTAATCGCCCGGATCATCCAGGCCGTCCATAGCAAAGTTCTCGATAGTGACGGGGATTCCGGCCTCGTTAGCCATCTTGACCAGCTGAGACCCCTGCTCGGTAGAGATCGGGAAGACAGAGATGCCGTCAACGCCCTGCTGAATCAGGGATTCCATCGCGGTGACGGAATCTTCCAGGCTGTTCTTGGAATCCAGGACGACGGTTTTAACGCCATTCTGCTCAGCGGCATACTCAAATGCCTTGGCAGAATACTCATTCCAGATATCCGACATATCGTAGGCGATATAGCCGAAGGTCAGATCCTTCTTATCGCCGGTGCTTTCCGCAGCAGAAGAAGACTCTGCCGTGGAAGAAGCAGTGCTGTCGGCTGCCGGTGCGGCCGAGCTTGATGCAGCAGAGCTGCCGCATGCTGCCAAAGAAAGCATGAGCGCGGTGGCTGTTGCAATAGAGAGTGCCTTTTTCATGTGTTCTAAAACCTCCATATAAATAATGTAGAAAATAATATTATCCGGCGGTGGTACCTACCGCAGAATGTACTTATATCTTGTAACCGAGATTTTCTAAATAAGCCGCCGATTCTTTAACGGCGGTATTGATCTCATCCAGATCTTTCGGTCCTTTTGCGGTAAACTCAATTTCGAGGCTGAGCGGAGCATCGTTATTAGCCTTGTCCAGTTTATTGAAAAGCGTTTTAAAATCGACGTAGCCCTTTCCAAGTGCAGGAAAATCCCATGCATCGCGCGCGCCTGCCTTATCCTTGATGTGCAGGTACGCCACATTGTCCATGCAGGTATCGATATCATCTGCTGCATCTACATTGCCATAGAACACGCAATTTGCCGTATCGTAGTTGATTTTTACCAGATTGGAATTTACTGCCGTGACGATTTCATTCATGATTGTGCCGGTCGCATGCTCACCGTGCAGCTCCAGAACCAGCATCAAGCCATTTTCTTTCAGATGCGGGATCAGTCCTTTGATGTTCTGCACCAGAACTTCGTTTCCGGTTTTTGCTTTATCCTTTAAATGGGCCTCACCGATTGAGGAGACAATGTATTTACAGCCGAAGAAATGCGCCAGGCGCATATTCATAATAAAATCAGGCAGTCTGTCTGCATCCATAAGGTTTGTATGACCGCTCATCGCAAAGGGGACCAGATCCAGCTCTTTCAGTTTGTCCTGCACATGGCAAAGACTTGCAAAGCTCTGGTCCGGAAAGACGTGTTCTGTCCATCCCTTTGTTGCCGTCAGTTCTACATAATGGAACCCCGCTGCGGCGATTCCCTCCAGTGCTTCATCGATTGAGTAACCATGGTAGCAGTTGGAATTGACACCAATAATTCTGGGCATCATAATCTCAAGCCTCTTTTCTGCATCAGTCAGCGTATAGGCCGCCTTGCATCTGTTCAAAGAAATCGTAGTAGTGATCAATATAATATCTTGCAGCACCGCCAAGCTCGGAATCCAGCCCCAGCGTAGAATACTGGATCCAGGTGTTGGACACAAACTCTTTGAAGCCGCTATTTTGTACTTCATCGCGGATGTTGGAAAGGAAGAACGGGCCAAGATTTACGCCCATACCGCCAATCACCACAAGCGACGGATTGAAAAGCGTGATCAGATTTGAGATCGCAAAAGACAAATCGACCGCTAGATCTTTTATCAGCTCTTTTGCATGGGCATCTCCATCTTCAGCCATGGCACCAATATCACAGTACAAAGGTTTGCGTCCAGCGAAACGGGTCAAATCAATACCGCACGCCTCCGCTCTTTCCGTCAAGGCATTTTCACCTACAACACGTTCAACGCAGCCATGATTTCCGCAAGCGCAAAGCGGTCCGTTTCTGTCAACTGAGAAATGTCCGAACTGCGTTGCATTGCCGCCAGCCCCACGAAGCATTTTTCCATTGGCAAAAAGGCAAGCGCCAACACCTTTTGAGACATTGATATAGGCGAAATTAGGTTCTGTAATGTTGGCAAACACATATTCTGCGTAAGCGAAACAGGCGGTATCATTCAGCAGGCAGAAAGGATAATCATGAAAAGCTTCTTCAAAGCGCTGGACCACAGGGTCACTGTAGCCTACGCCGATCACTGTGGAGAGGATCCGTTTATTTTCTGCATCAATAATGCCCGGTATAATGATGCAGAGACCCATGATGCGTCTATCCCCTACTTTCGGCTTCATAATGTTGAAAAAGGTGGATGTGATCTTGTCGACCTTATCTTCTTCTTCCGTAAGGGGAATCTGATCCCGGAAGGCGATTTTATTATCCGCCGTGATCAGGGCAATATCCAAGCGCGCTCTCCGCCAGCTGATAACCGCCACTAGGTTTTCTGTACCATTGACCCTCAGTTCGTTGGGGCGGCGTCCCATTTGCTGGCTGGCAACGGTCCCGCAGTCAATGAGATACTTGTTGACAATCAACTCATCAACCAAGCTGGAAACCGTGGGTTTGCTGAGATTGGTTTCTTTCGACAACGCCGCCCTCGAGATACTTCTATTTTGGTTTACCAGTTGGTAGATTTTTTTCAGGTTTTCTGCACGGATGCGCTGTTGAATAACCATTTACAAATCTCGCCTTTCGTGTAGCAAATATCAGGTCCGATTCTTAGTTAGTTAGTTAAGTTATCTTACTTATTGTATCTAAATAGTAACATATTCGCTTTTTGATTTCAACACCTCGCAAAGAAGTTTGTAAAAACTTACAAATATGCTCTATAAAACTTGTGATTTTAACGAAACAAGAATTTAACTTTGCGATTTTTAATTTACCGCCAGTAAACGAACACGCTTTAGAAATACCTAAAAATTAGCAGAAACAGCTACGCCTGAATGCAGGCATGAGATACAAAAGTTCCTGTTAATTTTTTTGATCAGAAACACAGCTAGAATTACATGTGGTGCATCACCATACTACTCTGTTCAATCAAAATCTTGCGTGATTCCGACAATCATTGCTACTATAAAAGAAAGAAGGATGCTTTTATGCGTCAAGACATGATTTTGAACCCTTCCGCAGACGAAAGAGAACGCCAAAAAAATGAACAATGCCGGTGCCCGGTATCCTTGGATGACATCCTTTGACGGTTCTGAGCAGTGCGAAAGCTGGGACATTGGTGCCAGTGAGTTACACATTACTGCGGATATTCCATTCGCTATGCAGCAGTATCTTGATGCCACAGGCGATGAGGATTTTTACCTGCAAGCCATGGAAGTCTACATCGAAACTGCTCGTTTCTGGCATAGCCGTTGCATCATTCATCCTGACGGCTCTGCCGACCTTATGTTCTGCAAGGGGCCTGATGAATATTGTGGCATTACCAATAATAACCTCTTTACCAATTGCATGGTAAAGTTTAATCTTGATTTGGCCATCAAGGCAGCGCTGAAGCTCAAGGAAACCGATCCCAATCGATATTCGAAGCTTTCCCTCAGCGATGAGGAAGTCCTTGCCTGGCATTCTCTGCGAGACAATCTAAAAGAATGTCGCAATCCGCAAACTGGTCGATATTTGCCGGATGAGACTTTTTCTCGATTAGAGCCCGTGGACATTAAAACACTCAAAACCGATGATGGTGCCAGCTATCATCATGTTTGTTTTGACCGTCTGCAAAGGTATCAAGTTATCAAGCAGGCTGATACGCTGCTTCTGATGTCCCGGTTGCCTAAGAAGTTCACTCCTGAAGAGCGTCTGAACGCATGGGAAGATTTCGAGCCGTGCTGCTTGCACGATTCCACTCTGAGCTTCGCCAGCCATGCACTTTTTGCTGCACAAAACGGCCTGCAGGAAGCTGCCGAAAAATACTTCAAAAAAGCGCTGTATCTCGACCTACACGAAATCATGAACAACACCGGAAAAGAAGGTCTTCATCTTGCCTGCTTGGGCGAAACGTGGTCAAGTATCTTCTTTGGCTTCTTGGGAGCGAACTTTAATGGAGATACGCCAGCGTTCTCCCCTGTTTTGCCAACCGGCTGGAAAGCACTCAGAATGAATTTCTATTTAAAAGCAATTCAGCAAGAATGGAAAAGACGCGGTCTATCCTTTGTAGAAGATGATAAAATTCGTCTTATCTCCGTGGTTCTACACGATCAGTTTTCTGAAACAGACAATTCCCTTATGATTGGCCATGTCGGCGTTATGCTTCCCACATCGGATGCCGTATATTTCGTGGAAAAGGTCGCTTTTCAGGAGCCATATCGTTTATTAAAATTCAAAAATCGAACTGAGTTGAGCGATTACCTGATGCTGAAATACGACAATTCCTGGGGACAGGATACGGCTCACACTTTTATTATGGATAATGCGAATTTGATGGACGGCTGGCGCATTCTGGAAGAGCCGACTGCCTCTAACGGATAACGAAAACAAAAGGAGCTGTTGCACAGAGGAGACCCAAGTGCAGCAGCTCCTCGTTTTGTGTTGTTCATACATGTTAGTGATCTTGTATTTGCCGGGGAAACAAGTTTTCTCCAAATCCTCATTGATGATGTCGCCATTGAGGGACCACGTAATGTTCTTCTCCGCAGCCTCATCTAACACCTGCCGTACTGTATGCCGTGAGCAGTGAATCGTTGACTCAATCATCCGTTGCGTATAACCGAGATAATTAAGTCGCAAAATCTCCAAACTATTTGCCATTTTGGAGCCTCCATAATGAATAGTCGCAGAAATTTACTGCGCCAAATGCTGTGATAGAAAATTTCTTCGGGCTGCTCAAAAGTGAGCTGCTGTATTTGCAGGAGTTCCGCTCCATGGAACACTTCAAACTGGAACTGATCGAATATCTAGATTACTACAACAACCGCAGGATCAAGGCAAAGCTAAAGGGCTTGCCGCCTGCAATTCACAGACAGCAAGCCCTTTCGGCTGCTTGAACAATTTTTACTTCAGAATATTGTCTAACTTTTTGGGGTCACTTCACAGAAAACCGACCACGAGGAAATTGAAAACATTCTGAAAACAGCAGGATTTATTCTGTTTTTTCTCAAAAAAGTTGCCCCCTCCCCTGCCAAATTCCAGAAATCGGCAGAAAAGTGGGAATCAAGGTGGGCAAACCGCCCCAAAATGGTTGGACAACACTGTAAAACCGTGTCCAAAAATTGGTTGGCGAAATCACTGATTTTCGGCGCTACAACAAAGAAAAAAGACTGTGACATCTTTTTCATCACAGTCTTATGTGTGAGTGTTACAAAAGAGATACCCTGTTTGCTGTGGAGATAATGCCTAATAAACTCATTTTCTTCTCTTGAGTTTTTCATTGCATAGCATAAATGGTTTCAGCACCTCGTTAGCCAAATGCTTCAAGGAGCTCCTGAACTTCAACATATTTTATGTGATTCTCTAAATTTTCTATTCTTGTTTCAATTTTCTGTCGATGCTTTAAATATTTAACTCCTGACATCAATGGTAAAAGCGATTTAAAGTATTCGATCCTTCTTTCAATAACCGGAACTTCACTTCCGCTCCAGCTCCAGCTTGAAGATTCTAACGGCAATTTCTCAAATACCGCATATTCGCTATTACATCGCAAAAATTCTTTTAGGGCCTCTCTCTTTTGGTTTACATCATGTTCCGCTATCGCTCCAAAGAGATGGCACATCCGTTCTGAATCTAGACAATAATTTCCAATTGTATGTTGAATCCACTTTCCTTGTCTTTCTGTGATTTCGTTTTCACCCGACTCATGGCACAAAAGTTGTCCTATGATTGGGCGATATGTCCACTGCTTTTCCTCCGCTTTTTCGTAAATGTAGTTCGAAATCGAATCCATATCCAGTAGGTATGTGTCTTTTTTCCAAATATGTGATAGGCGTTCAATCCATTCGTCATGGTACCCATACGGATGCGGAGACTTTTCTAACAGCTTATCAAGATAACGATATAAAAAATTAGCATCCATTAAAACAAGCGATTCTAAAAAGATTCCGTCATAATCATCCCCATCTACGCAATCCAAACACTTTAGGTAAATATCTTCCAAAAGCGGAATGTGATTTTTATACTTTTCAATCACTTTATCTGGAGACACATTATGCGAATTTGTCATAAGCGAAAAGTAGAGGCTGAATACAAATGGTGATTCATCATAGTGTTCAGCGATAATTTCGCTGGCCTTTATAATTACATCATCGTCTACTGCTTCAAATTTTTCCATTCTATCTAGTGGGCGATACATAGAAGATTTCAAACTCTTTGGAATCTCCACTAAAAAATGAAGAAAGTTTTCCTCCCATGTTAGAGATGATTGTTCCGGTGGTAGCTCATCATAGAATCCCCATAACCACGAATTTTTCTGGCTATAATCATGTGATTCTAAAAGTTCTTTTACATCCTCTGGCGATAAAAATTCGAAAAGATTGCGGATAACGCTTTGAGGGTAAATATTATACGGCGTATTAGCATTTAAATACGCCTCTACTACGCCAAAATATAATTTCTTATCTTTAGAACACGCATTAATTGCATATTCTATACCACGTGTTAAATATCTTGCACTAGTATCAACTGTTTCCATGCACTCTGTACATATTTGCAAAAGATATTGAAAGTCGCGTAATTCATATCCTTTTACAAGATTTTGCACCTGCTCTCTATGCCAATTTTCGCGTTCATAATAGTCCATGTTCAATAGCAGTAATGGATCTAGATTTAGTACACTATAGATTCTGTACTTCTTCGAATTCAAAAACGGTTCCAGCAAATCATCGCAAACATATTCAGCCCTCTTGGATACCTTTTTTATATGTTTTGCAATCACACAGTGAAATAACTTTTCTGGTGAAAATAATGCAAAAAACGGTTCGATTAAATTCAATTCATTCTTTACTATAGAATAGTCTTCGTTTTTGCCGTACTCCGTTCCATAATCCAGAAGAAAATCTTCTATTTCAGTTCTGCATTGATTTTGTTCATAAAGCTTATATAGCTGTTGTAGTAGCATTTTGCGGTATCCTAACACTGTCTTTTGTGAAGCCAATGCTACCGTGTAGAACGTAATAGAATTATGTCGGCCTCCCTCTGTCCTTGAAAAGCTCAATTTCAAAAATTGAGCTGCCACCCTAATAAACAAAAGCAGTAGATTCGTTGTTTGATTTGATTCTATGGCCTTACAGAGCTGTTCAACAACAATCTTTTGAACAAAGTACCCCTGCCGTTCCGAGTCTATATCAACGCCAAAGTGAACAGCTAATGCGCTATATATCTCATAAAACAAATCTGGTCTCTTTTGATAATAAAGTAGCAACAGCTCAATTGCTTCTGAAGTCTGCTGTGTTGCCTTAAAGCCACACAATATTTTTACCGCATCATCTTCTATATTTTTCTCACTTTTATTTTTCTCGAATTTGATGGTTTCCACATCAAACACGCGCGCTGGTTCTGATTTGATGAAATCGCTCAGTAGTATAAGTGTTTCCGTGGGGCGAATCATACAAAAGACTTTAAAAAAAGGAACAAATTTTTCTTTGCTATTCTTTAAAGCGTCCCAAACAATATCGATTTGCGCTTTTGCGTACTTTTGAATATTCTCATCTGCGAAAACTTGCAAAAGGATATTGCATGCCACAACAGTCCTTTCTTGGTTAATGAAGAAGCTCTCTTCTATCATTTTGCTTAATGGAATGACCTTTTGATCTACAAAAGCATATTTGATCAGATAGTTACTAAAGCTTTGATCCGAAATTTTAGCGGCTTTATCGTAACGTAAATCCACCAGTTCAAGCTTATCAAATTGCTTTAAATCAGCCACAAATTGTTCTTCTGTTAGTCCTGCCGCATCCAAAATTGGCTGCACACATTTTAGATTGTCCAATCGCATCGCTTGAAAGAAAGCAATAATACCTGCGGATGCAATTCCAGTTTTGCTATCAACAATGGTTTGAATTTGATTTGCATAATAATGCTCGTACAATTCTGTTGCATTTTGGATTGAACTTATGCTGTTTGTCTCAGCCGCAACCTTACCAGCTAACATAGCCAATCTTGCATTGCCTTCTGCAATCGCAACTATTCGATTTGAATATATGTAATTTTTAATTCCAAACGCTTCTTTTATGAGTTTGCGAATTTCATCGTCTGTTAGGCATCCGACCTTTATAATTGATGGTTTCTTTACTTCCAGTATTTGACTTATCACTTGTTGACGTGCATAGTCGCGTACTGTCACAATAAGTTTCTTGACACTTTTCTTTTGGTCTGCTGTTTTGCACAGAAAATCCAGAACAAGATGCAGCCCCGTCAGTTCGTTTGCATCATCTACAAATGCCAGATAGTTTTTATCTTCTTCTATCGTTGTTACTAAATCTTCGTACAGTTCCAACCCGTTGCTTTTAATACAAAGAATTTCATATCCATTTTCACTCGCTAATTCTCTACAAATTTGAAGTGCCAATCTTGTCTTTCCAACACCTGCCGGACCAGAAAGAATCAACACGTCACTTAGGTTTAGCTTTTCTTTTGCCTCATTAAGTTCCGCTTCTCGAAGCTCAAACTTAGTTCCAAGAGGTGCAGACATTTTATTAGCATCATGTACCTGTACGAAATCTTGTATGGACATGATTTGCCCTGTATCCACACTTACTTCTAAAAAGTCTTTCGCAATGCGCGGATAGTGCCAATATATATCCGATCCAAGATTATCCAGTCCTATTAAAGTCAGCTTTGAATTTCTTGCTTTGCAAAACTCGTTTAGTGTCTGTGTATCCCCTGCTGAAAGTCGTCCACATGTATGGCAATATACAATTTCTCCAACATTTTCTGCAGGAATCCCGGTCTTGTTTGCATCAAAGCACTTTTCTAAATCTTGTAAAGCCTTTTTAACGAAATCGTCTTTCTGGGTAGTGTACATCACAAAGACGTACTTCCCATCTTCTTTCAAAAAGTAAGTATCTGGATTTCCCTTGGCCGTTTTATTTGTGCCCGTTCTCATTCCAAGGGAATATCCTATTCCATAGCCTTTGCACGTCAAATACGCATCGCAGAGATTTTGAAATGCCCCACCATCTAATTGATCAATTCTGTATTGTATATCTGTAAGTTTAGACATAGAGCCCTCCGTCTGAAATCCTTACACTTCAATAGCCATATTACCTGTAACTTGTGTCATAACTGTCTATGGAATGATGAGGCACTTTTTGAAAAACATCCACACGAAACCCCGTTGCTTTTCGGAAATTTCGTGTGGATGCCTTTTGGGACTAATTCATAATCAAGACATTTTCCTTATCTCGGCCTCAAACGCACTCTCCGTCATATTTGCACGAAGTGCAGCATCCTTGATGCTCAGCAAACCATCTTTAACAAGCCCTACAAGGGTAGTTACTTTGCCCTCAGTTTTGCCCTTTTCTTCTCGTTCATTCATCATATCCTCAACCGCTTTGCACACATCAATCACCTCCGCGTCCTCTGGAATGTCCAGAGGTGTGTTCGTTACAGCTTTGATTACTCGCGCCGCGTTCGCTTCCATAAGCATACGCGGGTTATCGGTCAAAAATTCAGTTAGTCTCTTTTTATCTTTAGAATACTTTATGTACCCGATTACCTCCCGGAGACTTGTCGAGAATTTTTCCAAGTCCTCTTTTCTCAGTGTTGCCGGATCTATCAAGTGGATCTGATAATCCTGCACAAAGTTCAGCAGGCTCTCATTCTTGACTGCCATCATTTCATGCAAAGACAGCGGGCCATCCCACTCGTTCGCTCCAAAGTGCAGCACCAACGTAATGACAGGTGTGATCTTATCGTCCTTATAGAAGCCGGACAAGTACTCACCCTTGCTGTGTCCTTTCGAGCCATCGGTGCGATGCTTTGCTGCTATGTCAGCAACCTGCTTGCCATACTGGAGCGCATCATAAATGATATTGCGAACAGGCATTGCATAGTGAATATCGGTTTGGTTTTCGATACCCAAAAGAATGTAAGCTGCTTCGCCGTCCTGTTTGATGACCGCCGATTTCAGCACATCACGGTATTTTTGCACCGCATCATCCGGCTGGGTTCTATTCTCGTTCTGCGCACCAAACGGCAAAGCTATTTCTGTTGTATCCAATTCCTGCAACTGTGCAGGATTGACAACTGCTTTACCACCGTAAATCAGATAGTTAAATGCATCTGCAAATACAGTATTTTCCTTCATATAGGCTTTTGTGACCGTATCAGCTAATCCCATTGGTGTACACCTCCCCTTTTTCACCTCTTGTTCTTTGTCTCCATCTTACCATAAAGTGTTCTTTTTATCAAGTTTTGTTTCACTCCAGATTCTTAATTTTCTGCGAACGGTAGTTCATAATGTGTTTCACTCAAGGTTCCTTATTCTAGCGGCATTGCTTTCTCATATCCACCAATGAACCGTATTTCAATTTCATTGCGAGACCTCACCGTGATTTTCTCAATAATCCGCGCGGTCAGCGCATCGTCATATTCTTGGATTTGCAGGACCTTGGCCGACAGCAGCATCTCCGGCTGGCTGGCTTTTTCCTGTCGGGTGGCGCTGTCCTCGATGGCTTTTTTCAGGCTCTTAATTTTATTATTCAGCTTTTTCAACCTGTCATCCAGAAACGGAGTATCCTCATCGAAGTCCAAGGACATTTCCAGCAGACGGTCGAATTCCTGCTGGGTCTGTTCCAATTGCTCCTGCAAATTGGGCATTGTGCTTTCGCCGGTCTGTATGTCATGCAGGATGCCGTTGATCTGGGTGGCAACCTCATCGGTGAAGTTTGCCGCCAAATCCTGCACCGCTTTCAAAATGGCACGGTGCAGTTCTTCTTCCGGGACGGACGGTGAACTGCTGCAGAATTTCGTTCCGTACTCGATGCGGTTCACGCACCGCCAGACAATTTGTTTTCTGCCGTGAATATTCCAAGTCACCCGCTTGTAAGGGCTGCCGCAGTTACCGCAGAACAGTCGTTCGGTCAAGGCATATTTGCTGTTATAGCGACCCTGGCGGCGCTTGCGTTGGTTGGCTGCCGACTTGCTGTTTCGGCGGGCAATCTCGGCTTGCACCTCTCGGAATATCTGCTTGCTGACAATGCCCTCGTGGTAATTTTCAATGTAATATTGCGGGAGTTGCCCGGTGTTTTTCTTATGTGCCCCGGTCAGCACATCCTCAGTAAAAGTCTTTTGCAACAGCACATCACCGCAGTATTTTTCGTTTTGCAGGATACGCTGGATGCTCTGCGCCGACCATGCGGTGTTGCCACGAGCTGTGAGCGCACCCACGGTTTCCAGCTTTGCCTTGATGCTTTGCAGGCTGTCTCCTTGCAGGTAGCTGTTGAAAATCAGCCGAATGACTTCAGCCTGCTCCGGGATGATCTCCGGCTTGCCGCCTGTCCCTTTACGGTAGCCAATAATTCTGCCGTAAGGAAAGGCAAATTTACCGTGCTTATATCCCATGCGCTTGCCGCGGGCAACATTTTGGGAGATAGACTCGCTCTCTGCCTGTGCAAAGGCGCTCAGTACGGTAAGGATCATCTCAGAGTTCATGGTGGCGGTGTTGATGTTCTCTTTTTCAAATACCACCGCGATTCCCATCTGTTTCAGCATTCGGACGTATTGAATACTGTCCAGTGTGTTGCGGGCGAAGCGGGAAATGGATTTTGTCAATATAAGGTCGATTTTGCGCTTCTTGCAGTCTTGAATCATCCGGTTAAAACCGTCACACTTCTTGGTATGTACGCCGGAGATACCGTCATCCGCGTAGATGCCCGCGACTTCCCACTCCGGGGTGGAATTGATTTTTTCGGTGTAGTACAGTTTCTGGATTTCAAAACTGCCCTGCTGTTCTTCTTCCTCGGTGCTGACGCGGCAGTAGGCCGCCACCCGCAGCTTGCGCACGGCATTTTTTCGTCCGGCACTTTCCCGCATTGAGGCGGGAATCTCAACGATTCTCATGTTATTCACAGCTTTCCCCTTTACACGATTTGTCCGTTTTGCAGTCTGACTTCAATGTGGGTGTCACGGTACAGAATAACCTTGCTGACGACCTCTTTATAAAAGGTATATTGAAAGCCGTCTGTCAGATCATACTCGGCACAAGCTTTTCGTATTTGCATAGTTGCCGGGTCGGCATCTCCCGCAGAGCAGAATTCATATTCCAGTTCCGCCCGGCGTAAGATTTTGGCAATTAGCGCATCGGCATTAGGCTCTGTCTCCAGTAAATCCGTTTGGATTTCCCGTGTCAACTTAGCGCCTTCGATAGATTGGACATTACGCTGTGTTGTCGGTGGGTGAATCACCTCTGAGTGTCTCTGAATCCATTCCAATTTTATTGTAATAGCATCAGACAGTTCCTTTTCTGGGATAGGCTTTGTCCACATTCCACATTGGCGGCAAAACCATTGTTCGGTTTTAGGCCGCCAATATAAGCGTTCTCCGCAGCATCCGCATTGCACATCTTGGCGAAACGGCTGCAAAACCGTGGAGTAGGTTTGCGCTTTCCTCTGGCGTATTTTTTCTGCCAAGCGATATTGGGCTTCTGTAATGATAGGCAGGTATTTTTCATTGCCACAGTAAATTTCATTTGCAAGGATGCGGCTCACCATGTTCTGATTCCATTTTTGAGTGTCCTCATGGTACGGCGTTTTCCTCGTTGTCATGCTCTCCGCAATTTTTCGAAGGGACTTCCCTGCTATATATTCTTCAAAAATGTGTTGCACAGCTTCGGCTTCTTCTTGAACTATGGTTGTTTTTCCGTCTGTAATTTGGTAGCCAAATGGCAGGTAGCGCTTTTTCATTTTTCCATCCGTTCCTCCGAGAGTTTCATGCCATTGATGAGTTCGAATTCTATCGCTGTAGTGCCAACCAACACTTTCTTGACCATCGCGGTAAAAGTATGCTCATCAAAGTATATCAGCGGCAGACCGGAAGCCATCATTTTTTCAAGCTGCCTTGTGCTTTCCAAAGTTAGCCCAACATTCTTGCTGATGGAAGTTCTGGACAGCTGAACTCTTTTCTCGATTAACTGCTGTTCTATAAGAGTTTTTCGTTCTATGTATTGGGTATCTTCGATGTACCCCTGCGCATGCGGCGGTTGTAAATTGTGATTTTTGCCGATGCACCGGAGTCGAGGGCGTTCAGCAGTTCCGAGTAATCAAGGAACATACTGGTTTTGTCCTCTTTGCCGGCGATGGCGTAGTTAATGTCGGTGAACGACCATGTTTTGGAATATTGGTTGCCGACTTGGAAAATCCCATCCGCAAAGATGCGGCGGATGGGGATGGCGTCCTGTACACTGCGCGGAATACGGAACTTTTCGCGTTCCATCTTCTGCGCTTTTGACAGGGTTTTAATCAAGCGGTTTCCTCGCTGTCATGGGTGTTTTTCTTCATAGGCAAACCTCTCTTTCTCTTTATGCCCGCACGGATGGCGGGCTGCATGGCTTCATAGTAGTAACTGTCGGACTTGAACACAAGGCGTTTCGGGCAGAGGATTTCAGACTTGAACCACGCCCACAGCACCTATTCGGCGGTCATGCCGTGATAGGTGAAGAACCCGCAGGCGGCAAAGGGTGCGGCACCCAGAATGCACATCCAGCCGATTTCTTCGGTGCCGACATACGGCTGCAAGGCAAAGTAAATGCCCACTGCCACGCCGACCGCCAGCACCGAGCAAATAAACTGCCGCGTATTCAGCCCGAAAAAGATGTTTTCGTGGTAGTCGCGGACTTCTTTCGGTATTTTGATTTCGATACGGCATTCCTTCTTTCTTTAATAAATAGGTTGAATTTATCCTATAATTCGTGTATACTATATTCAAAGGAGGCGTTGAATTATGGTTATTAACACAGACAATCTTGTATCC
>ERZ1106935.101-NODE-101-length-105462-cov-12.321411_pt1 | contig 105462 bp, 105 predicted proteins | sample MGYA00403666_ERZ1106935 | MGnify/ENA primary metagenome ERZ1106935 (study PRJEB35170, sample SAMEA104062452) | human gut metagenome | biome: human gut; feature: human-associated habitat; material: faeces | place: Denmark | collected 2012-11-20 ... | reverse complement strand
GGTTCCCAAGGGAACCGGACCCTGTCCTGTTTTTTGACGCCTCACCTACTCGCCAAGGCTGCGGGAGAACCCCCCATCCTCACAGGATGGAGAGCTGTCCCGGATCCTCGTCACCCTCTGGGCCAGTCCAGATTTCTGGGCAGCCCCAGAATGTAGTCGGCGCTGACGTGATAATACCGGCACAGCTTCTCCAGCTTCTCAATACCCATTTCGCTGGTGCCGTCCCGCCAGCGCCGGATCTGCTTGGTGCTGACGCCGATGACCTTCGCCAGATCCTGCACCTTGGTGTCGCTGTCCTCGATAATGGCATCAATGTTTGGATATTGCTTCATGCGCGACCTCCCTATGGTTCCTTACTATGCTCCATCGGCGATTTTTGTCGAATCATGTCGGGAATTTTACACGCATAATGGCACGTTCGTCTTGACTTTGGACATATATGTCGTTTATAATGTGTATAGACATATATGTCTCCACCTGTCCACTTATCCTCTCTGCCCCATCACCGTCATTGTTTGACATTCCCCACGCAATATGACTGGAAATTTCAGGACAGTTGCTCTGTTTCGACGTTCTACACAAGCAAAAGATGCTTTAATAGTCCTGCACCCACCAAGTGCTCCAAGCTATCTCCGGGAGGAACCCCCTATGACCGCAAAAAAGCTCTTACAGATCATCAGCACCATTCTGGTGGCGCTGGTAGTACTTCTGGCCGTGGCGCTGGTCGGCGTCCGACTGGCCGGCATCCGCACCTTCACCGTCCTGTCCGGGTCCATGGAGCCCACTTACCATGTGGGTTCCCTCATCTACGTAAAAAAGGTGGACTCCGCCGCCATCCGGCCGGGGCAGGTCATCACCTTCATGCTGGATGAGAACACCGTGGCCACCCACCGGGTGGTGGAGGTGGTCCCCGACGAGGACGATCCCTCCACTCTGCGCTTCCGCACCAAGGGCGACGCCAACGACGCCGAGGACGGCAGCCTCGTCCATTATAAAAACGTCATCGGCACCCCGGTGTTTACCATTCCCAAGCTGGGCTACGCAGCCAATTACATCCAGCACCCCCCCGGCCTGTACGTGGCCATCTCCGCCGGGGCCGTCCTGCTGCTGCTGACCTTCCTGCCGGACCTGCTCTCCGGCGGCTCCGACAAGGAGCAGGGCAAGCGCATCCGTCAGGACAGTCAAAAGGCATAGATCCGTCGGTCCTGCCGTAAGGCTCACCATATCATTTGTTATCATTTTATGCAGGAGGAAAAACCATGAAAGCAAGGAACCGCATCAAACCCCTGTTGACCCTGTGCTGCGCCCTGCTGCTGGTAGCCGCCGGTGTGTTCGGCACGCTGGCCTACCTCACCGGCACAGACACGGTCAACAACACCTTCACCGTCGGCAACGTAAAGATCACGCTGGACGAGGCCAAGGTGACCACCGACGGCACACCTGTGGAGGGCGCTGACCGTGTGAAGGCCAACGAGTACCATCTGCTCCCCGGCCACACCTACACCAAGGACCCCACCGTCACCGTTGAGGAGGGCAGCGACCTGAGCTACGTCCGCATGAAGGTCACCTTCAACAACGCCAAGGCTATCATCGCCCTGTGTACTGACCCCGAGTTTGCCGAGGACGGCCCCACCGGTGTGGAGAACGCCTATCCCCTGATCCGCATGGTGAACTTCGTGGAAGCCAACGCCGCCAAGTGGGACGGCATCATCCCCGATAACATGATGGACACCGAGGAAATGCTGGCCAATGCCAAGTACTTCGTCTACGACAAGGCCACTGACACTCTGACCTACTATTTCTATTACAACGAGACCGTTGCCGCCCCCGACGGTGATGTGGTCCTGCCTGTCCTGTTTGACAAAGTGACCCTGCCCGAGTGGGTCACCAGCGACCAGCTGGCCACCCTGGAGAATTTCCAGATCACCGTGGTGGCCGAGGCCATTCAGGCCGACGGCTTCGCCAATGCCGGCGCCGCTTGGGCCGCCTTCCATGGCTGATTTCCCCCCGGTTTCGACGGCACATGGGCTGCGCCCCACGCCGTGGAAATAACTTATAGTTTGTAAGAAAGGAAGAAGCAAGTATGAAAAAGAAAACTCTGGCGCTGGTTCTGGCTCTGACCCTGTTGGTGGCCGGTGTCGTCGGCGGCACGCTGGCTTGGCTGACCGATCAGACCGCCGAGGTGAAGAACACCTTCACCGTGGGCGATATCAACATCGGCCTCACCGAGACCACCACAGACTACAAGATGGTTCCCGGCAACACCATCGCCAAGGACCCCACCGTCACCGTCAAGGCCAATTCCGAAGCCTGCTGGCTCTTCGTGAAGGTCACGGAGTCCGCCAATCTCGATGATTTCATCACCTATGCCATCGCCACCGGCTGGACGGAGTTGGAAGCTGGCGTTTACTACCGTGAGGTTCCCGCCTCTGCCGCCGACCAGACCTTCTCCGTGCTGGCAGGCGATGCCGTCACCGTGAAGAGCGATGTTACCAGGGCTATGCTCGAAACCGCCAAGACGGATGCCCCCACCCTGACCTTTAAGGCCTACGCCATCCAGAAGGATCACTTCGCCACGGCTGATGCCGCTTGGGCCGAGGTCAGCAAGTAACCAAGTGATCCCTTGCACATTCTGATACCCAAAAACAAACAAAAAGGAGCGCAATTACATGAAAAAGAAGATCACTGCTCTGTTCCTGTGCGTGGCGCTGGCCGCCATCGCCATCGTCGGTGCCTCTCTGGCCTACTTCACCGACACCGACAACGAAACCAACACCTTTGCCGTGGGCAACGTCAAGATCGACCTGATCGAGCAGGAGCGTGGCGAGAATGGCCTTCAGCCCTTCACGCAGGGCAAGAAGCTGTCCCCCATCGTCGGCTCTGCACAGGGCGAGAAGGATGAGCTGGGTATGCCCACCGCCAAGAACTACGTGGACAAGATGGTCACCGTCCGGAACACCGGCTCCGAGAAGGCCTATATCCGTGCCTACTTCGCCATCCCCGCCGCTCTGGACGACGGCTATGAGACCTTCAACGCCGGCATGAACGTCCTGCACTTCAACTTCGGCAACAAGGTCGTTGACGGCAATATCACCTCCACTGAGGGCGTTGAGTGGATCTGGACGCATGGCAACAAGTGGAACTACTTCGAGACCACCATGGACGGCATCCAGTACAATGTCTACTTCGCCGACTACTATCAGGCCGTTGCCGCCGGTGCCACCACCGAGCAGCTCGTTCAGGGCGTGTATCTCGACAAGTCCGTCGATTTCGGCAAGGATGGCAAGTGCTACGCCTTTGGCAAGGAAGTCACTCTGGACGAGGGCTGGGATTGGAGCAGCGTCTCCTGCCCCGTGTTCGCCGTAGCCTGTCAGGCCGAGGGCTTTGACAGCGCTGCCGAGGCTATGAACGCCGCCTTCGGCGCCAACTACGATCCTTGGGGCGGCGACGCCACCAACTGGCAGTAATTTCCCCAACAGGAAGCAGATCGTCTTCCCTGACTTCGTTATCTCCTCCCTATTTTTTTGCGGCACGGGTCCTGTGACCCGGCTGATCCCGGCACGCCCGTTACCAGCGGGCCGTGTCGGGGGCGGGGAGTCCCCTGTGCCCCCCCTGCCACCCCGGTGAACCTGTTACCAGCGGGAACACCGGTGGCCGTGGCCTCTCCGGAGGCCCGGCCAAACCAGGGCAGCTGTTACCGGCAGCTGCACCGGTTTGACCGCTGCGGTCAACCACCTTCTCTGTCCTCCCTATGGAGGCTGACCATAGACAGGAAAGGAGCAACCACATGAAACGAAAGCTGTTATTACTGTCGGTGCTGGCCATCTGCGTGGCCACGCTGGCAGCCGGAACGCTGGCGTATTTCAGCGCCGACGGAACGGCACGCAATGTCATCACCACCGGCAATGTCTCCATTGCTGTGGAGGAGTGGGCGGATGCGGATAAGACCCAGCCCTTTGAGGATCTTACCGGCATCATGCCCGGCACCACCGTCACCAAAATTGCCGAGGTCCGCAACACCGGCGAAGCCGACGCATGGATCCGTGTCCGCCTCACCGGCGACATCCGCCTCACCGGCGACGGCACGCCGGATCCCTCGCTGGTAAAGCCTGACCTCAACACCACCGACTGGACGCTGGGTCTCGACGGCTACCTCTACTGCAACAAGGCCATCCGCCCCGGCGAGACCACCGCCCCTCTGTTCACCTGCGTCACCTTTGACGCCGGTATGGGCAACGAGTATCAGAACGCCACCGCCACAGTCCATGTGGCCGCCGAGGCTGTCCAGACTGCCAACAACGGCGTCACCGCTCTGGAGGCGCTGGGCTGGCCAACGCAGGGTTAAGGAGGTGCGGCACATGAAAAAAATGCGGCATATGAAGAGAAAAGCCCTTGTGGCGCTGGTGCTGTCTGTCACCATGCTGCTGACCCTGATGCCCGGTCTGGTCTTTGGCGTCTCCGATGCCCAGAGTTCCCCGGACACCGTCAGCTCCCCCATCGACTACCCCACCGTGAATTTCACCGACGTGGCCCCCTTCCTGCCCCCGGTCAGCGGTGCCGCCCCCCGGCGCTCCCCGGCCCGTGCCGCCGGTGATGCCAATACCGGCAGCGATAACGGCAATAACGGCATGGCAGTCAACAAGACCTCCGTTTATAACGAGGATACCGGTGCCTATGACATCACGCTGGAGGCCTACGCCACCGGCAGCAAGATCATCAGCACCGTCACCAGCGACGTCCCCACGGACGTCATTCTGGTCCTGGACCAGTCCGGCTCTATGGGGGATGATATGGAGCAGCTGGTCTACACGGCCTACTCCGGCAATGCCCGTCAGAACAGCGATCTCTATGAGAAGCAGGATAACCTCTGGTATAAGCTCTCCGATGGCAGCTATGTCGCCGTTACCGTCACCTCCCGGAACGACAGCATCCAATACACCCCCATCACCGACGGAAGAAATAACGAAGATTATGATTGGTGGTCCGGCTCAACGTACACAAATCTCTGGGATAACAAAGATGACCTTTACGCCAAGATCAATGGCGAATACCAGAAGGTCACCGTGAGTCGTTCCGGTTACGGAAACAACCGCACCTACACCTATACCCTCCCGGATGGCACGCAGATCGCATCCAGTCGAGGCGATGATGCAGCACCTGCCATCAGCAGCACAGACGATGGCTATCTCTATCTCGCATCCATCGATACCACTCAGACCGTCTATACCTACACCTATACCGATGCCAACGGCACGGTGCAGACCATCGGCACCTCCACAGGCGACAGCACCAACTTCACGGCTGCCACGCTTTACAGCCGCAGCACCACAGATAGCGGCATCACCCGTCTGGAAGCCCTGAAAAATGCCGCCGCCACCTTTGCAAATTCCGTGGAGGAGAAGGCCAAGGGCGCTGACGGCACCCTCGGCACCGAGGACGACATCTCCCACCGCATCGCCGTGGTGGGCTTCGCCAGCAAGTCCGGCTACGGCGACAACACGGAGCTGCTGTCCATCGCCGGAAGCAACAGCGGCAGCGTGGGCGTGGCCTATCACAACATCACCGACCAGAACCTCAAGGACGTTCTTCAGAAAGTGGACACCTCCGCCGGTCAGACTATGGTCTCCAACGCCATTGATGCTCTGGCCGCCAGCGGCGCCACCCGGACGGATCTGGGTCTGGACATGGCCCAGCGCATCCTCTCCGCCAACCCCGTGCAGCCTAACGAAAAGCGCAGCCGTGTGGTCATCGTCTTTACGGACGGCGCCCCCACCAGCTTCAACGGCTTTGAGAAGGATGTCGCCGACAACGCCATCACCTATGCCGGCACCATCAAGACCACCGGAGCCACCGTCTACACCATCGGCATCTTCGCCGGAGCCAACGCCGTCAGCGCCGGCACCGAGCCAAGCGGCGACCTCGATCAGAACAGCAAGTCCATGAACAGCGCCTGCAACTGGTTCATGCAGCAGGTGTCCTCCAACAACGGCACGCCCCGCACCCCCAGCTACTACTTGTCTGCGGCGGACGCCGGTTCCCTCAGCAGCATCTTCCAGCAGATTTCCGACAACATCGAGACCGGCGGCTCCTCCTCCACCCTGACGGAGGGATCCGTAGTCCGGGATATCATCTCCCCCCAGTTCACCCTTCCGGCCGGAAGCACCGCCTCTGATATCACGCTGGAGACCTACGCCTGCACCGGTAAGGACGGCGACACCTACACATGGCGCCAAAACGACACCGCCATGGGCGCCACTGCCGCGATAGACGGCAATAGCGTCAGCGTCACAGGCTTTGACTTCTCCGAGAACTACGTGGGTACCGTCACCAATCACGGCAGCGTCAGCTACCGGGGTCATAAGCTGGTCATCCGCTTCAGCGTCAAGCCTCAGCCCGGCTTTCTGGGCGGCAACAATGTCCCCACCAACGCCGGGGCCGGCGTCTATGAAAACAAAGACTCCGAGACCCCTGTCCGGGAGTTCCCCCAGCCCACGGTAAACGTCCCCATCCAGCCCGTCACCGTTGCAGCGCAGGACTATAACGTCTATCTGCTGGGCGGTCTCACTGCCAGCCAGCTGCAAAGCGTCTCCACCGTGCAGGTGGGCAGCATCTCTCTGGATCTGACCAAGGCCACCGACTCCGATCGCCCCTACGGCTTGGAGCCGTGGCAGACCGCCTACGTGGATATCACCGTCTCCATCACAGGCCCGGACGGCAGCCCCGTCACCGACCTGGCCCAGCTGCGAGCGGACACCTCCTACGCCGTCTCCGTCACGGTATCCCCCAAAACGGAGCCGCAGGCGGATTCCAGCGGCACACCGGCCGCCAAACAGAGCGGCAGCGCCACCGGCAAGGTCAACGTCTTTAAGCCGACGCTCACCTACGAGGACGGCACCGTCTACTACGGCGACACCTTCGATAGGGCCACGCTGCCCGGTTACCGCACCTCCACCAGCTGGTTCCACAATGGCACCGACGCTGCCACCGTATCCATGACCGGCGCCGAACCCAAGCTGAACTCTGCTTACAGCTACGACACCACCCTTCTGACGGACATCGTGAACACCAAGCAGGACATCCCCGTGAAGGCCACCATCTCCATCGGTGACACCAACATCACCGCCGATATCGCCTTCCTGCACACGAGCTGCGCCGGAGAGACCTGGAGCCACACCAGCGGCGACCCCGCCTTCCTGCTCCACGTCAGGACCTGCACCCTGACCGTCACCAAGACCGGCGGCGCTGACGGCGAACCCTATGTGTTCAACGTCTGCCGCAACGGCGATCTCTACACCCAAGTCACGGTGGTGGGCAGCAGCAGTGTCTCCCTCTATGAGCTTCCGGTGGGCAAATACACCATTGCGGAGGACACCGGCTGGAGCTGGCGCTATGACGCCGCCTACGACCCCGATAAGCCGGACGGCTGCACCCTCACCGCCGGCCACAATAGCGGCAGCATCACCTGCACCAACACCCTGAAGAATGACCGCTGGCTCAACGGCTTCAGTGATGTTATCGCCAATATCTTCGGGATCCGACACTGAGAAAGGAGGAACTGTTTGTGGCACGCAGAAAATATCCTTCGCCCCGGAAGCCGGGTGCGCTGCTTCTGACGCTGGTTCTGCTGGCGCTGGCCCTCACCGGCGCCACGCTGGCGTATCTCATCACCCATACGGACCCCGTCCCCAACCGGTTCACTCCCGCCCATGTGTCCTGCACCGTCACGGAGGACTTTGACGGCACGACCAAGAAGAACGTCAACGTCACCAACACCGGTGACATTGACGCCTACCTCCGGGTGAAGCTGGTGACCTACCGGGTCAATGACGACGGCCAACACATCGGCGGCACGGCAGCCATCCCCGCCTTCACCCCCGGCGACGGCTGGGTAAAGTATGGCGACTATTACTACTGCACCTACCCCGTGGCCCCCGGTCAGCAGCCCGAAACCCCGCTCATTGACAGCCTGACCCTCACCGGCAGCTACAACGATGCCGACGGCGGCAAGCAGGCGCTGGAGATCATGGCGGAGGCGATCCAGAGCGCCCCGGAGGAGGCTGCGGGGCAGGCTTGGGGCGTCACCATCACGCCGGGCCGAGTGGCCCGGTATCAGTAAGGAGGGAACGGCATGAAACGAAAAAACATCTGTTCTCTGGCGTTGACGCTGCTGATGCTCCTGTCCTGTCTCTGCGCCGCCTACGCCGATACCGGCTCCGTCACCTATGACGGCGACGCTCAGAGCTTCGTGTTCCTTCCCGGCAGCGACTACTCCCCCTCCGACCTGTTCCCAGACTTTAAGGGCGTCATGCCCGGCGACCGGCTTACCCAGACCCTGCGTCTGCGAAACGACAGCGGCCATCGGGTGCGGCTGTACCTGCGCTCTCTGGGGTCCGAGTCCGGTTCCGAGGAATTTCTCTCTCAGATGACCCTGACGGTGCAGGCTCCCACCTCCACCCTTTTCGATGCCCCTGCCCATGAGACGGCTCAGCTGACGGATTGGACGGAGCTGGGGACCATCGCCCCCGGCGGCGATCTGGAGCTCACCGTGACCCTGAACGTCCCCCTGACCATGGGCAACGATTTCCGATCCGCTATTGGCTGTCTGGACTGGCAGTTCAAGGCCCAGGAGCTGGAGGACCCCACGCCCCCCACCGGCGACGTCTACGCTCCCCTCCTGTGGCCGCTGATGGCCACGCTCTCCGTGGGCGGCATCGCCTTCCTCCTGAGCCGCAGAAAGCACCGGGAGGAGCCGTAATTTCCCGCATGAAAAGAGACTGCCGAACCCCGTTCGGCAGTCTCAGCGTGTCAAAAAAGCCTCGCAGAGTTTGCCGCCCGCAGGCGGCAAAGAAGTAAAATCATTTTCTCTCACGACATGTGCGTGAGAGAAAATACTTCTCAGGCTGCAAGTGTGGAATTTGTGTGCCATAGGCGCACAAATTATGCACGCAGCAGACTGCAAGCCTTCTGTCGGAAAACCCGGAGGGTTTTCCGACAGTCTCAGACTGCCGAACCCCTTCGGCAGTCTCTTTTTCCGTCTATCTCCCTGTCAGGGGCATGGGAAAGCCCAGCCACGGGGTCTCCTTGGGCGGCAGTTTGGAAAACCGCATGGCCGCCCCGGTCTGCGGATGGGTAAACTCCAGCCGCCACGACCACAGGGCGATGCTTTCCCCTTCCTCTCCCCCGCCGTATTTCCGGTCCCCCGCCAGCGGAAACCCACGGGAGGCAAACTGCACCCGAATTTGATGGGTCCGCCCGGTGTGCAGCCGGATACGCACCAGTGACAGCCCCTCCCGGCTCCCCAGCACCTCATAGGACAGCTCCGCCGGGCGCACGTTCTTCCCCGGCTCCGCCGCCACATAGGTACGCCGCCGGACGGGATCCCGCCCCAGCAGGTCCGTCATCACGCCCCCCTCCGGCACGCCGTGGACCACCGCCAGATACTCCTTGCCGAAGGTACGGCTGCGGAGCTGCTCCGACAACAGGGAGGCCGCCTTGGCCGACCGGGCGTAGACCATCAGCCCGCTGACGGCGGCATCCAGCCGGTGTACCGTGCGGATGCAGGGGGTCCCCAGCTCCTGCCGCAGCAGCTGGGGCATCCCGCCGGGCTCGTCGGTGCTCAGCACCCCGGCAGGCTTCACCGCCACCACGATGCGTGGGTCTGCGTAAACGATCTCCATGGGGCATCTCTCCCTTACCATTCATCTTCTATCCCCTATCCTACCACATCCCGTCTCCGCTTGCAAGAAAGCCCTTTCCATCTGCCGTCAGGCGTGCTATAATGGCACCAAACCATCAGAATACAGGAGGGGATCGCCGTGAAAAAGACCGTTTTGAGGAAATATGCCCAGCTGATCGCCGCCTCCGGCGTCAATGTGCAGCCGGGTCAGGAGGTATTCATCGCCGCCGATCTGGATCAGCCGGAGTTTGTGAAGCTGCTGGTGGAGGAGTGCTATAAGCGCAAGGCCAAGAAGGTGGTGGTGGACTGGAGCTATCAGCCCCTGCAAAAGCTCCACTACCGCTATCGGACCCTGACCACCCTCTCCAAGCTTGATAACTACGAGGAAGCCCGCTGGCAGCACTATGTGGATACCATCCCCTGCCGCATCTACCTGCTCAGCGAGGACCCCGACGGTCTGAAGGGCATCGATCAGGAGAAGATGGCCAAGAGCCAGCAGCGGCTGTACCCCGTCATCAAGAAATACCGGGATCAGATCGAGAATAAGTACCAGTGGTGCATCGCCGCCGTCCCCGGCGCCGCATGGGCCAAGAAGCTGTTCCCGGAGCTGCGGACCAGTCAGGCCATCGAGAAGCTGTGGGAGGCCATCCTGTCCACCAGCCGGGTGGACGAGGACCCCGTGGCGGCATGGGAGGCCCACAACAAGGACCTCCATGACCGGTGCCGGTACCTCAGCGGTCTGGGCATCCGGGAGTTGCGCTACAAGAGTGCCAACGGCACGGACTTCACCGTGGGCATGATCCCGGAGGCGCAGTTCTGCGGCGGCGGCGAGACCAGCCTGCAGGGCGTCTTCTTCAATCCCAACATCCCCACGGAGGAGTGCTTCATCTCCCCCATGAAGGGCGTGGCCGAGGGCATTGTCTACGCCACCAAGCCCCTGAGTTATCAGGGCCAGCTCATCGACGGTTTCTGGATCCGCTTCCACGAGGGTAAGGCGGTGGAGTGGCACGCCGAGGTCAACAACGACCTGCTGACCAAGCTCATCACCATGGACGAGGGCAGCTGCTATCTGGGCGAGTGTGCGCTGGTTCCCTTTGACTCCCCCATCAACCGGACGGGCCTGCTGTTTTATAACACCCTCTTTGATGAAAACGCCTGCTGCCATCTGGCGCTGGGCATGGGCTTTGCCGATACCATCCGGGACTTCCAGAACAAGACGCTGGAGGAGTGCCGGGCGCTGGGTGTCAACGACTCCATGATCCACGAGGACTTCATGATCGGCTCGGCGGACCTCTCCATCGATGCCGTGTGCGACGGCGGCAAGGTGGTCCCCATCTTCCGCAATGGCACATGGGCTTTTTGACCGCCGCCTTTTTCAGAGACTGTACCCTGTTTTTGCAAAGAAGGATCAGGAGAAAGAAAATGGATGATGCGTTCATCCAATCATTGCAGATAACCCAAGGGAGGGAGGAGCGCTGCTCCTCCCTCCCTTGGGTTTGCTTTTCGTTTTTTATGCTGTTTTTTCTCTTCCACGAAATTTTTTCTCCCAACGGAGGATCTTCCACCGCAGAAAAAAATCCTCCGTGGGAAAATGGCTCACCGACGGGACAAATTTTTCTATGTGGAACAAGTCCCGGTTTGGGAGACGGCGGCGTGTCCCATGGGACAAAAACGGTATGTTTTCGGACGTCAGGTCCCGGTCCGATATGGGGCGAGTGGACGTCCAAAAAATGTCCAAGCTCTCAGCGCTGATACTCAAATTCCAGATCGTACATGGAGACGATATCCCCGTCCTGGATCCCCATCTGCTCCAGCTGATCGAACAGACCCGACTGGCGCAGAACCTTATCGAAGTACATCCGGCTCTCATAGTCGGAGAAATTGATGTTGCCCATGAGCCGCTGGAGCCACGGCCCCTCCACCAGCCAGGTGTGGTCATCCCGGTGGATATCCAGCGGGGCGGTGGTATCCACCTCCGGCGGGCGGGGTACATACTCCGGCTCATAGACAGTCACCGGCGGCAGCTCCGCCAAGCGGCGGGCGATGGCCTGCACCAGCTCACGGGTCCCCTGGTGGGTGGCGGCGGACATGGCCATGAACTCATAGCCCGCCTCCTGCACATGGGAGCGGAAGGTCTCCAGCTGGTCAGGGTCCGCCAACAGATCCGTCTTGTTGGCCACCACGATCTGGGGCCGCTGGGCCAGCTGTGGGCTATACTGCTTCAGCTCGGCGTTGATGGCGTCAAAGTCCGCTATGGGGTCCCGGCCCTCGCTGCCGGAGACATCCACCAGATGCACCAGCAGACGGCAGCGGTCGATGTGCCGCAGGAAGTCGTGGCCCAGCCCGGCCCCCTCGCTGGCCCCCTCGATGATGCCGGGGATATCCGCCATAACGAAGGACACGCCCTCATCCACATACACCACGCCCAGATTGGGATAGAGGGTGGTGAAATGGTAGTTGGCGATCTTGGGATGGGCCTTGCTGACCACGCTCAGAAGGGTGCTCTTGCCCACGTTGGGAAAGCCCACCAGACCCACGTCCGCCAACAGCTTCAGCTCCAGCACCACGTCGTGGCTCTCGCCGGGAAGGCCCGCCTTGGCGAAGCGGGGTACCTGCCGGGTGGGGGTGGCGAAGTGCTGGTTGCCCCAGCCGCCCCGGCCGCCCTTGCAAAGAACGAAGGGCTCGCTGTCGGACATATCCTTGATGATCTCGCCGGTCTCGGCATCCCGGATGAGCGTGCCTCTGGGGACCCGGATGGTCAGGCTCTGGCCGTCCTTGCCGCTCTTGCGGCCGCCCTGGCCGTCTACACCGGGGGCCGCCACATATTTGCGCTTGTAGCGGAAGTCCATAAGGGTGGACATATTGTCATCCACCTGCACGATGATGCTGCCGCCGTCGCCGCCGTCGCCGCCGTCAGGGCCGCCGGCGGCCACGTATTTCTCCCGGTGGAAGGCCACGGCTCCGTTACCGCCGTTGCCGGCCCGGACGGTGATGCGGGCTTTATCGATGAATCCATTTGCCATAATGCTACCTCGTTTATCTGAAAATGTGTATTCTACTCCAGTATGTCCTATTTTAACGGAAAAACGCCCTACCGTCAAGGGCGGGGCGCAGGAGAAAACAGGTGCGGCCTGCGGGGAAAACTCTTGCAGATACACGAAAAGGAGGACAGGCGTTTGCCTGTCCTCCTTTTGAAGTCAGAAGGTAACTCCGTCAGCGGGGCTCATCGGAGAAGCGGATGACGTCATTGGGGGTGCAGCCGATGATGCGGCAGAGCTTTTCCAGCGTGACCATGGTGATGTTGCGGCCCTTTTTCAAAGCGTCCAGCGTCTTGTTATCCACGCCGCTCTTCAGCAGCTGGTACTGGGAGACGCCACGGCGCTGCATAGTTTCCCACAGGGGGCTGTAATCAAACATCACGGTCACCACCTTTCTTCTCAAATCATTATAGAAAGAAAAGCAGAAAAACCATATTGTGGATATATCCACAATATGGTAGAATAGAAAAGGGTGATTATTTTGGCTGATTATAAAGAGATGTATTTGACCATGATGCGGGCAGCTGAACAAGCGATCCATATTCTGATCGCCGCACAGCAGGCGTGTGAAGAAGCCTATTTGCAGGAAGATGCTCCCCATGTATTTATCTTGGAAAGTGAATCCGATAACGCAAAACAGGAGTAAGGAGGGCAGGCATTTGCCTGTCCTCCTGATTCCTGTTGGGTAAAGGATATACGGTTTTCATGCCAAGGGTGTTACTCCAGTGCGTCACGGCTCTCGAACACGTCACGAATGGAGCCGCTGCGGTCGATCTCCGGCTCCGGCTGGGGCTGCTTGCTCATTTGCAGCTCCTGCCACTTGGCCTTGTCGATGAGCAGCTGGCGGGGCTTGGAGCCCTCGAAGGGGCCGACGATGCCCCGCTCCTCCATCTGATCCACCAGACGGGCGGCACGGGAATAGCCCAGCTTCAGGCGGCGCTGGAGCATGGAGACGGATGCCTGTCCCGTTTCCAGAACCACCTCCACGGCAGCGGGCAGCAGCTCGTCGCCATCCTCCTGTGCCTCGGCGGGTTCGGCAGAGGTCTTTCCTCCGCCGCCCTTTTCCTTCTCCTTCACCGCCTGCTCGATCTTGTCCATGACCTCACGGGAGTACTCCGCCTCGCCGGTGGTCTTGACGAAGCCCACCACCCGCTCGATCTCCTCCGGAGTGATGAAGCAGCCCTGCACACGGGTGGGCTTTCCGGCCCCCAGCGGGGCATAGAGCATATCGCCCTTGCCCACCAGCTTTTCGGCGCCGGTGGTATCCAGGATGATGCGGGACTCCAGCGAGGAGGCCACGGCGAAGGCGATGCGGCTGGGGATATTGGCCTTCATCAGGCCGGTGATGACGTCGGAGGAGGGACGCTGGGTGGCGATGACCAGATGCATCCCGGCGGCACGGCCCATCTGGGCCACCCGGCAGATGGACTCCTCCACCTCCTTGGCAGCCACCAGCATCAGGTCTGCCAGCTCGTCGATGACCACCACCACCGTGGGCATGGTCTTGAGCTCCTCATCCTGTCGGGCCAGCGCATTATAGCCCGCCAGATCCTTGACCCCGTGCTCGGAGAAGAGCTTATAGCGCTTCATCATCTCGAACACCGCCCATTGCAGGGCTCCGGCGGCCTTTTTGGGGTCCGTCACCACGGGGATCAGCAGATGGGGAATGCCGTTATAGGGGGCCAACTCCACCATTTTGGGGTCCACCATGATGAAGCGGACCTCCTCCGGGGTGGACTTATAGAGGATGCTGACGATGAGGGAATTGGTACACACAGACTTACCGGAGCCGGTGGTACCGGCGATGAGCACATGGGGAAGCTTGCCGATATCCCCCACGATGCAGCTGCCGCCGATGTCCTTGCCCACGGCGAAGGCCACCGGGGACTTATGCTCCGTGAAGGTGCGGGACTCCACCACGTCCCGGATGCGGACGGGGGTGACGGCCCGGTTAGGGACCTCGATGCCCACCACGGAAATTTTATTGGGGATGGGGGCGATGCGGACGCCGCTGGCCCCCAGTGCCAGCGCAATGTCATCGGCGAGGTTGGTGATCTTGGACAGCTTCACCCCCTGCTCCAGCGTGAACTCATAGCGGGTGACGCTGGGGCCGTGGACCACAGCGCCGGGGCGGGCGTCCACACCGAAGCTCTGAAGGGTCTGTGCCAAGCGCTGGGAGTTGCTCCGCAGCTCAGCCCCCACCTCCGTATAGTTGTCGGCGGTATTCTCATCCAGAAGCGTGATGGGGGGATACTGGTACGCCTCCTCCGGCTGGGCCAGCTCCTGCTCCACCGCAGCGGTCACCTCCTCGGTGGCGTCCTGCACCTCCTGCGCCGTGACGGAAGGCTTGTCCGCTTCACGGGGCTTAGCCACAGGGGCGGGGGCAGCAGACGCTGCCGGTGGGGAAGTAACGGGAGCGGCAGGGGCCACGGGGGCGGCTTCCTCCGCAGGCTCCCCCCGCAGCACCTGATCCGGGGTGCGGACGGTGCTGCTCTTACGGGAGAAGAAGGGCTTCTTCTCCTTGGGGGCAAAGGCGGGTTCCTCCGGCCGGGGCTGCGGCTGCTTGGCGGGTGGCTCGTCGTCCAGAGGGATATCGATGGCGGCACGGCGGCGGGGCCGCTTCTCCGCCGGTCTCTCCTTCTCACGGACGGTGGGTGCTTCCTCCGGGATGTCCTCCCACTCCGCCTCCCGGCGCTCCTGCGCCCGGCGGACGGCGTCCTTAGGGGAGAAGTGCAGCGCCAGGCACAGGGCCGCCAGCAGCATGAGGAGGAACAGGATCAGAGACAGCACCTTGCCGAATACGGCGGAGAAGCCCACGGCCAAACCGCCGGACAGGGCGCCGCCGCTTTGCAGGGACCGGCCGGAGAGCCACAGTTCCCGCAGGCCGGTGAGGCCCGGCTCATAGGAGCGGGCGCACAGCAGCAGATGCAGGCCGCAGCCGGTGAGCACCGGCACCAGCAGCGTACATACGGAGCGCAGGGTGGCGGGGCGGTCCCGGTGGGTCAGCAGCAGGAGGCCCGTCAGCAGCAGGGCCGGGGCCGACAGCCAGTAGCCGTAACCCAGCAGCCCCTTCAGCAGGCCGCCGAAGAAGGTGATGAACAGGGCCTCCTCCTGAAAATAGGACACGACGGCGCACAGGGCCAGCAGCAGGCAGACACCGCCGGCGATCTCCCGGCCGTAGGTAGGGGCAGGAGGGGGCGGCGTGCGGGTATTCTTTTTTGCGGGTTGCGAGGTTTTCTTCTTTTTGGGTGCAGCAGCCATGCGGACTTCCTTTCGTGCAAGAGAACGGGTGTTACTTGACGGCGTTCAGAATGAGGGTAGCCAGACCGGCGGCCCAGCAATAGTAGGCGAAGGCACCGAAGCGGCCCTTGTCAGCGATCATCTTCAGCAGGCGGATGCACAGGTAGCCGGAGACGGCAGCCACCACCACGCCCGCCAGATACACCGGCAGTTGGCTCCAGTCCACGCCGCCGGTGAGGACATCCTTCAGGCTGAGGATATTAGCGCCCAGCACAGCGGGGATGGACAGCAGGAAGGAGAAGCGCACGGCAAACCTCCGCTCGAAGCCCACGAAGCAGCCGGTGGTGATGGTCATGCCGGAGCGGGAAATGCCGGGGACTGTGGCGATGGCCTGACTGACGCCCACCACCAACACATCCAGCACCGTGGCGCTGCGGGCATCCTTGCGGCCCTTGCGGGCCCGGTCGCTGAAAAACAGCAGGAAGCCGGTGACGATCAGGGCGGCGCCGATGAATACCATACTGTTCTTCAGGCCCTCCACCGTATCCTTGATAGGCAGGATGGCAAACAGGGGCAGCGTACCCAAAATGATCAGCAGGATCAGGCGGCGGGCCGGGGGTACCGGCGTAGGGGTGCTGTGGTGGACCAGATCACCGATGCCGCAGAAAAATTCCCGCACCATATCGCAGATGTCCTGCCAATAGGCCACGAACACCGCCACCAGCGTGCCCAGATGCAGCAGTACGTCATAGAAGGCGGGGACCTCGGCGTTGATGTTCAGCAGATTCTGGGCGATGGCCAGATGGCCGGAGCTGGAGATGGGCAGAAATTCCGCCACGCCCTGGATCAAGCCCAGAAGAATAGATTGCAGAAAGGTCATAGGTTTTCTCCTTATTTGAAGTTCTATCAGGGGGTATGGCCCCGTATTGTTGGAAGGGGTACGTTTTATCATACCACAGGCGGGCAAAAAATACCACCCCTTTTCCTCGACAATCTGCGGGATGGCCGCAGGAGCCATTCTTATCAAAGGAAAGAAGGCCCACCGGATGGCGGGCCTTCTTCACCGTGTGCGGTACACAGGGTCAGAATGTGACGGCCTGAAGCTCTTTCAGGCACTTCTGACACACGTTCTTCCCCCGAAACTCCGATACGCCCCGGCTGCTGTTGCAGAAAATGCAGTTGGGCCGGAATTTTCGCAGGACAATGGATGCGCCGTCCACGTAGATCTCCAGCGGATCACGCTCGGAAATATCCAGCGTGCGCCGCAGCTCCACGGGCAGGACGATGCGTCCCAACTCATCCACCCTTCTGACGATACCGGTTGCTTTCACAGTGATCTCCCCTTCTTTGCTCCTCAATTTTAGCGTCTCCGTGGGATTCGTTTATATTATGCCGTAAATTTACACACTTGTCAACCAAATGATAAAATCTGTCTGGATAGATGTAATAAAATATGTCGGGGCGGCGTATACATCCATGAGGTGACAAGGATGGCGATGGCGTGGATCTGGACGGGAATGGCTGTGGTCAGCGTGGTGTGCGGCGCCGTATACGGGCGCATGGAGGCCGTCAGTGCGGCGGCGCTGGAGGGGGCCGGGCAGGCGGTCCGGCTGTGTCTCTCCATGGCGGGGATGCTGTGCCTGTGGACGGGACTTATGGAGGTCATGGACCGGTGCGGGCTGTCCCGGCGGCTGGGACGGCTGTTCCGTCCGGTGCTGCGGCGGCTGCTGCCCCGGGCCAGCCGGGATCCGGAGACGCTGGCAGCGGTGACGGCCAATGTGTCGGCCAATCTGCTGGGGCTGGGCAACGCCGCCACGCCCATGGGTATCCGGGCAGCCTGCCGTATGGCACGGGGGACGGAGGGCGTGGCCAGCGACGAGCTGTGCCGGTTGGTGGTGCTGAACACCGCCTCCATCCAGCTGCTGCCCACCACGGTGGCCAGCATCCGGGCCGTCTGCGGCAGCGCTGCGCCGCTGGATATCCTGCCGGCGGTGTGGGTCAGCTCTCTGCTGTCGGTAACGGCGGGGCTGGCGGCGGCGAAGCTGCTGGAGCGGCTGGGAAGGCGGCGGACATGACGGACTGGGTGATCCCCTGTCTGCTGGCGGGGGTGGCGGCGGCAGCCATGGGGCGGAGGACCGATGTCTACGGCGCCCTCACCGACGGGGCGGCGGAGGGGCTGCGGGTGCTGGGGCGCATCCTGCCGGCGCTGGTGGTGCTGCTGTCGGCGGTGCAGATGTTCCGGGCCTCCGGAGCCATGGAGCTGCTGACGGGGCTGCTGTCACCGGTGCTGGAAGGGCTGGGCATCCCGCCGGAGACGGCGGTGCTGCTGTTGGTGCGGCCCGTCAGCGGCTCCGGGGCGCTGGCGGTGGGCAGCCAGCTGATGGAGCAGTACGGGCCGGACTCCTACATTGGGCGGGTGACGGCGGTGATGCTGGGATGCTCGGAGACGACGTTTTACACCGTGGCGGTCTACTACGGCGCTGCGGGCATCCGCCGCACCCGCCACACCGTCCCCGCGGCGCTGGCGGCGGATGCGGCGGCCTTCATCGCCGCCGCATGGGCGGTGCGGGTGTTCTTTCCGTAAGGCCGGCTCTCCCGGTGGTGGGGCAGAAAAAAGGAGGCTGGGGACTCGTAGTCCCCAGCCTCCTTTTGTATCTCGATTGTTTTTCAGGGCTTATCTGCCGATGGGCAGTCAGCGGTGTAGAGCTTCCACAGGCCACGCAGCAGCAGATCCTCGTCGTAGACGGCCTCCCGGCGGCACAGGGGCGCCACGAAACGGCCCAAGCCACCGGTGATCGCCAGTGTGCAGGGACAGCCCACCATGCCCACCATCAGATAAGCTCCGGCGCCGGCATAGCCGCCTGCTGCGCCCACTGATGGATGAGGGGCATGAAAAACAGTCGGCAGCCCAGCAGAAACACCCCCGTATTGACCAGCGGGGCGGCCAGAGCCGACAGCAGAATGGAAAGTCTCGGATACCATGGGTGCAGCCACCGGCAGCACAGGCCCGCCGCTGCGCCGCAGGCAATGCCCTTGCTCAGCACCGTCACAATGGCCCCTCCCGGATCTGCCGCCAGAAAGAGGCCGGCATCCCCCGACAGAAGCACCACGGCCCCGAATACCAGCCCCAGCCAGCAGCCCATGCCCCAGCCGTACAGGGCGGCGCCCAGCACAATGGGGATCAGAACCAGTGAGACGGAAAAGGGGCCGAAACGGATGGCGCTGCCCACAAGCCGGAGCACCGCAGCGATGGCGGCAAGGAGTCCGCCTCCTGCGATACACGGTGTGGTTTTTTCCATATGACTTTCCTCTGCTGCCGCTCCGCCGGGACGGATGCAGCGCATTTTTTTAATTTTTATATAGGTCGGGTCAGCGGCTCACCGGGCCGCTGCGGGGAAGGTGATGCGGATGACAGTCCCCTCACCGGGCTTACTGGTGAGGCGGATGTCGCCGTGGTGATACTGCACGGCGTGCTTCACGATGGAGAGGCCCAGCCCCGTGCCGCCGGAGGCCTTGGAGTGGCTCTTATCCACCCGGTAGAACCGCTCGAACACCCGGCTCTGGTGCTCCGGGGCGATGCCGATGCCGGTATCCGACACCGTGACGGAGGAGATCCCGTTCTCCGAGGACACCTGCACCTTTACGGCGCCGTCGGGGACGTTATACTTGATGGCGTTGTCGCAGAGGTTGAAGATCACCTCATACAGCAGCCGCCGCACGCCGATGACCGGGGCGTGGCCGCCGTCCACCGACAGGGACACCTGCTGCTTGGCGGCGGCATCCTGCAGGTTGGTCACGGCCTCCTGACTCAGGGCCAGCAGGTCCACCGTCTCCGTGGGCATGGCATCCCCCTCGTCCAGCTGGGACAGGCGGATGATATCCTCCACCAGCGTCACCATGCGGGAGGCCTCGTCGTGGATATGGCCCACAAAGCGGGGCATATCCTCCGGCTTCACCATGCCGCTCTGGATCAGCTCGGCGCTGCCCACGATGCCCTGCAGGGGGGTCTTCAGTTCGTGGGAGACGTTGGCGGTGAACTCCCGGCGGTTGCGCTCGGCGTACTCCTGCTCTGTCACGTCGAAGGCCAGCAGCACCGTACCTACCGTCTCGCCGCCGGACTGGATGCGGCTCGCATCCAGCTGGTACTCCCGGCCATTGCGCTGGCAGCGCAGTTGGCTGTGACCCTCCTTCCGGGCCGTCTCCAGCGCAAGGCTCAGTTCATGGCTGCGGTCCACCGTCAGGAAGTCCCGGCCCACACAGCCGTCGTCCGCCTGAAAGAGCCTGCAGGCGGCGTGGTTGATACTGAGCACCGTTCCTTTCTCGTCCAGCAGTACCAGACCCTCCTGCATACTGCCGGTGATCTGGGTGAACTCATCGGTCTTTTGCCGCAGGGTCCGCAGCTGGGCGTCGATCTCCTTGTGCTGGTAGTTGATGCGGCTCAGGAGAGGGGCCAGCTCCTCGTAGGCGTCGTTTTCCAGCGGGTGCTCCAGATCCAGCCGGTTCAGGGGGTCCACGATGCGGCGGGACAGTCGCCCGGCCATGAGTCCGGCGAAGATCAGCGCCGCCGCCAGCACCACCAGCATGGGCTGGAGCATTCCCAGCGCCAGCATCCCGGCGGTGGCACGGCTGACGGAGATACGCAGCACCGTGCCGTCCGTCAGGCGGCGGGCCACATACAGGGTCTGCTGCAGAAGGGTATCGGAGTAGCGGCTGGATTCGCCGCTGCCGTTTTTCAGGGCCTCCTGCACCTCCTGACGGCCGGCGTGGTTCTCCATGGAGGCCACGTCCACCACCTGCGTATCATACAGCACCCGGCCGTCGGAGGCGATCCACGTCAGGCGGAACCGCTCCGCCGGAAGGCGCTCCAGATAGGCCGTACCGCCGTTTTCCACGCCGCTGACGGCGAGGCTCAATTCATCCTGTAATTGCTGCTCCTGCACACCGCCGAAGTAGCTGTACAGGCAGCCGGTCATGATGACCATGCCCGCCGCCAGCACTACGCCCGCCACCAGCAGAATGGAACGGAAAATTTTTCTTGTCATGCGCCTACCTCCAGCCGGTACCCCACATTCCGCACGGTCTGGATCATGCTGCCGCAGCTGCCCAGCTTCTGGCGCAGGGTGCGGATGTGCATATCCACCGTCCGGGTCTCGCCGCAGTAATCCATGCCCCAGATCTCGTTGAACAGCTGGTCCCGTGTGAAGGCCATGCCCGGATGGGACAGAAACAGCCGCAGCAGCTCAAACTCCTTATAGGTCAGCGTCACTCGCTGACCCTCCACCGTGACGATGCGCTCCTCCGGGTGCAGTACGATGCCCCCGGCCCGCAGCACCGGCTCCTGCTCCGTCCGGCAGCGCCGCAGCACCGCCTTGACGCAGGACACCAGCTCCATGACCCCGAAGGGCTTGGCCAGATAGTAGTCCGCCCCCAGATCCAGACCCTGTATCTTGTCGTACTCTGCGCCCTTGGCGGTGGCCATCACCACCGGGATGCGCCGCAGGGTCGCCGAGGCCCGCATCCTGCGCAGCAGCTCCATGCCGTCCACGCCGGGGAGCATCACATCCAGCACCACCAGCTCCGGCTGCTCCTCCGTCTGGAGGGCCTGCCAGAAGGCGGCACCGTCGGCAAAGCCACAGGCCTCGAAGCCGGTGGAACGCAGGGCGTATACTTCGATATCCCGGATACTGGCATCGTCCTCCACGCACCAGATCATGCTATCCCTCCTTGTGCGTACCGGTGACGGAGAAAATCACCCACTGGGCGACGTTCACCGCATGGTCCCCGATGCGCTCAAAATATTTGGCAATCATCAGCAGGTCCACCGCCCGCTCCCCCTCACCGGGGTCTGTGGTCATGCGGCGGATCAGCGTATGCTTCATCCTGTCGAACCAGTCATCCACAATATCGTCCTCTGCGATGACTTTTTCCGCCAACATTGTATCATGTTTCACGTAGGCGTCAACACTTTCCGTCACCATTTTTATGGTGGAAGCGGCCATATCCCGCAGCAGCTCCTCCCCCTCGTTGACCTGACCGCTGATGACGATCTCGGCAATATCCTCCGCCTGATCCCCGATGCGCTCCAGATCCGTGATCATTTTCAGGGCCGCCGAGATCTGCCGCAGATCCCGTGCCACCGGCTGCTGCTGCAAAAGCAGCTTCAGGCACAGGGACTCGATGTCCCGCTCCTTGCGGTCGATCTCCGTGTCCAGCGGGGCCACCTGACGGGCCAGACTGCCGTCTCCCAGCGATTTGACCGCCAGAGCGATGCTCTCCTCGCACAGTGCGCCCATTTCGATGAGCTCCCGCTCCAGCTGGGCCAGCTGTTCATCAAACCGGCTTCTCATTATCCGAACCTCCCCGTGATGTAGTCCTCTGTCCGCTTCTCCGCCGGGGCGGAGAACACCTGCTCCGTGACGCCGTACTCCACCAGCTCACCCAGCAGGAAGAAGGCCGTGTGGTCGGAGATACGCACCGCCTGCTGCATATTGTGGGTGACGATGACGATGGTATAGCGCTCCTTCAGTTCCATGGTCAGTTCCTCGATGCGGGAGGTGGAGATGGGGTCCAGTGCGCTGGTGGGTTCGTCCATCAGCAGCACCGCCGGCTCCACCGCCAGCGCCCGTGCGATACACAGGCGCTGCTGCTGGCCGCCGGAAAGGCCCAGTGCATTCTTCTTCAGCCGGTCCTTTACCTCATCCCAGATGGCGGCGCCCCGCAGGGAGCGCTCCACCAGCTCGTCCAGTCTGGCCTTGCTGCGGATGCCGTGGGTCCGGGGGCCGTAGGCGATGTTGTCGTAGATGCTCATGGGGAAGGGATTGGGTTTTTGAAACACCATGCCGATCTCACGGCGCAGGCGGCACACGTCCGTCCCCGGCGCATAGATATCCTCGCCCCGATAGCGGACCTGGCCGGTGATCTTCACCCCCGGCACCAGATCGTTCATGCGGTTCAGGGTTTTCAGAAATGTGGACTTGCCGCAGCCGGAGGGGCCGATGAAGGCGGTGATGCTCTTCTCCGGGATGTCCATGGAGACGCTGTGCAGCGCCTGATGAGCGCCGTACCACAGGTCCAGATCCTTCACTTGCAGAATGGGGTCCATTGTCGTTCACTTCCTTTTCAGCTTCCGCCCGATGATCCCGGCGGTGAGGTTGATGAGCAGGGTCAGCACCATGAGGATGGTGGCGATGGAGAAGGCCAGCGCCGTCTCGCCGCCCTCGGTGGCGTAGACGTACAGGGCCACCGTCAGGGTGGCGGAGGAGGTGTGCAGGGAGTCAAAGAGACTCACCAGCGCCATGCCGAAGCCTGCCGTATACAGCAGGGCGGCGCTCTCCCCCACGATGCGGCCGATGGCCAGAATACAGCCGGTGACGATGCCGTCCACCGCTCCCGGCAGCACCACCGTGCGGACCATGTGCCATTTGCCGGCACCCAGCGCCAGCGCCCCCTCCCGGTAGGACTGGGGGACGGTCTTCAGGCTCTCCTGCGTGGTGCGGATGATGGTGGGCAGGATCATCATCACCAGCGTCAGGCCGCCGGCCAGAATTCCCGCCTGAAGGCCCAGCTTCTGCACGAACAGCATCATGCCCACCAGTCCGAAGATGATGGAGGGAATGCCCGTCAGTGTCTCGGCGGCGAACTCGATGATGCGGACCAGCCGCCCGCTGGCGGCGTACTCCGTCAGGTAGATGGCGGCGCCTACACCCAGCGGCAGCACCACCGCCATGGCCACGAGAATGATATACAGGGTATTCAATAGGTTGGGCAGGATGCCCACGGTATTGCGGATATAGCTGGTCTGGCCGGAGATCAGCTGCCAGCTGAGGCCCGGCACGCCACGGTAAAAGATATAGCCGATGAGAAAGATCAGCAGGGCGCAGGTCAGTCCGGCACACAGCCACACCAGCCCCCGCATCCCGCCGTTATACAGTCTCCGGCGAAGCGTCCATTGCTGCTTCATGGCTCAGTCCTCCTTCTTGCGTTTGATGCAGACATTCAGCAGGACGTTGATGAGCATGATGAACAGAAACAGCACCAGCCCGATGGAAAACAGCGCCTGCTGATACAGGCTCCCCACGGCGGCATCGGACATTCCGGAGATGATGCCGGTGGTGAGGAAGCGCACCGAGGTGAAAAGCCCCGGCATATTGGCCACGTTTCCGGCCACCATGATGATAGCCATGGCCTCTCCGATGGCACGGCCTACGCCCAGCACCACCGCCGCCGCCACGCCGCTGCGGGCGGCAGGCAGGCTCACCCGGAAGTAGGTCTCCGTCTCCGTGGCGCCCAGTGCCAGACTGGCCTCCTCATACTCCCTCGGCACGGCCTGAAGGGCCGTCTCCGCCACGTTGATGATGGAGGGCAGCACCATAACCGTCAGCACCAGAATGGCCGCCAGCAGGCAGGCCCCGGAGCCAAGACCGAAGGCACGGCGGATGGCGGGGACCAGTACGATCATGCCCACCAGACCGTACACCACCGACGGGATGCCCGCCAGCAGCTGCACCGCCGTGCGGATCACCGCCGCCAGACGGGGCGGGGCCGCTTTGGCCAGAAAGATGGCAGTCATCAGACCCACCGGCACTCCCAGCAGCAGCGCTCCCGCCGTGCCGTAGACAGAGGTGAGGATGAAGGGCAGGATGCCGAATTGCGGGCCGGTGGTGGCGTTGGTAGGCGCCCACACCTTGCCGAAGAGGAAGTTGGTCAGTCCGATCTCCCGGATGGCCGGCAGGCCGGAGATCACCAGATACACGCTGATGCACAGCACGAAGCCCACCGCCACGATGCCGCACAGCAGGAAGATCAGGTGGATGGCCTGTTCCATGGCTTTGCGGGTGCGGAGACTTTTGCCTGCTGTCCGCTTCATAGAGTTCTCCTTTCCCGATGACGGGGAAGCCCCCTCATCCGCCGCAGCAGGTGAGGGTCCCCCGATTCGTTTTTACTTGGCGGTAGGCACGGCGCCCGCATTCTGAATGAGGGAGGCGGCGTCCTTGGAGGTGGCGAAGTCGAAGAAGGCCTGCGCCGCCGGGGACAGGGTCGTGCCGTCCTTGGTCACCAGCACGAAGGGCCGCTGAATGGCGTAGCTGCCGTCCAGCACGGTGGACTCGGTGCAGGCCACACCGCCTGCGGTGACGGCCTTCACGGTGTCCTTACCCTCCACAGCGGAGAGGGAGGCATAGCCGATGGCGTTGGGGTTGCCGGCCACGGCCTCGATGACGCCGCCGGTAGAGGTCAGCTCCTGATCCAGCTTGCAGGAATCCTTAGTCCCGGTGATGGACTCGAAGCCGTCACGGGTACCGCTGCCGGACTCACGGCCGATGCAGGAGATGGCGCCGGGGTCGCCGCCCACCTCACTCCAGTCGGTGATCTCACCGGTGAAGATCTTGGCGATCTGCTCCACGGTCAGGTCCGTGACCTTGCTCTGGGCATTGACAATGACGGCGATGCCGTCCAGTGCGATGACCGTCTCGGTCAGGCCGTCGGCCTTCTCCTCGTCCTTCAGGCTGCGGGAGGCCAGACCGATGTCCGCCGTGCCGTTCTTCACGGCCTCGATGCCGGAGCCGGAGCCGGTGGGATCATAGGTGACGGTGACGTTCTTGTGGTCCGCCATGAACTGCTCCCGCAGAGCACCGATGACCTTGTCCATGGAGGTGGAGCCGTTCGTGGACACGGAGCCGCTGAGCTCGGTGGTCTGATTATTATTAGGGGTGTTGTTGTCGTTGGTTTTGTCGCTGTTTTTGCTGCCGCAACCGGCCAGAAGGGCCATGACCATAACGGCGGCCAGCAGGATACTGATGATCTTTTTCATATGAAGATCTCCTTTCGTTTTTCATGTTTGGACTTGCTTTCTTGCTACAGTCCCCATGATAAGGGGGCGGTGTAAAGGGCAAAAGTCTCCTTGTGTAAAGTCCATGTAAAAAAGCGGCCGAGGGGGATCTTCCCGGCAAAAAGAAGGAGCGCCGGAAAAGGCAAATGCTTTTTCCGGCGCTCCTCCCAACGAAAGGACACCTAATGGTATATAGCTTATGATATCTCAGGCCCGGCGCACGGCGGGGACGGCATGACGGGGCAGCAGGGTGATGCCCTTCTTCTCCGCCAGCTGCCACAGCTGCGGTACCAGCAGGCTCAGCAGGATCAGGGCGATGCCGCACATTCCCATGACGCTGATGTGCTCCCGCAGCACGGCGGCACCCAGCAGGGTGGCGCAGGCGGGGCTCAGAGCGCAGAACAAGCCTGCACGCTGGGCGGTGGTGTGGCTCTGTGCCACAGGCTGGAGGGTGAAGCCGAAGCCGGTGCAGATGACGGCAAGGCCGGCGATCATCAGCCACTGGGTACCGGACTGGGGCAGGTGGGGCGCCTCGAACACGAAGGAGGACACCAGCGCCAGCAGGCCCAGCGTACCCACCTGAACGATGCCCAGGGTCAGGGGATCGTCCTCGTGGGAGAAGCGGTCGGTGGTGATGATGGCTGCGGCGTACAGCACGGCGGCCATGACCGCCAGCACCATACCGGGGGTGAAGCCGCCGGACTGGCCGGTCAGCAGTGCCACGCCGCCGATGGCCACCAGTGCGCTGACGGCGGTGGCGGCCTTGGGCAGCTTATGCCGCAGCACGGCCTCCGCCATGGGCACCAGAATGATGGCGGTATTCTCCAGCAGGGAGACGGTGGAGGAGGGGGTGCTCTTGAGCCCCGTCAGCTCCGTGGAGAGCATCAGGAAGAACAGACCGCCCATGATGGCGCCACGCACCAGCGTATGGCGCTTGATGTGGCGCAGGCGCTTGAAAAACACCACCGCCAGCAGCACAAAGGCCATCAAAAACCGGGCCGCCAGCAGGTTGAAGATCCCCATGCCGTTCATGGCGATCTTGCTGAACAGAAGGGACGTAGCCCGTGCTGCGATAACTGTCGCCAAAAGGATCTCCGCTTTTTTCTGAGTCATGATGCCTGTTCCTCCGAAGATTTCTGTCCGTTCTTAATCGGGGGTTTCTCTCCTACCCTTGACAGAGTATAGCACTTGGTGTATCCTTGCGTAAAGCGATACTATTTCAAATTTTGTTTGACAAAATATCAAAGAAGGGGCGAAATTTCATGGACACCGAAAAATGCCGGGTTTTGCTCACTGTACTCCATGAGAGAAGTCTGTCCGCTGCCGCCGAGGCGCTGGGCTACACCCCCTCCGGCATCAGCCGGTTGGTGGACAGTCTGGAGCGGGAGACGGGCTTTCCCCTGCTGCACCGGGGGCGGGGCGGGGTATCCGCCACACGGGCCTGTCAGGAGCTGCTGCCGCTGATGCGGCGAATGGCGGAGCTGGACGAGCAGTACCAGCAGCTGGCCCACCGGATCCAGGGGCTGGATGTGGGCCGGGTGGTGGCCGGCACCAATTACGCCGCCTTCTACCCGTGGCTGTCGGAGGTCATTGCCGGGTTCCATCACGCTTATCCCGGCATCCGGGTGGAGCTGCGGGAGGGCAGCTCTACCCAACTGGGCGAGCTGGTGGATCACCGGCGGGCGGACTTCTGTCTCATCAGCCAGCGGCCGGGACGGCACGAGTGGGTGCCGCTGAAGGACGACCAGCTGATGGCCATTCTCCCCCCTACCCACCCGCTGGTGGAGGCGGACCGCTTCCCCGTGGAGCGGCTGCGGCAGGAGCCCTTCATCGAGTTTCTGCCGGGTCAGGAGACAGATAACTCCCGGATGCTCCAGCAGCTGCAGATCCGGCCCAAGATCCGCTTCGCCACCAGCGACAGCCGGGCCGCCATTGCCATGGTGCGGGCGGGGCTGGGCATCACCTTATTGAATGATATCCTCACCGCCGATCTGGCGGACGGGGTGGCGGTGCTGCCGCTGGACCCGCCCCAGTCGGTACATCTGGGCATCGCCCTGCCGGAGGAGGAGCACGTCTCCCCCGCCGCCAAGCGGTTCATCACCTACGCCCTGGACCGGCTGCCGGAGCTGGATGTCCTATAGGTACTTCGATACCAGACAGGGCGTCCAAAAGTGACAAAAATGTTAGTCAGCTATACAAACCAGACATTTTTGTGTGGATTTTCTGTGAAAAGCCTGAAAATCCCCTTCTTTCAGGGAATTTTCAGGCTTTTTTGCCGCCGGTCTATGGCAGACGTTGATTTTTCTTAGTACAGCCGGACGGACATTCCTCATAAGCCGACTGCTTCTCCCGTTGACATTCCCGCCGGAACGTGGTATAGTGCTGCTTACGCCCAGAGAAGGGCGATATATACCTCGGTAAAAAGGTTCCCTAAAAAACCTATTATTCACAAAAATTTCACATTTTTCAGGGAGCATTTGTTTTGGTATGTGCATGGAGGGAAGGGAAGCCGTCCATGTACCTGTCTGGATGAAAAAAGGAGTAAAACAATTCTATGTGGGATCTGTCTTTCAGCGCACTGAACGAGGACAGCGGCTTTTGGCCCCGTCTGCAGCGCCGCTGCTATGGGGGCTTCCGCCGTCTGTCCGGCCTAAGCCAGAGGTTTTGGCTCAGCCGTGCCTATTTTCCGTTTTTGCTGTGGGTGGCGCTGGGCTTTGCTGCTCTGCGTCAGCCGGTCTATGGGGCCATGGCCCTGCTGGGGATCTGTATTTGGTTGCTGGTGTTCTGCCGGGATCTGCTGGCGTCGGTGACGCCGTTCCTGCTGGTATTTCTGCTGTCGACCCAGCGATATGAAAGTCTGGGGGATTTCCTCCCCTGCGCCGTGCTGGCGGCGCCGTTCTTTGCGGCGCTGATCTGGCACCTGATGGTCTGGCCCGTCACCTTCCGGGTGGGACGCAGCGCCACGGGGCTGCTGCTGGTGTCGGCGGCCACCCTGTTGGGGGGCTGCGGGATCCTGTCCATGCATCAGCTGCTTCAGCCGCTGAGTTTGTACTACGCCGGGTGTCTCGGCGGCGGGATGCTGGTTTTCTATGTGCTGCTGCGGTCGTGCCTGACCTATTCCAAGGGCTACGACCTGCACCGGCGGTTCGCCGCCATTTTCTGCGCGCTGGGTGTGTGCATGGCGTGTCTGGTGATGCTGGATTACGCCGCGCGGTGGCAGGAATTTCTGCAGGTACATACCACCCTCTATCTCAAGTACCGCAACTTTGCCACGGCGCTGCTGCTGACTACCCTGCCCATGTCCTTTTATCTGTCGCTGAAAAAACCCGCCCATCTGCTGGGTATGGCGGTGCAGGCGGCAGGGCTGGCCCTTACCGGCAGCCGCAGCGCTCTGCTGTTCGGTGTGGCGCTGCTGGGACTGGGCTTCGTATATCTGGTGCGGTGGGGCCTCATTCCCCGGAAGGTCGTGCTGCCTCTGTGCGTGGCCGGTGCGGTGCTGGCGGTACTGGTGGGCCCGGAGCTGCTGTCTCTGATGATGGACAGCCGCATGGAGGACGGTCATCTGTTCCATCAGGGGGACTCCGTCCGGGTGCAGCTGTTCCTGCGGGGCATCACGGACTTCCTGCACAACCCCGTGTTTGGCATCGGCCTCATCAGCCAGCGCAACAGCGACCTCTTCACCGGCGTGGAGGGGAGCATGGTGTTCTACCACAACAGCATCGCCCAGATCATGGGCAGCATGGGTCTGGTGGGCATTGCCGCCTACGGCGTGCTGATGCGGGATCGTATCGCCCTGCTGCGGGCCGGAAAAACGCCCTTTGTCCGGGCGCTGGCTCTGAGCTATCTGGGGATGCTGCTGATCTCCCTGACCAACCCCGGCGAGTTCTGCCCCTTCCCCAATGCAGCGCTGATGGTGATGGTCTTTGCTCTGGCGGAGGAGGCCACCGGCGACGTGGCCGTCCCCGTGGGGGAAATGCTGGGGCTTCGGCCTACACGGCGGATATATCTGCCCCAGAAATAACGCTTTTCTTTCCCGGAACCGGACTTCCCCCGGTTCCGGGAATTTTTTTGGCACGGGACGCAGCAAGGTGCATAGGATAGGAAAAAAGGAGGTCTTTGCCTATGCAGTCAGCACAACCAACACCTGTGGACGTTTTCCTCAGGACCCACCCGGACCGGGGCGGCCTGCGCGTGCAGGTCACCTGCGGCGGCGGGCGCTTCCCCGTGGCCGGGGCGCAGGTGGTCATCAGCCGAACCTTCGGCACGGAGGAGCACATATTTTACCGGGGCGTCACCGACGGCTCCGGTATCCTATCCGGCATCCGCCTGCCCGCCCCGCCCTTTGCCTGGTCTCAAGCCTCGGACACCGCCGCCCTCAGCGGGCTGGACTATCAGGTGTCGGTACAGCATCCCATGTTCCAGCCGGTGGCTGGCCGGACGGCGACGGTATTCGACGGGGTGGAGACCATCCTGCCGGTGATGCTGGAGCCAGTGGTGTGAGAAAGGAGCGTGCGTGATGCCCTATCCCTATCCCGTGGTGCCGGAGACCATCACGGTGCATCTGGGGGCGCCGGGGGAGTCCGCCCGGAACGTGGTGGTGCCCTTCGCCCAGTACATCAAAAACGTGGCCTCCCACGAAATTTATCCTACCTGGCCGGAGAGTGCCATCCGAGCCAACATTCTGGCCCAGATCTCCTACGCCCTGAACCGGGTGTACACGGAGTATTACCGGGCCAGAGGGTACGACTTCGACATCACCTCCACCACCCGGTACGATCAGGCCTATGTGGAGGGCGGCGACATATTCGAGAACATCAGCCGCATCGTGGACGATATTTTCAACAACTACATCGTGCGGCAGGGCAGTGTAGAGCCGCTGTTCGCCCAGTTTTGCGACGGGGTGCGTACCCGGTGCAGTGGCCTGTCCCAATGGGGCAGCGTGGATCTGGCGGAGGAGGGCATGACGCCCTACGAAATTTTGCAGTACTACTACGGCGGCGACATCAATCTGGTGATGAATGCGCCGGTGGGCGGGAACGTGGCCTCCTATTCGGGGCGGCCCCTGCGGCGGGGCGATGCCGGCAACGACGTGCAGACCCTGAAGCGGCAGCTCAACCGCATCGGGAAGAACTATCCCGCCATCCCGGCGCTGGACGACAGCTTCGTCTTTGACGGAGACATGGAGGAGGCGGTGCGGATCTTTCAGCAGATCTTCAATCTGGCGCAGGACGGCATCGTGGGCAAGGCCACATGGTACAAGATCAAGCAGATCTACAACGGCGTCAAGCAGCTGTCGGACCTCAGCAGTGAGGGACTCACCATCTCCGAGCTGCAGCGGCGGTACGCCGAGGAGCTGCGGCTGGGGGACAGCGGCATCGGCGTGCGGACGGTGCGGTTCTATCTGGCGTTTCTGGGGTACTTTCTGCCGGAGCTGCCCATGATCTCTCTGTCCGATGACTTCGATCAGGAGCTGCTGGATGCGGTGTACACCTTCCAGCGGCTCTACGGTCTGACGGTGGACGGTGTGGTGGGCCGAGAGACGTGGAACGCTCTGCAGACGGCCTATCGGAAGGTGCTGGCGGAGCTGCCGGAGGATTACCGGCAGTTCGCCGGGGAGGTCTATCCGGGACGGTTTCTGGTGCGGGGCGACCGGGGCGAACAGGTGGCCCTGATGCAGGAGCGGCTCAACCAGATCAGCCGGGAGGACGAGACTCTGCCCAGTCTGGTGGTGGACGGTATCTTCGGCCCCGCCACTCAGCAGGCGGTGCTGACCCTCCAGCGGCAGCTGGGCTTCGACCCCACCGGGGCCGTGGGGCCGGTGCTGTGGTCGCAGATCATTACGCTGGGCGAGGAGTACTGAAAAATGGGAGGAAGGGGCAAAGGCCCTTCCTCCCATTTTTCTATGTGTTCTCCGCCGGATAGAGGAGGGATGCCTGAAAGCCGTTTTCCCCCAAGGCCATGATGTCCCCGCCTACGATAACATCGCCGCAGAGATAGAGGTTCGCCTGCACATCTCCGGTACGGCCGGGGTAATTGGTGACGGTGTAGGTGCAGCGGGTGACGGTCTGACCGTCGTAGTCCGCCAAGGGCAGGCCCGCCTCCTGCTGGAGGGCCAGATAGTCCTCCTGCCCCGCCAGCGACAGCTGCACCGTTAGGGTGCGGACCGGCTGCTCCTCCGTCTGCCAGCCCTGCTGCTCCAGCCATGCCCGGCGGGCGGCATCGTCCTTGGCGGTCACCGGGGTCTGGGAGGGACGGGCGGTACAGGCGGACAGCAGCATCAGCAGCAGGCACAGCCCCGCAAGACAGCGCTTCACAGGCACGCAGCTCCTTTCGTTTTTTCCATGGCTTTGTCCTCAGCTTATTCCGTTTCCCGGTGGGATATGCTATAATGAGAAAAACTGCGGCAGGAGGGCTGGTTATGGAGCGCTTGGACAAGATCATCGCCGGGACGGGCAAATACTCCCGGCGGGAGGTAAAGGAGCTGGTGCGGCAGGGCCGGGTGATAGTGGACGGACGGTTGGCCTCCTCTCCGGAGGAGAAGGTGGATGCCGACGCCGCCTGCCTGCTGGTGGACGGTCAGTCACTGGACTGCCGCCGGTACACCTATCTCATGCTCCACAAGCCCGCCGGGGTCCTGTCGGCACGGGTGGACGGACGGCAGCAGACGGTGCTGGACCTGCTGCCGCCGGAGCTGCGCAAACGGGATCTATCCCCAGTGGGGCGGCTGGATAAGGACACGGAGGGACTGCTGCTGCTGACCAACCACGGAGAGCTGACCCATCGGCTGCTGAGCCCCCGCTATCACGTGGACAAGGTGTACTACGCCCGTGTGGAGGGCGTGCTGACGGCGGCGGACACGGCGGCCTTCGCCGGCGGGATGGTGCTGGCCGACGGGCTGGAGTGCCTGCCGGCGGGGCTGGAGCTTCTCTCGCCGCAGGAGGCGCTGGTGACGCTGCGGGAGGGGAAATTCCATCAGGTGAAGCGGATGCTGGCCGCTTGCGGAAAACCGGTGACGTACCTGAAGCGGCTTTCCATGGGGCCGCTGCGGCTGGATGAAGCGCTGGCGCCAGGGGCCTTCCGGCCCCTGACCGTTGGGGAGATACACACCCTTCTTGACATATGTGGACTGAATCCCTCGACATAACGCCAAAAAATGCCCCAAAATTTTTGTGAAAAATACAAGAAAATACTTGCAAAATCGTGATTCTGACGATATAATAGAGCACGAGGCTAAGTAGTTTGCACAAAATATCCATCAGCTCTATATCAGGAGGGACTGACTATGTCCGGGAGAATTTTTCAGAACGTTGTTTTACAGTTCAAGGATACCACCGATCGCACCGTGGGCGTCATTGACGCCGAGGGTACCGTCATCGCTTGCAGCGAGCTGACGGGGATCGGCAAGAAGTGGGCCAAGTATGTGGAGACCATCGACTCCGCCGAGGGCGGCTGCATTGCGCTGGAGGGCAAGACCTTCAAGGCGCTGCCCGGCTGGGGCGGACATTTTGACTATGCCGTGTTCGCCACCGGTGATGACAGCGTGGGCCGCACCGTGTGCGCCATGGCCTGCGTGGCCCTGAACTCCGCCAAGACGTACTATGAGGAAAAGCACGACAAGGGCTCCTTCATCAAGAACATCATCTCCGACAACATTCTTATCAGCGACATCTATATGCGGGCCAAGGAGCTGCACGTGGCCGCCGAGGTACCCCGCGGCGTATTCGTGATCCGGCCTGTGGAGGGCCGCAGCGAGGCCATCTCTCTGGAGGTGGTGCAGAATCTCTTCCCCGACCGGCAGAATGACTTCGTCATCAGCGTGGGTGAGACGGACGTGGCGCTGATCCACCAGATGCCGGAGAGCACCACCAACAAGGATCTGGAGAAGGTGGCCACCACCATCGAGGAGGCCCTGCGGGAGGACGGCGAGAGCCATGTGTTCGTGGGCATCGGTACGCTGGCCCTGCATCTGCGGGATCTGGCCAAGTCCTATAAGGAGGCTCAGATCGCCATCGAGGTGGGCAAGGTGTTCGACACCGAGCGCTACGTCATCAACTACGAGAATCTGGGCATCGGCCGCCTGATCTATCAGCTGCCCACCACCCTGTGTGAGATGTTCCTGCAGGAGGTGTTCAAGAAAAACCCCATCGATGCGCTGGATCAGGAGACGCTGTTCACCATCTACAAGTTCTTTGAGAACAACCTGAACGTCTCCGAGACCGCTCGGAAGCTGTTCGTCCACCGGAACACGCTGGTGTACCGGCTGGAGAAGATCAAGAAGCTGACGGGTCTGGATCTGCGGGAGTTTGACGACGCCATCACCTTCAAGGTAGCGCTGATGGTGAAGAAGTACCTCACCAGCCGGGGCATCGACGCCTGACGGCTGCATAGAAAACCAAAGAAAAGACAGGCAGTGCCGGAGGCACTGCCTGTCTTTTGTCGTGGAAGGGGATCGCCGGTCACGGCTTGGTGGGGTTTTGCAGAAGGATATAGATGCCCGCCGCCAGCAGATAGACGCCGAAGGGGCGGCGCAGCAGCTCCGTATCCACGGAGAAGGACAGCCATGCCGCCAACGCCGCCGCTGTCAGTCCGGCGGGGACGGCGCTGCGGAGCACCGGCTTTTCCAGCAGGCCGCTTTTCCCGTGGGACAGCAGCCCCATACCGGCGGTGGGCAGGAAGTACAGCAGGTTGATGGTCTGGGCGGTGCGCTGGTCCACCCCCAGCAGCAACGTCATGCACAGCAGCAGAAGGGTCCCGCCGCCGACGCCCCACGCCGAGAGGATACCGGTGGCGAAGCCCACCGCCAGCGGCAGCAGCCACGCCGTCACAGGAGATACCTCACGCCGCCGTACAGCAGAAAGCAGGCGAAGATGCGCCGCAGCCACAGGTTGGATACCTTCTGAAACAGGCGGCCTCCCACGAAGCCGCCGCCCAGTCCCCCCAACAGATAGGGCAGGGCCTGCATCCAGTCCAGCGGCTGCCGCCACAGGCTGATGGCCGCCGACAGCAGGCACAAAGGCAGGATGGCTGCCACGCAGGTGGCCAGCGCCCGTTTCTGCTCCATATGGCACCAGCCTGTCAGGGCCGGGGCCAGCACCATACCGCCGCCCCCGCCGAACAGGCCGTTCACCGCCCCGGCGGCAGCGCCGGACAGGGCGTATTTCATGCGATCCGTCATGGCCCTCCCTCCTTCCTATGTAGCCGCCCGGCGCACCGGGCGGTGTGCCGTTACAGCTTGCGGTAGCTCTGGCAGTCGGTACACTGGTCCATGGTGGGGTTGGCCTCGTGGGTGCCTACCTGAATACTGGTGAGACCGCAGTGATCCACATCCTGACAGTGGTGGGCGCAGTTGGTGACACTGCATTTGATGGCGGAGTTGGGGGTGCAGTTGCAGCCGTCGTTGGTACAGTTCTTGCTCATGATACGTTCCTCCAGAAAAATAGAGTCAGGCGCAAAGCCTGACTCTATTTTGTCTTGAAACGGATTTTTTATGCGTCTATATGCCCAGCAGCCACGAAGCGAAGCGGAAATAGATCAGCAGACTGGTGGCATCCACGATGGTGGTGATGAAGGGACTGGCCATCACCGCCGGGTCCAGACCGATCTTCTCCGCCAGCAGCGGCAGCGAGCAGCCCACACACTTGGCGAATACCACTACGAACATGATGGTCAGGCACACCACCAGACACACCACGGGGGTCACGGCGGCATTGCCCAACAGCAGACGGTCCACCAGCTGCATTTTCACGAAATTGGCCGCCGCCAGACACGAACCGCACAGCAGCGACACCCGCAGCTCCTTCCACAGGACCTTCAGGATGTCAGAGAAATCCACCTCGTCCAGACTTAAGGCACGGATGACCGCCACGCTGGCCTGCGTACCGGAGTTACCGCCGGTGCCGGAGAGCATGGGGATATAGGAGTTCAGCACCAGACACGCCGCCAGAGCGCTCTCATAGTGGTTGAGGATCATGCCGGTGAAGGTGGCCGACAGCATGAGGATCATCAGCCACGGCAGACGGGCTCGCCACGTGGCGAAGATGCCGGCCTTCAGATAGGGCTTGTCGGAGGGCAGCATAGCGGCCATCTTCTCGAAGTCCTCGGTGGTCTCCTCCTCGATAACGTCCATAGCGTCGTCCACGGTGACGATGCCCACCAGACGGTTCTCCAGATCCACCACGGGCATGGCCAGAAAGCCGTATTTGCTCAGGGCCTGTGCGGCGTCTTCCTTGTCGTCCATGGTGCTGACCCAGACCACGTTGGGATCCATGATGTCCTCGATGAGGTCATCCTCCTCCGCCAGCAGCAGGTCACGTACCGACAGCACCCCCAGCAGGCGGCGGGTAGGATCGGTGACGTACAGGATGTTGATGGTCTCCAGTTCGCCGCCAATGCGGCGGATGCGCTTGAAGGCGTCCTCCACCGTCATGTCCTTTTTCAGGGACAGGAACTCCATGTTCATGATGGAGCCGGTGGAGTCCTCCGGGTACTTCAAAATCTCGTTAATGGATTTTCGCATTTCCGGCGTCGCCTTATCCAGAATTCGGATCACCACGCTGGCGGGCATCTCCTCCACGATGTCCACGGCATCGTCCAGATACAGCTCGTCCAGCACCTCCTTCAGCTCGGTGTTGGAAAAGCCGTTGATGAGCATCTCCTGGGAGTCGGACTCCAGCTCCACGAACACCTCCGCCGCCAGCTCCTTGGGCAGCAGCCGGTACAGCAGGGGCATCAGCTCCCCGCCGGACTCCTCCAGCAGCAGAGCGATGTCGGCAGGCTCCATGGGGAGAAAGAGGTCCCGCAGGCGGGCATACTGTTTACTTCGGGCCAGCTCCTTGATCTCATCCAGATACCGGTCCAGCTCTTCCTCGTAGTCTACCATATCGGCTCCTCCTTCCCCGCATCATAAAAAATCCCGCAGCCGGCGTTTGCCTGCTGCGGTCGCATTGCGATCGGGTCACCGCCGTGACCTGAGCACCGTAACAAGCTTTAGCATCGTGGGGCGGTGAAGCTGCATTAGATGATACCTTGGTTTCGATATCGCCTGTTCAAACCCTCTCATGGTGTCTCCACCACTCTGCGGCAGCAGCCCATATCCCTACGGTAGCCTTACCTACCGGGAAATATATCATGCAATATAAATGTATCGTAAAGCAAAAATCACCAGATGTCAACCCTAAGATACAGAACATTTCATGCATTTGTTCCATCAAATCCTTCGGTTAACCTTGCAATTCTCGGCGTGAGCCGTTATAATAGTCTGTATATACAACCTGTATGGGTCTGTAAATCCTGAGAAAGTAGGTGGCGGCATGGAAAATTCTCCTCAGTATGTGATCGAAATGCTTCACATCACCAAGGAGTTTCCCGGCATCAAGGCCAATGACGACATCACCCTTCAGCTGCGGAAGGGCGAGATCCACGCCCTTCTGGGGGAAAATGGCGCCGGTAAATCCACGCTGATGTCCGTCCTGTTCGGTCTGTACCAGCCGGAAGAAGGCGAGATCCGAAAAAATGGACAGACAGTAAAGATCAATGACCCCAACGACGCAACAGCGCTGGGGATCGGTATGGTGCATCAGCACTTCCAGCTGGTGGATGTGTTCACGGTGCTGGACAATATCATTCTGGGTGCCGAGACCACGAAGATGGGCTTTCTGCAGAAGAAGGAGGCCCGGAAAAAGGTACAGGAGCTGTCGGAGCGGTACGGTCTGGCGGTAGATCTGGATGCCAAGGTGGAGGACATCACTGTCGGTATGCAGCAGCGTGTGGAGATCCTGAAGATGCTCTACCGGGACAACGAGATCCTCATCTTCGACGAGCCCACCGCCGTGCTGACGCCTCAGGAAATCGATGAGCTGCTGCTCATCATGAAGAATCTCACCAGGGAGGGCAAGTCCATCCTCTTCATCTCCCACAAGCTCAACGAGATCATGTCGGTGGCCGACCGGGTCACGGTGCTGCGCAAGGGCAAGTACATCGGCACGGTCAACACCAAGGACACCAACAAGCAGGAGCTGTCCAACATGATGGTGGGCCGCCCCGTACAGCTGCAGGTCAACAAGGACGAGGCCCATCCCGGCGATGTGGTGCTCAGCGTGAAGGGCTTCACCGTCCCCTCCCATCTGCACAAGAAGGATGCCGTACATAATGTCAGCTTTGACGTGCGGGCCGGTGAGATCGTCTGCATCGCCGGTATCGACGGCAACGGCCAGACGGAGTTCATCCACGGTCTGACGGGCCTTGACAAGAGTTCCGGCGGCAGCATCACCGTCTGCGGCCACGACATCTCCCACTATTCCATCCACCACCGGGGCGAGTACATCAGCCACATCCCGGAGGACCGCCACAAGCACGGTCTGGTGCTGGATTTCACGCTGGAGCAGAATCTGGTGCTCCAGCGGTATAAGGAGCCCCGGTTCGAGAAGGCGGGCTTCATCAAGCGGGACGCCGTCCGCAGCTACGCCCAGCAGCTGATCGAGAAATTCGACGTCCGCAGCGGTCAGGGCCCCATCACCGTGGTCCGCAGTATGTCCGGCGGCAACCAGCAGAAGGCCATCATCGCCCGTGAGCTGGATCGGGATAAGCCCCTGATCGTGGCCGTTCAGCCCACCCGTGGTCTGGACGTGGGCGCCATCGAGTATATCCACAGCCAGCTGGTGGCCGAGCGGGATCGTGGCAAGGCGGTGCTGCTGGTGTCTCTGGAGCTGGATGAGGTCATGAGCCTCTCCGACCGCATCCTCGTCATGTATGAGGGGGAGATCGTGGGCCAGCTGGACCCCAAAAAGACCAGCGTATCCGAGCTGGGCCTGTATATGTCCGGCGCAAAGCGTGACAACAAAGGAGGCGATGAAGCGTGAAGCATTCCGCAGCCACTCTGTACCAAAAGGAAGGCACCAAAAAGGTGCTGGCGTCCCTGATCTCCATTTTGGTGGGTCTGCTGGTGGGCGGCATCGCCGTCATTCTGGTGGGCTGCTTCAATGAAAAGATCTCCCTCTCCGGCGCATGGGACGGCTTCCGAATCATCTTCGCCGGCATCTTCAGCACCGGCCGCAATGCCGCCGGTGAGCTGACCTGGGGCTTCAACGCCGTCAACACCGGCGATATGTTGTTCCGGGCCACGCCCCTGATCATGACGGGTCTCTCCGTGGCCGTGGCCTTCAAGACGGGCCTGTTCAACATCGGCGCTCCCGGTCAGTACCTGATCTCCACCATGGCGACGCTGATGATCGCCCTGAGCATCCCCTCTTCCTCCGTCCCCACCTGGATCATCTGGATCCTGGCCTTTTTGGGCGGCTGTCTGGCGGGTGCTCTGTGGGGCGCTCTGCCGGGTCTGGCCAAGGCGTGTCTCAACATCAATGAGGTGCTGGCCTGCATCATGACCAACTGGGTGGCCGCCAACCTTGTGACGTGGATGTTCGACATCAGCAACTTCAAGAACACCGTGGAGAACACCAAGTCCGGCTACATCTATAAGACCAGCTTCAACGGCGTGGCCACCCCCAAGCTGGGGCTGGATAAGCTGTTCCCCGGCTCTCAGGTCAACGCCGGTATTCTGGTGGCCATTCTGCTGGCCATCGCCATGTACATCCTCATGACCAAGACTACGCTGGGCTACGAACTGCAGGCCTGCGGCGCCAACCGCCATGCCGCCCGCTACGCCGGCATCAAGGATAAGCGCAACATTGTGCTGTCCATGGCCATCGCCGGTGCGCTGGCCGGAGCCGGTGCGGCACTGTACTACCTGTCCGGCAACACGGAGTTCTACTGGTCCACCTATCAGTCTCTGCCCGCCGTGGGCTTTAACGGCATCCCCGTGGCGCTGCTGGCGCTGAATAACCCCATCGCCGTCATCTTCGCCGGCGTCTTCATGGCCATGCTGAAGATCGTTGGCCAGCAGCTGACCAACCTCACCGCCTACAACGAGTACATCACCGACGTCATCATCGCCGTCATCGTGTATCTAAGCGCTTTCTCTCTGGTGATCCGCATGATGCTCAGCGGCCGGAAGAAGAAAAAGATCGCTGTGGCAGACACGGCTCCCATCCCTCGGGGCGCCGCCGTGGAGGATCAGACCTCCCTGCTGCCGGAGGAGGAGAAAGCACCCGTAGAGGCCGCTGTCACAGACAGCGATAACGCAGAAGGAGGCGATCAGGCATGACATTTCTGGTACAGCAGACCCTGATCTATGCAGTACCCCTGATGATCGTGGCGCTGGCCGGTGTGTTTGCCGAGCGCAGCGGTATCATCAACCTGGCGCTGGAAGGTATCATGATCTTCGGCGCTTTCATCGGTGTGCTGTTTGTGCGCCTGATGCAGGGCAGCGCCGCCGTGCTGGCCGCCCAACACTCCGGAAACTGGGTAGCCATGCAGGGGCTGGAGCTTCTGGCTATGCTGGTGGCGGCAGCCATGGGTGCCGTGTTCTCCCTGCTGCTGAGCTTCGCCTCCATCAACCTGCGGGCCGACCAGACCATCGGCGGTACGGCCCTGAACCTGATGGCTCCGGCTCTGGTGCTGTTTCTGGTGCGTATCATTGCCAACCAGAACACCCTGCAGCTGGCTACCGGCGACTCCGCTACGTGGTTCATGATCAGGAAGTCCACCTTCGGCATCGACAAAAACACCGATCTCGGCTTCTTCGGCGAGACGTTTCTGGTGAAGGTCTATCTGGCTACCTACGTCTGCATCATCCTGTTCGTCATCCTGTCCATCATTCTCTATAAGACCCGCTTCGGCCTGCGGCTGCGGGCCTGCGGTGAGAATCCTCAGGCGGCGGACTCTCTGGGCATCAATGTCTACAAGATGCGCTATATCGGCACCACCATCTCCGGTGCGCTGGCGGGCATGGGCGGCTTTGTGTACGCCCTGACCACCGCCAACTGCTCCTCCAACGGCGACGTGGCGGGCTTCGGCTTTCTGGCGCTGGCCGTGATGATTTTCGGTAACTGGCGGCCTCTGAACATCGCCGGGGCCTCCCTCCTGTTTGGTCTGTTCAAATGCATCGCCGCCGCCTACTCCAGCATCGATATCAACGGCGACGGTGTGTACTGGCTGGCAGAGATCGGCATCAGCTCCCACCTGTACCGGATGCTTCCGTACATCATCACCCTGCTGGTGCTGGCCTTCACCTCCAAGAAGTCCCGTGCCCCCAAGGCGGAGGGCATCCCCTACGACAAGGCTCGCAGATAAGAGCGGCAGCTGCCTGTATTTTCAGGCGGCGTAGCAATGGCAAGAAAAATCACCGAGAAAGCCTCGTACGGGCTTTTCTCGGTGATTTCTTTTTCCGCATATTCGATTCCAGCCGTGCCTTTTGCTGCAATAATTGCAGAACATTAAGGCGGGATCGTAATGAAACGAAAACACTATGTTGAGCTGCAAGAGTGGCGACTCGCTCTCAACGGGTTGAACCGTTTTCGCAACAAGCTGATTGCAGCCGGACGGTATACAGATGCCGTGGATGAGCTAAAGATTGCGGCGGCTACCGTTCCCGATAGCCGCCGCATAGGTTAAGCTGTTCTCTTACTTGTTGTACTTTTTCTTTTTGCTGACAACCGTTGTACCAATGGCTGCACCGCCGCTGACGAACAACAGAGCAATCCACAAAGCAAAGTTGCTTGTGTCACCGGTCTGGGGGACATTGTCCAGCTTGTCATTATTGCTGGTGGTGCCGTTGGTCACGTTGCTGGAGGGGAGCACCGTGCCGGGCAGGGCTACCCACTCTGCAGCATCCAGAGTGAATTCCATAGTGTCCATTTCGTTGTCATCCACAAACAGCACGACTTTATTGGGGACAACATCATCTTTGGGAGTCCAGGGGGTCAGTGACCAGTACTCGTCAGCAGTCTCGGTTGCGATGCAGCAGGTCAGGTAAGGATATGAACCAGCTCCCAGCTTATCAGTATTCAACGTAGCCGTGGTCAGCAGGGTCTCATCACTGTACAGCTGCACCTGTACGCTGGACTCAAAGTTAACATTCTTCAGATCAACAGACACAGCGTTTTTCAGGACTCCGTTATCATGAGTCATGCCGGCGCGCTCGATGCTGCCGCTATAGGGGAACGCAGTGCCGGGCAGGGCTGCCCACTCATCGGCATCAAGCGTGAAGGTCTTCGTATCCTCTTCGTGTCCATCGACAACCAGGACAGCCTTGTCGGGGACAACATCGTCCTTGGGAGTCCAGGGGGTCAGTGCCCAGTACTCGTCAGCAGTCTCGGTAGCGATGCAGCAGGTCAGGAAATCATAGCTGCCGGGAGTTACTCCCTGCAAGGTGGCAGTGGTCAGCAGAGTCTCGTCCCTGTACAGCTGCACCTGTACGCTGGACTCAAAGTTAACATTCTTCAAATCAACAGACACAGCGTTTTTCAGGATTCCGTTATCATGAGTAATGGCGGCGCGCTCGATGCTGCAGGGGGGCACCGTGCCGGGCAGGTTTGCCCACTCATCGGCATCAAGCGTGAAGGTCTTTTCAGCCAGCTCGCGGCCATCGACAACCAGGACAGCCTTGTCGGGGACAACATCGTCCTTGGGAGTCCAGGGGGTCAGTGACCAGTACTCGTCAGCAGTCTCGGTTGCGATGCAGCAGGTCAGGAAACCATGGCTGCCGGGATTTACTCCCTGCAAGGTAGCCGTGGTCAGCAGAGTATCGCCGCTGTATAGTTTAACCGCAACGCTCTCAGCGAAGGTAACGTCTTTCAGTTCAACGGAAACAGCATTTTTCAAGTAGCCGCCAGCATGGGTAATACCAGCACTCTCAATGCTACCGCTTGGTTCAGCCGCCAGCGCAATGATTGGCAGTAGTGTGCATACCATCACTACTGTCAGCAGAAGACAGAAAAATTTGCGTGACATACGTGCTTTCATATCTATACCCCTTTCAAATTTGGACAGTGGACAGGAGGCGGCATAATACTGTGACAGAAAATTGAAAAGTATTCACACATAATTCCCGCCACAGTGGCCTTTCCTCAATTCACCACCCATGTCACTAAAATATAGTATATCATTAATCTTCGTTTTTGTCAATAGCGCACACAAATTTTCCAATAGAGAATACAAAAATAGCGATTTTTTACATGGTACATTATTGGAACAATATGGAAATGTGTAGGAGTAAGGTGAAGTGCAATCCTTGCCGAATTGCCGATTTGCTCCCGAAACGCAGAAACGCCCAAAACCTGACCCCGCTGTATGGTTTCGGGGCGATTTTGGGTGCTTTCCTTCGATATGAGCGGCTTTACTTTGACGGCGGTATCCTTACCGTCCGTCATTCAAGCGCCGCTGTTTGTCGCTTCCGGGTAACAAAAAAGCGCCGTATTGCTACGACGCTTTTGTCTTGCTCGGAAGATGGAGCAAGGGAACGCTATTCAATTATCTGTTGTACTTTTTCTTCCTGCTGACAACCGTTGTGCCGATGGCTGCACCGCCGCTGACGAACAACAGGGCAATCCACAACAAAAGATTGGAGTTATCTCCCGTCTGCGGAGACTTGTCGGCGTCGGGTTTGACGGTGCCGCCGGGCAGCTTTGCCGTTACGGTATCGGCCTGCTTGATTTCCTGTGTTGCCGTAGCGTCCTTGTAATACTTCTTGCAACCGGAGCAGTACCAATACTCGATATTGCCCTCGGCAGTCTTGGTCGCCGCTTTTGCCGGGAAATGCTTTAAGTTGGTGTGGTTCTTCGGATCAAGCTCGCCGTATTCGCCGCCGCAGACCGTACAGACAGCCTTGTGCGTGCAGGTGGCCATGCCGCCGTGGCAATCCTCGGTTTCCGTATGGCTGGTGTCACGCTTACAGATTCGGGTGTGGGTCTTTTCATCGCTGTTCTGCGTCCAAGCGCCCCAGTCGTGATCCAGCGCATTGCCGGAGAAGAAGGTCGCCTCATCCGCCGTGCCCTCGGAGCTCAGACCGCAGGCTGCGCAGGATTTGTAGTAGACTGCCTTTTCGGTACAGGTTGCGGCGGATTTCAGATACTGCTCCTCGGCGGTTTCTGCCGTGAAGCTGTGTGCCGCCATCTCGCCGTATTCGCCGCCGCAGACCGTACAGACAGCCTTGTGTGTGCAGGTTGCCGTGCCGCCGGTGCAATTCTCGGTTTCCGTATGCGCTGCATCGTGAGCGCAGACGCGGGTGTGCGTGCCGTCCCCGTTGGATGTCCAAGCGCCATAGTCATGGCCGAGCGGCTTGCCATTGGTAAAGGTTTCCGTGCCCTGCGCACCGCAGGTGGAGCAGGACTGATAATATACCGCCGGGCTTGTGCAGGTGGCGGCGGACTTCAGCCGGTATTCGTTCACCTGATCGACAAAATGGTGCGGGCCAAGCTCGCCGTACGGGTGCTGGCAGACCTCGCAGAGGGCCGGGGCAAGGCAGTCGGCCGTGCCGCCCTGATGCGCGCCGCGATCGACCTCCAAATGGCAGCAGGTGTAGAATCTCCAGTGGCTGTCGCCGTCAAGCTGCCAGTCACCCGGCTCTTCGGCGTGCCGATCCGGGTTCGTTTCCCCGGCGGCAAAGGTCGCCTCGCTGGCCGTTCCCTTGGAGGACAGCATACAGATCTTGCAGGACTTGTAATAGAGTGCGGGAGAGAGGCAGTTTGCTTCCTTGTACAGAAGTGCCGTGATCGCAAGTTCTCCCGTGAAGTCGTGCTCGGTCATTTTGATGCCGCAGGTGTCGCAGAAATGGTCGCAGTCCGGGTCGGCGTGGTTGAGCCGCTCAGCCTCTCCGCCGCAGACGGTGCAGGTCTTCCAGTGACTGTCTTGATTCGTGCTCCAGTCGCCGTAGGTGCAGCCGGCCGTTTCAACATGGCTGGCATCGTGGGTGCAGATGCGCTTGTGTGTGCCCTCCCCGTCGGGCGTCCATGCGCCCCAGTCATGGCCGAGCGGCTTTCCGGACGTGAAGGTCGCCTCGTCGGCGGTTCCCTCGGAGCTGGTACCGCAGACGGCGCAGGACTTGTAATACACCGCCTTTTCGGTGCAGGTCGCAGCGGATTTCAGATACTGCTCCTCGGCGGTTTCTGCCGTGAAGCTGTGCGGCGCAAGGTCGCCGTAGGCTTCTCCGCAGACCGTACAAACAGCCTTGTGCGTGCAGTCTGCCGTACCGCCGTGGCAATTCTCGGTTTCCGTATGGCTGGCGTCGCGGGAGCAGACGCGGGTGTGGGTGACATTGCCGTTGGACGTCCATGCGCCCCATTCATGGCCCAGAACGCTGTCGGATTCAAAGGTAGCCTCGCTGGCCGTACCCTTGGAGCTCAGGCCACAAACCGTGCAGGACTTGTAGTAGACCGCTTTCTCCGTGCAGCTGGAGCCGGATTTCAGGTACTGCTCCTCTGCCGTTTCTGCCGTGAAGTCGTGGGGCAGCTTTTCGCCGTACTCGGCATTGCAGGTACTGCACTTTGCCTTGGCGGTGCAGGTGGCCGTGCCGCCGGAACAATTATCGGTTTCGGTGGCGTTGCAGTTCTCACGCCGGCATGTCCGCGTGTGCGTACCGTTGCCATTGGACGTCCAACTCCACAAATGGCCCAGCGCTGTGCCCGGCTCCTCATACAGATGATTGTCATTGTATTCGATCTCACCGCACACACATCTCCAGTAGTAAACAGCATCGTGAGTGCAGTCCGCAGGCGTTTTCAGTGTTCCGGGATAACCGTTGGTCCAGGTGTTGAATTCGTGCTGGTGCCACTGCGCTATAATGTGGATAGAACTCACCGTGTCGCTTCCTGCCAGATCGCCATAGGTCATGTCCTCAGTAACGGTGACATCACCGCATTTCCAGCCGGTGAATACCCAGTCTTGATACGTGGGATTTTGGGGCAGGTATTTAAACACCTTGTCTCCCCACCGGACGATGCTGGCACTTCCGCCGGAAACTCCCTCCAAGGTGTAACTGATGGTATAATACTTTACTTGAAAATGCGCCTGAACGGTCACATCTTCGGCAGGCATTGTGAAGGTCAGCACCGGGTTGACCCGGCCGCCGCCCTCCGGCTTGTTGAGGAAAACCCATTCCTTGAACCGATTGCCCGTTGTCGGCGTTGCCGTCAGCGTGACCGTTTCGCCCGCCTTGGCCTTTGTGCTCATGGGCGTTACCGAACCCCACTCCGGCATGCCGATCTTAACTACCGTGACGGTGTATTCGTGCTCCGTCCAATGGGCGTAGAGGGTCTGCGTACCGAACACCGTCACGGTGGTGTTTTCCTTAATCTCGGTGCCGCCGTGCTGTTCCGTGTACCAACCGGCGAAATCGTAGCCCTCATAGTCGGGAACCGGCAGCGTGCCGTAGGTATCGCCGGTCGTCAACGATCTGGTCTTGTCCGCATCGGCCAGCGTACCGCCGTTGGGGTCAAAGGTCACGGTAAGGGGCCGCGCAACCGCACCGGAGACAAGGTACAGCTTCCGGTCATCCTGATACTCCACATGGGCATTGGCGTCGTCCGCAAAGAAGCACTTCGCATAGTCTCTGTCGTAAGCATTGGAAAACGCCACGGGGTAGCTGGTGTCTGCGGTGGTCACGCCAATAGCCGCCCCGGTGGACATGCCGATCTCGATGGTCATCGTCTTGCCGGAGGGCAGATACACATTGTTGGCCTTGCCGGAAACCGTGTTGTTCTGCACGAGGGGCTTGTTTCCGACCTTCAGCTGGCCGCTGTTGCTGGGATTGATATAAATGCCGCCGCCATTGCCGCTGGCTTTGTTATTCTCGATCTTACCGCTATAGAGTTGGCAGACCGAGCCGGAGCGGTAAATATACACGCCGCCGCCGTTGCCGGTGGCCGTATTGCCGGAGATCTCGCCGCCTTGCATAATCAGCCACGACGGCTCCTGATTCAGATAGATGGCGCCGCCGTCGCCGCTGGTGTTTCCGGTGATCTTGCCGTCATAGAGGAAGAACTGGCAGTCCTTGTCAAGCACATGAACCGCGCCGCCCTCTGAATTGGCCTTGTTGCCGCTGATCTCGCCGCCCCGCATGTAGAGCGTCGTCGACTGATTAGAATCTTGGCGCAGGCAGATGGCGCCGCCCCAGCGGCTGGCGGTATTGCTGTTGATCTTCGCGCTGCCGGAAATGTTGATCTCGCCCCAACCCATCAGAATGGCGCCGCCGTCCAGGCTGGAGGAGTTGCCGGTGATCTGCGCGCTGCCGGAAATGTTTATCTTACCACTGCCGCGCATATAGATGGCGCCGCCGCCAGCATCGTTGCTGCTTTGGGTCGCTGTATTGCCGGAGATGGTGCCGCCGGTCATATTGATGGTGCCGCCGGTGGTGGAGAAGAATGCGCCGCCGTTCTTGGCGGTGTTATTCTTGATTGTGCCGCCATACATATTGAAAGTGCCGCCGGTGGTGTTCGGCATGTTTGCATTGAATTTCCGGAAAATGGCGCCGCCGTAGTTGTTGCCGTTGTTGCCGGAGATTTCGCCACCGTACATATTGAATATGCACTGCTGGTCATCCAAAGCGATGGCTCCGCCGCCGCCATTGCCGGTGACTTTGCCGCCGGTGAGCTTGCCGCCGAACATATCCAGCGTGCTGGTATAAAGGTAAATGCAGGCACCGCCCCAGACATTCTGCGTCGCGCCCTTAAAGGTGCCGCCACCCTGACAGTCGCAGAGAACAAGTCGACCGCCGTTTTTGACCTGAATCTTGGCTGTGCCGTTGCTGGCAAGGGTCTTGCCGTTCAGGCACAGATATAGTGTTTTGCCATCCACCGTCAGATGACCGCTGAGGGTGGCGTTCTCCGTCAGGTAAACGTAGGCGGTATTGTTGGTATATGTGATGCTGCTCGTGCCGTCCCATGCCGTATAGGTCACGTCGGAATGGCTGGCATGGTCGCCCGCCGTGATACTGCCGCCGCAGTAGCAATGGGTGTGGTCATTCGCAGTCTGGGGCGCAAAGGCAGTATCCGGTTCGCCGCTTAGCGCCATAAGTGCGGCAACTGCGGCATCATAGCGGGTAAAATCGAGTACCGCGAAATCTTCATCAGAAAGCTGTACCTTCGCCTCGTCAATGGCTTCTAACTGCGCTTCTACGTCCGCCGCATTATCTTCGCTGATTGTTTCCGCTTCCGGCAGCGCGTCGATCAGTGCCTGCACATCTGCTGCGGTGATGACCGGAGCGTCGTCGGGCGCACCTGGCTGTCCGCTTTTTTCTGCAGCATATTTCCCGCAGTTTTCTGCCAAAGCACCGTCTGCACCGCAGACGGTGCAGCTTGCATTCATGCTCTCTGCCGTACAGGCTGTTTCGCAGGTACATACGAGCGGCTCTTCCGTGCCGCCCTCAGCAAAAGCCGTTGTTGGCAGCAGTGTCAGCACCATACAGCACATGAGCAGGATGCTGATTAATCGTTTCTTCATCTTGTTACCTCCGTTTCTCCATCCTTCGACAGCCTAAAATCGTATTTCATTTCCAGCATGGCAAACAGCTTATACATAACCTTGGTGGCGATTGCCTTGATATCCAGTGATTGAATAAAGGCAAGCACCTTTGCCAGCTCGTCCTCCGGCACCCGGTACACCCGCATCGCCGCCGTCAAAAAGCGGCTGAGCTTGCGTTCCAACGGGAAATGGATGTCGCATTTTCGTGCCATATAATTGCGCATCAGTCCTGCCGTGCCGATTTCCATCTCGTAAAAGTCGCTGTCGCTGTAATCCGGGAAATTTGCGCTGAAGATCTGCTTCAGCTCTGCCGTGGTATGCAGGTAGATATACTCCGATGTTTCAGGCAGGGAGTAGGCCTCAATGTAAATTTCCCGCAGGTTCTCGTTCAGCTCGGTCAGGGTCAGCTGGATCACCGTTTCCACCGCATAGGCGTAAACCGGCGGCAGCTTGATGTCTGCAATGCTTCTTGCCATGCCGAACTGTCCGCCGAACATCGTTTCGGTCAAGTCCAGCAAAATTTTATCCTTGGTGGGAAACAGATTCAAATAGCTTCCTCTTGCAACACCTGCTTCGTCCACGATCTGACTGACAGAGGTGTTTTTATACCCCTGATCCAAAAAGAGACGGACGCACACGGTCAGTATTTTCCGCTTCGTCTCGCTGCTGTCTTTCCGCAAATACATCACCTCCCCTCAAGCGTTTTAGTACGTATACCAATAATATCATAACAAGAACAAAAAGGCAAGTGGTATTCGAAGCTTTACCTCCGTAAATTGTGACTTTTCCGCAAACGCTGGCTTCTTCCATTACTCAATGACCGCCAACTACGAAAAAGAGCAGAAGGAGCTGCTGAAGCTCGTAGCTGACGGCAAGAAAAATCTGTTGGATGCGGAGCAAACCAAGGTGGATTTGAGGCTGCTGATGAAAGCGCTGCGGGACTATACGGACATCCGACAGCTTACGCCGGAGATCGTCAATGCGCTGATTCGGCGCATCGAGGTTCACAGCAAGGATAAGAAAACCAAGACGGTTAAGGGGGATATTTACTTCACCGCCGTTGGGCTATTCTCTATTCCTACGGAAAAGGAACTACAGGCGGCAATGGAGGAGATCCGCCAAAACCCGCAGCAGTTCAAGACTTCTGCATAAAGCAGAACACGGTGCAGCCCCTTTTCAGAGACTGCACCGTATCCTGCATAAAAACTTCGTTATCCGCTCATGTCTAATGCGGGTGCCATTTTTTGTCCGCCATAGGGGAAAGCAGCAACCCTTTACCGCACCCAGCGGCTTACGGGAACAGCCAATGCCGCCGATAGAACCGCCTGCGCTGCCTTTGCCGACAGATAGCCCCTCATGTGGAGTCCGCTCCCCTCCAGCACCGCCGCTGTCTGACAGTGGACGCACACGCCGCCCCAGCCCATCAGTGCCGCCGCCAGCACGAAGTCCCCCCGTGTGCCGGAGAGCCGCAGGATGCCGCCGGTAAGCTCCAGTAGTCCCAGCGGAAGAGGGTGCTCCAGCCCCGTCAGGGCCGTCAGCAGCCGGGTCAGCACCAGAAAGAACACCACGAAGCCGCAGACGTGGAGCATCCCCTCCCCCGCTCCCCGGACGGCCCCCGGAAAAGCGGAACTCAGAGTCTGCGGCGCAGACGGCGAAGTCCGTCCCTCCGGGGACGAGGTGCTGCGGGTCAGCAAAGCCGTCAGCATGGCGGCCGACACATGGATCAGCCAAAGCCATACCCCGGCCCGGAGACTGCCGAAGCAGCCCGCCCCCGCCACGCCCAAGGCAAAGGCCGGGCCGCAGTTGTTGCAGAACAGCAGCAGCCGCTGTCCCTCCTGTCGGGAGACTGCCCCGGTGCGGGCCAGCTCTCCCGCCGTCTGGGCGCCCACCGGATAGCCTCCCAGCAGACCCAGCAGCACTGCCGTACCGCCGGGACCGGAGACTCCCAGCATCCGGCGGGTCAGGGGCGCCAGCAGCTGCCCCAGCGCCGCTGCGCTGCCGGTGGCCACAAACAGCCGGGACACCACGAGGAAGGGAAACAGCGCCGGGATCACCGAGCCGCCACAGAGGGCCAGTCCCTCCCGCACCGCCTGTGCCGCCGTCTCCGATGCCGCCAGCAGCCCCGCCATGACCGCCAGAAGTCCCAGTGCCAAACCCATGCTCCCTCACCTCCCTTTACCCTGCCAGCTTATGACGGCGGGCAGAGGTCCATGCCACGGACAGGCAAGTTTTTCCGGCGGTACGCATACAGTCCACCGTGGGAGGGATGCCTCATGGGAGACAAAAAGCGGCTGGCCCGTGCCGGTCTGGAGGTCATGGACCGGCTGGATCTGCCAGGGGAGCTGGCGGCGGGGGTGGGCCGCATGGAGCTGGTGGGGGACCGCCAGTTCTATATGGAGCAGCACCGGGGCGTGCTGCGGTACAGCACGGAGGTCATCGACATCGCCGCCGCAAACATGATGGTACGGATCACGGGCCGGGAGCTGCAACTGCTGGCCATGACGGACCGGGAGCTGCGGATCAGCGGCACCATCGCTGCCATTGAGCTGCTGACATAGGAGGGGCCATGTATCGTCAGATCGTCCATTTTTTACAGGGGCAGGTGCTGGTGCGGATCGAGTGCGGCTGTCCGGAGCGGATGTTGAACCTCTGCGGCGCACGGGGCATCCCCTTTTGGGAGCTGACATGGGAGTCGCCGGTGTGCCTGACTCTGCGGGCCGTAGGCCGGGACCTTCCCCGTCTGCGGCAGGCGGCGGAGGACGCCGGCGGCAGCCTGCACCTGTGCCGCAGCGGCGGCGTACCGGTGTTCTGGCGGCGTCTGCGCCGGCGGTACGTGCTGCTGGCCGGAGCGGTGCTGGCGCTGGTGCTGATGTTCGGCGGCAACCTCGTCATCTGGGACTTTCAGGTCAGCGGCAACGACACCGTCCCCACGGAGACCATTCTCCGGGCGCTGGAGGACTACGGCATCACCGTGGGGTCGCCGGGTCTGCACATCGATCAGGAGACCATGCGCAACCATGTGCTGCTGGCCCTGCCGGAGGTATCGTGGCTGGCGGTGAACGTCCGGGGCTGCGTGGCCCATGTGCAGGTGGTGGAGCGGCACCGTCCGCCCGAGGCGGCGGACCGGAGCACCGTCACCAACATCGTGGCCCGGAGAGCGGGCCTTATCACCAAGGTGGAGGCGCTGGAGGGGCAGGCCATGGTGCTGCCGGGGGCCACCGTCACGGAGGGACAGCTGCTGATCTCCGGGGTGTCGGAGACGGAACACATCGGCGCACGGTTTGTCCACAGCATGGGGGCCGTGTGGGCCAGAACGTGGTATGAGCTGTCGGTCAGCGTACCGCTACAGATCACGCAACCCGCCGCCGGAAGCCGCAGCCACAGCCGCTGGGCGCTGGATATCGGAAAACACCGGATAAAATTCTACGGAAAGGGTAGCATCACCGGGGTGGATTGTGATAAAATAACATATTATAAACCGTTTACCCTGCCCGGAGGGCTTCGCCCGCCTCTGACGCTGGTGTGGGAGCGCATCACCGCATGGGAGGGCGCCGCCGCAGAGCGCACGGAGCAGAGCGCCCGTCAGGAGGGAGAGCAGCAGCTGCTGGCCCTGCTGTCGGCCCGGCTGCCGGAGGGCAGTACCGTCACCGACACCCGCTTCGCCGCTGTGCGGCAGGGGGACCGGCTGACGGTGGTGCTGAAGGCGGAGTGTCTGGAGCAGATCGGCCAGACCGTGACGCTGCCGGAAACGGAGACTACACAGAGATAAGGGGGCTTGTCCCGTATGGAACAGCGTGTAAGCATCGAGCGAATGGAAGAGGCCATCAATCTGTTCGGCTCGTTTGATGAAAATATCCGGCTTCTGGAGGCGGAATTCCATGTGACGGTGGTGAACCGTGACGGGGAGCTGCGGATCTCCGGGGAGCCAGAGGAGGTGATGATGGCTGCCAAGGCAGTGGAGGCGCTGCTGACCCTCTCCGGCAAGGGGGAGTCCATTACCGAGCAGCACGTCCGCTACGTCATCGGCCTGTGCCGCAGCGGCCAGTCCGAGCGCATCGGAGAGCTGACACAGGACGTGATCTGCATCACCTCCAAAGGCCGGCCCGTCAAGCCCAAGACCATCGGCCAGAAGCAGTATGTGCAGGCGGTGCTCCACAGCCCCGTCACCATCGGGGTGGGGCCCGCCGGCACCGGCAAGACGTATCTGGCGGTGGCGGCGGCCGTGGCGGCCTTCCGGGCCAAGCAGGTCAACCGCATCATCCTGACCCGCCCCGCCGTGGAGGCCGGAGAGCGGCTGGGCTTCCTGCCCGGCGACCTCCAGAGCAAGGTGGACCCCTACCTGCGGCCTCTATACGACGCCCTGTTCGATATGCTGGGGGCGGAGACGTACCAGAAATATCTGGAGCGTGGCAACATCGAGGTGGCCCCGCTGGCCTATATGCGTGGCCGGACGTTGGATGACAGCTTTATCATTCTCGACGAGGCCCAGAACACCAGCCGGGAACAGATGAAAATGTTCCTGACCCGCATGGGCTTCGGCTCCAAAATGGTCATCACCGGCGACATCACCCAGATCGACCTGCCGGGGGACAAGCCCAGCGGCCTGAAGGACGCCATGAAGATCCTGAAGGGCGTGGAGGGCGTCAGCATCTGCCAGCTGACCCAGCAAGACGTGGTGCGCCATGTGATGGTGCAGCGGATCATCGAGGCCTACGCCCGATTCGAGGAGAAGCGCAAATGAGAAAGACACACTACATCCCCATCACCGCCGATGTACCCGGCGCCGCCAACGATGCCAACTGCGCCCTGATCCGTCGGACCATCCGCACAGCGCTGGCGGCGGAGGGACTCACGGCCCCCTGCGAGGTGGACGTGCTTCTGACGGACGACGACGGCATCCACGAGATCAACCGGGAGCTGCGGCAGGTGGACCGGCCCACGGACGTCCTCAGCTTCCCGGAGTTTGAACTGACCCCCGGCCAGCTGCCCGGCCCGGAGGACGCCGACCCCGGCACGGGCCTTATCCCGCTGGGGGACATGGTGCTCTCCATGGAGCGGGTGGCGGCGCAGGCCAGGGAGTACGGTCACTCCAAGCGGCGGGAGCTCTCCTATCTGGTGACCCACTCGGTGCTGCATCTGCTGGGCTACGACCATCTGGACGAGGGGCCTATGAAGGCACAGATGCGGGCCAGAGAGGAGGCCATTATGGCCCTGCTGGGTCTGGATCGGTGAGAAGGTCCGCTCTGACCGGGCTCCGGCTGGGGCGCCGGGAGGACGCCGTGTCCCTTCTGAAAAGTCTCTGGCAGGAGACGCCGCAGCCCTGTCCGCTGTGCGGCGGGCCGCTGGACTATTTCCATAAAAAAGCCAAGAAAAGCAGCTGCGGCTGGGTCTGCACGGCCTGCGGCGTGCGGTATGACACCATGCAGCTGCCGGATGAATGAAACGAGAAGTAAATTTCTCCCTGTCCCTATTCAAAATTGCTCACAGAAAGCTGAGGATCACCGGAAATTGCGGAAGGAGCTGCATCATGGCCGAGGATAAGCTGTTTGTCGAGGCAACCGAAGAGGACGTACCGTCTATCATCGGCCTGCGGCAAAGGATCTGGAGCACCACATACCGAGGCATCTACCCCGATTCCATGATAGATGAATTTGACTGGGACCGGCACAGGGAAATGGAACTGCTGAGGGTCCATCACCCGGCATATTCCGTGTACCTTATCCGAAAGGGTCGGCAAAATATCGGCTATCTGACGATAAATAAAGCTGACGTGATCACCCTGCAATCCCTTTATATTGTCTCTGAATACCAGCGGCAGGGGATCGGTCGGCAAGCCTTTGATTTCATGAGTGCATATTGCCGGGAGCACCATGCCACCGCCTTCATCTGCCACTGTGTTCCGGAAAATTTCAATGCCCGAAGCTTCTATGAGCGCATGGGCGGCGAGGTGATCGGGGAGGACCTGACAAACGAGGAACGCTGGCAAAACTCTGTCACTTACCAGTTTACACTACCATCAAAAGTAACATAACAAAATTGCTCACAGAAAGCTGAGGATCACCTTATGAACGAGAAAAACAACATCACCAAAACCGCTATGCTCACCGTGTGCGGACGGCCCAACGTGGGCAAGTCCAGTCTCACCAACGCCCTGGTGGGTGAGAAGATCGCCATCGTCTCCAACAAGCCCCAGACCACCAGAAACCGCATCTACGGTGTAGTGAACCGGGGCGACACCCAGTTCATCCTGCTGGATACGCCGGGCCTGCACAAGGCCCGCTCCCGGCTGGGGGACTACATGGTGAAGGTGGTGCGGGAGAGTCTGGCCAGTGTGGAGGCCGCCCTGTTGCTGGTGGAGCCCATCCCCCACGTGGGAGAGCCGGAGAAGATCCTTCTCCAGCGCATCCGGGAGGAGAAGCTGCCCTGCGTACTGTGCATCAACAAGATCGACACCGTGGAGCGCAAGGACGATCTGCTGGCGGTCATCGCCGCATACAGCGAGGTCTACCCGGATTTCGACGCCATCATCCCCATCTCCGCCCGCACCGGCGACGGTCTGGAGGATCTGCTGACCCAGATGCAGCGGTACGCCGTGGAGGGGCCGCAGCTGTTCCCCGACGGCATGACCACCGACCAGCCGGATCAGCAGGTCTGCGCCGAGATCATCCGGGAGAAAATGCTGCTGTGTCTGGATAAGGAGATCCCGCACGGCACGGCGGTGGAGGTGACCCGCTTCACCGAACGGGAGGACTCCGGCATCATCGACCTGGACGTGACCATCTACTGCGAAAAGGCCAGCCACAAGGGCATCATCATCGGCAAGCACGGGGATATGCTCAAGCGCATCAGCACGCTGGCCCGGCAGGATATCGAGAAGTTCATGGGGACCAAGGTCTATCTGGAAACGTGGGTGAAGGTCAAGGAAAACTGGCGGGACAATGTGAATTTCATTCGTTCACAGGGCTACAACGAACAGTAATTCCCGTTAGAAACATGAGCCGACCCTAAAACTTACCACTCATGTTTCGACCCGGCGGCGGCAAGCTAATGCCGGGGGTGGAGATCATGTGCGATTACTGGAATCTTTTTCTGGAGACCGGAGCGCCGGAGCTGTATCTGCTGCACCGGTGGGAGGAGGAATCATGCCAAACCAACCCATCGTCACCGCCGGACTGGTGCTGCGGGAGACCGTGACCAGGGAGACGGACAAAATTCTGACGGTGCTGACCCCGGATCGGGGGAAGATCTCCCTCATTGCGCGGGGCGCCCGGCGGAAAAACAGCCGTCTGGCGGCGGCGTGTCAGCTGCTGGCCTATTCGGAGCTGACCATCTACGAAAAGGGTCAGTGGTTCATGCTGGACGAGGCGGAGACGCTGGAGCTGTTCACCGGCCTGCGGACGGACTTCGTGGCTCTGAGCCTTGCCTCCTATCTGGCCGATCTGACGGACGCCACGGCACAGGCGGAGGACACGTCGCAGCTGCTGCGGCTGCTGCTGAATGCCCTGTACGCCCTCAGTGTCCTGCATAAGCCGCCCCAGCTGGTAAAGCCCGCCTTCGAGCTGCGGCTCATGGCGCTGTCGGGCTTCGAGCCTCTGGCTGACGGCTGCGCCGTGTGCGGGCGGCCGGAGCCTGAGAATCCGGTGCTGGACGCCGTCCACGGGGTGGTATGCTGCGCCGCCTGCCGGGAAAAGGGCGGGCTGTCCATGCCCCTGTCCCCCGCCGCTCTGGCGGCTCTGCGCCACGTGCTGTACTGCCCGGATAAGAAGCTTTACAGCTTCACGCTGGATACCCCCGCCCTGCGCCAGCTGGGGCAGGCGGCAGAGGTCTATGTCACCGTCCAGCTGGAGCGCAGCTTCCGGACGCTGGACTACTATAAATCCATTTTGCCGCAAGAGGAACCTACATATGACTGATTTGTTTGAAAAATCCATCCGCACGCTGGAGCTTCCGGCGGTGCTGGAAAAGCTGGCGGCCAAGGCGGTCAGCGACGCCGCCAAAGAGCGGTGCCTGCGCCTGACTCCCGCCACGGACACGCAGGAGGTGCTGCATCTGCTGGATGAGACCGACGCCGCCAAGGAGCGGCTGGGTCTCCACGGCAGCCCCTCCTTCTCCGGGGTCAAGGATGTATCCGCCGCCCTGACCCGTGCCGACCACGGCGGTATGCTGAACACCCGTGAACTGCTGGATGTGGCAGGCGTACTGACCGCCAGCCGCCGGGTCAGCGAATACGACGCCCAGCGGCAGGGGGAGGCCACGGTGCTGGACCGGCTGTTCTCCTCTCTGCACACCAACCGCTATCTGGAGGATAAGATACGCTCCGCCATTCTGGACGAGGAGACCATTGCCGACACCGCCAGCAGCGAGCTGGCGGATATCCGCCGGAAAATGCGGCTGGCGGCCACCAAGGGCCGGCAGATCCTGCAGCGCATCATCTCCTCCCCCTCCTATGCCAAGGTCCTGCAGGAGGCCCTCATCACCCAGCGGGACGGCCGCTTCGTGGTGCCGGTGAAGGCCGAGTGCAAGGGCAGTCTGCCGGGTCTGGTCCACGACATCTCCTCCTCCGGTGCCACGCTGTTCGTGGAGCCTATGGGCGTGGTGCAGGCCAACAACGAACTCAAGGAGCTGGAGGCCCGTGAGCAGAAGGAGATCGACCGTATCCTGCGCCAGCTCTCTGCTGAGTGTGCCGGCCAGATGGAGAACATCCTCTGGGACTACGACATTCTGGTGCAGCTGGATGTGATCTTTGCACGGGCGCAGCTGAGCTATCAGCTCAACGCCAGCCGCCCGGAGGTGCGCCGCCGGGGCGGCATCACCCTGCGCCGGGCCCGGCATCCTCTGCTGGATCAGGCCAAGGCGGTGCCGATCACCGTGGAGCTGGGTGAGCAGTTCGACACCCTGGTCATCACCGGCCCCAACACCGGCGGCAAAACCGTGACCCTGAAAACCATTGGCCTGCTGAGCCTGATGGCCCAGTGCGGCCTGCACATCCCCGCCGACGGCGGCAGCGCCGTGCGGGTGTTCCGCCGGGTGCTGGCGGACGTAGGAGACGAGCAGAGCATCGAGCAGAGCCTGTCCACCTTCTCGGCCCATATGTCCAACATCGTCCGGATCCTGAAGGAAGTGGACGACCACAGTCTGCTGCTGTTCGACGAGCTGGGCGCCGGCACAGACCCGGTGGAGGGTGCGGCTCTGGCCATCGCCATCATTCAGGAGGCCCGGAATCAGGGGGCTCTCATCGCCGCCACCACCCACTATGCCGAGTTGAAAACCTTCGCCATGACCACGGCGGGGGTGGAGAACGCCAGCTGCGAGTTCGACGTACAGACCCTGCGGCCCACCTACCGGCTCCTCATCGGCATCCCCGGTAAGTCCAACGCCTTCGCCATCTCCCGGCGGCTGGGGCTGGATGAGTCTGTCATTCAGGCGGCACAGGCCCAGATGGACAGCGACTCCGTTCGCTTCGAGGACGTGCTGACCCAGCTGGAGGAGAAGCGCCAGCGGCTGGAGAAGGCCCAGAACGAGGCCGACCGACTGTGGCGGCAGCGGGAGGAGGACGCCCGGAAGGCCCGGACCTTCCGGGAGCAGATGGAAAAGGGCAAGGAAAGCGCACGGGCCAAGGGAGAGGCTGAGGCCAAGCGCATCGTCCGGCAGGCCCAGCAGCAGGCGGAGGAGATCTTCGCCCAGCTGGATCAGCTGCGGAAGGAGCAGCAGAAGCAGGCCAACGTGCAGGCCCTCAACGACGCCAAGGCCGCCGTGCGCCACCATCTGAAAACGGCGGAGGAGCAGCTGCACCTGCGGGACGAGGAGCAGGAGCCTGCCTATACGCCGCCCCGGCCCATCGCCGTGGACGATCAGGTGGAGCTGCCCGGCGTGAAGATGGCCGCCACGGTGCTGGCCGTCAACGGCGACGGCACCCTGCTGCTGCAGGCGGGCCGCATGAAGATGACCGTCAAGGCCCAGCAGGTGCGCCTGCTGGAGGGTGCTCCCAAGAAGTCCAAACCCGCACCCAGTCCCTCCGCCGCCACCCTGAACACCGTGTCCCGTGCCTCCTCGGAGCTGGATATCCGGGGCTATGAGACGCTGGAGGCCGAGAGCGTGGTGGAAAACTATCTGGACAGTGCCGTCATGGCCAAGCTGGGCACCGTCACCATCATCCACGGAAAGGGTACCGGCGCTCTGCGAAAGGCCGTCCACGAGATCCTCAAGCGTAACAAGGCCGTCAAAAGCTTCCGGCTGGGCCGCTACGGCGAGGGTGAGGCCGGTGTCACCCTGGTGGAGCTGAAATAAGCCGCTTTCGTGTAGAACGACGAATTTTTTCTTGGATTCTCTGCAATCGCCACAAATTTTTGTGGGATTGAATATTGCTTTCTCCCCGTTATCCGTTATAATAGTATGTGTAGCAGTCGGCTTGATGACTGCGAATAAAGGAGTGCTGGTTTGATGTATACGCAGGAAATTACCGTTCAGAATGAGGTGGGGCTGCACGCACGTCCCGCTACGTATTTCATTCAGAAGGCCAACGAGTTCAAGAGCGGCATTTGGGTGGAGAAGGAAGAGCGCCGGGTCAACGCCAAGAGTCTGCTGGGCGTACTGTCCTTGGGTATTGTGAAGGGAACCAACATTGCCCTCATCGCTGACGGCTCTGATGAAAAGGAAGCCGTGGATGCTCTGGTATCTCTGATCCAGAACAACTTCGGTGAGTAACGACCGAACATGAAACAGCGCCGGTGTCTGCTGTCAGCAAGCACCGGCGTTGTTCTGCTTTTATCCTCTCGGCGGGCAAGCGCAAGCACGCCTGACAGCGTGTCCTTCCGGCGCTTTTTTCCTTGCTCATCGATGGTACGATCTCTGCACAAAAGGACGCCCCCGGCGTGGCCGGAGGCGTCCTTTTCATGTGTTCCGCTGCCCCCTATGGGGCCGCCCGGTCAGCAGCCGCAGCCGCAGCCGTTGTTATTCTGGGTGTTGCCGCAGCCGCAGCCGTTGCCGCCCCAGAACAGGCACAGGATGATGATGGCGATGATGATCCAGCAGCCGCAGCCGCCGAAGCAGGAGTTCTGATTGCACATAAGAACGTGACCTCCTATGAAAATTGGACCCGCAGGTCTCATTCCATAGTATGATCCGCCCCTTAATAGAGTTCCTCCGGCCGGGAGATACGGTAGCTGAGGGTCAGGAGGGTATCCACAAAGTGGATGTCCTCGAAGAATACCCCCTTGGTCTGGGTGGAGAGCTCCACATTGGTAAAGTTCCAGAAGCCCTTCACTCCCAGGGCAATGAGCCGGTCCGCCAGCGGCTGGGCCACGCTCTGAGGCACTGTCAGCACCGCCACGTTGGGGTGGTACTCCTCCACATAGTGTTCCAGCTCCTCCATGGGCCGGATGGTCACGTCGTGGATCTTGGTACCGATCAGCGCCGGGGACACGTCGAAGGCGGTATCCACCTGAAAGCCCACCTTCTGAAAGTCGAAGTTCTGCAGCAGCGCATGGCCCAGATGGCCCGCTCCCACCACAATGAGCCGGTAGCCGGAGTCGATGCCCAGAATGTGGCCGATTTCCGAGCGCAGCTCTGCCACGTTATAGCCGTAGCCCTGCTGACCGAATTCACCGAAGCAGCTGAGATCCTGCCGGATCTGAGAGGCGGTGATGTCCATTTTCTGCCCCAGCGAATTGGAGGAAATGCGTACCACGCCCTTGTTATGCAGCTCGTCCAGATAGCGGTAATAGCGGGGCAGACGATGGATCACCGCATCCGAGACCTTTTGTTTTTTCATATGCGTCCTTCTTCTTTGCCGGCGGCAGGAGCCGGGCTGCAGCCCGCTTTCCCCTACCGCTTGTTTTCGTCTTTCTGGATTGTACTCCAAATTCCAGAACTTGTCAACTTTTTTAACAATCTTTTTTGTCTTTTGTGCAGTTTTCTTCTTTACATTCCCGAAAAAGATGGTATAATAAATTAGTCGCAAGGGGGAAAGTCTCCCTCTGCTACATATGCGCCCGTAGCTCAGCTGGATAGAGTGACAGACTCCGACTCTGTAGGCCGCTGGTTCGAATCCAGTCGGGCGTACCACGAAAAACGGCAAGCATCGCAGGATGCCTGCCGTTTTTCCTTTTGCCCCGACGGGCGGACCTTATCCGCGTCTGCTCCACATCGGCTCTTTACAAGGGTGGGGGTCCCGTCAAGATTTATGCGCAAAATTGTTTGCAGGCTCCGGCTGAGTGAAGTCAGCCGGCAATAGAGACGTCATCCAGAGCCGCCTCCAAATGCTTCATGTTCATGTATCTCTTGCAGCCCCACTGAGTGCCCGCCTTCGCCATGTGGCGGGCACAGACCAGCATCAGGGAGACAAATTTGTTGTCCCCGGCCTGTGTGGTGCCGCTGTAGAAGTTCATCAGGCTGTGAATCAGGGCGGAAAACGATATATCGCCCATATTGTCCAGACATGGTATGAGATCAATAAGAACAAGGGCATCATGTTCAGAATGCAGGATTGGGTAGAATCCGGGAAAAATGGAGAGCACTGGGAGTAGTTCTATCAGACAGGCTTATCAAAACATTCTTATTTCCGGCAGCGCTGGAGATGTCCATGCATCAGGATGCTGGGCCAAAGGTGATTCCGTGCCGCTGACCTCCGGCACAAGCCGCAGATTCGGGATCGTGCTGCGTTTTTAGTATTCGGATGGTGCGGAGGGCGAGGAGATCGCCAACGTCAATCCGGATCGCAGCAGTCAGAACGACTGGCAGTATCTGTCCCTGCGGGCAGTTGCGAAAAAAAGCGTATACCTCCATGCGGATCGTGTTGCGTTATGGCAAGTACCCCTGTAACCGTCAGGTTACAGGGGTACTTCTTTTTTCACAGATGGAACACATTCACCAGAAACAGCAGGGCCAGTCCATAGTAGGTCACCACGGCCACCAGATCGTTGACCGTCGTGATCAGCGGGCCGGAGGCCACCGCCGGATCGATGTGGATCTTATGAAACAGCATGGGAACCATCGTCCCCACAAGGCTGGAGATCACCATGGCCACCACCAGCGACACCCCAACGCAGCCGGAGATCAGAAAAGCCGGCCCCCACGCATAGCCCTTGCACACATGGATGTAGACCCCTAAAACCGCCAGCGCCATGAGTCCCAGGCACCCGCCGTTGAGAAGACCCACCCGCATCTCCTTGCCCAGCAGAGCCAGCTCCTCCTTCAGGGTAAGGTTCTCGTCCATGAGGACACGAATGGTGACGGCCAGCGACTGGGTGCCGACGTTGCCCGCCATATCCAGCACCAGCGACTGGAAGCAGATGACGATGGGCAGCACCGCCACCACGGACTCGAAGATGCCCACCACCGACGAGACGCCCATGCCCAGAAACAGCAGCACGATGAGCCACGGCAGACGCTTTTTCATACTGACGGCGGCAGGCTCCCGGAGGTCCTCCTCCGAGGTCAGGCCGCCCAGCTTGGCGTAGTCATCGCCCATGGCGTCATCCACCAGCTCCACCAGATCCTGAGCGGTGAGAATACCGGCGATCCTTCCGTCCTCCGTCAGCACCGGCAGGGAATCCTCCTCATACTCTGCGATCCGGTCGATGCAGTCCTCCACCTTTTCATGGGCCAATACATAGGGATAGCTGCGGCGGATGATCCCGCTCAGCGGATCGTTTTCACGGGCGATGATCAGATCCTTCAGGTCGATGGCCCCGGCAAAGACGCCGCTGCCGTCCACCACATACAGCGTGGAGATATTGTCGTGCTCACCGGCCTGCCGCACCAGCTCGTTCATGGCGCCGCAGACGGTCAGTGTGTCCGGGATGCAGACAAAATTGCCGCTCATGCGGCTGCCGATCTCCTCCTGATGAAAGGCCAGCAGCCGCCGGACATCCTTCCGGGTGTCGTCGTCCAGATGGGCAGCCAGAGCCTGCTTCTTCTCCGCCGGAAGCTCCCGCAGCATATCCAGCGCATCCGCCGTGTCCATGTCGGTGATCACCGCCGCCGCCAGATCCGCCGGAAGTTCCGCCAGGAAGCGGGCGGCATCGTCCAGATAGGGGAATATCTCTGCCAGCGTCCGGGCGTCCAGCTGCCGGAACAACCGCTCCCGCTCCGCATCCGTCAGCAGGGTGACGGCCTTGGCCACATCTCGCTGGTGATAGTGCTTCAGCAGCTCCGGCAGACGGTCCCCGTTTTGGGCCGTGCGGATGACCGCTGCGATCTCCTGTGCGAACTCCTTGTTTACCATTCTGTTCATCATATTCTTGTCCTCCTTTGACGCTACTTTGGGCAAAATGGGCGCAAAAATACACCGCCTCAGAGATAGTTGCCACAGCAAGACGTCTCCGGTGCGGTGCAGGAGGACACGACAAAGTAGAATGTGGTCAGCTCCTGTCCATGGATGACCACACCCTGTGTCTCTGCGGGCCGCATACCCGGCTTCGTCCTGTACTTCCGCAGCTATCCATGAACATTCACCTCCGTTGATGGCTGAAATAGGTCTTTTTTGACCACAGCCCATCATAGCAGAACCCATCGGCACTGTCAACCGTTTCTTTCCCCGGTTTTTTACAGCCCCGGAGGCCCCATGGCCTCCGGGGCTGCACTCCCGGCATTTACTGTCCTTGGGGCCGGATCTCCACAGTCCTGCCGCCAAGACTCTCATAGATGCGGTGGGAAACGGAGAGGACGGTGCGCCCACGGGCCTCCGTCTCGGCATCCAGATTGGCGGTGATCTCATCCAGCAGCAGCACAGCGGGGTCTGCCGCTGCTGCCCGTGCAATGGACAGCAGCTGCCACTCCCCCTGAGAGAATATCCCGTCCGTACACACCGTGTCATACCCCTCCGGCAGCGCCTGGATGGCCTCGTCGATCTCCCGGACGATGGTGTCCGGCCCCTCTCCCTGCACGATGTGGCGGAAGAGCTTGATGACGGCGTAGTCCGGCACACTGCACGCCCCGCCGTCTGCGTGCCTCTCCACCACGCAGTAGGAGCCCTTGCCCAGATGCGGGTCCTCCACATACTCGATGCGCTCCAGCTCCGTCACCACCTTGGCCGCATCCACCAGCGCACTGCACCCCTTCTCTGGGGAGGTGGACTTGGAGAGTGCCCAGCGGGATTCCTTTTACTGGGCGCTTTACTGCTCTGACAGCACCATGGAGGCCGTCCGGGCCACGGAGGAGCGCTACCGGGTGAAGTATGAGCTGCGGGACCAGAAGCAGTTCCGTGGGGCTGTCCTGTGACGCCGTCTCTCCGACGGCTGCTACTCCTTCCCCTTTCTTCTCTTCCGGGAGCACATCAAGAACGCCAGCAATCCGCAGCAGTATTCCATGGGCAACGCCTCTCTGCGAGGCAGCGCCAGCCAAGACCATCCATCTGACGGCTCTGGGGACCGGGGTCGCTCAGAGCATCTACGAATAAAATCAAATGCTCCGGGATTTTCTCATCCGGCTGGGCGTCAGCGAGGCACCGCTGCCAAGGATGCCCGCAAAATGGAGCACGCTGTCGGCGCGGCAGACAGAACATCTGGTGTACTTTCTCTGCTTCGTCAAGACCCTCCGCAAGGAGCCGGAGACGACGGAGTCCTGAGCCGCTTCTTGCAAAGTGTAAGGCTTCGGGTATATTTTCTTCTTCCTTTCGTTCCGTTTCTCTGCTATACTGGAGGCATACCAGAAAACACACGGCGGAGGTTCTTCCCTTCTCTGCCGGAAAATCGTAAGGAGGATACCACCATGCGTTATGAAATCAAAGGCACTCCCTTCCCCGTGGTGATCTGTCAGCTGGAAGACGGCGAGCAGATGGTCACGGAGCGTGGCTCCATGGTCTGGATGAGCCCTAATATGGAGATGCAGACCCATGGCGGTGGACTGGGGCGGATGTTCTCTAAAATGTTCTCCGGTGAGAGTATGTTCCAGAACATCTACACCGCTCACGGCGCCGGGATGATCGCCTTCGGCTCCAGCTTCCCCGGCCAGATCAAGGAGATCGCCATCACTCCCGGCCACGATATGATCCTCCAGAAGAGTGCCTTTCTGGCCGCCGTGCCGGGAGTAGAGCTGTCCATCCACTTCAACCAGCGGCTGGGCGCGGGCCTCTTCGGCGGCGAGGGCTTCATCATGCAGCGCCTCAGCGGCAGCGGCATGGCCTTTGCCGAGATCGACGGCACGCTGGTGGAGTACGACCTCCAGCCGGGTCAGCAGATCGTGGTGGACACCGGCAACGTGGCGGGCTTCACCGCCGGGGTGCAGATGGAGATCCGTCAGGTTCCCGGCATGAAGAACAAGCTGTTGGGCGGCGAGGGCCTTTTCAACACCGTCCTCACCGGTCCCGGACGTATCTGGCTGCAGACCATGCCCATCTCCGGCGTGGCCGCCGCCCTGCTGCCCTATATCCCCACCGGCAACAATTAAGCTGTCTGTCAGGCCCGCAGAGTCCTTCTTTGCGGGCTTGGCAAATTTTTTTATTTTTCACGCAATAAAACCGCATCTCCACGCATTACAGGGATGACAGGAGATAAAAGCCTATGACTGCATGGCCCGCCACAACCGAATATGCCGGCAGCAGTGCTCATCTGACGGAGCTGCTGGCCGCCATCGCCGCCGGGCAGCAGGATGCGCTGGCGCAGCTCTACCATCTCACCCGAACGGCGGTGTATGGTCTGTCGCTGTCGTACCTGAAAAACACCCACGACGCACAGGATATCACGCAGGATGTATTCGTTCATGTGTGGGATCACGCCCCGCAGTATCGCCCCACCGGCTCTCCCATGGGCTGGCTGCTGACGGTCTGCCGGAATCTGTGCCTGATGCGCCTGCGGCACACGGAGCGCCACGCCGTTCTCAGCGAGGCAGAATGGGACGCCATTCCCCAGCAGGAGACCGGTCTGACCACAGAGGAGCGAACGCTGCTGCAGCACGTTCTGTCCCGTCTGGGGGAGGAGGAGCGGCGCATCGTACTGCTCCATGCCGTCACCGGGCTAAAGCACCGGGAGATCGCCGCTCTGCTGGAGCTGCCCCTCCCCACCGTCCTGTCGAAGTATCACCGAGCAATCCGAAAAATGCGTGCTGATCTGGAAGGAGATAACGCCCATGACAAATGAAAAGCTGGAACAGTGCCTTGCACAAGCGCTGGAAAAAACAGCCCCCCATGACGTGGACGGCGTTCTCTCCCGCTGTGAGAAGCGGAAAGGAACGGAAATCCCCATGAAAACAAAACCTCACTCCCTGAAAAAATGGATGGCGATGGCGGCCTGTCTGGCCCTTCTGCTGCTGTGCGGCGGCGGACTGTTTCTGCGGCAGGCCAATGCTGTGGCCTCCGTGGTCTCCATCGACGTCAACCCCAGCATCGAGCTGCGGGTCAACCAAAATGAAAAGGTTCTGGCCTGCGTGCCTATGAACGACGACGCCCATGCCATTCTGGCGGATATGGGCGGCGGCGAGGATCTGAAGGGGGCCAAGCTGGATGTGGCAGTAAACGCTATCGTCGGCAGTCTGGTCCGCAACGGCTATCTGGAGAGCATCTCCTCCGCCATCATGATCTCCGTAGAGGATCGGGATCAGAGCCGGGCTCACCGACTGCAGCAGGACCTCTCCGCCGCCGTGGACGGCATCCTGCGGGACAGCGCCTCTCAGGCCTCCGTATTGACCCAGACGGTCACGCAGGACACGTCTCTGGAGAAGCAGGCCAAGGACCACCACATCTCCACCGGCAAGGCGGCGCTGGTGAACCGTATCCTCGCCCTGAACAACAGTCTGTCCTTTGAGGAGCTGTCCAGACTCTCCATCGGTGAGCTGAAGGATCTGGCCGAGACCGGCGCTCCTGCCATGCCCATCGGCATGGAGCGAGCACTGGAGATCGCCCTGCTCACCTGCGGGCAGTCCGCCGACCAGCTGACCAAGCAGGAGGTGGACGCTGAGCTGGACGAGGTTCCCGCCCACTACGAGGTGGAGCTGGAGGACCGCAGCGGTACGGAGTACGAGTATCGCATTGATGCCTATACCGGCGCTGTGCTCACCTCCTATGTGGAGCCGGACGGTCACGACGATGTGGATGACCACGATGACTATGATGATGACCACGACGATGACGACGATGATGCCCAGCCCACCGGCAGTACCCAGCCCACCGGGCAGATCGGCCACGCCGCAGCCAAGGCCGCTGCCCTGACCCACGCCGGTGTGTCAGAGAGCCGGGCCTACGACATGGATGTGGAGCTGGATGACGAGGATGGCCGCTGGGTATACGAGGTGGAATTCAAGGCGGATGGCATGGAGTACGAATATGTCATCGATGCCTATACCGGCGCTGTACTGGAATACGATATGGAGCAGGACGATTGACCCCTTATAACAAAGGAGGCAGGCACTTTCGTGCCTGCCTCCTTTGTCGTTATTCCGATTCCGGCGGCGCTCCGGGGTCTCCCTCCGGCAGCGATGCCCCCTTGTCCTCGTCCTCCGACAGGGTGGGGATAAAGGCCTGCGCCAGCTTTCCCTTGCCCCGGTGCTTGATGTAGAAGTATCCGATGACGCTGAAGGTCACGGCGCCGATGAAGTTGACGAACAGATCCTCCATGGTATCGTACAGCCCGATATCCAGATACCCGTCAAAGCCCAGATCCGTGCCGTTGACGGCCACCGAGTGGATGCCGTCGATGGTGATGGGGGTGTTGCTGTTGGTGGGGTCCAGCATCACGGAGGTAATGCTCTGCACCACGGTGTCCTTCTGCATATCCAGATGGAACACCCGGTCCATGCCGAACTCGAAAAACTCCCACAGCACCCCCACGGTCATGGAGAAGCAGAAGGCCGCCAGCGCCACATATACCGGCGACAGCTGGAACTTGATGCGGCTGTTGCGGTTCAGGATGTCGATAAGGGCAAAGCCCGTGGCGGCGCAGAGGAAGCCCGTGGTGGTGTGGAGCATGGAGTCCCAGTTGGGGTAGGTGATGAAGTAACACTCCAGCTCCCCCAGTATCTCCGCTGCGAAAATGAACAGCAGGATAATGATCTCCAGCACCGACGGCAGTTGGATACCGAAGTTCTGCTGAATGAAAAACGGCAGGATGAACAGCGCCAGCACCAGCAGGCAGATGAAGGCGCTTTCATATTCGCCCCGGATGATTGACATGACCAGCTCCGCCAGCACGATCAACCGCAGGGCCACATATACGGCGAACACCGCCGGCTGCTTGTGAATGGCCTCCTTCAGCCGCTGGACCGTATCTCTGGGTTTGGGCGTTTTTTTCATAAAGGCTCCTTCCCGGCACAGCACTGCGCCGCTGTGGTTTTTTCTGCATGGTATCATATCCCCGGTCAAAACGCAACGAAAAATGTGACAAAAATCGTGGCGGCCCGTCTTGACAAGCGGCCCGCTGTGTGGTAATCTAATAAAAATTTGCCATGCGGAGGTGATGACCGTGACCGTCGTTTTTCAGGATGCCCAGATATTCCGCCGAGGTGTTCTCACCCGTGGGGATGCTGTTTTCTCTTTTGAAATCCACCACGGCGCCAGTGTTTCTCCCGTTCATATTCCCGCCTCTTCTTTTGTGATATGTCCCGGTTTCGTTGATGTACACGTGCATCTTCGTGAACCGGGCTTTTCTTATAAGGAGACCATGTCCAGCGGCACCCAAGCCGCCGCCCACGGCGGATATACCACGGTGTGTGCCATGCCAAATCTGGACCCGGTGCCGGACAGCCTGCCCCATCTGGAGCAGCAGCTGGCCCTGATCCGCCGAGATGCCGCCATCCGGGTGCTGCCCTATGGCTCCATCACCCGTGGCCAGCTGGGGGAGGAGCTGTCGGACATGGCGGCCATGGCCCCCTATGTGGCGGCCTTCTCCGACGACGGGCGAGGTGTGCAGAGCGAGGCGCAGATGCGCCTTGCCATGGAAACCGCCAAGGGGCTTCATAAGCTCATCGTGGCCCACTGCGAGGACAACTCCCTCCTCCACGGGGGCTACATCCACGACGGGGCTTACGCCCGCACCCACGGCCACCGGGGCATCTGCTCCGAAAGCGAGTGGGGGCAGATCCGGCGGGATCTGGAACTGGTGCGCCAGACCGGCTGCGGCTACCACGTCTGCCACATCTCCACCAAGGAGAGTGTAGCCCTGATCCGCCGGGCCAAGGCCGAGGGGCTGGACGTCACCTGCGAGACGGCCCCCCACTATCTGCTGATGGACGAAACCATGCTGCAGGAGGACGGCCGCTTCAAGATGAATCCCCCTCTCCGCAGTCCCGCCGATCGGGAGGCCCTGCTGGAGGGGCTGGCCGACGGCACCATCGACATGGTCGCCACCGATCACGCCCCCCACAGCGCCGAGGAGAAGTCCCGCGGGCTGGAGAAGAGCGCCATGGGCATCGTGGGGCTGGAGACCGCCTTCCCCCTGCTGTATACCTATCTGGTAAAGCCGGGCCTGCTCTCCTTTCCCCGTCTGATGGAGCTGCTCCACGATGCTCCCTGCCGCCGCTTCGGCCTCCCGCAGGGGGAGCTGGATGGTCCCCACGCCGATTTCACGGTCTTTGACCTGTCGGCTTCGTATCCCATCGACCCGGCGGACTTCCTCTCTCAGGGGAAGGCCACCCCCTTCACCGGCTGGCCGGTACAGGCCCGCTGCCTGCTGACGGTCTGCGACGGCCGCCCCGTCTGGCAGGACGGTGAACTCTTTTCCAAGGAGGACCGCACATGAAGCAGGTCACATGGACCATTACGGAAAATACGCCCCTGACGCCGGACACCTACCGGCTGCGCCTTGCCGGCGATACGGAGGCCATCACGGCCCCCGGTCAGTTCGTAAACCTGAAGCTCTCCGGCTTCTACCTGCGCCGCCCCATCTCCGTCTGCGACTGGGAGCCCGGTGCCGCCACCCTTATCTATAAGGTGCTGGGCCACGGCACGGCGGCCATGACCCATCTCCCCGCCGGAACGGAGCTGGATGTGCTGACAGGGCTGGGCAACGGCTACGACACATCTCTCGCCGGGGAGCGCCCCCTGCTGGTGGGCGGCGGCGTCGGCATCCCGCCCCTGTACGGACTGGCCCGCCGCCTGACGGCGGAGCATCGTCAGGTCACGGCAGTGCTGGGCTACAACCGGGCGTCAGATATTTTTCTGGCGGAGGAACTGCATGCGCTGGGCGTCACCGTCCGCCTCCTCACCGCCGACGGCAGCGCCGGGACCTGCGGCCTTGTCACCGACGGCATGGAGGGCGTGAATTACACCCACCTCTATACCTGCGGGCCGGAGGCCATGCTCCACGCCGTGTGGCAGCGCTGCCGCACCGATGGGCAGTTCAGCTTTGAAGAGCGCATGGGCTGCGGCTTCGGGGCCTGCATGGGCTGCACCTGCCGCACCAAGTACGGCCACAAGCGCATCTGCAAGGACGGCCCCGTCCTGCGAAGGGAGGAGATCGTATGGTAAATACCGCCGTCACCCTCTGCGGCCTGCCGCTGGAGAATCCCGTCATCCCCGCCAGCGGCACCTTCGGCTATGGGTATGAATTTGCACAGATCTACGACATCAACTGTCTGGGGACCTTCTCCTTCAAGGGGACGACGCTCACCCCCCGGTACGGAAACCCCACCCCCCGCATCGCTGAGTACGCCGGGGGCCTGCTGAACTCTGTGGGGCTGCAAAACCCCGGTGTGGAGGCCGTCATCCGGGAGGAGCTGCCCCGTCTGCGGGAAGTCTTTCACAAGCCGGTAATGGCCAACATCAGCGGCTTTTCCATAGAGGAATACGCCCAAGTATGCCGGCAGCTGGACGGCGAAGAGCAGGTAGGCTGGCTGGAGGTGAATATCTCCTGCCCCAACGTCCACGGCGGCGGAGCCGCCTTCGGCGCAGACCCCCGGACGGCAGCCGCCGTCACACGGGCCGTCCGTGACGTGACGAAAAAGCCGGTCATCATGAAGCTCTCCCCGGCTGCGGCGGATATCGCTGCCGTGGCACGGGCCTGTCAGGAGGCCGGGGCCGACGGTGTCAGCCTTATCAATACTCTGCCGGGGATGCGGATCGATCTGAGGCGCCGCCGTCCCCTGCTGGCCAACGGCACCGGCGGAATGTCCGGCCCCGGCATCTTTCCGCTGGCGGTGCGGATGGTGTATCAGGTCTACGAGGCCGTGGACATTCCCATCGTGGGCATGGGCGGCGTCAGCACCGCCGAGGACGTGCTGGAGCTGATGCTGGCCGGGGCCACCGCCGTGGGCGTGGGAGCCGCCAATCTGGTGGAGCCCTGCGCCTGCCGGAAAATCATACAGGATCTGCCTGCCGCCATGGAGCGGTACGGCATTCAGCAGCTTGCGGATATCATAGGAGGAGCACATCATGGGTAAAGACGTTATCATTGCACTGGACTTCGACAGCCGGGAGAAAACACTGGCTTTTCTGGACCGCTTCACAGAGGAGAAGCCCTTCGTCAAGGTGGGCATGGAGCTGTTTTACGCCGAGGGTCCCGCCATCGTCCGGGAGATCCGCCGCCGGGGCCACCGCATCTTTCTGGATCTGAAGCTCCACGACATCCCCAACACGGTGAGAAAGGCCATGGCCGCCCTGTCGGCGCTGGATGTGGACATCATCAACCTCCACGCCGCCGGTACCGCCGCCATGATGACCGCCGCTCTGGAGGGCCTCACCCGCCCCGACGGCACCCGCCCTCTGCTCATCGCCGTCACCCAGTTGACCTCCACCGATCAGGAGCGCATGGAGCGGGAGCTGCTGATCCACGCCCCGCTGGAGGAGGTGGTGCTCAGCTACGCCGCCAACGCCGCTGCGGCGGGGCTGGACGGCGTGGTCTGCTCCCCGCTGGAGGCCGGAGCCATCCACCGGCGCTGCGGGGCCGACTTCCTGACGGTGACCCCCGGTGTCCGGTTCGCCGGAGGGGATGCCGGGGATCAGAAGCGGGTCACCACCCCCGCCAAGGCCCGTGAGCTGGGCTCTGATTACATCGTGGTGGGCCGCCCCATCACGCAGGCCGAGGACCCTGTGGCGGCCTATCGCCGCTGTGTAAAGGAGTTTGTGGGCTGATGCGCTGGAATACGGTACTTTTCGATCTGGACGGCACGGTGACGGACCCCAAGGAGGGCATCACCTGCGCCGTGGCCTACGCCCTGCGGCAGCAGGGCATCATCGCTGACCCCGATACCCTCACCTCCTTCATCGGCCCTCCCCTCCACGAGAGCTTCCCGGAGCTGTTCGGCCTGACGGAGGAGCAGACGGATCGGGCCGTGGAGGACTTCCGGGTGTACTTCTCCCGGCAGGGCTGGGCGGAGAACATCCCCTACAAGGGCATGGCGGAGTTGCTGGAGAGCCTGCAAGGAGCCGGGCTGAAGCTGGTCATCGCCACCTCCAAGCCGGAGGAATTCGCCCTGCGCATCATGGAGCACTTCGGTCTGGCCGCTTACTTCCACCGCATCTGCGGCGCACAGAGGGAGGACCGGGCCAGCGCGCAGAAGGGCAGCGTGGTGGCCGACGCCCTGCGCCGCAGCGGCACGGACGGCCCCGCTGTCATGGTGGGCGACCGCCGCTTCGACGTCGCCGGCGCCCATGAAAACGGTCTGCCCGCCATCGGCGTTCTCTACGGCTACGGCGGCCGGGAGGAACTGGAAAACGCCGGAGCCGACTATCTGGCCGCCGATCTTCACGAACTCAAGCAGCTTCTGCTGCAGGAATAGGAGGAACTTATGGACAACATCCGCACCCACATTGCCCGGCACCTGCTCTCCATCGGAGCGGTGTTTCTGCGGCCCGACGAGCCCTTTGTCTGGGCCAGCGGCATCAAAAGCCCCATCTACTGCGACAACCGCCTGATCCTCACCGCCCCGGAGGCCCGGAACGAGGTGGAGCAGGCCATTGCCGACACCGTCCGCCGGGAGTACCCGGAGGCGCAGGTGCTCATGGGTACCGCCACCGCCGGTATCGCCCATGCCGCCATCGCCGCCCACCTGCTGGGCCTGCCCATGGGCTACGTCCGCTCCGGCAGCAAGGATCACGGCCGCAGGAACCAGATCGAGGGCAAGCTGACCCCCGGCGAGAGGGTGGTGGTCATCGAGGACCTGATCTCCACCGGTGGCAGTGTGCTGGACACCGTGGCCGCCCTGCGGGCCGCCGGAGCGGAGGTGCTGGGCGTCATCAGCATCTTCACCTACGGCATGGCCAAGGGCCGCCAGCGGCTGGCCGAGGCCGGTGTCAAGTGCGTCAGCCTCACCGATCTGGACACCATCGCTCAGGTGGGCGTCCAGCAGGGATACATCACGCAGGGGGACGTGGCCCGGCTGCTGGCCTTCCGGGACGACCCCTCCGACGAAAACTGGATCAGAAAAGGAGAATGAACCGTATGAACCATCTCATCGACATTTTGCAGCTGTCCCCGGAGGAGATCATGGAGCTGGTGCGCACCGCCTGCGACATCATCGACCATCCCGCCGCCTATGCCCACAAGTGCGACGGCAAAATACTGGCCACCCTGTTCTTCGAGCCCTCCACTCGCACCCGTCTCAGCTTCGAGAGCGCCATGCTGAGTCTGGGCGGGCAGGTGCTGGGCTTCTCCTCCGCCAGCAGCTCCTCCGCCGCCAAGGGCGAGAGCGTGTCCGACACCATCCGCACCGTCAGCTGTTACAGCGATATCATCGCCATGCGCCACCCCAAGGAGGGTGCTCCGCTGGTGGCCTCCCGCCACTCGCTGGTACCCATCATCAACGCCGGAGACGGTGGCCACAACCACCCCACCCAGACCTTGACGGATCTGCTGACCATCCACCGGGAGAAGGGCCGCTTCGATGATCTGACCATCGGTCTGTGCGGCGACCTGAAATTCGGCCGCACCGTCCACTCTCTGGTGGCCGCCATGAGCCGCTATACCGGCATCCGCTTCGTGCTCATCTCCCCGGAGGAGCTGAAGCTGCCCCGCTACGTCAAGGAGCAGTACATCAAGAGCAGGAACATCCCCTACATCCAGTCTACCTCTCTGGATGAGGTGATGCCGGAGCTGGATATCCTCTATATGACCCGTGTCCAGCGGGAGCGGTTTTTCAACGAGGAGGACTATCTGCGCCTAAAGGACAGCTACATCCTCACCCCGGAGAAGCTGAAAAACGCCAAGCCGGACCTGCGGATCCTGCATCCCCTGCCCCGTGTCAATGAGATCTCCGTGGCGGTGGATGAGGACCCCCGTGCCTGCTACTTCAAGCAGGTGCAGTACGGCAAGTACATCCGCATGGCGCTGATTCTGAAGCTGCTGAACATCGCTTGAAAGGGAGGGCATCATCATGATTATTGATTCCATTCAGAACGGCATCGTCATCGACCATATCTCCGCTGGAAAGGCCATGGAGCTGTATCGCATTCTGGGGCTGGACAAGCTGGACTGCACCGTGGCCATCCTGAAAAACGTCACCAGCGGTAAGCTGGGCCGCAAGGACATCATCAAGATCGACCGTGAGATGGAGCTGGACTGGGATCTTATCGGCTACGTGGACCCCAGCATCACCGTCAACAGTATCCGAGACGGCCAGCTGGTGGAAAAGCGCACCCTGAAGCTGCCGGAGCGCATCCGTGGCGTGCTGCGCTGCAAGAATCCCCGGTGCATCACCTCCGTGGAGCAGGAGCTGCCCCAGGAGTTCGTGCTCACCGACCGGGAAAAGCGGGTCTATCGCTGCATCTACTGCGAGACGCAGGCAGAAAAATAAATGGTACGCAAGAAAGCCCACGGTTGCACCGTGGGCTTTCTTGCGTTCTCCCCCATCTCCCGCCTCCCCCTCCCTATTCTTCCTGCGGCGCAGCGTTTTTCGCCCGTTTTATTTTATTACAATTATGTATACATTATTTGAATCGAAAACACCGATAGCACGGCCTTATCTCCTGAAATCGCTATTTGCCACTGGTGGAGGCTGATGGTAGAATCTCTGTTGCAAAGTGCTTCGGCAGATCGCTGCCAGTGGGTGAACCATGCCATCAGGACGGCTATTGCGAAGCTTTGAAGATATCGTGCCGTCAAGGCACAACAGGAGGCAGGCAAAATTGCTCACTATGGGAATCGATTCCGGCTCCGCCATGACCAAGGCGGTGCTGTTTGACGGACAGGAGATCGTGGACTTCCGGATGGAGCCCAGCGGCTCCACCCCCGGTCGGGTCATCCATCGGCTCTATGAGGAACTGAGGACCCCCGACACCGCCTTTGTGGTGGCCACCGGCTATGGCCGGGCGCTGCTGCCGGAGGCGGACAAGTCCATCACGGAGATCACCTGCCACGGGGCCGGGGCCGCTTTTCTCTGTCCCGGCTGCGACACGGTCATCGACATCGGCGGGCAGGACAGCAAGGTGATCCTGCTGGATCCCTCCGGCGGGCAGGTAAAGGACTTCCTGATGAACGACAAGTGCGCCGCCGGAACGGGCCGGTTTCTGGAAATGACCATGAGCCGGGTAGGCAGCGACATCGCCTCCATCGATACCTTTGTGGAGGGGGCGGAGCCGGTGACCATCAACAGTATGTGCGCCGTGTTTGCCGAGAGCGAGATCATCGGCCTGCTGGCGCAGGAGACGCCACCCGGCAGCATTGCGTTGGGGTGCATCTACTCCATCTGCCGCCGCACCGCCATCTTTGCCCAGAAGCTGGCTCCGGAGCATCCCAAGGTGTTCTTCTCCGGCGGACTGGCCCAGTCGCAGGTGGTGCGGGAGGTACTGGCCCGGTATCTGGGCGTAGAGAGCGTCACCGCCCATCCCCTGTGCCAGTATAACGGTGCCATCGGCGCTGCGGTGCTGGGCTGGAAGCGGGTCAATCGATGAATGGACAGACCGGCTCAGACCGGTCAGGGTATATGTGAAAAGAAAGGATCAAGCATATGGTTGAACTGAAAAAGGATCTGCCGGAAATTTTTGAAGAGTTTGCCGATCAGCGGAGAAACTCCTTCCTGGCCATCAAGAAGCTGAAGGAGCAGGGCGTGCCTGTGGTGGGTGCCTTCTGCACCTACCTCCCCAAGGAGTTGCCCCGTGCCATGGGCGCCGCGGTGGTAGGCCTGTGCTCCGTATCGGATGAGACCATCCCCGACGCCGAGAAGGATCTGCCCCGGAACCTGTGTCCCCTCATCAAGTCCAGCTACGGCTTCGCCAAGACGGACAAGTGTCCCTTCTTCTACTTCTCCGATCTGGTGGTAGGCGAGACCACCTGCGACGGCAAGAAGAAGATGTATGAGATGCTGGCTGAGTTCAAGCCCGTCTACGTCATCGAGCTGCCCAACCGGCAGTCCGAGGAGGGCATCGCCATGTACCGCCGGGAGATCATCCGGTTCAAGGAGGAACTGGAGCGGCGCTTCGAGACCACCATCACCGAGGAGGCCATCCGCCATGAGATCCACCTGAACAACGAGATCACCAAGTCCCTGCTGCGGCTGCAGTACCTCATGGCCAACGATCCCGCCCCCGTCAGCGGTCTGAACATCGTCAACACCGCCTACGGCAGCGGCTTCAACATGGACGTGGAGTCCCTGCCTGCCCGCATCAACGATCTGGCGGACCAGATCGAGGCGGAGTACGCCGCCGGCAAGAACGAGGGCAAGAAGCCCCGTATCTTGGTGACGGGCTCCCCCTCCGGCGGCGCAGCCCTGAAAGTCATCCGGGCCATTGAGGACGCCGGCGCTGTGGTGGTGGCCTTTGAGAATTGCAGCGGCCTGAAATCCATGCTCCTCACCGACGAGGAGAACCCCGACGTCTACGACGCTTTGGCCCGGCGGTATCTGGGCATCGGCTGCTCCTGTATGTCCCCCAACCCCAACCGCATGGCCATGCTGGATAAGCTCATCGACGAGTTCCATGTGGACGGTGTGGTGGATATCATCCTGCAGGCCTGCCATACCTACAACGTGGAGACAGCGCTGGTAGGCAAGCTGGTGAAGGAGAAGAAGGGCATCCCCTACACTGTGGTGGAGACCGACTACTCTCAGGCCGACGTAGGCCAGATCCAGACCCGCATGGCCGCCTTCGTGGAAATGCTGTAAGGCGGAGCGGCGTATGAAATTCGACTTTACCACCATCTATGACCGCCGTGGGAGAGACGCCATGGCGGTGGACGCCGTGGAGAAGATCCCGGTGTTCCAGCCCAACGAGGGCTTCGACGCCATCCCCATGTGGGTAGCAGATATGAACTTCGCCACGGCCCCCGCCGTGACGGAGGCCATCCGGAAGCGGCTGGAGCATCCTCTGTTCGGCTACTTTATGACCAGCGATGAGTACTTTGACTCCATCATCCGCTGGCAGGAGCGCCGCAATGGCGTCACCGGGCTGGAGAAGGAGCACATCGGCTACGAAAACGGCGTACTGGGCGGCCTTATGAGCGCCTTGGCCGCCGTGTGCGCCAGAGGCGACAACGTGCTGGTCCACTCCCCCACCTACATCGGCTTCACCCGTTCCATCGAAAACGGCGGCTATCACGTCATCACCAGCCCCCTGAAGCCGGACCGCTACGGCGTGCAGCGCATGGACTTCTTCGACATGGAGACCAAGATCAAGCGCAACGACATCCGTGCGGTGGTGTTCTGCTCCCCCCACAACCCCACGGGCCGTGTATGGGAGCAGGAGGAGCTGGAGCAATTCATGGACATGGCCCGGCGGCTGAATGTAACGGTGATCTCCGACGAGATCTGGTCGGACCTGACCCTCCGTGGTCATCAACACATCCCCCTGCAATCCGTGTCCGATGACGCCCGGCAGCGCACCGTGGCCCTGTACGCCCCCTCCAAGACCTTCAATCTGGCGGGCCTCATCGGCAGCTACCACATCGTGTATAACGAGGCCCTCCACAAGCGGATGAAGAAGGAGAGCAGTCTCAGCCACTACAACAGCATGAACGTGTTGTCCATGCACGCCCTCATCGGCGCTTACAGCGACGAGGGCAGCCAGTGGGTGGATGAACTGCGGGAGGTGCTGACGGAGAACGTCAAGTACGCCTGCAGGTTCATCCGCAAGAACCTGCCGGGGGTCAGCGTGCAGCAGCCGGAGGGCACCTATATGCTGTTTCTGGACTGTGAGGAGTACTGCCGCCGCAGCGGCCGCACCTTGGACGAGGTGAAAAAGGCCGGCTACGAGGTGGGCGTTGTGTGGCAGGACGGCCGTCCCTTCCACGGGGCGCACCACATCCGCATGAATCTGGCCCTGCCCATGGAGAAGGTCGTCATTGCCATGGATCGGCTGAAGGAATACGTGTTCATCTGATAGATCTCCCGGCAACGGGCTTCTATACATAATAATCATCAAAATCACAAGAGGAGAAAAGACATGAAAAAGCTTTCCAAAGTCATTTGCCTCGTTCTCTCCGCTCTGATGCTGCTGAGCCTTGCGGCCTGCGGCAAGCAGGCCGGCGGGGCGGACGATGCTCAGGGTAAGCCCATCGAGGGCGGTACCTTCGTCTACGCCATCGAGGAACCCATCACCTCCCTGAACTGGTACAACAACAGCTCCACGGATCTGGGCAAGCAGGTGTTCCAGAACCTGTATGACCCCATGTGGAAGTCCAACACCGACGGTTCTCTGGACTATCGTCTGGCGAAGAGCGTGGACATCAGCGAGGACGGTACCACCTACACCCTGACCCTGCGGGACGACATCTACTGGAGCGACGGTGAGAAGATCACTACCGATGACATCGTGTTCACTCTGGATACGCTGACTGTTCCCGAGGTGGCTCCCAGCACCGCTGCCGCCTACAAGGTGGACGGCGAGTTCTGCACCTATGAGAAGCAGAGCGATACCGTCATCGTGTTCAAGGTCGGCCGGGCCTCCAACCTGTTCAAGAAGGCTCTGGGCGCCCTGTATGTCCTGCCTGCCCACTGCTTCGAGGGGGTACCCGCCACTGAGGTACTGACCTGTGAGCAGAACGCCAACATCGCCACCAGCGGTGCCTTCGTGGTGGATAGCTTCAGCGTGGGCGAGAAGCTGGTGTGCCTGAAGAACCCCAACTACTACCGCACGGCCGCCCACATCGACGGCTTCGAGGTCCGCTGCGTCTCTGACGCCAGCACCCAGGAGATCGCCTTCCGCAACAAGGAGCTCTCCATCTTCACCATCAGCAACGCCGAGACGCTGGCCAACTATAAGGATAACGACGAGTATCAGGTGGTGTCCTACCCCGACGGCCGCATCACCTTCATGGAGATCAACCCCAACAGCGAGGCCATGTCCACCATGGAGGCCCGTCAGGCTGTGATTTATGCGCTGGATCTGGACGCTCTGGTGTACGGCACCTACGGCGACGAGGCCCTGTGCCGAACCGCCACCAGCATCCTGTCCACCGTTTCCATGTTCTATAACCCTGAGATCACCAACTACAAGCAGGATCTGGACAAGGCCGCCCAGCTCATCGAGCAGACCGGTCTGAAGGACAAGACCATCAAGATCATCTACAACTCCGCCCGTGTGGGTCAGGAGGAGCTGGCCACCATGATCAAGAGCCAGCTGGACGCTGTGGGCCTCAATGCCCAGATCGACTCCATGGAGACCGCCGCCTACTTCAAGTCCTACTTCTATGCCACCGATTCCTATGACATTGCGCTTATGGGCAACGGTATGCTGGACGATCCCAGCGGCTTCGTGGGCCTGTTCGCCCACACCCGCTCCGGCGCCAATATGTACACCACCGACGAGGTGGATAGCCTGTGGGCACAGCTGGATCGTGAGATGGATCCCGCTGTCCGTCAGGACATCATGAATCAGGGCCTGCAGGCTCTGAAGGACTGCTGGTCCTGCGTACCCGTGCTGGATACCAACTATGTCTGCGCCGCCCAGAAGAATATCGGCGGCTTCGAGGCCAGCGACCGTCTCACTGACCTGACTCAAATCTACTTCATCGGCTGACACCGCCGCTGAGAGTGCAATTGCGTGGAGCCGGTCTCCACGCAATTGCCTTTCACGGCGGTATGAGGAAAAACATGAAAAAATACTTTCTGACCAGACTGGCTCTGGCCCTGCCAGTGATTTTGCTGGTATCCGTCTTTTCCTTTGCGCTGGTGTTTCTGGCCCCCGGCGACCCCGCCGCCCAGTACCGGACGCTGGAGATGACCGACGAGGAGTACGAGCAGCTGAAAACGGAGCTGGGCTACAACGATCCGGTCATCGTGCAGTATGGCCGGTGGCTGGGGAACGTCCTCCACGGGGACTTCGGCGTCTCCACCAGCAGCCACACCGGCGTGTGGCCCCTCATCAAGGCCAAACTCCCGGCAACCGTGGGGCTAATGGCCGCCTCCATCGTCTTTTCCCTGTTGGTATCCATCCCACTGGGGATGCTGGCGGGCTACTTTGAAAACTCATGGTTCGACCGCATCACCAACGGTCTGCACTATGTGGCCATCTCCATCCCCTCCTTCTGGTTCGCCATCATGCTCATCATCCTGTTCTCCCTGAATCTGGGCTGGCTGCCCAGCTCCGGGATGCGGACCACCGGCATACACACCTTCTGGGATCTGGCCCGCCACGCCATCATGCCGGTGCTGGTGCTGAGCATCGGGAAGATCTCCATCTACGCCCGGTACGTCCGGGCCGCCACCATCCAGCAGCTGTCGGAGGACTATGTGCTCTTCGCCATCTCCAAGGGGGCAAGCCGGGGTTATATCCTGTTGCGCCACGTGCTGAAGAACTGCCTGTTGCCGGTCATTACGCTGGTGGGCATGAATCTGGGCAGTCTGGTGTCCGGTGCCTACATCGTGGAGACCATCTTCGGCTGGCCGGGACTGGGGACCACCGGCATGAGCGCCATCTACTCCCGTGACTACAACATGATCATGGGGACCACCATGCTCTCGTGCCTGCTGCTGGTGGGCGGAAATCTGCTGGCGGATCTGTGCTACTGTCTGGCCGATCCCCGCATCAAGGCCATGCGAGGTGACAAGCGATGAAAAAGAATCATAAGCTGCCCCTCTCCATGGTTCTCAGCGGCGGTGTGCTGCTGCTGATCCTTCTGGCCGCCCTGCTGGCGCCCCTGTCCCCCCACGACCCCATCGCCGTGGAGACCGTGCAGAAGTTCCTGCCCCCCTCCGCCCAGCACCTGCTGGGAACGGATAACTTCGGCCGGGACACCTTCACCCGCCTGCTCTACGGCGGACGGGTCTCCCTGCTGGTGGGCTTTCTGTCCATGCTCATCTCCATTGTGTTCGGCACGGTGTACGGCATCGTCAGTGGCTCCTCCGGCAAGCTGGTGGACGGCCTCATGATGCGTATCGTGGACATCCTCATGTCGGTACCCAGCTTCCTCATTATCATCACTCTGAACATCTACATGAACGCCGGCATCCGGACACTGGTGGTGACCATCGGTCTGTTCTCGTGGATGGGCGTGGCCCGCATCGTCCGGGCGGAGGTACTGAGTCTGCGGGAGCGGGACTTCATTCTGGCCTCCGAGGGGCTGGGCGCCCGGAAGAGCTGGGTCATCACCCGGCACTTCGCCCGCAACGTCTTTTCCCCGGTGCTGGTGGCCTCCACCAACAGCATCGCCTCCGCCATCCTGACGGAGTCGTCCCTGAGCTATCTGGGCTTCGGCATCTCCATCCCCAACCCATCCTGGGGCGGTATGCTGGAGGGCGCCCAGACCTACATCCTCACCCACCCCTCACTTGCGGTCTATCCGGGCGTGTGCATCCTGCTGACCGTTCTGTGCTTCAATGTGCTGGGCAACGGCTTCCGCCGCCGCTTCAGCCCCAATTCCGGGAGGTAAGTCATGCATCAATACGACATCCGTGACCTCCGCATCCACTTCCCCACCCGCCGTGGCGTGGTGGAGGCAGTGCGGGGCGTCAGCTTCTACATGGATCAGGGCGAGTGCGTGGCGCTGGTGGGAGAATCCGGCTGCGGCAAATCCGTGACGGCCCGCTCCCTCATGGGCCTGACGGAGGTCACCGGCGGACGCTGCCAGCCCGGCAGCCAGATCCTCTGCCACGGGGAAAACATCCTCGATTACAGCAAGAAGCAGTGGCAGAGCTATCGGGGCCGGGACGCCGCCATGATCTTTCAGGACGCCATGACTTCCCTGAACCCCACCATGCAGATCGGTCATCAGATCGCCGAGTGCTACCGCTTCCATCAGAAGATCGGCCGCAAGGAGGCGCTGGAGAAGGCGGCGGAGATGCTGGCGCTGGTGGGCATCTCTGACCCGGAGGCGGCCCTGCGCCGCTATCCCCACGAGTTCTCCGGCGGTATGCGCCAGCGTGTGATGATCGCCTCGGCGCTGGCCTGCCAGCCGGGGCTCCTCATTGCCGATGAGCCCACCACGGCGCTGGACGTGACCATTCAGGCCCAGATCCTGGACCTGATCCGCCAGATGAAGGAACGCAGCGGCACCACGGTGCTGCTCATCACCCACGACATGGGCGTGGTGGCGGGACTGGCCCAGCGCATCGTCATCCTCTACGCCGGGTGCGTCATGGAGACCGGCACCACCGATGAAATTTTCTATCAGCCCGCCCATCCCTACACCAGGGGCCTGCAAAAGGCCTCCCCCCGTTTGGACGAAATGGGCGGCGGACGGCTCTACACCATCGAGGGAACGCCCCCGGAGCTGATCGCACCGGGTCCCGGCTGTCCCTTCGCCCCCCGTTGCCCCCACGCCACGGAGCAGTGCCGCCGGGAAATGCCCGCCCTGCGGGATCTGGGCGGTGGCCATCTGGTGGCCTGCCACCACGCAGAACAGGAGGTGACAGCATGAGCCAGCCCATCCTTCAGGTGGAGCACCTGAAAAAATACTTCCCCGCCGGGGGCCGCAAGGTCCTGCGTGCGGTGGATGACGTGAGCTTCTCTGTGCAGGAGGGAGAAATTCTCGGCATCGTAGGCGAGTCCGGCTGCGGCAAGACCACCTGCGGCCGCACCGCCATCGGCCTGTACAGCAAAACCGACGGTGTCTCCCTGTATCGTGGGGAGGACGTCCACCGGATGCGGGGCGCCAAGCGCCGTGCCTTCTGCTGTCAGGTGCAGACGGTCTTTCAGGACCCCTACGCCTCACTGGACCCCAAAAACAAGGTCATCGACCTCATTGCCGAGGGCATGGACATCCACCACCTATACACCGGCCCGGCAGAGCGCCGGGAGAAGGTGCAGGCCCTGATGGAGCAGGTGGGTCTGAACCCCTCCGGCATCGACCGCTATCCCTACGAGTTCTCCGGCGGTATGCGCCAGCGCATCGGCATCGCCCGTGCGCTGGCGGTGGAGCCCCGGCTGCTGCTGTGCGACGAGCCCATTTCGGCGCTGGATGTGTCCATTCAGGCCCAGATCGTCAATCTGCTGCTGGACCTACGGGAACAGAAGTCCCTGACCTATCTGCTGATCTCCCATGATCTGTCCATGGTGCGGCACCTGTCGGACCGTATTCTGGTAATGTATCTGGGGGAGGTGGTGGAGGAGAGTACGGCGCAGGAGCTGTACACCCACCCCCTGCACCCCTACACCAAGGCCCTCATCGCCGCCATCCCCATTCCCGATCCCAAGGTGGAACGGGCCCGCCCCCGCAGCGTGCTGCAAGGACAGGTCCCCAGTCCCGTGGACCCGCCTCCCGGCTGCCGGTTCGCCGGGCGCTGCCCCTACGCCACAGACCGCTGCCGGACGGAGAAGCCGGAACTCTGCGACATGGGCGGTGGCCACCGGGTGGCCTGCCATCTGTGCCGGTAACGGCCGTCGTATCGCATTTTCCTATGAAACGCCGGCATCCATCGTTTTTTGTCGTTTTACCCGTCCCCACCGGGGCGGTATAATGAACCCAAGCAAAGGTTCCCGCCCCAGCGGGCAGCCTGATAGGAGGTAACATCACATGAGCAAAATTTTAGTCAACGCCGTGGGCGACGCCTGCCCCATTCCCGTCACGAAAACCATCCACGCCCTGTCCGGCATGACCGAGGCCGGTACGGTGGAGGTCCATGTGGACAACGAGACCGCCGTGCAGAATCTGAACCGTCTGGCCACCGGCAAGGGCCTGAAGTTCAGCGCCGAGAAGCGGGAGGAGAAGCTATTCGTGGTGACCCTGACGGTGGACGACCCCGCCGCCGTGTCCGGCACCGCTCCGGAGGAGGCCGCCTGCGCCCCGGATAACCGGGACAACACCGTGGTGGTCATCGGCACCAACTGCCTTGGCTCTGGGGACGATACGCTGGGTGCCACGCTGATGAAGGGCTTTCTCTACGCCCTGAGCCAGCAGGAGCGTCTGCCCCGCACCATCCTGTTCTATAACGGCGGCGCCAAGGTCACCACCGAGGGTTCCGTCTCCATCGAGGACCTGAAGAACATGGAGGCACAGGGTGTGGAGATCCGCACCTGCGGCACCTGCCTGAACTACTACGGTCTCACCGACAAGCTGGCCGTGGGCTCCGTCACCAATATGTATGACATCGTGGAGACCATGACCTCCGCCGGTAAGGTCATCCGCCCGTAATTTTTCCCCAACAGCATAATCAAACAGGGAAGCGCTGTGCGCTTCCCTGTTTTTTGTCGGCCACGGACGAGACGGTGTCAGCGGTGCAGCAGCTGCTGGCTGGCCTGTGCCATCTCCTGGAAGATACCTGCGTGACGGCGGGACACAATGGCCCGGATCACCAGCAGTGTGCCGATCATCAGCGCCACGGCAATGGCCAGACACAGCCACACCGACTGCACGAGTCCTGCGATGATGAAGCTGACGAAGGCCACACCGGAGGCGGTGAGGGCATAGGGCAACTGGGTGAACACATGGTTCAGGTGGAAGCAGTGAGCGCCCGCCGAGGCCATGATGGTGGTGTCGGAAATGGGCGAGCAGTGGTCGCCCATAACGCCGCCGGAGCAGGCTGCCGCCAGACCGACGGTACACAGCACCGGCTCCACGTCGTAGTTGAACACGGACACCACGATAGGGGCCATGATGCCGATGGTCCCCCAGGAGGTGCCGGTGGCAAAGCCGATGGCGCAGCCGATGAGGAAGATCACCGCCGGCAGGAACACCTTCAGATCCCCGGCCCCTGCCATGGCGTTCTTGACGAACACGGCGGAGTACATCCCGAAGCGGGTGAAAGAGCACAGGGTCCATGCAAAGGTCAGAATGAGGATGGGGGCGATCATCTGGATAAAGCCCTGCGGCACAGACTCCATAGACTTTTCAAAGGAGATGGCCCCCCGCAGCCAGAAGTACACCACCGTGAACAACATCCCCATAAGGCCACCCAAGGCCAGCGCCATGCCGGAGGAGGAGTTGGAGAAGGCCCCCACGAAGTCGTGGAAGTACTCGCTCTCGCCGTCATAGTAGCCGCCGGACCAGATCAGGGACACGATGCACACCACGATCAGCACCACCACCGGCAGCAGCAGATCCAGCACGGAGGAGCGGCCACGGGCGGGCTTTTCATAGTCGTCGGCCCCCTCAAAGGGGCGCTCCGGCGTGGTAAAGAGATCGTCCTTCACCTGAGCGTTATACTCATGGGTCAGCATGGAGCCGTAGTCGATGTTCATCACTGACAGCACCACGATCATCACCAACGTCAGCAGACAGTAGTAGTTCCACGGGATCTGCTTGATGAACATCTCGATGCCGTTGACGGCGGCGGACTGCACATAGCCGGATACCGCCGCCGCCCACGAGGACACTGGGGCGATCATGCACACCGGGGCCGCCGTGGCGTCGATGAGGTAGGCCAGCTTGGCACGGGAAATCTTGTGGCTCTCGGTGACGGGCCGCATCACAGCGCCCACCGTCAGGCAGTTGAAGTAGTCGTCGACGAAGATCAGCACGCCCAGCAGCATGGTCAGCAGCTGTGCGGCGCACCGGGTCTTTACGGTCTTGGAGGCCCAGCGTCCGAAGGCCTCCGATCCGCCGCCCTTGTTCATCAGATCCACCATGATGCCCAGCGTCACCAGAAAGACGATGATGCCCATGTTGCCGCTGTCGGCCAGCACGGAGACGATGCCGTAGTCTGCGCCCACCAGCGCCACAATGGTGTCCCATGGGGCAAACTGGGCGTACAGCAGAGCGCCCACCAAACACCCCAGAAACAGGGACGAGTAGACCTCCTTACTGATCAAGGCCAGCACGATGGCCACGATGGGCGGCAGCAGGGACCAGAAGGTACCGGCAAAGGGCGTGTCGGCCAGCACCGGCTCCCCCTCTACCTCCAGCGTGGGCAGGGGCGTCTCCCGGTATGTAAGGCCCAGCACCACCAGCAAAACGAGGAATACACCGACGGCTGTAAAGTATGCGATTTTTGTGCGTTTCTTTTCCATTGCGTGATTCGACCTCCTTATAGGATATTCCGTGGCTCCTAACGGCATCGATTATGGGTCCGGAAGCTTAATAAACCGACAGGGTGTTTCTTAAGTTTTCTGAAGACGGAAAACCCTCTCTCCCGTCAGCACCTCCCGCCGTGTGCCGTTCTTCACCGGATAAAGCGCAGCCGCCGGATGTTGTCCGGCGGCTGCGCTCACCAAATTTGAGAGGTCTATCCCCGTCTCCCCTTCCGGGAGGATGATCCCATTCTACCGGTGCCTCCTTAATATTTCATAGCAAAAAGTATGAAGGTTTCTTAAGGCTCTGCTAAAAAAGCCCTCAGGGGATTGACGGCGGCGGCAGGATCGCTATCATAAGGTCACAGGTTATTTTCAGCACTGTATTCTTTTGTATATGTAGTTTTTATCAAGTTTTGTCGAATTTTCTGCACTATTTGTCAAGGAGGAGATATCATGCAGAAGCGATGTATTCTGTGTGCCGATCCGGATCCGGAGCTGCGCTCCAATCTGGGGTTCCTGCTGGCAGGGGAGAACTGCGTGCTGGAGGCGGCCGCCGGTGGGGCCACCCTGCTGACCCAGCTGCGGCGGAGCACGGACCTTGTCATCCTCCCCCAGCAGCTGCCGGATATGAGCGGCTTCGACGCCTGCACCGCTCTGCGGCGGCAGTCCGCTGCGCCGGTGCTGTTCTTGCTGGAGAAGGCGGACGAGAGCGCCAAGACCCTGTCCTTCTCCGTGGGAGGGGATGACTGTCTGGAAAAGCCCGTCTCCTGCCATGAGCTGGCGGTGCGGGTGAAGGCGCTCCTGCGGCGCTATTGCGTCTACGGCGCCCGGCCCACCGGTCTGGAGCGGCGGCTGCGGTGCGGCGGGCTGGAGGTGGATACCGCCGCCGGCACCGTGTGGCAGGAGGGTCGGGAGGTACCGCTGACGGAGCTGGAGTATCGCATCGTCCTGCTGCTGGCCTCCTATCCCAACAAAATCTTCTCGGCGGAGAACCTCTACGAGAGCATCTGGGAGGAGCCGTACTTTTACAGCTGTAAGAACACCGTCATGGTCCACATCCGCAACATCCGCCAGAAGGTAGGCAGCGGTGCCATCTGCACCGTGTGGGGTAAGGGATATCGCATGGGTCCGTCCAAGCCCTGACATTACCCTGTCCGCCGGCCGCTTGACAGTCCCTCCGCTTTTGCGTAAAATAAAGGCGGAAAATACCGCAAAACGCCGTTGAGGAGGGATATTTATGGACCGTATCAAGAAAAATTTCGGTTTCGGCTGTATGCGCCTGCCCATGTCAGGCGACGAGGTAGACAAGGTCCAGATGTGTCAGATGGTGGACGCATTTCTGGAGGCGGGCTTTAACTACTTCGACACCGCCCACGGCTATCTGCAGGGCAAGAGCGAGACGGCCCTGCGGGACTGTCTCACCAGCCGCTACCCCAGAGACCGCTATGTGCTGACGGATAAGCTCACCGGCAGCTACTTCAAGACCGAGGCAGACATCCGTTCCTTCTTTCAGCGCCAACTGGAGGCCTGCGGCGTGGAGTACTTCGATTTCTACCTGATGCACTCTCAGCATGCCGGGAACTTCGGCCACTTCCGGGATTGCCGGGCCTATGAGACGGCCTTCGCCCTGAAGGCCGAGGGCAAGATCCGCCATGTGGGCATCTCCTTCCACGACCGGGCGGAGGTGTTGGAGGAGATCCTCACCACCTATCCCCAAATCGAGGTGGTGCAGATCCAGTTCAACTACGTCGACTACGACGACCCCGGCGTCCAGAGCCGCCTGTGCTACGAGGTGTGCCGCCGCCACAACAAGCCCGTGCTGGTGATGGAGCCGGTGAAGGGCGGGCATCTGTCCAACCTGCCGCCTCAGGCCAAGGCTGTGCTGGATGAGCTCCACGGCGGCAGCCCCGCCAGCTATGCCATCCGCTTCGCCGCCGGCTTCGAGGGCATCCTGATGGTGCTCTCCGGTATGAGCACACCGGAGCAGATGCAGGACAACATCGCCTTTATGAAGGACTTCCGGCCGCTGGATCCGCAGGAGCGGGCCGCCGTGGATCGGGTACAGGCGATCTTCCACGGTATGCACCTGATCCCCTGCACCTCCTGCCGCTACTGCGTGGATGGATGTCCCCAGCACATCGCCATCCCCAATTTGTTCGCCCTGATGAACACCAAGCAACTCTACCACGACTGGAACGCCGACTTTTACTATGAGGACGTCCACACCGGGCCGGGCCGCAAGGCATCGGACTGCATCCGCTGCGGCCAGTGTGAGCGCATCTGTCCCCAGCACCTGCCCATCCGGCAGCTGTTGGTGGACGTGGCCAAGGAGTTTGAAAAGCCCCAGGCGTGAGGGCATCCCAAAAGCGTATCATGAAGACCCCTGCTCCCCCTTGGGGCCGCAGAGGTCTTTATACCTTTCTTCCGACAACAAAAAGGGATGCTGATACTCTGTATCAGCATCCCTTTTTGTTGATGGAAGTATCAGCTAAAGCTGATCTCTCCCCGCATAGTCTTTGACAGCAGCTCATCGCTCTGCACCGGCAGCTCCGTGGCGTACTCCACCCGATTCTCAAGCGCCGTGCGCACGGCTACCTGCCGATCCAGCGGGCAGTCCAGCACCGTGAATTGATAGGTATTGCAGGCCCCCAGCGTCTCCCAATCCATGGTCGCCTCCGTTTTATGTCTTGTCATGGGCGATTATACCATGCAGACGCCGCTATTTCAACGGGTCAAGCCCCGGAAATTTCCCTACTCCTTATACGCCCCAATGGTAACGTCGGCATAGTACCAGTGTATGATCTCCTGCCACGTCTTGCCCTGACGGGCCAGCAGCTCAGCTCCGTACTGGCTCATGCCCACGCCGTGACCGAAGCCCGTGACCCGAAAGGCAACGCCCTCCTCACCCGTATCCACGGTGAAGCACGCTGAGCGCAGGGAGAACAGCTGCCGCACCTCCGTCCCCTTCACGCTGACGCCGCCGATGGTCATATGCTCCACCCGGCCGGAGTCGTTGACCGTCCGATCCCGGAACCACTCCGCCGGGTCGCCGGAGAGGTCGGCATCCCCATGGGCCGCCAGAAAGATCTCCCGGAACTCCTCCGGGGAGAAGGTGCTGACGCTGTAATAGTTGGGGACGCTGTCCTCCCCCTCCGGGGTCTCCACGCTGTGCAGATACGGCAGCGAGGAGGACCACACGTCCCCGGAATCTGCCGTGACCCCGGCGGAGGAGGAGTGGAAGGCCGCCAGAATGGGCGAGCCGTCATAGAGGATGATCTGCCCGTCGGTATCCCGCACTGCCTGCTGCACCTTGGTCTCGTACTCCTCCGCCTTGTCGCCCCACCGGGCCGCTGCGTCCTCCTGCGATACGTAGGCGCTGCAGCAGGCCGAAGAGGTACAGACATCCGCCTCCGGATGGGCGTCCTTGCGGCCGCCGGCCATGTGGTAGCAGATGAAGGTGCGCTCCGCCACAGCCTGAGCGTCCAGCGCCTGCTGGGAGAAGGCGGCGGGCATCTCCCCCCGCACCACCCCCGGCAGATACTCCGCCATGGTCATCTGCCGCAGCTCCTGCCCGTCCCACACGGTGAGGGCAATGTCCGCATCCGCCCGCTGCTCCTCAGCGGCGAGGGGCTCCGGCTGGGCCTGTCCCCCCTCCGGGGCCTCCGCCAGCCACGGGATGCCAAACAGCAAAAGCATCAGCACAAGTGTCACCGCCGCACAGGAACGCATGGGGCATACCTCCCTCTCCTCTGTACCGTCTATAGGGTTTTGTCCCTTCATGGTATGCACCGGCGGTGGAAAATAGACCTGCTAAAACCACAAGGCGGAGAACCTCTCGGTTCTCCGCCTTCATGGTAGGAAGATTGATGAAAAAAGTTATTTGTCTCTTGCAAGTATAGGATACCCAAGGGATGTTACAAAAATTCGGGGGTAATTATTACAAAAGTCTTAAATGTTTTTCGGTGGAAAATCAGCTGCTCACTCCCCCAGAATGTGCATGAATTCCTCGCCGGTGATGGTCTCCTTCTCATAGAGGAAGGCCGCCAGACGGTCCAGCTTCTCCCGGTTCGCCGTAAGGATGTCCACCGCCTTGTCATGCTCCCGCTTCACCAGCTCCACCACCTGTTGGTCGATCTTGGTCTGGGTATCGGCGGAGCAGGCCAACGAGGCGTCGCCTCCCAGATACTGGTTGGTGACAGTCTCCAGCGCCACCATACCGAAGTCGTCGCTCATGCCGTAGCGAGTGATCATGGCACGGGCCAGTTTGGTGGCCTGCTCGATGTCGTTGGAGGCCCCGGTGGTAACGGAGCCGAACGCCACCTCCTCGGCAGCCCGGCCGCCGGTAAGGGTAGCGATCTTGTTCTCCATCTCCTCCTTGGTCATGAGGTAGTGGTTGCCCTCCTCCACCTGCATCGTGTAGCCCAAGGCCCCGGAGGTACGGGGTACGATGGTGATCTTCTGCACCGGAGCGGAGTGGGTCTGCATGGCCGCCACCAGCGCATGGCCGATCTCATGGTAGGAGACGATTTTCTTCTCGTGGTCGGTCATGATGGCATTCTTCTTCTGATACCCGGCGATGACCACCTCGATGCTCTCCTCCAGATCCGCCTGCGTGGCGAAGCGGCGACCGTCCCGGACGGCCCGCAGGGCCGCCTCGTTGACGATGTTGGCCAGCTCTGCGCCGGAAGCACCGGAGGCCATGCGGGCCACCTTGTTGAAATCCACATCCTCGGCGATCTTGATCTTCTTGGCATGGACCTTTAGGATCTCCTCACGGCCCTTCAGATCCGGCAGCTCCACCGGCACCCGGCGGTCAAAACGACCGGGACGGGTCAGTGCCGGATCCAGCGACTCCGGACGGTTGGTAGCCGCCAGAATGATGACGCCGGTGTTGCCCTCGAAGCCGTCCATCTCCGTTAGCAGCTGATTCAGGGTCTGCTCCCGCTCGTCGTTGCCTCCCAGCTGGCCGTCACGTTTCTTGCCGATGGCGTCGATCTCGTCGATGAACACGATGCAAGGGGCCTTCTCCTTGGCCTGACGGAACAGGTCACGGACCTTGCTGGCGCCCATGCCCACGAACATCTCCACAAATTCGGAGCCGGACATGGAGAAAAACGGCACGTTGGCCTCACCGGCCACAGCCTTGGCCAGCATGGTCTTACCGGTACCCGGAGGACCCACCAGCAGGATGCCCTTGGGCATGGAGGCACCGATGTCCTGATACTTGCTGGGGTCATGGAGGTAGTTGACCACCTCCTGTAAATTCTCCTTGGCCTCGTCCTCTCCGGCCACATCGTCAAACTTGATGCCCTCGGCGGACTTGACGTAGACCTTGGCGTTGGACTTGCCCATATTGAACATCATGGAGTTTCCGCCGCCCATTTTCTTCATGAGACTGCGGGACAGTATCTGCCCCAGTCCAATGAAGATGATCAGCGGCAGCACCCAGCACAGAATACTCACCAGCAGCGATGTCTGCTGGATCTCCGTGCCGCTGGTGGAGATGCCGGCCTCCAGCAGCCGGGAGACCAGATCGTCATCCGGCACCATGGCGGTCTTGTAGATGCTCTTTTCCTCGGGGTCGGTGAACAGGATGCGGTTATCCTGCTCCTGAATGTCCACCTTGCCGATCTCCTTCTTCTCCACCATGCTGACGAAGGTGTTGTAGTCCACCTCCTTGATCTGGTGCTCGGAGATCCACGGCATGGCCAGCAGATTGAACAGCAGCAGCACCAGCAGCATCAGCAGATAGTAGTACAGCAGGGGTTTTTTCGGTGATTTGACCTCATTCATAGGCATTTCCTCCGTGTCGTCCGGACCACTGAAGGCCTCCGGCGGCCCGCAAATTTTGATACCATCGATGGTATTGAAAAATAGTCGTTACATAGTGTAGCACAAGCCACCGGAAATAGTAAACGACTAAATTGTAAACTTCCCACCGCAAACGGCACTTTTTGCGTTTTTCAGGTCGCAGCAATAGGCCGCCGCATACTTCACGCACAGGGCGTTGTGCATCTGCCGCTTCCGCTCCAGATCGCTCCGGTCGGGCATGGCCGTTCCCTGCTCTGTCTGCCCGTTTTTCTGTTCCATGCCGCAGTATTTCTCCGGTCAGGATCTGTGATAGACGCTGTATCTGCGCCATATCGTCTGTTTGTCCCGATTATATGCCAAGAGTCCCGCCCTTGTAAAGAGCCGATATGGGGCAGACGTGGATAAGGTCCGCCCGTCGGGGCAAAAGAAAAAACGGCAGGCATCCTGCGATGCTTGCCGTTTTTTTGGCGCGGAAGGAGGGATTTGAACCCTCGCACGCGGTTTAGGCGTCTACTCCCTTAGCAGGGGAGCCCCTTCGGCCACTTGGGTACTTCCGCAGGCCGGTGATAAAGCTGGCGGAGAGAGTGGGATTCGAACCCACGGATGCTTTCACATCGCCGGTTTTCAAGACCGGTGCTTTCGACCACTCAGCCATCTCTCCGTTTGTAAAAGCAAACCTCTGCCAGAAGCAGATACGATTTTATCATCCCCGGAGCCGTTTGTCAACACAAAATGCACGTTCCCGGCGAATAAATATCTCCCGGCGAAGCCGGGGGTATTTCTTATGCGGGCAAAGCCCTATTTGCCAGCCAAGCCTCATGCGGCGTTGGTACGGTCTGACATCTGCATGGGACTTGTTACTTGCCGCCCGTAAACGGGCTTAGAAGTTTCCCATTGTCAACTGTGATCCGGACATACCTCCGCCTCTACAATCGTCACCTTTTTCCATTCGCACAACTGTCGCAGAATTTTTCCTATCTCTCTGCGTTTTTCGCCACATCGTATTTGCCATTCCACTTCGTATCCGCTAACCTGTTTGTGTCATTCATTCCCATTGAGTGACCTCCTTCCGGTTTGTAAGATTGCAGTTGGCAGACCGCATTTCTACTATAACAGGGGGAGTTTTATTTTCCTCATGGGCAGTAGTCTCTTTTGAACCACTCGCCCAACGAGTGGTTTTCGGAATACAAAAAGAGGGGGCCGAAGCCACGCTGCGGCCCCCTCCCGTCATAGACAAAGCGGCGTTACCACTCCAGATTCTTCTCCGTCTCCTTGCTGAACACATGGGCCACATTGCCGCCGAAGATCATATTGACCTCGCTGCCGGCGGGGAAATGGGCCGCTGCGCCGTTGGTGGGGACGATGACGATGACGTCCTTGCCCTCCGCCGCAACATGGAGGTGGACCGACGAACCCATCATCTCGGACACATCCACCTTGCCCTTCACGCCGTCGGCGCACAGCATGATGTGATCCGGACGCACGCCCAGCACCACGTCCTGCTCCGCCACATCTTTGGCGGCCAGACGCTGCTGCTTCTCCTCCGACAGCTCCACGGTGACGCTGCCCACGGTGACGGTGTACTTGCCGTCCTTACGGGCCAGATGTGCGTCAAAGAGGTTCATCTGGGGCGTGCCGATGAAGCCCGCCACGAACAGGTTGGCCGGGTGGTCGAACACCTCCTGCGGCGTGCCGATCTGCTGGATGAATCCGTCCTTCATGATGACGATGCGGTCGCCCAGGGTCATGGCCTCGGTCTGATCGTGGGTGACGTAGATAAACGTGGTGTCGATACGCTCCCGCAGCTTGATGAGTTCGGCCCGCATCTGATTGCGGAGCTTGGCGTCCAGATTGGACAGAGGCTCATCCATCAGGAACACGGCGGGGTCACGGACGATGGCACGGCCGATGGCCACACGCTGGCGCTGGCCGCCGGACAAGGCCTTGGGCTTACGGTCCAGATACTGGGTGATGTCCAAAATCTCCGCCGCCTGACGCACTCGCCGGTCGATCTCGTCCTTGGGTACCTTCTTCAGCTTCAGGGAGAAGGCCATGTTCCCGTACACCGTCATATGGGGGTACAGGGCATAACTCTGGAACACCATGGCGATGTCCCGGTCCTTGGGCTCCACGTCGTTCATCAGCTTGCCGTCGATGTACAGCTCGCCGCCGGAGATATCCTCCAGCCCGGCGATCATCCGCAGGGTGGTGGACTTACCGCAGCCGGAGGGACCCACCAGCACGATGAACTCCTTGTCGGCAATGTGCAGGTTGAAATCCTGCACCGCCACCACGCCCTCGTCGGTGATCTGAAGATCGTTTTTCTTCTCCGGCTCGCCCTTTTTCTTTTTCTTCTCGGTGTTGGGATAGACCTTCTTGAGGTTTTTCAGTACGACCTCTGCCATATGCATCTGACTGTGACCGCCCTGCCTCCGCATGGAGCGGCCTCACGCCCGGCTCAGCCGGCACGCCTTGCGACAGGTCTCCACACTGCCGCACCGCCAGTCACAGCGGACCTTGTTCCTCCTTTTTTAAGCCGTGCGGCACCATAGTGAGAAGTGGAGTGAATACCGCCGGTGGGAATAAGATACCTTATCTTACCGCATTTTTGCAGAAAAATCAACCGCCCACAGCGTCCTTTATAGGAAAAATCTACAAAAAGGCTGTGTGCCGCAGATCTGCGGCACACAGCCTTCCTTCTTACGCAGCCCAACGCATCACACGCCCAGCTTCTCCAGCGCCGCCAGACGCAGGCATGTACACAGCACCTGCGCCGCCTGCTCCAGCTCCGCCACCGGCGGCAGGGACGGGGCGATGCGGATATTGCTGTCCGCCGGGTCCACGCCGTAGGGGTAGGTAGCCCCGGCGCCGGTCATAGTGACTCCCGCCTCCCGGCACAGCTCCAGCGCCCGCCGTGCGGTGCCGGGCATGGCGTCCAGCGAGATGAAGTAGCCGCCGGTGGGCCTCGTCCATTGGGCGATGTCCAGCGGGGCCAGCTGCTCCAGCGCCGTCAGCACCGCCCGGAACTTGGGGGCCAGCACGGCGGCGTGGCGCTGCATCAGCGCCAGCGTATGGCTGCGGTCCTTCAGATAGCGCACATGGCGCAGCTGGTTGATCTTATCATAGCCGATGGTCTGCACGCCGATGAGGGACAGCATATGGGCCATATTGGCCTCGCTGCACGCCATCACCGCCACCCCCGCACCGGGGAAGGTGATCTTGCTGGTGGATGCGAACTCATAGACCATGTCGCCGTTTCCGGCCTGCCGGCACAGGCTCAGAATATCCGGGAAGGGGACGAACTCCCCCTCCAGCTCATGGATACAGTAGGCATTGTCCCACATCAGCATGAAGTCCGGGGCGGCGGGCCTCATAGCCGCCAGACGCTGCACCGTCTCCGCCGAATAAATGATGCCCTGGGGATTGGAGTACTTGGGAACGTTCCACATTCCCTTCACCGCCGGATCCCGCACCAGCCGCTCCACCATGTCCATGTCCGGCCCCTCCTCCGTCATGGGTACGGTGATGAGCTCCATGCCGAAGGACTGGCAGATGCGGAAGTGGCGGTCATAGCCCGGTGCAGGGCAGAGCCACTTCACCGTCTCCAGCTTGCCCCACGGCTTCTCGCTGTGGAGCATCCCATGGGTATACGCCTTGGAGATGGCGTCGTACATCAGCTGCAGGCTGGCGTTGCCGCCGACGAACACCTGCTCCGCCCGGCAGCCCAGTATCTCGGCAAACAGCGCCCGTGCCTCCGGGATGCCCGCCAGCTCGCCATAGTTCCGGGTATCCAGCCCACCCGCCAGATAGTCCTCCGGTCGGGTCAGCTGCGCCATCTCCCGTGTCACCATGTCCAGCTGCTCCGTGCCGGGCTTACCACGGGCCATGTTCAGCTTCAGGCCCAGTGCCTTCTGTGCCTCATAGGCCTTTCGCACGGCGGCGTATTCCTCCCGCCGCTGGTCGGCGGTCATATCCTCATATCGTTTCATATTCTCGCTCCTTTCAGGAAAGTCTATTCTCTTACCGCACCTCGTACAGATCCGTTCTCCGGGCCGACAGAATGGGCAGCTGACGGCGGATGGCGTCGATGCGGGAGAGCTCCAGCTCCGTCACGGCGACCTCCTCCCCCGTGCCGCACTGGTGAACGATGCCGCCCCACGGTTCGCAGACCATGGAGTGGCCCCACGCCACATAGCTGCCGCTCTCGTCACGGGCCGGGGCGGTACCCACGGTGAACAGCTGGTTATCCACCGCCCGCTGCCGCAGCAGCAGCTCCCAGTGGGCGGGGCCGGTGGTCATGTTGAAGGCCGCCGGGGCCAGGATCATCCGGGCGCCCCGCAGGGTCATCACCCGGCAAAGCTCCTTGAACCGCAGGTCAAAGCACACGCACAGCCCCAGCCTGCCCCACGGGGTATCCAGCAGGGTGATGTCGTTTCCGGGGGCGAAGGTGTCGGACTCCATGAAGTACTGTCCCCCCTCCACGTTGACGTCGAAGAGGTGTATCTTCCGGTGCCGGGCCGCCTGCCGCCCCTGATCGTCGTAGACGTAGCAGGTGTTATAGAGCTTCTTCCCCTCCCGCTCCGGGATGGTACCGCCTACGATCCAGATGCCCAGCTCCCGGCTCAGCGCCGACAGCGCCTGCTGGGCCGGGCCGCCCTGCTCCTCGCTGTTGGGGCGGAACATCTCGTTTTCATAGGGGCAGCAGAACATCTCCGGCAGCATCACCAGCTGCGCCCCCTGCTCCGCCGCCCGGCGGATGAGTACACAGGCCCGGCGGAGGTTCTCCGCCTTGTCCCGGCCCACCATCAGCTGGACCTGTCCCAGCTTCAGCGTCATACTGTCCATATGTGACCCCCTTTCCTTAAAACTCCCGCAGCACCAGCTCCGTCACGCCGGGGCCTGCCGCCTCCAGACGCAGCACCTGCGGGTGTCTGCCGTATTCCCGGCGCACCAGCTCCCGCAGGGCCGTGCCGCCGTGGTGTCCGTGGATGACCCGGATGCGATAGGTGCCGGGCCGCACCCGGCGCAGGGCGGCGTCCAGCGTCACCCGTGCCTGATATTCGTTTTTCCCGTGGAGATCGATCTCCCAGATCCCTGCGTACATCCCGTGGCCTCCTGCTTCAGTATGCTGCTATTGTACGGCAAAGCCGTTGAACTTTCAACCGCTTTCTGCTATGATAAGGTAAGAAAGCGTGTTTTCGCCGCTCTCGACGCTGCGGCGCTTTTGCCGCCGCTGTGATGCGAAAGGAATGTCTATGAAAAAATATCAGAAGCAGCTGGTCTCCCTGTTAGCCGGAGCCGTTCTGGGATATCTGGTATATTACCATTTCTTCATGGACGTGATTTTGTTGATTGCTCATGAGGGTTTCCTGTATATGATAATTAACATAGCTATGTTGCTCCTGTCCATCGTTGGCTGCGCCGCCATCATCTACCTGCTTCTGGAAAAACGGGTCAGTAGGTGGATGCTGGTGCTGCTGAGCGTCACCTATTTCATAGCGCTGTTCATCATCCTGTTCTGCCGCCACCGGGTGGGGCGCATCGCCATTCTGGATCCGTTGGTGGGGCTCTCGCAGCTGGGAGACTGGGAGATGCTGATGCAGAGCCTGCTGAACCTCCTGCTGTTCCGGCTGCTGCGCCTGAAAATCGAGTAACCAAAGGAGCATTTCATGGAGATTCTGGTTCTTTCCGATTCCCACGGCAAGGTGGATCACATGGTCCGGGCCGTGGAGCAGTTCCACCCCCGGCAGGTGCTGCATCTGGGGGACTGCGTCCGGGACGCTCAGGCGCTGGAGCGGCAATTCCCCCAGCTGCCGGTGACCATGGTCCCCGGCAACTGCGACTGGGGCCAGACCGGGGAGCCGGAGCGCCTGCTGGAGATAGAGGGCGTCCGCATCCTCATGCTGCACGGCCACACCCGCCACGTCAAGTCCTCCCCCATGGCCGCCGTCTACGCCGCCAGGGAGTACGGGGCCGATGTGCTGCTGTTCGGCCACACCCACGTCCCTCTGGTGGACTACGACGGCACCCTGTGGGTGATGAATCCCGGCACCGCCGGGGACTACACCCGTCCCACCTGCGGCCTTCTCACCATCCGGGAGGGGGCCGTCATCTGCTCCGTGCAGAATATTTCTCTGGGGAGGTAAGCATCATGCGCTATATCGGCTGTCATCTCTCCTCCTCGGCGGGCTTTGCCGCCATGGGACGGACGGCGCTGTCCATCGGTGCCAACACCTTTCAGTTCTTCACCCGCAATCCACGGGGCAGCCGGGCCAAGCCCGTGGATCCGGCGGACGTAGCCGCCTATCTGGCGCTGGCTATGGAGGCGGGACTGGGGGTCATTCTGGCCCACGCCCCCTATACCATCAACCCCTGCTCCAAGGATGAGCGTACCAGAGAGTTCGCCCGGCTGACGCTGGCCGATGACCTGCAGCGGATGGAATATCTGCCGGGGAATCTCTATAACTTCCACCCCGGCAGCCACACCGGTCAGGGGCTGGAGACCGGCATCACCCAGATCGCAGACACCCTCAACGCCATCCTCACCCCGGCGATGCACACCACCGTCCTGCTGGAGACCATGTCCGGCAAGGGAACGGAGGTGGGCAGCCGCTTCGAGGAGCTGCGGGAGATTCTGGACCGGGTAACGCTGACGGAGCAGATGGGGGTCTGTCTGGATACCTGCCACGTCTCCGACGCCGGATACGATGTGGCCGGGGATCTGGACGGCGTTCTGACGGAGTTTGACCGGGTCGTCGGCCTGCACCGTCTGAAGGCCCTCCACCTGAACGACAGCCTGAACCCCGTGGGCGCCCACAAGGACCGCCACGCCCGCATCGGGGAGGGCACTCTGGGAGCGGAGACCTTCCGCCGCATCGTGAACCACCCGGCCCTCCGGCGGCTCCCCATGCTGCTGGAGACACCCAACGAGCTGCCGGGCTACGCCGCCGAGATTGCCCTGCTGCGGGGCTTCGAGGAGGCGGAGTGATGGTACTGCGACTGTCTGCGTGGGGTATTTTCCTGCTGGGTGCGGTGGGCCTGCTGATCCACTCCACCCTGCTGCAAACGGGACACATCCGTGCCGGGATGTTCTGCTTTTACACCAATCTCAGCAACCTTCTGGTGCTGGTGTATGAGCTGGCGCTGGCCATTGCCGCCGGCCTCCCCCACAGCGCCGCCCTGCGTCTGCTGACGGACGATACCCTCAGCTTCTCTATGGCGCTGTGCACTCTCGTGACCCATCTGGTATATCAGTTCATTCTGGTGCCGGACGCCAAGCGAAATGGCAAGCGCTTTGCCGACTTTGGTGCCAGCTTCGGCAACCTCTGTGTCCATTATCTGACACCCCTGCTGGTGGTAGCCCAGTGGCTGCTGCTGGCAGATAAATCCTCCCTCGGCTGGCGCAGCGCCCTATGGTGGTTGACGCTGCCGCTGGCCTACTTCGCCTTTGCCATGCTCCGGGGCCGCAGCGGCAAACCCATCGGCCACACCCATCTGGTGTATCCCTACCCGTTTCTGGACCTGCCCCGGCTGGGCTGGCGGAAATTCGCCGGATCCGTGATGGGGATGCTGCTGAGCTTCTTTCTGCTGGGCTATGGCATGATGTGGCTGGGTCGGCTGGTAGGAACGCCTCTGGCATGAAAAAGAGGACAGGGACAAGCCTTTTCGCTTGCCCCTGTCCTTTTCTATGTCACTTCTTCCGCTTCTTGGCAAAAGCAGCTTTCTTGGCCGGGGACATCTTTTCCTTCTGGCCGGGAACCGATCCGCCATTGCGGCGGGACGCATCAGACCGCTTACCGCCTCTATGCTCCGCACGTCCTCCGTGATGCACCTCCCGGCGGAGATCTCCCTCTCCGCCGTGCTGTCCGGGGCGCCGCTTTTCCCCGGAGGGCTGCTGCTCCGGCTGCTTGCCGAAGTACTTCTCCCCCTTCTGGGGTCGAATGAGGCACTCCGGCGTATAGCCGATGAGATCGGTGCGGCCTGCCTTCTCCAGTGCCTCTATGACAAGCCCCCGCAGCTCTGGCCGCTTCCACTGGAGCAACGCCCGCTGAAGGGCCTTTTCATGGGGGTCACGGGCCACATACACCGGCGTCATATCCCGTGGATCGATGCCGGTATAGTACATACAGGTGGAAAGGGTGCCGGGGGTGGGATAGAAGTCCTGCACCTGCTGGGGCTGGTGGCCGGTGCGGTGCAGAAACTCCGCCAGCCGGACGGAATCCTCCAGCGTGCAGCCGGGGTGAGAGGACATGAGGTACGGCACCAGATACTGCTGCTTGCCCTCCTTCTCATTGAGCTTCTGATACTGTCGCCAGAACCGCTCGAACACGTCGAAGTGGGGCTTTCCCATATAGTCCAGCACCGAGGCCACACAGTGCTCCGGGGCCACCTTCAGCTGTCCGCTGATGTGGTAGTCCACCAGTTCCCGGAAAAAATCCTGATTTTTGTCCTGCAAAAGATAATCATAGCGAATACCACTGCGGACGAACACCTTCTTCACGCCATCCACCCGCCGCAGGCGCTGCAAAAGCGCCGTATACTCCGAGTGGTCGGCGTCCAGATTCCTGCACGGCTCCGGGGCCAGACAGCTGCGGCCCTTGCACATCCCCCGCCGCTTCTGCTGGGCGCAGGAGGTGTGGCGGAAGTTGGCGGAGGGACCTCCCACATCGTGGATATAGCCCTTGAACTTCGGGTCCTGCGTCAGCAGCTCCGCCTCCCGCACCACGGACTCGATGGAGCGGGAGGTGACCATGCGCCCCTGATGAAAGGCCAGTGCGCAGAAGTTGCAGCCGCCGAAGCAGCCCCGGTTGTGGGTGATGGAGAAGCGCACCTCCTCGATGGCGGGAACCTCCTCCCGATACATGGGGTGAACCTCCCGGACATAGGGCAGGTCGTACAGGGCATCCAGTGCCTCCCGGCTCAGTGGACGGGCCGGTGGATTCACCACCAGCACCCGGCCCTGACAGGGCTGCAGCACGGCGCACCCCCGGATGGGATCGTGCTCGTCGTACTGGATCTTGGTGGCTCTGGCGTAGGCCGTCTTGTCGGCGCACACCTCCTCATAGGAGGGACAGGCCACCGGATGAAAGCCGCTGCCCTCTCCGGTGGGTGCAATATAGGCGGTGCCGGGGATGTCGGTGATCTCACGGGGCGGCACCTTTCTGGATAGCCTCCTGGCGATCTCACGGGTGGCCGCCTCCCCCATGCCGTAAACCAGCAGATCCGCCGGGGCATCAAAGAGGATGCTGCGGCGCACCTTGTCGTCCCAGTAGTCATAGTGGGCAAAGCGCCGCAGGGACGCCTCCAGTCCCCCGATGACGATGGGGGTATCGGGAAAGGCCTCTCTGGCCCGGTTGGCATAGACGATGGTGGGCCGATCCGGCCGATACCCCATTTTCCCGCCGGGGGAGTACAGATCCCTGTCCCGCCGCCGCTTGGCCACGGTGTAGTGGGCCACCATGGAGTCCAGATTGCCCCCGCCGATGAGTACCCCGTAGCGGGGTCTGCCCATGGCCCGGAAAGCCTCGGCGTCGTGCCAGTCCGGCTGGGCCAGAATGGCCACCCGATAGCCCTCCCCCTCCAGCATCCGTGCAATGAGCGTGGTGCCGAAGCTGGGATGGTCGATGTAGGCGTCCGCCGTCACCACCAGAAAATCATAGTAATACCAGTCCCGCCGAAGCATCTCCTCCCGGCTCACCGGCAAAAATTCCGTGCCACGCATGGGTCACCTTCTCCTTTCTGCCCCTCACAGGGGGATGTGGGCGTCCAGCACCCGTGGCGTGATGTCCTTTTCCATGACATCGCCCCCCACCGGGGAAAAGCCCAGCTTTTCCCAGAAGCTCCGCTGCCGGTCATCACCGCACCGCAGGCGCAGGCGCAGCAGTCCCATGTGGCGGCAGCGCTGGATGATCTGTCCCAGGGGCTGGATGCCCTGATCCCGGCCCTGCCACTGGGGCAGCAGGCCGTACCAGCCGATCTCCCCCACGCCCTCCTCCGGGCGGGGCAGCAGCTGATAAGCGCCGATCAGCTCGTCAACGAAGCGGACGGCCACGCCTTCGCCGCCGGTGGGAACGCCCAGCTGCTGCCGCTCCTCCTCCGTCAGCGGGGCATACAGTTGGCCCATCTCCTGAACCCCCTTCTGCCGCCACCACTTCTGCTTGGCCAGCGTGGAGAGCCCCGCCTGTACCAGATGGCTGTTGTCATCCCGGTACAGCACCCGGATGTCATCGCCCTCCGCCTCCAGCCGGGCCACGGAGGTGTTGTCTCCGAAGGGCGTGTCCCCGATCTCCAGCAGGCTCAGGCCCTGCAGGGTTCCCAGCACGATCCGCATGGCGGCGCCGTGGGAGAAAATGGCCACCGTCTGGCCGTCATGCTGCCGGGCCACCCGCCGCAGGGCCGGGAGGTAGCGATCCAGCACCTGCCGGGCCGTCTCGCTGCCGGGGACCTGCCAGCGATCCAGCCGGTGGTTGAAATCATCGTGGGACTGGGGGTACTTCCGCAGCAGCTCATACCAACAGTGCTCCTCCCACTCCCCCATGCAGATCTCCCGGAAGGCGGGATCCGGATGCAGCTGCAGCCCCTTGGGCAGATAGATGGACTGGGCTGTGGTGCGGGTGCGGATCAGGTCGCTGGCGTACACGGCATCCACCGGCACGTCCCGAAAGCGCTCCGCCAGCGCCCGGATCTGGCGGCACCCCCGGTCATCGGTGATGCAGCTGTTATAGTGTCCGTGGGCAATGCGATAGAGGTTGCCCTCCGCCTCGGCGTGGCGGACAAGATAAATCGTCGTCATAGCTTCTCCTTTGTGGGTATCCGGGTCACACCACCGTGACCCAGTGCTTCATCTCCCGGACGGCATCGTCCATGGCCGCCGGCACATCCTCGGCGTATTGCAGGCTGTCGTCGATGACCATAGCCCCCCGGCCGAAATCGTCGAAGGCATAGCTGGCAGCTTCGCCGCCGCAGCCGTCCAGCAGAAGGAAGGCATCCTTCAACCGCCGCCGCAGCTCCCGCACGTCCAGACTGTAATCCGTCTGGGCCATGATCCCGGCCCCCCGGCGGGCCATCTGCTCTCCCGCCGCCAAAAACAGGCGACGATCCCCGGCCATGAGGTTCTGCACCTCCGCCGCACCCGGCTCCGCCGTGCGGACCAGCGCAAACAGGGCCTTGTCTTCCCCCGCCGCCGCAGTGCCATAGTAGGGCGAGATCGTCACGGCGTCGGCATTCACCTCACCGCCCAGCCACACGGCGGGATCGGCGCAGCGTGCGTCCACAATGGCGTAAAGGCCCTGACTGCGGGCCATATGGACCAGATTCGACAGCACGTCCAGCCCCATAGCTCCGCACAGGAGGTAGCGGTCGGCCCGCATCACCACTGCCGGCAGCCGCTGGGCCGCCTGAGCCATCAGTTGGGTGCCGTGATAGCGCAGTGCCTCCGACCGGGCCATGATGCTCTCGCCGTAGAGATCGGTAAACCTCTTCACCACCGGGGCGGGAAGCCGGTTCGCCTCCGGGCCAAGGCCCAGCGCCAGCGGTGTCTTTTTTTTGCGGATATGTTCCTGCAAAGCCGTAATGGACATGAAACGCTCCTTCGCGCCGCAGAGCGGCGGCATGATCAGATATTTTATTCATTATATGCGCTGCGGCAGCTTTTGGCAAGGCATAGACGGTTATTTCCCGCCGGAATGGATATACTATGACCGTACCGAAAAAGGAGTGATGCAGGAATGTGTAAGGTCAGTACGTTCGTCACTGGCGTATGCGTCGGCATGGTGGCCGGCGCACTGGTAGAGGTGATGGTCATTCCCCGGCCGAAGACGAGAAAAACCGCTGTAGGCAAAGCCATGCAGCGGATGGGTAACGCAGTGGATTCGGCGCTGGAGACCGTTGCCGAGAAGATGAACTGAGGGTATCGCATGGAGGAGGGCCGCAAGCGGCCCTCCTCCAAAATTTATCGGTTTTTTTGTGCTTTTCGCTTGACAAGGCGCAGATTTTTGGTATAATAGATCGTGCTGTTGCGGCAGCATTTTATATGCAGTGGTATCGAAGTGGTCATAACGAGCACGACTGGAAATCGTGTTGCCGTCAAAAGCGGCACGAGGGTTCAAATCCCTCCCACTGCGCCATATTAACGAAACGGTATAGATGCGTCTGGCGAAAAGCCAGGCGCATCAACCGTTTCCGGGCTTTTTCAGGCCCGGATTTTTTCTTTCAAACCATAGATGCAAATCGCTGTTTCAGAGCGTCTGCCCCGATTCGAACCGGGCGTTTTCCCTTTTCGGGCAGATGTGTTCAGCCGGTGCCCTTTTTGAACGGCGTTTTTTCTGACTGGCAGCGGTGTTTTTCTTAAAAAAGAATTACAAAGATTCGGGCGCCGTTTTGTTGGTCTTGACGGACTGAGAAAGCGGCGCCTTTTTTCATTTCAAAAAGGGCGCTGGTCGCAGCGCCTGTATTTGAAGGCCGGAGCAATCATGCTCCGGCCTTATTTTTTATGCACGGGAGGAGTTACATGAGCATCAGCACAGAAGAAAAGGACCGTTACCTCAGAGAAACGGCAATCGTCCTTGCCCGAGAAGGATTTCAGACGGGCAAAACTGATACCGGCAAGCTTCGTGTCCTGCTTGACGGTGCGCCGCTGTGCGAGGTGACCGAGAACGGCGGCATCACCTACCGAAATGAGGACATTAATGAACCGGAACGGGTCGCCGCCAAGGACATGGTGTATGAGATCGTCAGAAACACAGCGGAATATATGCGGCAGATGGAAACAGCGCCCTTTTTGAAAGCCGACGGTCTGGAGGACGGCTACAAGGTGCTGGCGGATTTCAACGGCACTGTGCTGGCTGGAGTTCAGAGCAAACACGGAGTCCACTTCGTCACATGGGATTGGGCCTATGGGCACACAGGAGTATGTCATGGGCACTATTTCATGGAGAACTATGCAGGAGCCAAACAGGACTTTGCTATCCGCTCCGGGCTGATTCAAAAGGAACGGCTTTTCACCCCAGAGCAGATGACCGAGATTTATCGCTGCTGTGCGGACTCTGTAGACGGAGATTTCTTTGAACTCACGGGAGAGCAGGAAAAAATGATCCGCAGTGTTCAGCAGCAGATTGAGGAGTGTGTGCCGGATTTGGACGAGCGAATCCGGCAGCAGGAAGAAGCCTTGGAACAAGTCGCGCAGCAACAGACAATGTAATATCAAACGGAACGGGCCGGAGTCTTAGCAATAAGATTCCGGCCCTTTTTTCATTTCAGAGAGGAGTTCGCTTATGCCGTACTATTTCATGCGAGACACGCCGCTGCAGGCGTTGGAGCAGTTGATGATGTCTCAGCCCGGTCAAAAACCCAGAGGCGGTGGAATATACCGCAGCCCATTTCATTACACGCCCAAAGATGTGGCGTGCGAATACTGCCAGAACTATGACCGCAAGCATCCGTGCCGCCTGTGTGAATGCACCTGTCTGGAGGAACGGATCGAAGCAGGTGTACTGGAGATGAATGAGTTCGTGCGGGACTGCTTCGAACCCTCTATGGGGCCGCAGTTCCGAAAACGGATGCATCAGCAACTCAGAGAAAGAAACCCTCAATTCTTCCTGTCCAATGCCCACCGGCGAAGATGGACATACTGGCGGGAACGCTGCTGGCGTCTGTCTGACCGGAACAAAGCGGCTCTCTTCCTGCTCACGGCATACGAGAGCCTTTGGCGCAGAATGGTCTGGAAATGCGGGAACGACGGTTTTGACTTTCAAAGCGTCCGTCTCGGAGGGATCGAGCCGGAGTTATACAGCGTCTACCAGGCGGCGAAGGCCATTGCAGTCGGCTGCTGCAATATTACTCTTGCGGACCTTGCGTCTCCGGAACTGGTCACAGATGAGGCGTTCCACCTGATCACTGGCGCACTACTGATGGCCAAATACGGAGATGCGGTTTTGAATTTGGAAAAAGGAGTGAATGAAACATGATGATTCAAGCGGTTCTCGGTAATCCCAACCACCCGGAATACGGCGTGGCGACCATCCCATTCCCCATCCCACATGACCAGTACGCACACTGCATGGAGCTGTTGGAGGCATTGGAGATCGGCGACGCGGTCAAGACGGACTGCAAGGTGGAGAAGATCGACAGTTTCTACACTGTCCTGAAACGAGCGGAAATGCTCACGGTCAATGTGGAGGAGCTGAACTATCTCGCCAAGCGGCTGGAAAGCTTCGACACCGGCGAGGCCGCACAGTTTCAGGCAATGGCACACAAGCTGGAACTTTTCGAACTGAAGGATTTCATCAGCCTGACCTTCTGCTGCCAGCAGGCCACGGTCATCACCGACTTTTCCGACCTCGCC
>ERZ1106935.89-NODE-89-length-109845-cov-10.182776_pt1 | contig 109845 bp, 95 predicted proteins | sample MGYA00403666_ERZ1106935 | MGnify/ENA primary metagenome ERZ1106935 (study PRJEB35170, sample SAMEA104062452) | human gut metagenome | biome: human gut; feature: human-associated habitat; material: faeces | place: Denmark | collected 2012-11-20 ... | reverse complement strand
TTCCGGCAGGCGTACGTCTCCCAATACAAGATTGATTTCGTTTTTCTTCAGAATATTACGTGCACCTGGTTCATCTATAGCTGCCAATACTTCGTAACCGGCCTTCTGCAGCCATTTTTCAATCATGCCGCAAAGTATTATATTGTCTTCAACTATCAGAATTTTCATATTTTTTCAGCTCATTTTTTGTTTCTTTTATTAATTTTTTAAGCCACTCCATAGTCTGTATTGCATGTTCATGAACAGTTTCATTTTGAATATCACTATCATGCAGTATCCTTTGAAAATCACGTAAGATATTGTCTTTCCCGAGCATTTCCCATACTGGCATCATCCGATGTATTATTTTCCTCATGGTCTCACGGTCGGTTATCCTGTCAGCTGATTCCATCTCCTTCAATTCTTTTTCAGATTCCATAACGACTAGAGAAAGCATGTGACAATAATCATCCGTATTCTCTAATAAACTGGAAAACTCAAAATTTCCGGAAACTGAAGCTTTTCTCTGAGATATGACTGTAGATAAAAAAGCAAGCAATCCGTGGATATTGAAAGGCTTATGAATACAGCCTGCAAATCCTTCTTTTTCATAGATTCCGGAATTGCCGTCACCACGGGCAGTCATGACTGCAACAGGAATAGTTCTTGAATTGCCGATATCCGAATTGCGGAGCAGTCTTAACAAGCTGAATCCGTCTGTATCAGGCATTTGTACATCCGTCAAGACCAAATCATATTCAGAATTTTCAAGAGCGGTTACTACTTCACTTACATTCATACAGGTTTTACAGGATATACCTCTACGCCCTAGCATATCTTCCGCTATTTTCAGTTGTATAGGATCATCGTCCACTACAAGAACATTCTTAGGCAATATGGTTGTTGCATTATGATCCGGGGTGTCTTCATCAACTAATTCATCCGTTTCAGGCAAAGGAAGTTCTAGTCTGAACACACTTCCTTTACCGAGTGCACTTTCCACATCCATTTTTCCTTCCAAAACTTTAATTAATCCTTTGGTAAGGAAAAGCCCTAAACCAAAACCTTCAGAATTGACATTCTGTGCGGCACGCTCAAATGGAGCAAATATTATTTTCAATGTTTCCTTATCCATACCGATACCGGTATCCCTGATTTCAATGTGCAGTTTTCCTTCTGAATATTCTGAATGGAAATTGATGTTTCCTCTGGAAGTAAACTTGATAGCATTTGTAAGCAAATTCGCCAGTACCTGTTCGAGTTTATCTGCATCACCCTTTACAGTTACATTTGAGCCATTATGTTCCGAATATAAAATCAGACCTTTTGAGGCTGCTTTACGAGAAAACTCATCTGAAATTCGTTTTAAAAAACGGTTGAGATAAAAAGGGGTATCATTACGCAAGTCGCCGGCTTCATTAATCCGATAAGCATCCATCAGGTCGTTGACCAAATGAAGGATGTGCTGACAGGAATGACGAATATCATCCAAATATATCTCACGTTTTTTCTTTTGGCGTGTTTCGGTAGCCAAATCGGCACAGTTATGGATATTACCAAGCGGACCTCGAATATCATGTGAAACGGTAAGAATGATTTTCTTACGCATCTCAAGTAAATTCTCATTTTCACTGATCACCTGCCGTAATTTCAATTTTATCTTATCTTCATTACGTAAATCAGAACGAATAATTAAAAAAAAATAATAAGTATAACTACAGCAATAGAAACTACAGCAATAAACTGATAAAAAGAACTTTGCCAAGCTTCAGAAAGTCTAATGTTACGTTCGGTAAAGGATTTTTGAATTTGACAATCCCAAAAAGAGACAAAGTCATATAATTTATTATTTAATAACTTGTTCTGTAAACGCAAACTATCCATGTATGTTTCCACTTGAGCATTTTGTTTATCAATCTCAAATATTAGCTTGTCATTAAATGTACGTAATTCATTTGTATAATATGGAATCTGAACAATCTCTTTTTTCCCAAACAAGCCAGCAATTCCTTTCTTTTTCTGACTTATTGTTTTCATCCGGACTGTCTCTTTTTCTATAACAGGCAGTTTATTAGCAAAAATGCTGTCTGACTTTTCCCTACTTTTTACAGTGTTCATTATATACCCTAAGTTTATTTCTTTTTTATACAACAAATCACATAAAGAATCTATCTGATGAGGAAGGACAAATCCGCTACATTTAACCTTCATATCCTGTAAAAGACTATCTACAGAAAGACGATATTGATGATAAATATTAAAATCAGAATTATCCCATGAAATGACTGATTCTCCTTTAGTACAAAGACGTATTATCGCAAAATGAACATCATCAATACTTCTTCTGACTGTATTGATCGATTTTAATATCCTCTCTGATTCACGGACTTTAGCTCTCTCTACAAATATAATTGAAACAAGTCCACAAGTTAAAATGAGAAGACATAAATAGCTTAATAATATTTTCTTATGCAAAGACAAACTAATCTTTCTAAAAGTAAAGAAACCTTTATCTGTTTTCATATTTATCTTCTAAGTACAACATTCTCTATCATCACAATATTCATTGGGAAGTTCACACTCAATAGTACAATGACTTATACCATTGTTGGCAAATAATATTTTCAAATTCTGTTTAACATCATGCATTACATTCATACTATTAATTACAATGTGAAGCGTTGCCGCATTTTCTGTTGTACTTATAGGCCATATATGTAAATGATGCCACTCCAAAATATAATCCATATTATTTATTTCGCTCTTTATATGTTCTATATTCACATTCTCTGGGATTGCATCCATTGACATGAACAGACTTTCTTTTAATAAACTGATTGTTGAGAACATAATAACACTGGCTATCAATATGCTGATGACAGGATCTATCCACATCCAGCCTTTAATACTGATTATAATACCTGAAATAACAACTCCGACTGATACTACCGTATCTGCCAACATGTGCAAGAAAGCTCCACGCATATTCAAGTCATGCTTTCTCTGTCTCATAAGCAATATCGTCGTCAATCCATTAATGATAATTCCAGCTGCGGCAGTCCAACTTACAGCGACTCCTGATACCGGAACTGAATTCTTAAATCTGTATATACTTTCTATAACTATAGCTCCTACAGCTACTAACAGAATGACACTATTCAATAAGGATATAAGAACTGTCGCTTTTTTGTAACCATAAGTAAAATGGGCATTACCATGTATTTTAACAATACGTACAGCAAGTAATGCAAGAAGAAGGCTGAACACATCACTCATGTTATGTCCGGCATCCGATAAGAGGCCTACAGAATTATATACAACCCCCATAATAGCCTCAAATATGACAAAAACAAGATTCAAGACTACACAAAACAATATAATATTGTTGATTGTAGCTGGGACATGGTTATGATGACCATGTCCCGAACAATGTATATGATGATAAATTTCCATAATTATTCTTTTTTCATTTGTAACTCTATCATGCGTTTAAAATATCCTTCTTTTCGGATAAGCTCATCAGGAGTGCCTATATCTGTTACCATACCGTCTTTCAATACCACAATTCTATCCGCATTGGCAATAGTTCTCATACGATGGGCAATAATGAGGACCGTCTTGTCACGCACAAGTTCTGAAATCGCCGTTTGTATTTTAGTTTCGTTTTCAACATCAAGTGATGCCGTAGCTTCATCCAATAGAACGATAGGAGCATCCTTAAGTAAAGCACGGGCTATAGAAATACGCTGACGTTCACCTCCGGAAAGTGTATTTCCATTTTCTCCGATAATAGTACGGTATCCGTCAGGCATCCTGGTTACGAATTCATCACATTGTGCCAAATGTGCCACACGCAAGACTTCTTCATCCGTTGCATCACGGCGACCGATACGAATATTATCCATAACAGATGCATTGAATAAAACCACATCCTGAAAGACAACAGAGAAATAACGTAGTAGAGTTTCCGGCTCTATCTTGCTGATGTCAATTCCACCAAGAGTGATTGCCCCCTGTCCTATGTCCCAAAAACGCGCGGAAAGTTTAGCGGCTGTACTTTTACCGCTCCCAGAAGGACCTACCAATGCTGTAATTTCACCCTGACGAGCAATAAAACTCACGTCATGCAATACTTGCTTGCCCGTTTCGTAAGCAAAATCTACATGATTGAACACTATGTCAAAATTTTCAGGCGTGAACTCTGTTGTTCCATGCTGAACAGGCATGTCCTGCATCTCGCGCATACGTCGAATACGTACATCAAGATAAGAAAGGGCAGCAAGGTTGTTCATCACCTCATCTATAGGAGCGTAAACCCGGGAACCAAGGACAAGAAAGATAAGATAAACAAAAAGATCAAGCCTGCCTGTTGAAAGCATATCAGCTCCAACTATGATAACAGAAGCTATGCCTAACTTAAGCAAACTTTGAGCTCCATGCACCAATACGCCAAGCAACAGTTCATTACGGGTCAGTGCCTGTTCGTAGGAGTCAATCTTGTTGGTAAGGGTCTGGCGGTAGTTTGTCTCTTGATTATATGCTTTTATTTCTTGTATATTGTCCAATCCTTCCTGAATAGCTTCACTTACTGCCCGTTTGTTCTGATAATTCTCACGATTACCCATTCTCATTTTTCGTTGAGAAAATATAAGTAACGCCATTGCTACCGGAACTACCCAAAAAAGAGCCAAGGCTAACTGCCAGTTATAGAAAAACATGCCGATTGAAATTAACAAGATCGCAATTAGAGAAGCAAAAAGCTGTGGAACAGCATGTGAAAAAGTATGTTCCATGTCCGTACAGTCATCCATAATGGTAGCTGTAAGGTCTGAAAGATTCTTCTCTCCGAAAAAAGCCAATGGCAATATACGTAACTTCTCTGCCAATGACACTCGGCGTATTGCACTTTCGTCATAGACCGAAGTAAAAGTACTGTTATACTGGAAAAAGCCTATCACATACATTACTCCCATAAAACCTATACCAAGCAATCCATAGTAAAATAACCCATGAACAGGTGACGTTTCGGAAACAAGCAAAGGTTTCAGCCAATCATCCAAAAACAGGAAAACATAAACAGCTGGCAGCATCAGTGCCAGATCCAACAGTGTAGTAAACAGTACACCTCTCAGAAAATCTTTAGCTCCCTGGTATGACAGGGCAAAGCGTCGTTGTATGGTTTTAATCATGATTATTATCCTCCTTTCTGCTAATAGTCCAGCTTGCGGAACGGTTATATTCATTCCACATTGCCGCATAAATTCCCTTCTTTGCCAAGAGCTCCTGATGAGTTCCTTCTTCTACTATTTTCCCATTATCTACTACAAGAATACGGTCAGCATCAACTACAGTTGACAAGCGGTGAGCAATCTTCAGAACAGTTTTTCCACGAGTCAATTCTTTCAGAGCATGTTTAATAAGTACCTCATTCTCCGGATCGGCAAAAGCCGTAGCTTCATCAAGTACCACAATAGGCGCATCTTTAAGAATGGCACGTGCCAGTACAATACGCTGCTGTTCACCACCAGACAAGTAAGTACCTTCAGCCCCAATTTTTGTTTGCAATCCATCCGGCAAACGGTCTATAATTTCCCTGCACTGTGCCGCATCAATCGCACGGTTTACTTTTTCTTTTGTAGCATTTGATTTGCCGTAAATGAGATTTTCCCATAAGGTCGTTTTAAAAAGATGAGCCTGCTGGAAAACAAAGGCAATACTGTCCATTAATGACTCTTTAGAAATATCCCGTACATCTACACCGCCTATACTAATCCGACCTTCCTGCACATCCCAGAAGCGTGGAAGCAGACGGGCTATTGTCGTTTTTCCACTGCCGGAAGCCCCCACAAGAGCATAAGTCTGACCTTGGGGAAGTTTAAAACTGATGTTGTCTATGACCTTTTGTCCGGTACCCGGATAAGAAAAAGAAACATGTTCGAACATTATATCAAACCGTTTGGGCTTTTGTGAATTAACCGCTTCTTTCAGCACTTCATAATTCAGTAAATCTTCCAACCTGTTTATCGCTTCTCCTGCTTGCCCCGTAGCTTGTTGGAGATACATGCTTTTCATAATACTTTGTGAAAAAAGAGGTGTAAGCAGAATAAAGAGGAAGAAATCTACTAGTACTGATACAGGCTCATCTCCACGCCCTATCATCAGTATGGAAACAGGAGCCAGAAAGAAGGCAAAGCCATTGATAATTACCGTATAGAATGTCATAGGATGACACCACATACGTGTGTATGCAGTTACCATTCTATTATAATTCATAATACTGAGATGAAAATTCTTAAAAGAATAAATGGTCTGTTGAAATACTTTTACTACAGGAATACCACGCACATATTCTACAGCTTCCGTATTCATTTCTTCCAGCGCAGTCATGTATTTACTCATGAATTCCCGTCCATTTCCGTTCATCATGTAAGTCATTAAGCCCATCGCTACCAGTACGGGGACAAGACAGGCCAATCCCAACTGCCAGTCAAAAGCAAAAATAAGTACCGTAGTCAACAGAGGCATCAATACCGTAGCCGCCAGATCAGGCAACTGGTGGGCCAGGAAAGTATGTGTAATACTGGCATTGTCATCAATAATCTTACGGATACGTCCGGATGTATTTTGATCAAAAAAACCGAGCGGCATAGCTACTACACGTTTCATCGCATCACGCCGGATATTGCTTTCCACACGAAAAGCAGCCAGATGTGAAGCCATCAATGCAGCAAAATAAAGTAAAACACCTCCCACGGCCAAACCAGCTGCCCACCAGGCATAAACCATCATATCCGTATTGCAAGTAGTTTCCGGTACAAGTAATTCTTTTACAATAAGCCATATCAATATGTACGGCACCAATCCTGCCAACGCACTAAGAGCCGACAGAATGAGGGACAAAGGAAAAAGAATCCGTCGCTGTCCCATATAACCCTGTAATTTTTTTAAAGTTCCCATTATTATATTATTTTCTCGCAACTATACATATATTCTCTTTCTTTTTATCTGCTTTTACTTCATTAAATCCAACAGACAATAAACAAGACTCCATTTCTTCAATGGTATGTATATTCATCCCATCAATAAGATCTGTCCACATGGTATTTGTCGGGTCAGCCATTTCATTGCATATCATGAAAAGTCCACCAGGTTTCAATACCCGGATTACTTCTCTGAAAGCAACGGATAAATCCCCCCAAAAATAAACAGTCTCGAATGCTGTAACAAGATCGAACGTCATGTCTGAATAAGGAAGTAAATCAGCCCGTCCCTCATCTATAAAACAATGCCTTCCTAACATCCTACGGTTTTTATTCCGTGCAAAAACAACACTTTCATTAGAAGCATCCAATCCATAAACTATACCATCAGGACAGCGACGAAGTATTTCAGTAATGTTAGCTCCGCCCCCACAACCGATATCAAGCACTACCCAGTTTGCCTGCCATTCAAGATGTGACATTCCCCATTCAGCCAGCCGTGCATGACCACAGTTCATACCGAACAACATCATTTTACCTAAAAAACCTTGTGGATTCTGGGTGTTTTGCAATAATTTGTTAACTAAAAATTTATTTTTCATAAACCGATTGATTTATTTATATTATTTTATATCCCAACATTGAACTAAATTTAAAACATAACCAAGGTATCCGCCCCAATACATAACCAAAGAATAATCCCCAGCGTGAACGGAAAAACTTCATATAGTTGGCTTGCTCAATAAGTTGCAATTCAGGTATCCATTTCTCAATAACATGTCCGTTATTTAGGCCAAAACGGACCTGAGCCTTATGTTCACGGAGTGAATCTGGTTTTACTCCATGACGGCTCATCATAGTACCGCATACGTCAAACCACAGTTCACCTCCCCCGAAACGTCTTGCCACGTGATGCAGGAAGGCTTTTACCTGCTTCTCATAAAAATACATCAGAACTCCTTCCACAATAAAAATAAATTCCGAACGGGGATGCTTCCGAAGCAAGTCGTCCATCCAGTCGGTTTCCAGCAAGGATGCCGCTATATAGACATTGCCCGGTTGTTCGTGTATCAATTCTCGGCGTAACGAAATGACTTCTGGCAAATCCATATCATAAAAAATAGCTTTTCCGTTTCCGATACGCTGAAAACGGGTATCCAGCCCACAGCCAACATTCACCACGACCGGATTTGGATGAGTCTTGATAAACTGCTGTACGGCATGATCAAAATACCATCCTCGCACCACGCATCCCACTTCACTCAGTTTCGCCCCATCAAATTTGGAATAATCATATTCCAAATTATCAGCCAGCCGTTCCGCAGTCTTGTCATTCAAAATGGGATTGTCTCGATGGCTTTCTTTTGCCCGCATGTATAACGGAATAAGTAGTGTTTCCGCTACGATGCTCTTAAACTCATGTTTCTGTTTCATATCTTTAAGTATTTAATAGTGAACAATATTCAGATTTGTTCATAAAAAAAGGAGGAAATCTCTGTAAAGATTTCCTCCTTTCCAGCCGCCCTAATACAGCTGTCTTTTCATATTTACGTTGTCTGTATCTCATATCTTGATGATTGCCCTCCAACCTTGAATTTCAAACAAAATATAATCATGTAAAATAGCCTCCATTTCCTGTCGGGGTACAGAGTGCATCAACAGTTCCTCGAACATTGTAAACATCCATACCGTATGCAAATGGATGATAAAATCGGACACAGCAGTATTGATTTCGGGATGCTTCTGCTGCATAGACGCGAACCAGATTTTGACCAATTCGGTAGAACGGTCGGTATAATTTTCGCGAAAGCACTCCAACGAAGAACCTTGCGCATGAAACAACAAAATCTTCATTAATGCACTATGTTTGTCAATTAGCGAAACATATTCGTCTATACAGGATTTCAGGTATTCTTCCGATCTCATCATCATAATATCCTCTCCCCGTATGCCGTGATGCTCTTGCAACATGGCTTCCAAAGCGTACAATACCGGACGCACTACCTCACGAAACAAATCATCTTTGTTCGTGAAGTAGTTATAGATATTCCCGACACCAACTCCTGCCGATTCGGCTATTTCACGCATGGAAGTCTTGGAATAACCTTTCTGTTCAAATTGCTGTCTGGCTACTTTCAATATACAATCCCGTATGTTTTCTTTTAAAATTTGCATATAAAGAACATTGTTCCTATTTGATGGTACAAATCTACAGGTTTTACTTTACCTTGGCAATACCTATTTTTAGGTATTTTCAGAAGAATTAAGGAAAGAAAAACAACATGCATATAAGATATTTTTGTAGTTATCCCCTCCATCAAAAATAAATCCCAATCCTGATTTGCCAGCCGCATTTATTCCTTTTTTCAGGAGAATTTTCTTTATGGCTTACGCCATGAAAATTCACCTGAAAAAGAATGCGGCGGCAAACGGATTAGAATTAAAGGAAAGATTACAGGGATTAACTGCGACCGACGTGACGCATAGCCGTAAATCAAAGGCGGCTATCCTTATATTCCATATATGACCTCACAAATACTGTGAAAATCCACCTTCCCAAATAACAAAACATAGCCTGCCTATCAACTCCCGAAATAATACAGGGATTTCAGCTCCCTCCGATCTGCATAGTCCGGTGGCTTAACTATGCTTTTACTTATACTCTTCCTACTTCCTTTCATTCTTTTTTCCAACTGTTTTTGCATTCTTTCCTATCCTTCGTATGACATTTGATGACACCTGATGACATCTAACGCCATCCGTTTGTAAATCAAATGTTTACTCAATTTATCATCTTACATTTGGACTGTGAAACAAATCAAGTAGTCACTCAAAACAAAAGATTATGGCACAAGAAAACAGTCCAGGCAAGGGAAAAAGGCAAGGCCGGACAAAGAAACCGGAAAAGCCTTATGTGGAACAAATTGACGAGCTTCTGCTGGTACATAACAAGAACGACCCCAAGGAGGGTTTGGGAGTGGTCAGCAAGGCAGACGAGAAAGGTAATTATCAGACGGTTACACCGGAAGAGAAGAATGAGAACTCATTCCTGAAATTCGACAAGAATTCGAGTATTCTCGAAAACTTCATCAAAAATTTTTGGAGCCAGCTGAAGGAGCCTACGCATTTCAGGCTTATCCGCATGACCTTCAACGATTACAAGCAGAACAAACAGGCTCTCAAGGACCTGGCCGAAGGTAAGAATACAGACGCGGTAAAGGAATTTCTGAAACGCTATGAAATCGTACCGAAAGTAAACAATCAGAAAAACAGTCAAACAAAAGAGGAGGAAACAAAAATGGCAAAGAAGCAGGAACAGACAACGCAGGCTCAGCCTGAACAGGTATCACAGGTGGAAGCTGCCGCACAGGGGCGCGAACAGCAGGAACCGCAACGCCAGCAGACACCCACGTACCGCTACAACGAGAACATGATTAATTGGGAGGAACTGGGTAAGTTCGGCATATCCAAGGAAATGCTGGAGCAGTCCGGACAGCTTGACAGCATGTTGAAAGGATACAAGACCAACAGAACTATGCCACTGACGCTCAACATTCCTGGGGTACTGACTGCCAAGCTGGACGCACGCCTTTCGTTCATATCCAACGGCGGGCAGGTCATGCTGGGCATCCACGGTATCAGAAAAGAACCGGAACTGGACCGTCCTTATTTCGGACATATCTTCACGGAAGAGGACAAGAAGAACCTGCGTGAGAGCGGGAACATGGGACGCGTGGCTGACCTTAACCTGCGTGGCAACACGACAGAGCCGTGTCTGATTTCCATCGACAAGAATACCAACGAACTGGTAGCCGTACGACAGGAGCATGTCTATATCCCGAATGAAATCAAAGGTGTGACTCTGACTCCGGATGAAATTCAGAAACTGAAAAACGGTGAACAGATATTCGTGGATGGCATGAAATCCAATCAAGGCAAGGAATTCAATGCCAATCTGCAATACAATGCGGAAAGAAGAGGCATCGAATTTATTTTCCCGAAAGACCAGGCTTTCAACCAGCAGACGCTTGGCGGTGTACCGCTTTCCCCCATGCAGCTCAAAGCGTTAAACGAAGGCCACACCATCCTTGTAGAGGATATGAAACGAAAAAACGGCGAACTGTTTTCCTCCTTCGTTACCATGGATAAGGTAACAGGCGGTCTCCAATATACACGCCACAATCCGGAAACGGGAGAAATCTACATACCGAAGGAAATCTGTTCGGTACAACTCACACCGGAAGACAAGGAAGCGTTACGCAAAGGACAGCCCATCTATCTTGAGAACATGATCAACCGTAAAGGTGAGGAATTCTCGTCATTCGTCAAGCTGGACCTAGCAAGCGGAAGACCACAGTATTCCAGAACTCCGGACGGTTTCAACGAACGCCAGGCACCTACCATCCCGGCTGAGGTTTACGGACACCTGCTCTCGGCACAGGAAAGAGCAAATCTTCAGGACGGAAAGGCTATCCTCGTAACAGGTATGAAAGGCCCAAACGGCAAACCGTTCGATTCCTACCTGAAAGTAAACGCAAACACCGGACAGCTGCAATATTTCCAGGAAAATCCGGATATACGCCGCAATACCTCACAGCGTGCTTCACAGACTGACAATACCCAGCAACAGGAGCAGAAAAAAGGTGCAAAACAGGCTGTCTGACCAGAACGGGATTCAAATCATCAACTACTAAAAAAGGAAAGAACATGAACAAGACCAATCATCATATCTACAAGGCTGAACAAATCGACTGGGGGAAACTGGAATCGGTAGGTATCAGCAGATCGCAAATTGAAAAGGACGGAAACATGGACCTGCTCCTTCAGGGAGAGGAAACCAATGTCATGTCCATTAAAATCAAGACTCCTGTATTTTCACTGACCATGGACGCCACACTCAGTCTGATTGAAGACGAGAATGGAAATCCGGTCATCAGCATAAACGGTATCAACCCTTCAGGTGAATAAATAAGAATCCATAATGTATCATCTCTCTTTCCATACGGACTTACCGTATGGAAAGATATAAAAAACAGAATTTATCATGATTGCCATATTAACAGACAAACCAAGTGTAGGAAAAGAAATCGGAAGAATCATCGGTGCAACCAGAGTAAGAAACGGATATGTGGAAGGAAACGGCTACATGGTTACGTGGACTTTCGGGAACATGCTGTCACTGGCCATGCCGAAGGACTACGGAACCCAGAAGCTGGAACGAAACGATTTTCCTTTCATCCCGTCCGAATTTGAACTGATGGTACGGCATACACGCACCGAGAACGGATGGATACCGGGGATTGATGCTGTACTCCAGCTTAAAGTAATCGAGAGAGTGTTTCAGGCATGCGATACCATCATTGCGGCTACCGATGCCAGCCGTGACGGGGAAATGACTTTCCGCTATGTCTATCAATACCTAAACTGTACACAGCCTTGCTTCCGTCTGTGGATTTCTTCTCTTACCGACGAGTCTGTGCGTAAAGGCATGGAAAACCTGAAGCCGGACAGTTGCTACGACAGCCTGTTCCTTGCTGCCGACAGCCGCAACAAGGCGGACTGGATTCTCGGAATCAACGCCAGCTATGCCATGTGCAAGGCGACGGGCCTTGGCAACAATTCCCTTGGACGGGTGCAGACACCGGTACTGGCTGCCATCAGCAGACGCTACCGTGAAAGGGAAAACCATATTTCATCGGACAGCTGGCCCATCTACATCAGCCTGCAAAAGGACGGCATCCTCTTCAAGATGCGCCGAACACAGGATCTTCCCGACAAAGAATCCGCTACAATGTTTTTCCAGGACTGCAAGCTGGCACATCAGGCACAGATTACAGGTATCAATTACAGCGTTAAGGAAATACTTCCACCGGATCTGCTTGACCTGACACAACTTCAGAAGGAAGCGAACATCCGCTATGGTTATACCGCATCAGAGGTATATGACATCGCACAGTCTCTTTATGAAAAGAAACTGATTTCCTACCCAAGGACTTCCAGCCGTTATCTGACGGAGGATGTGTTTGACTCCCTTTCACCAATCATGGCGCGTCTGCTTTCATGGGAACTGTTCCCCGCCGCTAAAGGAACTGCTGGTATTGACATATCCAGTTTGTCCCGCCACGTAATAAGTGCAGAAAAAGCCAATGTACATCATGCCATCATCATTACTGGTATCCGTCCCGGAAATCTGTCCGAAAAGGAAATGCAGGTTTACAGACTTGTAGCCGGAAGGATGCTCGAAGCATTCATGGCTCCATGCCGCATAGAAACGACAAATATTGAAGCGGTTTGTGCGGCACAACATTTCAAGGCCGAACAAACAAGAATCATTGAAGCCGGCTGGCATGATGTGTTCATGCGTTCCGACATGCTCCCGACATCGGGATATTCCGTCAAAGAACTCCCCGAAGTGGAGAAAGGTGATCCCCTGAATGTATGCGGATGCAACATGGTACACAAGAAACAGCTGCCAGTAAATCCGTTCACGGATGCAGAACTGGTGGAATACATGGAGCTGAACGGACTGGGCACGGTATCCTCACGTACCAATATCATCCGTACACTGGTTAACCGTAAGTATATCCGTTATTCAGGGAAATATATCGTTCCGACCCCGAAAGGCATGTTCACCTACGAAACCATCCGTGGAAAGAAAATTGCGGATACTTCACTCACCGCAGACTGGGAAAAACAGCTGGCCGGACTTGAAAGCGGAATGATAACCGGACAGGACTTCCTGAACAGGATCAGGACTCTCGCCAAGGAAATGACTGATGACATTTTCAATACCTATTCCACAAAAGAAGAATAACATCTATACCTAAGCAACCAGGAGAATGCAGGCCGGAAGGTCTGCATTTTTTGTGTCCGTACAGAAAAGATTCTGTTTTTCCGCTTTTAAGCGGCAAAGGTCTTGGATTGCCTGCCTTTTGCCGCAAGGCTGCCCTCAAGGGCTTGGCTGGACAGGAAAAAATCATCCTCGCTGCGCTCCGGTATTTTTTCCTGCCAGGCCTTGCGCAAAAAGGCAATCCAAGAGGCCGGAGGCCTATAAAATCGGGAAAACACATCCCGATGGGATTATTCATTCATAAAATTAAGGATTATGAAACTACAGATTATCGAAAGTATCAGCAAGCATGCGGTAACCCTGGTACTGGTTATCGGAATACTTATGCTGACAGACAAAGGTATCATGCCTACAGGTATGATTGCAATGCTCCTGCTCACCGGAGGAATCGTAGGATTTCTTTTCAGAGCTCTTCTACTGATTGTCAGGATAGTATTTATCTTTTTCATTGTCGGACTCCTGTTTTTCTAACCAATAAAACCTACAGATATGAAAACAAGTACATGTATATCTTCCGCTCCTGTCATGCCGGCTGTATGGCCACAGAGCGAACATATCAGACCGGTCAAAAGACGTCTGCCCAATACAGTTGATGAACCTAAAAACATCGGCTACTATCTGGAATCTCTGCGTGATATTTCCAGCAATCCTGACAGAGAGAATGTCCTGAAAGAATTCTTCAAGGAAACTTATGTATAACCATAAAATTTTTCAATTATGTTTTTTCAATCAATTTATCAGATGATTACAGCAGGTACGGATCTGAATATCAATATCCGTAAAGTGGACAACAACCTGAGTGTGGCAGTCATGCCAAGGCGGAACAGCCTGAAAGAGGATACGCGGCAAAACATGGTGCCACTGGTCGTAAACGGAACACCGGCAGAATTGGATATGGGCTTCCTGCAGACCATACTCCAACCGATACAGAAGGTACAGGGACTGCTTGTCAATGCGGAAAATTTCGAGAAACAGGCAGAAAAGGCTACATCACAGGCCAAATCATCCAAGGCTCCAACAATACCGGCCGAATCAAAGGAAGCCAGGGAAAAACGGGAAAAGATGGAAAAACTCCTCAAGAAGGCTGATGAAGCAACTGCCGCAAAAAGGTTCTCCGAAGCAATGACATGGCTGAAACAGGCACGGGTGCTGGCTCCTTCAGAAAAACAGAAGGAGATTGACGAAAAGATGCAGGAAGTACAGAAACAGGCCAGCGAAGGAAGTCTGTTCGGTATGACAGAGGAACCGGCGCCGGTAATTCCCCAACCACAAGGCAGCATGAACGGTCAGCCACAGCCCGGTATGCAAACAAGCATATTCCCGGAGCAGCAGACCCATACTATGAATCCTGAACCTGTCATACAGCCTGTTCCACAACAGATTCCACAGGAAATACCTCAACCGGTATATGGAACGAACGGAGCATATATCCAACCTGCTCCAAACCGTCCCGTGATGCAAGGAACAGGTATGCCACAAGGAGCTACAATGCAGCCCTATCCGCAGCAGCCGGCTTACCAGCCTGAAGCGGCTCCTTATCCACAACAACAGGTACGGCAGCCGACAAACGGCCATATACCGAACGGAACGGCACAGGTACAGAACGGAAACGGACGGGAATATCAGACTGCACCGGCTACCCATGAGACATTCTGTTTCGATCCGGAAGACGAAAATGACAGGGAACTTCTAAGAGAGGACCCGTATGCGGAATATCCGGATTTTCCGGCTGAATACCGTATGAAGGACGAGGCGCAGGTAGAAATGGTATACTGCTGATATATAAAAATAAATGACTTGTAAAACCAATAAACAATAAGCAATATGGCACTGGAAATTAAAGGTATGAAAAGAGTCTTCAAAATGAGGAAGAACAGTAAGGAAATCGTACTGGACGATCCGAACGTAAACATGTCTCCGGCTGAAGTGATGGATTTCTATTCAATAAACTATCCGGAACTGACCACCGCGACCGTACACGGACCGGAAATCGAAGACGACCGGGCGGTATATGAATTTAAGACAACCATCGGAGTGAAAGGGTAAGGACATGAAAAAAGGACAACGTAAAGACAAGAAACCATGTACACAACTTACGGAACGGGCTTTGGAAAATTTAGCCAGACTTATCATATCAGAACTCGAAAATACGGACATAAACCGGGGCATCAGGAGCAGAAAGAAAAGAAAACTCCCTCCCGCAGAAAGCCTCATGGTTTTCTGAACACGAGAATACATTCCATCGCTCCCGACCTGTATGTGGAGAATGACATGGAAGCAACGGTAAATGTCACCACCAAAGAGAATCTTGATTTCCTGTACCGTTCAGCCATGAAGTATGCGCAGCTCCTGGATGTGGAGCTGCCATACCATCCTACAGGCAGGACTTCCATAAGAGAAAAAATATACCTGCTATATAATGCGCTGGATTCTATAGTATCTCATCATGTAAATCTGGAACTTGTCGGTGACAGGCTCCAGTTCTGCATCTATCATTTCCATGAATGGCCTGATTACACCCTGTTCCTGATACCGATAGATTTTACGGAAAGACTGAAAGGTGAAATCAAAAGGATCGCACTGGAGTTCATCAGACGGTTCATCAAGTATCACAGGATGATGGATATAACCGATACCCCTTATTTTGAGATGTCGGAAGTCTGTATCGATTATGTGGACTTTGAACAGCTCGATGAGGAAGAGAAAAAGGATTTGTACAGAAAGGAAAAGCTTTTCAGGTCATATGAGAAAGGGAAAATCCACAGGAAACTGTGCCGGATGCACTCCAGGGCTTTCTGTAGGAATCTGGAAGAACATATCCGCAACTGTAATCCTTCCAGCAATAAGGAAAAAAGACTTTTGGAACTGATTACTGAAGGGATGTCCCTGATTGCAAAAGACAGTCCTCATATCTTGAATTATGATTATGACTATGCAAGCGAAAAGGAAAGGGATTTCGAACCGCCACCGCTCGAATATCAGATTCTGCTTACCTATTCCATTACGGATACGGTTACCAAAGACATGGAAAGCTGTTTCAGTACTGACTGTCAGGAAACATATAACCAGACTCCCGTATCATTTACCTTCATCACACCGGAAACTGAAAAACTGTTCAGACCAGAGAATTATCCGGAACGGTTTTCAAAATGGTTTGAGAAATTTGTAGAACATGTTACCTATAATTTATAAACATCATGAATAAACTGACCCAAAACATACAGAAAATGATGGTGCCGAAAGCTGCTATCATAGCCTACAAGTATGAAGACAGAAGAAATTCTGACACCAGATACTTCATAGAATTGCGTCCCATCGGGAAAAGCGGACAGATGGGGGCAGGTATCCCCGTCACATACGAATTCATGAATACCCTGCTGGAATCCTATACGGAGGAAATGAGCGGAATACCGGCAGGCAGAATCCCCGAAAACATGCTGGCCTGCAATCCGAGAAAAGGACAAGAAGAATATATCTGGTACAATCCGCCCGGAAAGAGACAGATGTTCTTTCACAAGGACCTCAATATACAGGACGGCATGTTCAATCTGCCGGGAATTGTCTACCATGTAAAAAACGGAAGCATGGACGTATTCGCCTTCAAAGGAAAACGTCCAGTGGAGACGACTCCGCTGTTCCGTGCCCCGTTCTTCAACGTGACCGGATCAAGTGTCTGTCTTGGCAGCAGTTCTCTGGAAAAGCCACAGAACCCGACTTTCCTTTCCCTACTGGAATACTGGGAAAAACGGTTCTGGCTGACTGAATTCTCCCATCTGGGAGGAAATGTCAATCCTACCGTTTCAAATCTTGTTATCGTCACTGAGAACATAAGAAACAATCCGTTCGACATGAACGAACTCAAGCCCATGAATAAAAAACTTAAAGACATACTTCCATGAAAAAGATACATTTTACCGACCGCTACCTGCTCAATCCACGTCATCCGGTAACAGTATTCGTCATCGGAGCCGGAGGTACCGGCTCACAAGTGATAACCAATCTGGCACGTATGAGCATGGCACTTCAGGCATTGGGCCATCCCGGACTGCATGTCACCGTATTCGATCCCGACACAGTAAGCCAGGCCAATATAGGACGTCAGCTTTTCAGTGAGACGGAACTGGGACTGAACAAGGCCGTATCACTTGTCACACGCATCAACCGTTTCTTCGGATACGCATGGACTGCCGAACCGCAATGCTTCCCCACCAGGAACTTTTCTAACAATAGTACAGCCAATATCATCATTACCTGTACGGACAATATACGCTCACGTCTTACGCTTTGGAAGTTCCTGAAGAAAGTCCGCAAAGAAAACTTCAGTGACCATTCGGCTCCCATATACTGGATGGATTTTGGGAACAGCCAAACAAAAGGACAGGTCATCATCGGGACGGTACGTGAGAAAGTTCTCCAACCTTCTTCACAGGAATATATTCCCATGCCTAAAATGAATGTCATCACCGAGGAAGTGGACTATGCAAAAATCAAGGAAAATGAATCGGGGCCGAGCTGTTCACTGGCGGAAGCCCTGGAAAAACAGGATTTGTTCATTAACTCCACACTGGCACATATCGGATGTGATCTGCTCTGGAAAATGTTCAAGGAAGGAAAGACACTGTATAGCGGTGTCTATATCAATCTAGATACATTGAAAATGACCGCAATTCCGGTATAATGACGGAAGTGACCGTATCATCTTTCCATCAGAATACGGTCACTTATTCTATTTGCTACTTATTATTTACTACGTTCTTACCACGCTGGAGCAGGAAACTCTGTATCTCTGAGGCGAGATAGAATGATTTCCCGTTCTTTTCCACCGAGTAATATTTAATCTTGCCCTCTTGCCTGTAACGTGCCAAGGTTCTTTGTGACACACCAAGGAGTTCTGCCAGATCCACATTATCAAGCAGTCTGTCTCCATTCATACATTCTTTCAGACGGTTCATCTGATCCAGTTTCTTTTCAATGCGGGCAAATCCCTCTACCATGGTTCCTATCAGTCTTTCGAGTATCTCATTATCTATATATGACATAATTTCAATATTATAAGTGAATAAATCGATACTCCCGTTGTGCGCACTCAAGAGTATATACTCATAATAGTGAGAATAACATGCCAAACAGATAAAGAAGATCAAACCATTTTGTATACAGCTGTCAATCAGGTATATAAATTAACATCCCGATTTTTTGTTGTAAACCGAAAGTGTAAACTATTTAAAACATGGCTATTATCAAGTTTACATTTCTATAACGACTACTTATTATACTTTAAAACTAATCTTTTAGGAGAGATTTACTAATAGCTTTATATACCCCTCCTACTCATTCAGCTTTAATATACTTTACAAAATAGGCTTTATATTTCATGTATCAAAGTATGAAATATAAAGCCTGACTTTTTACTGAAAACAGTTTAATAATGGATTAGTAGTTAAATTTTCATCCTATTTCAATATATTTACCAGAATCAAATCCATTCTCTAAATGCTCGTTTTGGAAAATATATCCCATCTGATTGGACAGTAATTTAGTACCACCAATCTCTGAGTCAATATTTGTATGTGAATGTCCATATATCCATGCATCAATCCGGTTATCACAGATCAAATTTCCATATTCACTTGCAAAGGCACTATTCAGTACAGAACCTTTATGATAAGGTGCTACAACCTGAAAGGTAGGCAAATGATGTGTTACAACAATGATATGTCTTGCCTTACTTTCCATGATACTTTTCCGGATAAAACTGATACAAACTTCGTGCATCTCATTATACTCTTCTATCTGGAGCAATTTCCCATTATATTTTATCTGCCGGAAATCGTTCATGCCTTTCCACACGAAATACTCATCGCTCGGACTGATTCGCGACCATAGCGTACTTAAAACAAAATCGGTATCGTCTATACTTACAACTTGATTTTGATAATATCCCACGTTTTTACATAACATCCATTTCCATTGTAAGCCACGAACCATTACATCCGAATAATTATAATACTCATGGTTACCGGGAACAATCAAGACTTGCTTATAGTTCTCAGACGCCCATTTCCAAAACTTTGCCCGTGGGGCAATCTTATTCTTCAGATAGAATATATCACCGGCTAATACCAGAACCTCACCAGTTACAGGTATCTCATTCTGTTTCAGAAACATGCTATTCTCCGAAAATTCCAGATGCAGATCACCATATACGTACCACATTATTTTCTTGTGATGTGTTTTGAGATAATCTAATATAGTATCTTTCCGAATTAAAAGATAGTTTTTGAAACTATCTATAACTTTGGCATCAAAGCAAATTATCACACCTTCTTTATTTAAGAAATTTATCCATATTGATTATCAATACATTATGCAATTATCAATGAATTTTGCGCAAACAAACCACACCGTCTGAGACGGTCTGAGGCGATGGGAGGAAAGGGTGGACAAACAAATATTTGAACAGGATTAATAAATAAATCTAACATTCAGATATGTATACCCTAGCAAGCCACATAATATATTTATAAATCGCTTAAATCATTATTGTGCGAAGTCCAAACAAAATTCATAAAATGAATTGTAGGATGATAATCTATTTCGCCAAGACTTGCTATTTTATCATATTTGAGATAGTCATTATTCCCATCACATAGCAATTTATCTATAACAATATATTTAGTGATGCTTAATACACCTGATTTCATCAATTCTGCTATCTCTTTTTGATCATCAGCAAACTCAATGCTGGCGCATAATTCATCATTCTCATTATAATATAGATCTTTTACTAACGCATCCCTCTGTACTAATCGCCTTTGGTGGTAAAAAATACCATTACAATGAATATATGAAGAATTGATGGATAATGGTGTGTTTTTCCCATTTGTCTTTATATATTGTATTTGTGTTTCTAGCCATTTTTTAAGTCCATCTCTATCAGTCGGTATATTACTGAACGATGTTATCCATTTTAGCATATCCGGTACAGCTCCCATAAAACTAATCTTAACTTTCCTATCCTCCAAATTCCATGATAGGCAAAATGAAAAACAATCTTCCACCACATTTTCATTTTTTCCATTTAGCAGAAGTCTGATACCCTCCAAAGTTTTTTCTACAGCATTTGTAAGATTATTCCCACTATGATATATTTCTGGAAGATCATGGAAGTTGTCATGATAGCTAATATATCGACATGATGGGTAATTAATCGCACCACCAACACGATGAATACATTTGGTCAGCTCTACAGCCATTAAATCTGTAGTATCTATCACACCATCTTCCAAATTACAAGTGTCAAAATCCATAAAGTATCGTTCAAATTCTAATTTTGTTACTGGGTGATAACTATATAGTATTCTAACACCATCACCAGGTTTAAGTACAAATGGTACATACTTTGAGAGAAGATTGGTAGTCTGTACTTCATTTTCTTTATCTTCTTCATATGGCACAGTCTCCCCAAAATACCTATAAACATCTGGATTTCCTTTAAGATAATGAGTTATCAGACTCTTCCATTTGTGAATAGGTAACTTCCCATCTATTCTGAATACTTTAGTATATTGAGCAGCATGTCCCATTGCATTAATAGGAGCAGACAATCGGGTACAAATGGCACCAAGGTCATAACAGCGGATAGCTCCATCAAAATGATCAAACTCACATTTATTTAGATCGTAAAACGAATGTATATATCGGCACGCATATGTACCTTCTGGTAATGTTGGAGCTTCTTCATCCGTTATTTCCTCCATCTCAAACTGACGCTTACCATCTTTATCTTGCCATACAAATTCGGTTTTTTTGATTTGGTTAAACAAATATTCTTTCTTATTTGTTTCGTAAGTCGTCACTCCTTCCTTAATTTGACTAATGTCATCTGTATAATTTGGCCCAAACCAATAATCAAATTCCTGAGTCTCAATGAACGATGGTGTATACCCAATATAATCTAGATCTATACGAATTCTTACAGGCGTATTTTCATTATTAGAATCAAAAAGTTCTTTTAAAAATACTTTATTGACACAATTATATCGCGAAAAAGATCGCCTTAAATATGGATGAACTATTATAGAAAGATTATTTCTTGTAGAGGCAAATACTCCATCACCCTTATAATCAAATGACAAGAGTAATTCTCTTAAATAAATTAGACCATCTTTATCAATAGAGTCCTTTAAATGAGGGAAAGCATCAAGTACAATATTTTCATATCCGTACATAACTACTCCATTTGACATTAACTTCCCTCCACTTTTCAATAATCCCAGATTATTCAGCTCTATATTAAAATCAGAAGAATATCGAGAGATATGTTCTATCATTATATTATTAAGATAAGCTGTTCTAGCCTCTATTATCTGCTTATTTTCTTCGGGGCTTTCTGGAATCGATGTTTTACCAAGCAAATAAGTATTCTCATGAGAAATATAAAGTGATGATACATGTGTAATTCCTAATGGACGGTGTACATCATGGGACAAATTAGATGGTATACATTGTCCATAACTTTGCCACAATACTTCTTCCAACGCATCTATACTAAACCTCACTCCAGACTTTGAAATGCTATCTGTTAAATATATACCTGTTAAATCTTTCATCTTATAACTATTATTATTCTGTAAAAATATGACTCTATTTTATAAAAAAGAAAATTCATAGACAAAATCTTTATTTAATTATATATTTGATGAGTAAGCCAGCACATTATTAGTAATTTATACTATAAAATCACATTGGTTAGAAGTATTTTATAACAACAATTAAAATACGTTGCCGTTTGATTAATGAATCCAATCTTCGTAAACAAGCAATAAAATTTTGTATATGACATATTGCCATATACAAATTTATTTGGGGAGATTTTCTGTCAGCTGTGTTAGAAATGTTATATATTTATACTCATAACATATTATGGATATTTAATTGATTAATTATGAATGCAGATTATATCTTACAAAAATTTCACATAACAGAAGCTGAATTTGAGAACGAATTAAGAGGAATGTATAGCACTTCATTCTTTCATATCTACACATCAGGAGAATATCTTGAAGATTTAAACCAATTGTCGGTTAAAGATAGGGGAACATTTATACATGAATACATTCATTATTGGCAAAACATTGGAACATTATGGGGATTAGGGAATAGCATTCTATTTTATAACGAGATACGTCATATTGTAAATGAAATAAGACGGTCTGAAGAAATAAAATTGCCATTGAACATATCTTTCCCTGAAAAATATGCTAAGGAGCGTTTAAAATATGAAATAGGTAATGGCACAAATAAAGATGAAATCTTTAAAAGTAAAAGCATTGATTTATCAAAACATATGGCAATATCTTTTGTAGACAAACCAATAGGAACAGGCTCTATACCAGCAGTCTATATTAAGGTGTATTTTACAGATGGCAATGCGGTTGATATTTCCCTTGGAGCCCATATTATAAAAGAGAGCATGGCAGCTTTATATCAAAGTTTAATTGATCCAGAAACTCCACATGATGATATTCCATACAATTTAGTTAGGCTTTTGTGTAAAAAAATTATCCAGACTTAGCTGATAATATACAACTCCTTATATGTGCTTGCTATGCTTCATTATTTAGTATGAGACCGGGGGAAACTTTACTTCAACTCTTAGCTTTTGCGACAAAAGAAAAGATAAGCAATGGTATCGATTTATTGTCATATCATATATCTAACAGCACTGTCATGACTTCAAAACACAACAATTCAATTTCTATAACTGAGTGTTTTGATGAAATGGTAGATTGTTTTTTGCAAAATCTCAGAGATAATTTAATGTCTCCATTAGATTACATTGAAGAGGCCATGAATAGAGTGAGAATATCAACAGGTTGGCTACCTCTTATTACTGTCTTAAATGAAGATATACGAAATATGAATGATAATCTCAATCATATTATTGGTTATATGGGTATTCCATATATTCAAGCAAAAAATGGAATATATCACGCTTCTACTGTTCAAAAAAAGTTAAATGAGGTGTCGGTAGATGTATTAGAATTGAACGCTCAAGAAGCTGTATTTCTATATCTAATGGGAAAACGCCCTTTCGGTGCTGTCCTTTGTATTATATGTGTCAAGGTGGAGAATTTGAAAAAGCTGAATGTTTTGATGCACCATGGGAAGGAAATGAATGCAGCTTTACTATAGCGGGACATTTTCTTAAGGAGAAAAAAATATTCTGGGAATAAATTATTGTATAATCAATAAAAATACACAAATCAATCGAACACTCCGGGAACTAAGCTTCAGAGATGTACTACCCACCTAAAGCACAACATCTTGAGCGATGTTCGTAACGGTGACAAAGGAGATATGGCAGAGGATTTGAGACATATTTTCCAGACAGGGGACAGAAACTATACAGTAGAACAAGGCCTAGAGTGAATGGCAGCAATTCTGTGCTCAATGGGGCCAGTATTACAGAAGTATCAAGAAATGTGGTGAGGATACTTCCTACAAGGCGTATTTCACTTACCTGAACAATGACTACCGCATCCAATCTATGATATAACTACGAACTGGATAGAACGGCTACAAAAGGATTTCCGGCGGGTTATGAGGATGCGCGGCGCAATGCCTAACAAGGAGTCTGTCATCCTGCTTATGGGAAAGACTGCCATGAACAAGAAATCTTACTTGAGACAGATTCCAAGAATTGATCTTGACAAGAATTTGTTTCCGGACGAATAAAAAACGTCATCGGCAGGCATACCTGCCGATGATGTATCAAATAAAGTGATATATTTGCAAAACTAAAAAATCTAAAGACTCATATCAGACACACTGAATGAAACACTACCCCAAATCAATATTTCTGTTAATTATTATTTTAAAATTTGGTCTGTATTTCGTTTTAATTGTGCCCAAAATAAATTATAGTTTTTATAGACCCTTACAGAAGCTTTTAATACTTTTATACTATGATATTCATTAAGTTTCAATGGTATTAAATACATTGCATTATTTATTTGTTTTATTTTAGGGCACATTTCTCGATTAGGAATTTTATTAGTATCTATAAATCCTCTCTCAATATTTTTTTTAACAACAAAACATTACAATCCCAATACTTTTTTTCAGTATCTGTTTTAGGTGATATTGTATTATGACTATAAGCATCTCTCCAGCTAACATATTCTCTACAAAGTTGATTAAAAAGAGTTTCACTAATTATAGTAAAATCCAGATCACTATTATCAGAAAACAGTTTTCCATAATCAGGAAATGGACTGACAGAAAAGCCAGTTTTTGCACTGCCAATAAGTTTAATACACCCAGATTCTATATTCAATAAGTCCGAAAGATATTGTATTATCTGTTCATATAACAATGGTATATCCTTAAATACGAATGGAATATTATTAACAATCACATGAGAAATTAAAGATCTTTGTTCAAAATCCATTAAATTCTCATAGCATCTTTTAAACACATCTGATGATATATAAATAGATTTTATACTCTTGCTCTCATCGCTAATCTTAAGATATTTACTTATATTCATATGAAAAATATTTTTTTGTTTTGAGTATTTCTTATATAAACATAAAATATGTTTTACCCTCATTTCTATTTGTTTTTTACGATGCACACTACATACTAATGGCTCTGGATATTTTAATCTAGCAACAATTTCTGCACAAATACAATCATCTATAGTATCTTTTTTTGTTAAATTATATTTTCGCAATATAGCCTCCAATGACTGATATCTTGTCCCATAATATGCTATATTTAAATATATTAAAGCAAGTTTTCTTTTATCAAAGACTAATTTAACATAACTTGCTAAAATAATTTCTTTAATCTTTCTAGATAAGCAACGTTTATAATCATTTATTATAACTCTCACCAATTGTTGTTCTATAGTACTTGCTCCTTCTGATGTTTTATATACAATATTTTTTAATATAGCCCTAAAAATTGCTATGACATCAAAGCCTATATGATATTTATATCTATGATCCTCTGCTACTACTAGAAAATTAACTAGTTTATCTGCTGATATATTAGTAAGTAGAGATTCTATTTTTGTACTCTCTTGAGGAATTATCTTCTTCAGAATATCCAAATCTTTTTTTACCTGACTAATAAAATTCATTTCATATATGATTTCTAATAATCAATATACTATACTTATTCACTAACTTTTTTAATCGCCTTATAAATCTCGCTATAAGAATCTCTACCTTTATATTTTTCGGCTAGTTCACATGCCTTATCCATTTTCGAGCCTGCAAGCATTTCTTTAACCCATTTATCCTTTTCAAGGTATTTCCGAGTTTTATCGTATGTTGGCAGATATTGCTTTAATGCTCTTTCGGTTGCCGCAGAATCTTGAAAATGTCGACACGTGTCTTCAAAATGTAGTAAAAACCAATATTCTATTGACTGTAAGCTATCACAGAGAATCACATTGGGATTATTTTCATATTTCTTTTTGAGCGACACCATTTTTTTATTTTCCGCATCAGAACGCCTGCTAACATCTGCATCAAAAACACATATTACAAAGACATCTTCATCTAGAAGTTCCTTTATCTTCTTATCTATTTTCTCAATACTATTGTTTTCAAATAAACGAGGAGAAATAGAATATCTATAACCAAGTATTTTTTTCAAATGACTGAAATAGAATAATTCAGTCAAGCCCTCACCAACGATATGAATAACCTGTCTGGTCGCTGTATTTTTTCTTGCTTTTCTCATAAAAGTACATGATTATAGATTAGGAACTGCACCGAATTTACCAAATTTATATGCCTTTTGGAGAGAACTAATCCTATTCAATCCTTTGAAATCTGTTAGAGGATACAGCACACTTGATCCGTCCGGATTCTTTTCAGTAAACCAAACATTATCTTTCCTAAGCAAATCTTCTTCTCCTAACAGTCCATCATAATGTGTAGTGAGCAACAACTGGGCTTGCTCTGATTCTTTTAGAAAACGTTCAATGATGTATTCTATCAATTTCGGATGAAGAGAGGATTCAATCTCGTCAACTGCAAGAAAAGCATCTCTTTCAAGAATCTTTTGCACTTGAGCGGCCAAGCCAAACGTACGGATAGTACCGTCCGATTCAAACAGTTCCGGGAACTCATAATAATCATTGTTACCATTATCAGATGAAACTTTATGCTGATACATAGTATAATTGATCGAACCCTTATGTGTTTCCTGTTCTTTGGAAGTAATATTTGAAATATTGAAATCAGCTTCCTGTAGATATCTCAAAATATAATCTTTTGCAGACTCATTCTTGATTGATTCTTCGGCATAACGACTTAAAGATGATGCAGGCACAATTGCCGGCATAACCTGATTGGTTAGATACTGAAGAACTGCCTCTAATTCTACAATATGTGTATTTACCTGCATATAAGCAGCAAAAACTGACATGTTATGCAAACACTTCAATGTTATTTCCTCTTTGACAGATTGCGACATTTTGATCTTCTGTCCAAATTTAATAACCGATACGTTATTCTCAGTATTTCTTTCAAATATAGTAGCAGGCTGTTGACTTGGATAATAGATTAGACTTTCCTTTGCTACGTGCCATCTGTCTAAAGCTACAGAATAGACATAACGAACTGCTTTTTCCTCATTCTTCAAGTAGAACGAAATCGAATATTCAGATAACTGCCTCGAACTTGTTTTATTCAGGAGAAACGGGACTATTTGAATTTGTTCTGCCTTATTAAGTGGGGTATAAGTAATGAATGACTTGATAAAATCACAAACTTTAATAATATTACTCTTACCCGAAGCATTTGCTCCATAAATGACAGCCACTTTCAATAGTCTCACATCACCCCCCAATTCGACAACATGATATGACTCCATATCCTTACTTCTATCAGCTTCAAAACTTAATATAGCCTCGTCTCTGAATGAGAACATATTCTTAAATCTAATTTCTGCTATCATATAATCTGTTTTTCCACAAATATATAACTAAATATCTATATTTGCAAATTAGATTTCAATATTTACATTATTTATGCAAAAATCAAAAACTAATACTCTTTTATCGAATTTATTGCACCCGTAGTCAATATAATCATTAAATCAGAACATCAGTCCACCCATTAATATAAAAAATCGATATAAGCTAACATCAGTATTCGTATTATCTCACTTCACAAAGATTTATATACAACCCGAAAATACGTTTTCTATTTGCATAATATTGCACGCCATTGATAAAAATGCCATATCACTACAAAAAGGGTAAAAAATACCTCGTTCTTGTAACTTATTTGCTGGAAAACTTTGAAATTCAACAAAATACAATTATCTTTGTCTTACAAAAAGAATGTGACAATATATAATCCATTGATAATCAATGGGTTATAATAACTAAAAATGACAAAAAAATTAGACTTCTGTACCTTTTAGAGCTCCAAACATTTGATACTCAGAAACTTGCAATTACTGCATCGGGAAATAACAATCCCCAATATATTTATTAACACCCTAAATATCCCAATATATGTTTTCCCCCACAATTGATACCCTTCTTCGAACAAGCGATTATAGTAGCAATTGCCATGAGAAAAGAATTAATGATATTTCTTCTGGCTATTACTCCTCATACCTATTTTCTAATAAATATTCAACAATTTCTTTATCTGCCGGTAGCCACATAACTTCATCAAGGGAGCTTAGTACTAGCCACCGTGCAGATTTATGTTCACGAAGCTCCAATTCACCGACTAAAATTGTACACAGATAACAGTGCATAGTAAGGTGAAAAGATGGATAGTCAAAATCAGTAGTACATATAAATCCATCAATACTAATGTCAACACCTAACTCTTCTTGAATTTCCCGTCTGAGTGCATTTTCATGGCTTTCGCCTTTCTCTATTTTACCACCAGGAAATTCCCACAAACCTTCAAACTCGCCATAACCACGTTGGGTTGCAAAGTATTTTTCATTATCATAGATTATAGCTGCTACAACTTCTATCTGTTTCATAGCTTATATTGCTTTAACATATTGTGCCATTGCTGGTTGTTGAAGTTTCCATGTGATATTCATAGGGAAGTCGTCATGAGAAGACATATACTCTACTAGACCAAAACAATGGAAAGGACAAGTATTACCATAACCATCCTTTTTCTCTTCACGAACAAAGAGGATTATTTTGTTTTGTGTATCAGCTTGCTTAGTATATCGCTGTCCTCCATTATTTTGATGAGAGTCTGTGTTTTGTGACTGCCAATGGAAATAGTGTTCATTAATGAGATAATCATTATACTGTGTTGAAGGAGAAAAATCCTTATCTGATTTATTAAGCGTTACAAAAAGTAATGTAGCATTGCATTCGGACAAATTAAAGACTCCCGTTACAGAACCTTGCATCTTGCGCGCTTCCGTTTGCCTACCGACAAGCGTAAAAATTTCCTCACGGGTATAGCAACCGTATAATTCAAGTCCAGGCAAAACATCCTCTCCTAAAGGCATCGTTTTTAGTTGAAGATGCGCAAGCAAATAAGAAATAATTTCCGAAATCTCTTGCTTAAAATAGCTGTACATTTCCTTATGGATCAATTCAAGCGCTTCATAAATACTGGCAAAACCTGTTTTATCCAAACGATCCTGAAAAAGAGCGTAATATAGCATCAAAGCATACTTATAATTTTTAGTATCAAGATATTGCTTACTTCCATCGATAAAGAGTTCTATAAAATGAAGGAATGATGCAGTATTGTGGTGCAATAAGTTAGCCATCCCTTTCTCCAACCGTTTGGTTATAACATCGTCTTTGTACGCGATACGACCTGCAGCGCGCTTAAGCGATGTCCAGCAATTGTTACTTTGATAAAGAGTACGAATATCTTGTCCATTATTCTCTAAAAACTGAGAAATGGTAGGTATATTAGGGTAACTATTGATTTCTCTGATAATGCGATTCTTGTTATAAATAGCACTTTGGATATTATCAAGAATATATTGTCTTGCTTTCTTCTCCATCACGATACTGCAGCCTGATGGCAACAAAGTGAATCCATCTTTGATTTGCTTAACAATATTCTTTTCAGGATTGAGCATCAAAGCCCGGAAACGACTAGCAAAGTCATACTTACGATTAGATTGTGCTACGAAGTCAAGTACAGTGAGTTCCGTCTTACCTACAGAAAGGCGCAAACCACGTCCTAACTGTTGAAGAAAGATCGTTAAACTCTCTGTGGGACGTAGAAAAAGTACAGTATCCACTTCAGGAATATCTACACCTTCGTTGAAAATATCTACTACGCAGAGATAATGAATAGCTCCTTCACGCAGTTCTTTAGCAAGTTGCTTGCGTTTATCAGATGGTGTATCCGATGTTAAACTCTGAGCATTAAATCCATACAGACTCAACTGTTCTGCCATAAAATCGGCATGACGTTTATTCACACAGAAACAGAGTGCACGGCACATATATTCATTAGCGAGGTATTTATGCAACGCTTCAACAATATACCCAGCTCGTTCTTTGCTGCAAAGTTTATCCGCAAGACGCTCGATATTGTATTTTTGCCCATTCCAAAGAGCATCATCACTAAGATCAGTAGAATCTGTTACGCAAAGATATTGAAATGGTGTGAGCAATCCTGCTTGTAAAGCTTGTGGCAAGCGAATTTCTGCACTAATTCGTCCACCAAAATCTGGTCGAAGATCACGTCCATCCATACGCTCAGGTGTAGCAGTAAGTCCAATAAGGAGTTGCGGTACGAAGTGAGCAAACAATTTTCGGTAGCTTTCTGCCTGACTGTGGTGAGCTTCGTCAATCACGATATAATCATAAAAATCAGCACCTAGTTTCTCAAAAAAATCTTCAAAACGGGAGTTTAACATAGAGATGGAAACAAACAAATTTTCGTATTCGCTTTCATCTTGTGGGCGGCAATTGCCTACCCACAAAGTACCGAAATTTGCATCACCAAGCACACTACGATAAGTATTCAACGATTGGCGAAGAATTTCCTCCCGATGAGCCGTAAATAAAATGCGGCTTCTAGAGTGTATGCGACGAAATTCCTGATAGTCAAAAGCTGAAATCACTGTCTTTCCTGTACCAGTAGCCGCAACAACTAAATTTTTGAAATTCTTAAGCTCTTCACGTTCTACACGTAACTTGTCAAGAATTTGTTTTTGATGAGGAAGAAGAGTAAAATGTCGATATATCACTTCATTCGAAGTATCTCTAAAGATATTACGATGTATTTCTTTATTAAACTTTTCTATACCTCCAAGCCGGAAATCCTCAAAATTAGAACTATTCCAGTACATCTCAAATGTAGCAAGAGCAGTTTTTATTATATGTGGATTTTCAACACTTGTAACGCGTATATTCCATTCAAGACCTTCAGTTTGAGCAGATTTTGAAAGATTTGACGAACCGATATAAGCAGTATTCATACCGGAGTTGCGCACAAAAATATATGATTTGGCATGTAGACGTTCAATATCTGTATTATAAGAAATACGTATTTCAGTATTCGGCAACGCAGCAAGCTGCTCTATTGCTTTAGCCTGTGTAGCTCCGCAATAAGTAGTTGTTATGATCCGCAAACGATTCCCTTCTTTTTGGCAGAATTTGAGCAAATCATTGAGCAATATACGGACACCTGATACTTTCAAGAAAGATACAATGAAATTTATCTCATTAGCACTTGCTATTTCACGGCGTATTTCTTCTCCTAGAGAAAGCAAGCTACTACCGCCCGTAAACAGATTACTTACGCGAAAGCCAGAGATGGGACGAATAGTTTGTATGCGACTTTCTGCTTGTAATAGTGCTTGTTGTCTGCTCATTACCTCCGTTAACAATTTTGAAGGTTCAGCTATCTGAATTTCATCAATAACCCCAGCTTCTTTCAAGATATTATTTATAAGATTTACGCGATCTTCTTGATTTTCGATCTCCTCAAGTTTCTGGCGAATCACCTTCCCCAAATAATTGGCTAGTATTTGTGGAGACTCTGCCTCATCTATATTTTGTAACATACAAACCATACCTTGCTCTTCAATTTCATGAATATGCAGCTTTGTTATCTGGTTGATAACATGTTCGTATATACCCTTCTTTAGCATATAAAAGATTTATTTAAATTGTTTTTCCTGCACTACCGAGACTTCCATAAAGTTCATCTCACCTTCAAAGACAAAAGTAAATATAAAAAGACAGAAAAGCTAATACAATTACTTTTTTCTGAACGCCAATAATACCCTGTTTTAAATAGATGAGTACATCCTTAAACAATAAGCCTACAAAATATTCAGCTAAAATAGCTGGAAGAAGATTAGGTCTATTTTAAATAGAACAGTATCTTTGTGCATCAATAAGTTTTTATGCTTTATACTCTAAAGCAAATCTTTTGACTTTACAGAATAAACAACATAATATGGCAACAATAGAAGAACTTACAGAAACCATTGTGAAATTCAGAGACGAACGGGACTGGGCCCAATTTCACAATGCTAAAGATTTATCATTGGCATTATCCATTGAAGCAGCAGAACTGAACCAACTCTTTCTCTGGAAATCACCGGAAGAGGCAAATGTTGAAAAAATAAAAGAAGAATTGGCAGATGTCCTCAATTACGCATTACTCATTGCTAATAAATATAATTTTGATGTCGCCCAAATCATACTGGATAAAATAGAGAAGAATGCGCAAAAGTATCCGGTTGAGAAAGCCAAAGGATCTGCTAAGAAATATAACGAATTATAACCAAACACCATGACCGGCAAAAGAGTATTATACCAAGAACCGCAGGCTACGTTTTTTCATGATGTAATGACCAATCTGTTTACAGACAAAATAACAAAGACCGCCACCTATTATAACTTACACCCAAGCAATTCAGAACTAATGTCATGGGGGAATAATGCCCCTAAAATAAAAGACTTGCTTCAGTTGAGCGGAGTTACTGATACATATGTGACATTCGAGTACCTCGTTCCATACAACATGAAACGCATTGACTGCATCTTATATGGTAGAAACTCACAAAATCAGGGAAATGTAGTCCATATCGAATTAAAACAATGGGACAACAAAGGGGTCCGGGATGCTGACTGCGAAGGAAACTTCAACGTCGACGAAGATTCAGACACCACATTCCAGGTACAGGCATACACAGGCGGAGGACACCGGCTGGTATCCCACCCTTCCCAACAAGTAAGAGGATACAATGATTATCTGACCGGATTCATAGAAATATTGAGCAGCAAAGAACTTCATATCGAAGGACTCGCATACTGCTACAATTACCGCAAAAACAAAACACCCAATACCTTATTTGATGAGAAATACAGCGAACTCCTGCAAGCATACAAAACGTACGCCGGCGACGAAGTGCAGGAACTCGCCCAACACCTGCAGCAAGCATTAGGCAACGGCGATGGCGAAACGATCTTCCACAAAATGATCAACAGCCCCATACGCCCTTCTAAAAAACTGCTGGAATCGGCAGCCAACCTGATTCATGAGGGTAATGTATCTGCATTCGCCCTAATCGAAGAGCAGATTATAGCGCGCAATGTCATTCTTGATAAAATCCGCAAAATCGGTAACAAGAAAAGTATCATTATCGTAAAAGGAGGACCGGGAACCGGAAAAACAGTGATTGCCTTACATATCCTGGCTCTATTGGCGGGAAACAAGAAAAGTTATAATATCCGTTATGCCACAAAATCAAAACCTTTACTGGAAGGGGTAAAAGACCGGTTGCCGCGTGGCAGTAAGGCTAAACTGCTATTTTCAAATGTAACTCAGTTTATTCCGGCCAACTGTGAACCTAATAATATAGATGTATTGCTGGTCGACGAAGCCCATCGCATCTCTAATAGTGCAAACAACCAATACACGCCGACTGATAAACGAACCAATCTTACACAGATTCAAACAATCGTCCAAGCAGCCAAGATATCCGTATTCTTTATCGACGACAAACAAGCCATTCGAAGCGTCGAGATCGGATCTTCCCAACTCATTCGGGAATGTGCCAAAGAATACAATGCCGATATTGCAGAAGTCGAATTAAAATCCCAGTTCCGCTGCAATGGTTCGGACAACTATCTGGACTGGCTTGAACAAGTTATCTATAATGAACCTGTAAAATCATCCTTCAAAGAAGATGAATTTGACTTTAAAATATTCGACGATCCTCAAACACTGTATGATGAGATAAAGAGAAAAGACAGTATAGACGGGCAAAGCGCACGCCTGACTGCAGGATTTTGCTGGCCATGGTCAAGTTCTCTGGATGAGAACGGAGATTTTGTAAAAGATGTTACCATCGGGAACTTCGCAATGCCGTGGGAAACCAAAGATACTATTACCAATATTCCCAAGGGATATGTCAAGTGGTATGAATGGGCATATAAACCCGAAGGCATCAAACAAGTCGGATGTATATATACGGCGCAAGGTTTTGAATTTGATTACATAGGTGTCATCATCGGTCCTGATTTACGGTATGACACAGAGCAACAATGTCTGATTACAGACATTAAAGAAATCAAAGATCCTATGTTAAAACGAAATGCGGCATATTTTGATAACTACGCCCGCAACATCTACCGTGTTTTAATGTCCAGAGGAATGAAAGGTTGCTATGTATATTGCTGTGATGAAAATTTAAAAGAATATTTGAGAGCTAAAATTAGAGATAGAAAATAAGAAAGTATGGCAGGCTGGCTGGAACTTGTTTCAAACAGGTTCCAAACAAAATAAAGCGTTTGTTTTCCGTATCATTTACAAAAAACCGTCCTACAGACGACATCAGATACGAAGATAACCACTACCGTTATACACAATCAAAAAAAACAAAGTATGTATCTTACAAGTATGACTCACGAGGAACTGTATGCCGAAGTGCATAAGGACCTCATCGAAATATCGACCAAAGCAAATATGTTCATGGATAAGGTTCGTAAGAAAACAAAGAACATGCTGCCATATCCTTTGGCGACCCAGCGTATAACCCTCACCACCACCCGAAGAAATGTGTGGACAGTGGTGGGAAAACACAATTCATATATGCAAGGCGTAGGATTTCAGGCTTACGCCCCCATTGTCGGCGCTTCAAGCAATGGCTATATCCAAATGTCGGGTTTCAAGCCCCGTGATATGGTGATGCATTACACAGCGCATTTCATGCAACGATATAAAGAACGTTACATCGACCATTATCAAATAGACCGCAAGGGAGAAAACTTATTCGAGTACTTTGTATATAACAATCCGCAAGTCTTGTATACCCGCAAGAATAATGGCGGCTATTTCATCGTTTCCGACCATGGTATTGCAGTAGCCGATTTAAGCAACGACCTAAAACTCATGACTCATGTCACTTTTCTGGGAGATGATGAACTGACGCTAAAGAAACAGCTCATCTATGATGAGGAAATCAAAATCTACAAAGGGGCACTTGAGCTGAAACGGTTAAAATCAAGAAAACAAAAGGATGATCTCGTCACGATTTGGAATGTTGCCAAGAAGCATAATGCAGGTATTGAGATGGTAAAACGATGGTACCAATGGAATGGAGTAAAAGTGGATGAAGATTATCTTCAACAATGCATTGATCTCATTGAGAAATATAATGTCCAGTCACTCGATCAATTTGCGGAACTTATGTCCCGACAATAAAAAGGACCTTCATAAAATCTTTTTTATTAAAGATTATTACACCAACATATGCTAAAACCTCAGAACTATCGGGCACGAAGTTGCCAGAAAGCTACGGCAGCCGCAGCGGCTACATTGAGCGAATCGACGCCGTGCGACATAGGAATACGGACTACGTAGTCAGCTTCGGCAATCGTTTCCGGCGAAAGTCCGTCCCCTTCGGTACCCATCACGATAGCCAATCTGGGTTCGGTTGTCAGGACAGGATCATCAATGGAAACAGAGTTATCCGTGAGTGCCATGGCAGCTGTACGGAAGCCCAGCTTGCCCAAGTCGCTGAGAGAACCGTCCAGCCAAGTCCATGGTATAAGGAAGACCGTTCCCATCGATACTCTGACCGCACGACGGTTCAACGGGTCACAAGAGTTACGCGTCAGTAGTACGGCATCAATTCCCAAGGCGGCTGCCGAACGGAAAATAGCACCGATGTTGGTTGTATCAACAACACCGTCGATCACGACGATGCGCCGGGCTCCCCGACAGACTTCTGCCATACTGCGCACCGCAGGACGACGCATGGCACAAAGAACACCACGTGTCAGAACATAACCGGTCAATGTAGCAAGCAGTTCCCTGCTACCCGTATAGACAGGCACATTGCCACAACGTTCAATGATGTCGGAGGCATCGCCAATGATATGTTTATGCTCACATAAAATGGCTAAAGGTTCATAACCGGCGTCCAGAGCTCTCTCTATGACCTTTGGACTTTCTACGATAAAAATACCCTTGTCAGGCTCGATACGATTGCGTAACTGAGCCTCGGTAAGAGTACAGAATATCTCAACTCCGGGATGAGACAAAGAGGATATTTCGATAACAGGCATATTCTTATTTATTACTTTCGGTTTGACATACAATCGCTACCTTGATGACGCCGTCCAGCTTGTTTTCAAAGATACGATATGCCTCCTCAATCTCGTTCAGCGGAAAGCGATTGGTAATAAGAGGAGTGGTATCTATCTTCCCTTCCTCAATCAGCCTGAGAATCTCTGCGCAGTCACAACCGTCCACTCCACCCGTTTTGAAAATCAAGTTCTTGCCATACATCTCAGGCAAAGGAAAAAGCAGAGGTTTGTCGTAAAGAGCCACAATAGTGACTATCGCATTGGGACGGGCACAGTCCCACGCCATCCGGAAACTATCTTCGGTCCCCGCCACTTCCAGGACAACATCAGCTCCACCGTGATCACTGTTTTGGAGTACAAACTCCTTGCAGTTCTCAGGTGTCGTTATCAGTACATCGGGATAATGTTCACGGACAAACCGAATCCTTTCAGGGGACTTTTCACAGACAATGATACGTTTCGGATTCTTCAGCATCGAGCAGAGCAAAGTGCAAATTCCAGTAGGTCCGGCACCAATGAGGAGGACAGTATCTTTCTCCGTAATCTCCGAGATACGAGTTGCCCAGAAGCCTGTGGCAAGGATATCACCGACAAAAAGAGCCTGTTCATCACTGACTGTATCGGGAATACGGTTCAGTCCCTGATCGGCATAAGGTACTCTGACATATTCCGCCTGTCCGCCGTCGATACGGCAGCCTAAAGCCCAGCCACCGTTGGGGTCGGTACAGTTGTTGACATATCCGTGATGACAAAAGAAACACTCCCCACAGAAAGTCTCGACATTCACAGTCACTCTGTCGCCGGGACTGACTGATGTAACTTCAGCTCCCACCTCTTCCACGACACCTACCATCTCGTGTCCAACCGTTATTCCGGGTACTGCACGCGGCACACTACCGTGTTTGATATGCAGGTCACTGGTACAGATACTGCCAAGAGTCACACGCACGATTGCATCCCGTGCATCCGTAATTTCCGGTTCCGGTTTTTCTCGCAATTCAAATTTTCCGTGTTCAATATATGTATATGCAAGCATAATCTCTTCTTGTCAATTAATAGATTCATTCTAGTGCAAAGATAGTGATATAGATAAAGAGATAGATAAGATGAAGATAAAATTACTAGAACCTCCTCAACTCTTCCATCATTGCCGACCGACGCTTATATATCGTCCTAAAGTCTTCAACCAATTGTTTTACAGCAACCTTTCCTCCATTAAGTTCTTGCATACAAAGCAATGCCCGCGCAATCTGCTCATAATATTTCCGTCCTATATTCCGTTCGGCATAATCAATCAATATAGAAATATACATGTCAATCAATTGCTCCGAATGACTGTTTTTCAGATGATGAGCATACTGCATCAATGCTTCCAGCTGCCCAAAACCGGCAGATGACAACAAATGGAATAAACGTTCATCCTCTTTTTCTTCCACATAAATTTCGGCCTCTACATTTCTGTCAAAAGAAAAATAGCCATTAAACGGTACCTCTTTCATCATCTCGTCCAAAAAAACTTTCCATTGCTCCTTCGGGATCAGCGTCTTCAGTTTATGATAATATTCCAACTGCTCTCTACCGGATATAAACAATAGGCGACACGTATCAATGACTTCAGAAGTGCGATTCGTCCTCTCAAAAATCTTCAATTTAAGCTTTAACCATTTACCTGTAGTTCCGTCATATTCTTCTTTTTTCGAAAGTTCTATCCCTTCATCCAACAATCGGACAGCCTCGTCATACTGTTCACGCTCCATCAATTTCTTAACCTCCATTTCTCTTATTTCAGATAAATACAGATATTGGCGAATCGTATCATCCGCTTTTTCCTGCTCTTTCTGCCCCAGCAACATATCGACCTTACGAAGAACCAATTGATACAAATCATAAGAATCTTTTCTCTCTTCGAGAAGCTTGTCTATCAATTCCAGAGCCTTATCCGCAGATTGGATGGAGAGATTGATTTGCATCATAAGATCATCTACATCATAGATATCATAATCATGATAAATCGATATCCCGGCAATTTGGCAAAGCTCTTGCAATATCCCGGTCTTTTGTTGCTGAGTGGTTTTCGGATGTCGAACCACTTTCAGTATCAAATCTCCTGCCTGTTCACAATAGTCTGAAGCGGATATATCATCATCATATAATAGTTCATCATCATAATTTTCTCCTATCGAACGAAGTGTCTGAAGAGCTATAGCAATCGTATCGTCCAAACTCTCCAACTTCAAGAAGAAATCTGCTTTCTCCAAAAAAGTATCCAATTGACTGAAAACAGTTTCCCAATCACGGCTAAAGTCATCATAACGATTATGATAGCGCGATTTCTTACTCTGAAAGGAGTTCTCAAATATCTTTTGAATTTCTTTTCTGTAATCTTTATCTTTGGAAGTCTTTGACAATTCTTTCGTAATAAACCGGTCCAACAGGGCTGTTTTAAATTCCTGATTCATAGAAGCATATTCACATATAAACCGTGAAAGTTCCTGAGGCTTAATAAAAGAAAGACATTGCTGTATATCCACATCAACCGGACTATACAGGACTGTATCCTCTATCCGTTCCAAATCTACAGATTCCTCCACATCCATTTCTTCATCTCCATCATCCTCCAATACCGACATTTTCGAAAAGACACTGCGACTCACCTTCTCACTATTATCACGAATAGCGAATAATGTTGCTACCACATGCTTACAGATTCCCCCGTCATACGGACAATCACAGTACCATGAGTCTACTTTGTCTCCTTCCAGAGATATTTCCACAGTATAACTACGGGTACCGTCAACGGTTGCAGTCCATTCGCCGGACGAAGCCTCTTCCAAATCAGATACTGCACCCAGTTCATAATATTCTTGGCCACGCATTAATATCTTAAACGGCACTATGGCCTCAAAATTATCTAATGTAATCATATATTATCCTGCTCTTTAATATAACCTTCCTGTTCATACCCCCGCCTATACTTATGTATCATCTCAACCAACGGTTTCAAGCGCTCATCTGCCACCTCCATATATCTATACCGCGAATACTGAACATCATACAGTACGTGATTCCCATTTTGAAGCCGCTGTTCCACATCAGCAGGAATATAAAACTCCGCCCGTTCGCCCAATTCCGAATAGAACTCCGATAAGAATATAGACACTCCCGCCAAATCAAAATCTCCGAAATGAATATAACGGTTGGGAATCATCTTTAACCAAGCGCATAGATCTTTCGATTGGGGATAACGAGATACAAAGAGTACTTTCATCCCTTCAAATAAATACTTCTGGGCACGGATATACCGGAAATTCTCTCCGTTCTCCATGCCGACCACCACTACATCCTCGGGAATACGAAAGGATTCGTAATCTTGCATGAATATGCAAGTACCTCGTGCCGGAGAAAGCAAGTAAGGTTCCTCATGAAAAACAGCTTCTATCGGCTCGTAACAATTAAGAGGGAAACCTTTAAACGCACGGGTATGCCTAAGTTTAGAGTTAGCCCCCTTTGCCACTTGTTCCGAGCGTGCCACTTCCTTCTCACGAGTCTTTATTTCGATCCAGTCTTCCAGACTCATACCGGATGTATAATGCTGCGCCATATAAATGCGGCATCCTTCAGGATCAAGCATCCGAAAAGTCCTATTTCTACCGTGTGACACGACAGCTAAGAATCCTTCTGTTTCTAATCGAAGAGATACTTCGCACACAAAGCTGGAAAAAGGGATGGACTCCCCATTTAGCAATCTCAACAATTTGCGAGCCTTTGTTACATTAAATTCACCTATCATTATCTATTTCTGATTATAAGTCAGTAACAATAGTATCTTTTATAAAGTCTGCATCCAACTTGGAATTCAGAAAAACATTCTGAATGGTACGTGGAATATTTTGATATTTGGCACTTTCCACGATAGCAAACTTCCGGAAGGGTATCATTTCCTGTTTACGATTATTACCAAAGATAATATCACGATACATCTCATAGCTCGTCACCTGCGCAGTCGTCTGAATCTTTGGGCCTATATGTTCACGGACACGCCCCCATTCGGCATATACCGCATTGCGTCCGTCAATAAACCAATCCCGCTGAAAAGGCGCGTCCACAAACCGGAAAAAGACTCTGCCCTGCGACTTGGCGGCTACCACACAATAAGCACCGTTTTCACGCATCACCTCATATATAATGTAGGAGTTACCATATGGGAAGTAGAAAGCATCGAAACTTTTCTTCTCTTTCGGGATGCCGAGTTTCAACTTATCGGCATTGTAAAAAAAGAACAGAGCACGAAGCAGCGTACTCTTCCCCACTCCTTGCGTACCGATAAAATGCACATTTCCATCCAGCTTCACCTCTGCATACGGAATATGGGCACTGTTCAGAAAAACAATTTTACTCAGGTATCTCATTTTGCACTTCCTCCGAAATAGTGATACAATCAATCAAATCTTCTATATAATGAAAAGCGGTCAACACCTTATAGGTCCCGTCAAGTTCATTCTCCTTCTCTATCAGTCCCATGTTTTCCAATTCCTTCAGCAGCTTGGCCACCACTTCATCAAACTTCTTCTTATCCGCAAAAAGCTTGACAGCCTTTTCTTTCAGCTCGATGTCGCATCCTATCTGAATTTCAATATCGGCGGCCCGAAACAGAAAGCCCGGTCCGAACGCCGAATGGTACGTTTTCAGGAAGCTCAGATAATCAATCCACTTTTGGGCAGCTTCCAATTTGCGTTCCAAGTCAACTTTCGTTTCTTTGCGGACAAAATAATAATAGCCATCGCCTCCTTCAAGATAGAATCCGATGCCTTTATAGTAATCATAATAATCGGGCAAGTCTTCTCTATGGCGTCATACAGGCGTTTCACTTGTGTAGAAACACTGTTGGAAGAGATGAAACCTCCTTTGCTAAGTATATTAAATATTTCTTCGGTATATTTCATGGTCATTCGTTATTTCATATTCAATATTCATCATCTGGAATAAATCAGAGGGTACTCCACTTCACCGGAAGTTTCGTAAGTATCCGTAAAGTGAAGTTCATCGGCATACTGCGAAGCCAGTTGGCAGAAAAAGATTAGTTTCTCACCACGGGTCACTTCCTTCCGGAAGCGATAGTTCATCACAAAATAGAACAGATGGGCACTGGAAGCCATAAAGGCATTATGCACTTCCTGCAGATTTACACTATCTATCGTTTGCAACTGACCGTCCAGATATTCCTCCGGAATAGCATCCGCCAGTTGCTTCATCCCCCGTGAAGAGTTCTTTTGTCGGGCTGCCAGCTTCTTCATCAGTTGAAAAGCCTCATCAGAGGTTCGCAGATTATCAATGGAAAGTTTGATGCGATAGCCCACCTGAGGCTCCATCCAAACAGGATTCTTTTGCGCTACTACTTGGCGGATATCGGTATGTTCTTCCAACAGAAACTGATCTTTCAGATATTTCAGTTTCTTCACTTTCTCCAGAATACGGTTCTGATAATCAATCAGATTCAGGTAATGTATGATTTGTTTTTGTATTTCAATCAGATTATGATACGAATCATTCAGTTGCAGTTTCACGTCGCTCACCACATTCCGCATCTGTACATCCATCGCCACCCGGAAAAAAGTAGGCTGTCCGTAGTCTATCAGTTCTTCGCTCTTGCGAATCAGCAGGGCGATATTATTCCGTTTCTCGTCCAACCGAAAAAGTTTGGTCTTTTTGATCCGGTAATTGGGTTCATTCTTGTAGGTGTTGTCCATGTTCCTTTTCAGGTCCATCACATTGCGGACGGTGGTAAGGGCGATGTTCTTCAGGCAGCGTTTCACTTCCCGCTGATAGTTGTATTTACGCTGTTCATTGTTCTCCTTCAAGTAATAATCGATGTTTTCATTCAACCGCGTGAGATAATCCTGCACGAAAGAGACATTGATTTCTTCATTGACTTCGAGTACATCTTCAAAGAATTTCAGATAGATATCCTCCATCTCCAGAAAGTCGCCCGTATCCCGAATCACTCCATAATCTATCAGATAGCGGATACGTTCTTCTTTGTACTCGGTCATTTCGAGTGCATAATCGTAGCGAAACGAAAGAGATTTCCGCTTGGCAAACATTTCTTTCAGGAGTTCTTTTTCCCGATCAAGACTCTTGACCAATTCTTCTATGGAACGAAAAGTGCTCATGTCGGTTTTGTCTTATCAGATTCACATATATACCGGTTCACAGTATTGTTTCTAATGCAAACGTACATAAAAATATTTGATTTATATGTACGTTTGCTTCTCATTCTTGAAAGAAAGCCTTACATTTGTAGGGAATACAAAACTTGTATCCCTTGCTATCATAAATAAAACAAAGTATACTAATGAAAGAAGAACCCGACAGCCTGTCTGTCCCTTACAATTTTGCCCGTTGCTTCAACGACCAATGCCCACAAGCTTCCAAATGCCTACGCCACATAGCTGCACAAAATAACGGAGCCGACTATCTTTATATCACCAACGTTAATCCGGCACGCTATCCTGTAGACGGGAATCAATGCGAATGTTTTAAAACGGCTGTAAAAGTCCATGTAACATGGGGACTTAAACGATTGCTTGACAGGATTCCTTATGAAGATGCAGTCAGTATCCGATCACAGTTGGTCGGACACTATGGGAAAACAGGATATTACCGACTCTATCGTGGAGAACGAGGCCTTATGCCCAAAGATCAAGCTTATATAAAACAATTGTTTCGTAATAAAGGAATAAAAGAAGAACCTACTTACCAACGCTACACAGAAGAATATATATGGTAAGTTGCTGTCATCTGTCACCCCAAAGGGCATAACAGACTAATTATGAACGAATCAGCCCGTGACAGCAGGAGGTGATTGCATTGTGACGGCACTCTTGCCGTCACAATCAACTACAGCCAAGTATCTTTGCAATATCACATGAGGTTATATCGCCAGACCACACTTACGGTACTTGTCTCCGCTACCCGACCACTAACTTTACGACATGGTAAAGCGTACCGCTACGTACATGTTTGGAGGGGATTTCCTGCTTTTTCAGTATTCTTCCAAATGAATTAACCCTTTTAACGGACATCGGTATCGAACTATTTCTCTGAATATCTTCCATAATCTCCGCCGGAGACAACCACTCCCCTTCTTCAGGCTGTGCAGCACGAAAATAACGGAAAAACAGCTGTTCTTCCGGAGGAACCTGCTCAAATTCACGATTGTTTTCCATCATAATCTTTTCATCCTCCTGGTCGAACCAATAGCGTTCGCCATGTTCCAATTCATACATGGCTTGCGCGTAAAGCTGCTCATAATCTATCGGACGATTCGTGTCAATCACTCCCGTCACTTCGATACAGATAAAACGACGGCTACCGGAAGGATCGGTCAACAGGTCTTTTTGATTACTCGTAGCGATAAATGAAGCATACCGGCGCATTTCGAGCACGGCACTGGCATGAGGTTTCCGCATATTTACCACAGGCTTTTGCAGAATATGTTTCAAGAAGCCCTGTTGTGTCGAACTGACCTGATCAAATTCATCAATATTGATGAGCGCAAAACGATTGAGATAAAGTTCCGCATCTTTCTTTCGCGAGAAATCAATGCTGTCAGTATAATAGGAACGTTCCGAAGGCGGCATTATACTCCGGCAAAAGGTAGATTTACGTGTCCCTTGCGCCCCGACCAGCAATGGCGAAACACTGTTCGCGTATTTTTTATCATACCCTCTCCAATGAGAAACCATATTGAGAAACCAGCGGTGAAACAAGTCTGTCCAATACGGATTCCGGCAAGGCACGGTGGCTGCCAGTTCACGGATACGATCTTTACCGTCCCATCCGGGAAGTCGATAAAGAAAATCCTCCAACGGATTGAATGCAGGCACGCGATTTGAATAGATATAACGACTGATATCCCTGTCCCACAACGGAATACCCTCCATTTGTGCATCCAGAGCAATGCTGTTCAGCGCCCGTTTGTCGAGAGGATTGAAACGAAAACGAAAAGAAAGCCTTTCCCGATATTCCACCTCGGCGATTTGTGTGTTATAGCGAAACTCATAACGGCGTTTCATGAATTCTTCGGTCTGCAAGGCCAACTGCTGCTCTTTGCTCAAACTGATATTCTTGCCGAAACCTTTACATTCGAGATATACGTTGCCAATCATCTCCCGGATCAGCACTTCCTGTTTATACATATAGAAATGAAAAACGGTACGTTTCACGACTTCTTCCTGAGGCAATCCCGAAGCAAAACAATTTCTGGCCAATTGTACGACCAATGGTTGCCATTTATCTTCCCGCAACTGGAGGCCTGCTTCGCTAAGATCTGTATAAGCTTTCCGAAAAGCAGCTTCAAAAAGCATCAAAAAGGCATTTTCCGCATCATATCCCGGCACGGCACGAGTCAACGGAGACTTCTCCGCCTGCACTGCCTCCCGAAAAGTCGTTTCTTCGGGCATCGCTGTCGGCTGCGAGAGATAAAATTGCACGGAATTCGGACGATACATAATATCCGGATCATAAGATAATCGCGAATATTGCTCCAAAGTCGGCTCTTTGGGAAGTATATCGAACGGGATTTGGGGCTGATAACATTTCACGGCCAGCCGATAGGCGTGAGCGTGAAACAGTTCCGCCTCTTCCCGTGTCTTGGGCAGTGAGTTATCCGGACGGGTAAAGGTGGTCCATATCTTCACCGTTTTTCCACTCGAACCCATAAAAGCACAGCGGGTCTGCGGTTGTTCACTCGCTTTTTGTTTCACCAGAGCTATCTCCGATTTATTGGACAGGGGACCGACAGTCAGTTCAACAATGCCATTGTACGCTTTCATCTGCTTCTGCCCGTTTACTTTTCTAAATTCTGCGGCAGGAATTATCTCAGGAAGCTTGTCGGCAAACATACACCGATCATCAGGAAGCATATACTTTAATCCTTCCCTGAAAGTGGAAACCGGGCGGGATTTTATTTCTGTTTTTACTTTGTTTACCAGTTTTTCAAGATCCATTACGCTGAGCGCTGTTGCATCTCCATTTCTACGGAATTGGGTAATTTTCATTTATATAGTAATAGGTTGTTTGTGTCAGCGTCTTCGTGTCGTTGAGACTGCTAAATTACTCATTATATCCGAGACCGACAAGAAAAAACGAAAGTTTAATATACAACCGACTTTTTAGTCAGCCTCATAGAAAAGAAAAGACACCAAAGAAGCAACCTAAGCCGGAGCATGATAGGATAAGACAACTAAATTAGTTCCCTCACCTTGAAACCATAGTTTCAGCGAAGAGAAACCATAGTTTCAACAGTAAGAAACCATAGTTCCAAAGGCTTGAAACTTTAGTTCCAACAGCTTGGAATCATTAGTTTCAAGCGTTTGGAACTATGGTTTCAAGCATTTGGAACTTTAGTTTCAAACTGCAAAACAAACTGTTTCTTACAGTAGAAAAGATAGTTACACACCGTGATGAAATCAACGACTTCAAAACATAACCCGAATCACCAATACAAGGGTGACAGCATAATTGCCATCACAGTGCTGTCACCTACTGCTGTCACATCATTAAGTATTTATAATCTGATAGTTATAGTAAAATCGGTGACAGATGACAAATATATTCTTCTTTTTAATTTATAGGGAGTGATAGACAGACGGATTCAAATTTCACTGATATCTAGCTGTCAAACTTGAATGCTCCATATCTCTTTTTACTAAAAGGTAAGAACTTTACCATACCAAGCCAACAAGGATACCAAAAATCTTATACGAATGATTCATTTCAGACCGTTCACTTATTCGATGACGGGAAGTATCAGGATTTCCTTGATTGGTTTTGCCCTATCATTTTCCTCCAATCTCCAACACAATCTTTCAAAGAACAGTCCGCCTATGCCGACATAGCATCTCGACGAACAGCCTCTTTTCAGTTATCCCTGCCGCAACATTTCTTATATTTCTTTCCGCTCCCGCAAGGGCAAGGATCATTCCGCCCGATTTTCGTTCCGGAGAATGTATCATAAAACATACCATCAACCATTGTTTGCATTTCAGGAGTGATATCCATGCCTGCTGCTTTCATCGCTGGTCCGGCAACGATACGAGGAAGAGTTTTCACCGATTCACCCCTACCAAGTAAAGCAGATGCTTCGGTGGACGGGTGACCTTTCAAGAACCAACAGAGACAATAATTACAATAGTTTACAGCTATTCCAACCACTTCCTGAAGTTCTTGCATAGAACGAACCTTCGTGTCTTGTTTTACCGACAAAAATAGATAATTCTTAATATAGGATTACTATTTACGGGTAAGGATTTGCTGATAAAATTAGTATTTATATCTTTGTGACTCTTAAGACCCAAATACAAACCAATTAATGAAAAAATTAGTATGCGCTCATTCATCCTGCTTCTCTGTCTGATCCCCACTATTATCTGTGCACAGAATTTTTCTCTTGAGGACCAACTCAAACAAGCTATCAAAGGCAAAAAAGCTGAAATCGGCATTGCCGTTATTATCGATGGAAAAGATACGGTAACTGTCAACAATGACATTCATTATCCATTGATGAGTGTGTTCAAATTTCATCAGGCGTTGGCATTGGCTGATTATATGGGAAAGCAGCAACAGTCATTGAACTTTGAACTGACCATAAAGAAAGAGGACTTAAAACCCGATACTTACAGCCCGCTACGGGACAGTTTCCCACAGGGAGGATTCAATATAGACATTGCGGATTTATTGAAATACACCCTGCAACAAAGTGACAACAATGCTTGTGATATTCTGTTTCAGTATCAGGGAGGAGTAGATGCGGTAAACCAGTACATCCATTCTTTAGGCGTTACTGACTGCGCCATTGTCTGCACAGAAAACGAAATGCATCAGGACGAAAGTCTGTGTTATCAAAACTGGACTACGCCTCTGGCTGCCACCAGACTCCTGGAAATATTCCGTAAAGAAGCACTATTCCCGCAAGAATACAAAGACTTCATCTATCAGACCATGACAGAATGCCAGACCGGACAAGACCGACTGGTTGCCCCATTGCTGGACAAAAAAGTAACAATCGGCCACAAGACAGGAACAGGCGACCGGAATGACAAAGGACAACAGGTAGCCTGCAATGATATCGGCTTCGTCCTCCTGCCCGACGGACACGCTTACAGCATAGCCGTTTTCGTGAAAGACTCTGCGGAAAACAATCAGGAAAACAGTAAGATTATCGCGGACATTTCCCGCATAGTCTATGAATATATAATATTAAAATAGGCATAAAACTACATCATATCGCTATCTGGACTTTTCGTCTGGAAGAATTAAAAGATTTCTATGTCCGTTTTCTGGGTGGAACGAGTAATGAAAAATACATCAATCCGAAGAAGGGATTCGAGTCCTATTTCGTCTCTTTCGGAGAAGGGCCTTCTCTGGAATTGATGAGCCGGACAGACGTACAGAATACTCCGATAGAAGAGAACCGTCTTGGGCTGACGCATCTTGCCTTCACCTTCCCCAACCGGGAAGAGGTGCTTCGCTTCACGGAACAAATACGTTCCGAGGGATACACCATAGCAGGCGAGCCACGTACTTCGGGAGATGGTTATTTCGAAAGTGTAGTTCTTGATCCTGACGGTAACCGGATAGAATGCGTATGCCCCCCGCAGGCAGACGAACCACAGGATGATTGTTCGTTTGAAACGGAACGCTTACTCATCCGGCCTTTCCGGGAAAATGATGCAGAAACATTCTTCGCTTGTTGCCAGAATCCGAATCTGGGCAATAATGCCGGATGGGCTCCCCATAAATCGATAGAAGAATCGCGTGAAATCCTCCAGAATGTGTTTATCGGTCAGGAGGATATCTGGGCTATAACACTGAAAGACACCCGACAGCTCATCGGCTCCATCGGCATCGTCCCCGACCCGAAGCGGGAGAACCCGCAAGTACGTATGCTGGGATACTGGCTCGACGAGGCTCACTGGGGAAAAGGATATATGACGGAAGCGGTACAAGCTGTGCTTAACTATGGTTTCAACGAACTTCAGCTCAGCCTCATCACCGCCAACTGTTATCCGCACAACAAGCGGTCTCAGCAAGTATTGGAACGCAACGGCTTTATCTGTGAAGGCGTACTGCATCAGGCGGAACTTACCTACAACGGAAATATATACGATCACCTGTGCTATTATCTGCCTAATATATGCCGACCGGCTCCGGAAGACTACGACGAGATTCTGCAAGTATGGGAAGATTCCGTACGCCATACGCATCACTTCCTCACGGAAGAGCATATCCAATTCTACAAACCATTGGTACGCAACCACTACTTATCGGCTGTAGAACTGTATATCATCCGCAATGCCAATGGAAAGATTGTCGCCTTTATGGGACTGAGCGACGAACTCATCGAAATGCTGTTCGTAAGCCCCGGCGAACAGGGAAAAGGATATGGCAGACGATTGCTGGAATACGCCACCCGGAGAAAACAGATGAATAAAGTAGACGTAAACGAGCAGAACGACAAAGCGCTCGGATTTTATCTCCGCATGGGATTCCGGATCATAGGCCGAGATGAAACAGACGGTATGGGCAAGCCTTATCCGATTCTCCATCTGCAACTGCCGGAAGCAGAGAACGGCAACAAGTAAAAACAACTCATTCCCCCAAAAAACGAGAGCCATATGAACCTGCGTGCAAGACTATCCGAACGTGTACACATCGAGAATATCAGAGAGATACTTCATTACATACAAGACGACGAACGCCTCAGAGAAGAAATCTACCGGCTGATATATGATGAGGACAGCATCGTCTCTTACCAGGCACTGTGGGTTTGTACCCATTTCTCGAAACCGGAAGTAGAATGGCTGAGCGGGAAACAAAATGAATTGATTGATGCAGCGCTTACCTGCCCGCATTCAGGAAAACGAAGAATGCTCCTGAACCTGCTATGTCAGCAACCGCTAGCCGACCCTCCACGGGTGGACTTGCTGGATTTCTGCATAGAGCGTATGGTATCCCGGCAGGAACCGCCCGGAGTACAGTCACTTTGCATCAAACTTGCCTACCAACTGACCCGTTCCATCCCGGAGCTTCAACAGGAATTGCGCACAATGCTGGAAATCATGGAACCCGAATTACTGGTTCCCGCTATCCGCTCTGTGCGCAAAAATACGTTGAAGGCAATCAAGGCAAAGAAAAACTAATAATTCTTCATCAGTTCCTTAAAATACCATTGCATCTTCCCGAAATTCTCAAGGGATATATACTCATTTTCGTTATGTATCGTACGCTGCTCGTACTGGTTCAGACAAATAGGCAAGAAACGGTAGATGTCATCGCTCACCGTCTGATATTTGTAGGAATCGGTACCCCCGATCGTAATATAAGAGGTAACGATAGCTGCGGGATATATTTTTGCCATCTCTTCCTTGATAATCCCGAAGCCTCTAACGTTTTCAGGAGAAATGCTTGAAGGCTCACGTTCCGATACCACATGGATGGCAACATCGTAGCCTTCACACAACTTCTTCACATGCTCTATCACCCCGGCAACCGATTCACCGGGCAAAATGCGGAAGTTTACAGTAACCTCAGCTTCCGAAGCCAATACATTGGCCGCATCGCTGCCTTTAGCCATCGTGATGGCGGTTGTGGTGCGTACCAGCGCATTGGAGGCGGGAGATTTTTCCATAGTCTTCAGCAGTAACGGTTCGAGCAGCCATTGATTGGCTATCGCCATCCGCGAAAAGAATCCCATTTCCCCTCCTACATTATCGAAAAATGCAGCTATGGGAGAAATGATTTCTGCCGGGAACTGGTTGTCGTTCAGCTTCTCTATGATTTCTGCAGCATACACCAGAGAACTCTTTGAAGGTGGCATCGAAGAATGACCTCCCATCCCTTTTATCGTAAGGCGCAAGGTCAGAAAGCCTTTTTCTCCCACTCCCACCAATGCCAACGGTTCTTGTATGGATTCTATTGCCGAACCGGGAGCTGCAATGATGCCTCCTTCGTCATAAACCGCACTGAAGCGCAGCCCTTTCTGCTTAAAATAACCGGCTATTTTGAAAGCTCCCTGACGTCCGCTCACTTCCTCGTCTTGCCCGAAAGCAAACCAGATATCTCTTTCCGGTTGGAAGCCTTCGGCTATCAGGTTATCCGCTCCCTCCATCAGCGAGAAGAGCATACATTTCATGTCAAGTGTTCCACGACCGTATATGCGTCCGCCTGCAACAGCTCCCGAGAAGGGAGGATAATCCCACTTCTCCGAATAAGTCCCGATGGGAGGCAACGGTTTGTCGTGAAACCGGAAAACCGTATCTGCAACAGTCGCCGTAGACGGATCATATCCGACTACCGGAACCACATCGTAATGGGACAAGAATAATATCGGTTTCAGATCACTGTTCCTGCCTTTCCAATGAAACACCAGCCCATATGTATTAATGGTATCTGCATCCATCACCCTATATACCTCCGGATAAGAATCGGCCAGGTACTTCATAAATTCATCGAAAGGCTTGAAATCAGTCTCTTCATACACTTCATTACTGATTGTCGGGATTCGTATTCCTCCGACAAAACGACGCACGGATTGCTCCGAAGGAGCTGTGTTCACCAATTCTTTATCATCCACATTCCTGGTCACTTTACCAAACTTATAGGTTACGGTCCGTACTACCAAAACCAGAATAAGTATAAGCAACAGGATGAATAAAGCTGCTAAAATCTTTTTCATTTTCATATCTCAACGTTTTATAATATTCATCCGCATCACAGTATATTCAGATGGAATATATGGGAAATGCCTGTCACGGAAATCTGTATACCAATACAGAACGTAAAAAAGCAACGAGTCTATTTATGATCTGATTGCCTGCCGGTCCCAGTCTCTAAATAATCCTCTGCCCCTGCGAAAGGAATACATACAGGATAGCGGGCATGCAAAGATACCTTATTCAATATCCGTATATATGTAAAACATAAATGGAATCTTATTGTTCTGATACCAAAGTAACTTATCATAAACCCTTAACTGAAAATTATAATTATGTGCACAAGAGTTGTTTATTCGGGAACAAATGGAATGGTGGCAACCGGTCGGTCTATGGACTGGAAGACAGATATGCATAGTAATCTTTGGGTGTTTCCCAGAGGTATGGAAAGAAATGGAGAGACGGGAGAAAACTCCTTGAAATGGGTCTCTAAATATGGCAGTGTGGTGACTTCCGCTTTTGAAATAGCCAGTACGGACGGAATGAATGAGAAAGGACTGGTCGCCAATCTGTTGTGGTTGCCCGAAGCTAAATATCCGGCAAGAGATAAAAGCAAGCCGGGACTTGCCATTACAGCATGGGTACAGTATATGCTGGATAACTTCGCCACTGTAGACGAGGCTGTCGCATTCATTGACGAGGATACTTTTCAGGTAGTATCGGACATGATGCCGGATGGTTCCCGTCTGGCGACCCTGCATTTATCAGTTTCCGATGCAACAGGTGACTGTGCCATATTCGAATATACAGACGGAAAACTGACTGTCTATCACAGCAAGGAATATAAAGTAATGACCAACTCCCCCACTTACAACAAACAGCTGGCCCTTAACGAATATTGGAAATCAATAGGTGGATTGAGTTTTCTGCCCGGAACCAACCGCCCGTCAGACCGCTTTGCCAGAGCCAGCTTTTACGTAAACGCACTGCCTGAAACGGATGATGTGAGGATCGCTGTGGCAAGCGTATTCAGTGTTGTCCGCAACGCATCGGTCCCGTACGGCATATCTACTCCCGAAAATCCGGAGATTTCAACGACACAATGGAGAACGGTATCGGAAAGCAAAGACCTGATGTACTTCTTCGAATCAAGTCTGACACCCAATACTTTCTGGGTGAATCTGCGGGAAATGGATTTGTCAGAAGGTGCTCCGGTACTTAAATTGTCTATTTCCAACGGAGAAACTTATCATGGTAATACGAGCAAAGAATTCAAACCGGCGCAACCGTTTAAGTTTATGGGAGTGAGAGGGTGAGAAAAATAAGAAGCGAATACGGGAGGTTGTCTTCATTAATCAAATGAAAACAGTCTCCCGCATTATATTACTAAATATTAATTGAAGTAATACAGGAACACTGCGATTCCTTCCAGCGCTTTTTTGGGCTGGTCTTTGATTTCAATAGCAAACTTGATTTCTGCTTTTGCCACACCACGCAAGTTAGTCAGTGAGTGTAAAGTAGTCACCAGACGAATACTTTGTCCGGACAGCACAGCCTGACCGAATTTCATCTTATCCATACCGTAGTTAATCATCATTTTCAGATTATTTACCTGAATAATCTGATTCCACAAGTAAGGAAGCATAGACAATGTCAGATATCCGTGAGCAATTGTGCTATGATAAGGACTATCCACTTTAGCACGTTCTGTATCTACGTGAATCCATTGATGGTCCAGTGTTGCATCTGCGAAAAGGTTGATGCGTTCCTGAGAGAGTTCGACATAATCGGATACACCTATCTGTTGACCTACTAACTTTTCAAATTCTTCATACGAGTTGATAATAACTTTCTCCATAGTCTCATCATTTTATGGGGGTTCTACATATAATTATGAGGGCAAAAATAGGAAAAATAAATGATATGCCGTCTATTTACCGCACAAATGCAAAAACAAAATACAAGAAAATGCTTTATCCGTTGACTGCCTTTTTTAGTGCATCGCTCAGTATGCTGTATCCTTTACCATTCAGATGTAAATCGTCAATTGTCAGCCCGGGATTCAATCGCCCGTCCTGAAGTAAACGGTCGAACACATCCAGACAGACAATTTCCGTTCCTTCCAGTCTGGCATGTATCTTCTGATTAAGCATACGGATAAACTTGTTTACTGCCGTACTATAATCATCATAATCGTTGCGGGGAAAAATACAAAAGAGATAGGTTTTCAGAGAAGGAATGGCAAGAACAGCCTTCACATAGCGTTCCACATATTCATCTGCATTTTCATCGTTCAACCGGTAAATGTCATTGGTACCGAACTGGACTACCACATAACAATCGGAAGTATCCACCGAAAAGGATTCGACATATGCCAAACCTTCTCCGGGAGCACCGTAATTCATACATTCCCATTGAGGAAAATAAATATTCAGTGCCCAGAATGCCATGTGACTGTTACCTACGAATGCAAATTTGGGTCTGTCTTCCATCTTATTGTTCTATATTCGTTCCAATTACAGAACAAATATAGAACAATATTTCGTAGATTTACCTTATTTTTGTATCCATAATTCTGTTATGACGAATCAATGATACATTTTTTCGACCAACCGGTTTCCCATATTGCACTACCGGAAAGGTTTACATATCCTTTCAACTATACTCCTCATCCGCTATGCGTATTAGCGGCTGAAGAAGTCAAAGCATATATTTCGACACAAAAGGAGTGGCAAGAGGAATTGGCTCCCGGCAAAATGTTCGGAGTACTCATAGTACAACCCCAAGAGGAGGAACCTTCTCCAATTGGCTATCTCGCTGCCTTTTCGGGCAATCTGGCAGGAAAGAACCTGCATCCGTACTTCGTACCTCCTGTATATGATTTGTTGCAACCACAAGGATTCTTCAAAATAGAAGAAGAACAGATTTCTGCTATTAATGCCCGTATCAGTGAATTGGAAGTTAACCCTCATTATCTGCATTTAAAAGAAAAGCTGAATGCAGAAACAGAGCAAGCCAATCTGGAACTGACTCAAGCCAAAGAAAAACTAAAGGCAGCCAAAGAAGAAAGAAAACTTCGCCGCAACTCATCCCCTGCCCTGTCAGAAGAAGAACAGGCCATTCTTATTCGCGAAAGTCAATATCAGAAAGCGGAATTCAAACGATTGGAACGGGGATGGAAAGAACGGATCAAAACTCTGGAAAAGGAGATCGCCACTTTTGAAACGGAAACAGATAAACTGAAGACCGAACGGAAGAAACGCTCGGCAGCTTTACAACAAAAATTGTTCGAACAGTTCCGCATGCTGAATGCAAGAGGAGAAATAAAAGACTTGTATACTATCTTTGAGCAAACCGTGCACAAAACTCCCCCTGCCGGAGCAGGAGAATGTGCCCTGCCTAAATTGCTGCAATATGCTTACCTTCATCAACTAAAGCCATTGGCAATGGCAGAATTCTGGTGGGGAAACTCTCCGAAGACGGAAGTCCGGCATCATGGTTATTATTATCCTTCGTGTAAAGGAAAATGTGAACCGATTCTACAACACATGCTGCAAGGATTGAAGGTAGATGAGAATCCACTCTCGGCCAATGCCCACAAGAAAGAAGAATTAGAGATTGTATTTGAAGATGAATGGCTGGTGGTGGTCAACAAACCATCCGGCATGTTATCCGTTCCCGGCAAGGAAGAGGAGACAGATTCCGTCTATCACCGTGTAAAAGCCAGATATCCGGAAGCTACAGGGCCAATGATCGTACATCGGCTGGACATGGCAACTTCCGGATTATTACTGGTCGCCAAGACTAAGGAAGTTCATCAACATCTGCAGGAACAGTTCATGAATCGCAGTATCAAAAAGCGTTATGTAGCCTTACTGGACAGGAGCGAACAGAATGGATTACCGGAAGAAACAGGAACCATCAATCTTCCCCTTTGCCTCAATCCGCTCGACCGCCCCCGCCAAATGGTCAGTGAAGAATACGGCAAGCCGGCTGTTACCGAATACCGGATTCTGAACTATTCCGATAAGTACATACGCATCGCCTTTTATCCATTAACAGGACGTACCCACCAACTACGGGTACATGCCGCCCATCATCAAGGGTTGAACTGCCCCATTCTGGGCGATGAACTCTACGGAAAAAAGGCGGACAGGCTCTATCTCCATGCCGAATATCTCGAATTCCGCCATCCCGTTTACGGAGATATTATCTGCATACAGAAGGAGGCGGAATTCTAAGAATATTTTCTTCGGCTGTTTTCTTTTAATTATGAAACGGCACTTGTCAGCACCTGCCGTTTCAACCTGCGATAGACGTAAATAAATGCAGGTATCAGAAACAAATCAGCTGCTACCCATGCCATCGGATCACCGAAACAGACGGCTATAAAGCCAAAAGCCGGTACGGCACAAATACTGACAAGAATACGTGCAATCATTTCCGACACTCCGGAAAACATGGCAAGATTGGTGTAGCCTACTCCCTGAATAGTATATCGCAGGATACAGAGTAATCCAAGCATCGGAAAGAAAGAGACTGATATATGCAGGAAAAGTTCTGTTTTCTCCAGAATCTCAACTTCCGAAGGGTCTACAAAAATCAGAGCAAAAGACTTGGCTCCCACCATCAGGATCAGGAAAGTCACGGCTGTATAGACAACCATCATCAGCGTACTGGCTTTAATCCCCGACCAGATACGTTCAGGCTTTCCGGCACCGTAGTTCTGGCCGCTAAAGGTAGCCATAGCCATACCCAAACTCTCCAATGGACAGAGGAAGAACATCTTGATGCGCATGGCAGAAGTAAATGCCGCCACACATGCCGTACCCAGCGCATTGTTTGCACTCTGAAGCATGATACTTCCGATAGCCGTAATGGAGAATTGCAATCCCATGGGAACACCAATGGAAAGTAACGTTTTCGCCAGTTTAGACTGATATTTCCGCTCTTTCGGTGTGCCGCGCAGGATGTCAAACTTCCGGTACATATAAATATAGCAAAGTAAAGCGGAAACTCCCTGCGAAAATACCGTAGCAATGGCAGCTCCCATCACTCCCCAGTCTAATACCAGAATACAGAATAAATCGAGAATGATATTGAGTATCGTAGCCAACACCAGAAAATAGAAAGGTGTCTTACTATCCCCCAAAGCACGGATGATACTCGACAACAGGTTGTAGAAGAACGTACAAGGTATCCCGATAAAAGTAACAAGCAGATAAGCGTACGCCCCTTCAAAAATATTCTCCGGTGTACGCATCATCTTCAGGATATCCGCGCAATAAATACTGGTCAGAATAGCAATAACCACAGACATCACAACTGCGAGTTGCAGACTGACAGAGACGTAGCTACGCATCGTACTATAATCTCTTGCCCCGAACTTCTGAGCTACGGGGATACCGAATCCTCCGCAACATCCGTTGCAGAAACCCAGAATAAGGAAAACGACTGATGTGCTGGCTCCGACAGAAGCTAACGCATTAATTCCCAAAAACTTTCCAACGATTGCAGCATCAACAAGCGAATACGTTTGCTGCAACAGATTGCCGAACAAAAGCGGCAGAGTGAAATTAAAAATCAGAGGTAATGCCGGCCCTGCCGTCATCTCTTTAGAAGTTGCCATACGTCTATGTCCTAAAAATTGGCTGCAAAGATACTGAAAAATCCGGTTGAGAGATTCTAAACCTATGCCCTCTTTTTATTGACATAAGTCAAAAAAAGACGAAATGGCGGAAATCTCCTATCTCTTCACCAGTCTTTTCGGCGAACCATGCCAGGAACAGCCCAAACAATAGACCTCCGTCATATCAAAACCATCGGTAGAAGCTGCCGGATCTTTAGGCACGACTTCTCCATTTTCAAGTACATAGACCAAAAGGCGCTCTTTACGGTCATTCACTACATATAGGGCAGCAATCTTGCACTGCGGACATAATAACTTTCTCATGCCGCAAAGATACGCATAGTTTCCAGCAACAACAACCATTCCTCTTGAAGTTATTTGCAGAATATGCAATCCGTTTATTATCTTTGCCCTATGGAAACTGATAAAAAGCCACGTATTACTCAGGAAAAGAGAACAGTAGAGATCATGATTCGTCTCTATTGCCGGAAGAAAGAGAAGAATGCAACTCTTTGTCCGGAGTGCGAAGAACTGCTCCGCTATGCACATGCCCGTCTTGATCACTGTCCCTTCGGAGAGAAGAAAAGTTCGTGCAAGAAATGTTCCGTACATTGCTACAAGCCTGCTATGCGCGAACGGATGCGGGAGGTTATGCGGTTCTCCGGTCCCAGAATGTTGCTCTATGCTCCGATGGAAGCGATACGCCACTTATTCTCCTGACCGGTAAATTTATCCTAATGATTTTTCCAGAATCCCGGATAGAAAAGTAACAGCACACTAAACAGTTCCAGTCTGCCTATCAACATCAGGAAAGAAAGAACCCATTTGGCCAAGTCCGGCAGAGAGTTCCATGAATATGCCGGGCCACAGCCACCCAATCCCGGTCCCACGTTACCGATGCTGGAAATTACCGTACTGACTGATTCAGAGAAACCTACTCCTAAAAACAAGAGAATCGCCCAGCCTATCAAAACAATAATCAGGTAAAAAGCAAAGAACAGTAATACGGTCGTTACAATGGACGGAGATACCGTCTGTTTGTTAATCCGCACCGGAAGTACCGCATTGGGATGAAGCAGATGCTTGAATTCATTTCGGATGGAACGAGCCACAATCAACAGGCGCATATTCTTGATACCTCCACTGGTAGAACCTGTACAACCTCCCGAAAGCATCGCTATAAATAACAATAACCATGTAAAAGGGGGCCACAAATTATAATCATCCGTGGCAAAACCGCAGGAAGTATGTACCGTAGCTACCTGAAACAATGATTTACGAAAAGCCAGTTCCCAACCATAATTATTCTGAAATACCAGTGCCAAAGTGATCAGCAGTGTCAATATCCCGACAGATGCCAGAAACCAATGCGTTTCTTCATCCTTAAACAAACGGCTCACTTTCCCTTTCAGACACATCAGGAATAAAGAAAAATTAATGCTCGAAATAATCATGAAGATAGCAACCACATACTCTATATACGGAGAATTCCAGTAAGAAATACTGTTTTGTTTGGTAGAATACCCTCCGGTCGCAGTAGTAGCAAATGATTGACAAATGGCATCGAACAAGTCCATTCCTCCGAACATCAACAAAATGGTTTCCGAGACAGTCAATATCAGGTAGATAGTCCACAGCCATTTGGCCATTACATTAATTTTCGGATGTGTGCGGTCATGAGTTACTCCGGTAGTCTCAGCAGAAAAAAGCTGTACTCCGCCCGTAGTAAAGATAGGAAGAATGGCAATCGTAAAAAAGACAATCCCCAACCCGCCGATCCATTGCGTGAGGCTACGCCAAAAAAGCATTCCATGCGAAAGAGATTCGATATCATCGAGTATTGTAGCTCCTGTGGTGGTGAATCCGGACATCGTTTCAAAGAAAGCATTGGTAATGGTATCGATGCTTCCACTAAAATAGAAAGGCAGCATCCCGAAAACCGTAAAGAATAACCATGAAAGAGTTACCACGCAATACCCGTCCCGGCGGCTCATCCGGTTCTCCGCTCCCCGCCCGTAAAGTAACAGCAATCCACCTGCTACGGCATTAATCACACAAGTATAAAGAAAATACTTATAGTCATCCTCTCCGTATCCCAACGAAATGCCGGCGCACAAAAGAAACATTCCCAGCTCAATAAAAAGCAATACTCCAAGTACTCGCCCTATCATCTTCGGATTGATCATGCTATTGCTTTTGGCACGTGCATACACACTATTATCTGATATATACTCTTCCATAACTCATGAATTACTCTGCACGACTCCCATAGCCAATAGCATGCCAAAACAACGGCCTTCTTTTTAAACAGCTATCTATCAGCCCAATATTATTTCCACTTTAAAAAAGCATAAAGCCTCCACCCTACCAAAATGGAAAGGTTTCCTATCAAAATGAAAAGGAGGACTTTCAAAATGGAAAGTTCCCTTTCAAAGTAGAAAGATTTGATTATCTTTGTTCCAAAAAAATGAAACGAGCCATTATCATAGGTGCTACCTCCGGTATCGGGAAAGAAGTTGCCAAATGCCTTTTATCCGAAGGATGGCAAATCGGAATAGCGGGCAGGCGCCAGTCAGCTCTTGATGATTTCCGGCAAATCGCACCGGAGCGGATAAAAGTCCAGGCGCTGGATGTCACTCAGGAAGACAGTGCCGGAAAGCTGGATGCGCTTATTCATCAGTTAGGCGGCATGGACTTATTCCTTCTCAGCTCCGGCATCGGTTTCCAGAATATGAACTTGAATATGGAAATCGAGTTGAATACTGCACGTACCAATGTCGAAGGTTTCACACGGATGGTGGATACCGCATTTTCCTATTTTAAGCACAACGGAGGCGGACATCTGGCTGTCATCAGTTCGATTGCCGGTACCAAAGGATTGGGAGTTGCCCCTGCCTACTCTGCCACAAAGCGTTTTCAGAACACTTACATCGATGCTCTTGAACAACTTACCCATCTGCAAAAGTTAAACATTCACTTCACCGATATCCGACCGGGATTTGTAGCTACCGACTTACTGAATGACGGAAAGCATTACCCGATGCTGATGAAAGCCGGTCAAACTGCCCGTCACATTGTCCGTGCACTTCATCGGAAACAGCGGGTAGCCATCATCGACGGACGCTACCGCATACTCGTATTCTTCTGGCGAATGATTCCCCGATGGATATGGAAACGGATGCCGGTAAAAACAAAATAGCAAGATTGGATAACCGAATACCGATGAAAAGCAACTATATTTGTAAGCAGATAAAAGAGAGTTATTTATCATACTTTTAATCACTTAAATAAATAAAAGATGGAACAGAAAATTTGTCAGAGTTGTGCTATGCCGATAGATGAGTCTACATTCGGAACAGAAGCCGATGGCAGTAAGAATCAAGAGTATTGCCATTATTGCTATGCAAACGGGCAGTTTACCAAAGAATGTACCATGGATGAAATGATTGAGCTCAACCTGAACTACCTTGATGAGTTTAATAAGGATTCGGAAGTGAAGTACACGATAGATGAGGCGCGGGCAACGATGAAAGAGTTCTTCCCTCAACTTAAAAGATGGAAACTATAAACTAAAAAGGGACTGACCCGAAAGTTCTTCTTCCAAACGTTTCTTTGTTACAAATATCCATTGCCACAAAGAGAAAATAACTTTTCGTTCTTTTAGGTCAGCCCCTGTTTATCTAATTATCCGCATTCATCTCCGGATGACGTTCAAGCCATCTCACAGCATAAGAGCAGGTAGCTTTCGGCTTCATCCCGTTGGCGAGTGCAAAGTCATAAGCAGCTTTCACCAGTGCGGCAGCAATCCCCCGTCCTTCTATCGGTTTGGGGACGATGGTATGAATAATATCGAGATAATCACCTAACAGGCGATATTCTACAAAAGCGGTGCGACCGTCAACTTCCGTTTTGAACAGTTTCTGTTCGGGCTGATGAGTAATTTCGTAATCCATGATGTCTATTTTTTAAGTTGTTCAATCCATTGCAGCCGGCTCGTATCATAACCACGACGTTCGGCGGCAGTGACCAATTTCTTTTTTATTTCTTCCGGCAACTGCGGGGTACGGCTCAATATCCAAAGATATTTATCGGTACTGCTGCCGATAAGGGCATAGTTGTAGTTCTCCTGATCCAGTTCCAATACATAATAGTCAGAATAGAAATTCAGGAAAAAAGAGACTTTCAACTTACCGGGCTGTGCGGGATCGGGAATCTTGGCATGTCCGGTGGCTGTCCGGCAAATATCGTAAGGTGAATTACGCTTGCAACCCCGATTCTCTACGCGGATCGTCCCATCGGGACGGAGAATATAAGTAGCAGTCACTTCTGTCAGTCCACGTTCAAAACGATGGTCATACCGGGCGATCTCGTACCAGAGTCCCATATATCGCTCCAAGTCAAGATGCTCTACCGTATGACGATCCGTTCCTTCAAAAAGCTTCTTTATGGTGGGCACGGAAAAGTGAAATCCGGCTTCCTGCAAGCGCGTAGGACGTACATTCTGTCCGGCTGTCAGAAAAGAGGCGGCTTCACCATACAGTAAACGAAAGACAGCCTGAGGAACAATAAAAGTAGTCCAGGCATGATACGCCTTTCCCATCGCGCGTGTAAATGAGAGTTGTGAAACGGATTGCGGGGCAACCAGATTGAAAACACCTCTCAGTTCTTCATTCTCTATAAAGAAGACCATAGCGCGACAAAGGTCGTGAATGTCTATCCACGGAAAAGGTTGCGTACCCGGCCCTATGGCGGCGGCAACTTTCGTTGCACGCAGCGGTCGGAGCATCTGCTGCATCGCTCCTCCATCGGGAGAAAGCACGACACCGAAACGTGTAATAACAAGTCTTGTCGGTTGCGGACAACGTTTCGCTTCCTTCTCCCACGCATAGCAAAGGTCAGACAGGAAACCATCGCCACGAGTCTGAGTATATTCGTCCGATTCCACCAAAGAAGGATAATAACCTACGGCGGATGCCGAAATCATCAGTTTCGGTTTGGTTTTAACAGCATTCAAGGCACGGATAATACGGTGTGTCACTGTGATCCGGCTATTGAAAAGTTCTTGCTTATGCTCCGGTGTCCAACGCTGATTAATGGGAGCGCCTGCCAGATTGATAATGACATCGCAATGCGTCAGCGTCTGAACCAGAAGTCCGGACATACCTTCCCGAAACATCGCCCTTCCCAGAGGAATGATCCGGTGTCCACCCTTTTCGGTCAGATAGCTAGAGAGATGTTTGCCTATATATCCGGTGGCTCCGGTCATTGCTATATTCATCTTGATTCTTCATTTTTTCAACTATACTAGAAAAACGTATTAAAAGCAGAAAAGGTTCTTTTATTATACGAATAAATATTATTCTAATAAATAAACCTTATCTTTGCACAGACATACAAACTATAAAAACAAAGACTTGTGACTAAAATACACATACTTCTAGTTCTATCGATATTCTTACTCTATTCCTGCTATTCAAGAGAACAGACCGAGGCATCATTCATACAAGTTGAATCCCTGCTAGAAGAACATCCCGACAGCGCATTGCAATTACTTCAAACATTGCCTACACTGCAAGAGCTTTCTCACAAAGAATCTGCCCGCTATGCCCTACTTTTAGCACGTGCAACAGATAAATGCGAGAAATCACTGCTACCCTGTGATTCATTACTGAATCTAGCTTTACGCTATTATGATGACGACGAGAAAGAGCGGGCTGTAGCTTTACTCTATAAAGGACGGTTGGAAATAGAAATAAATAGCCCCAAAGAGGCTATTACCCATTTGCAAGAAGCGCTGACCATATTGAAAGACTATCCGAAAGAAATTGAGATCAAACGACATACGCTCAGCTCATTGGGAAATACATATTACAGAACAAGCTTCTTTGAAGAAGCTATCAAAGCGTATCGGGAACTATATAAATATTGTATAACAGATAAAGACAAATACATTGCACTGAATGATATAAGTTCATACTATTGCATGACTGATAATAAAGATTCTACAATAACAATACAACACAAAGCATTAGAGTATGCCATAGCTTCAAAAGATTCTTCTATGATTGCCATAGCTAAACTCAATCTAAGTGTTTATTATGATGAATTTGAAGAACTCGATTCAGCTTTATATCATGCATATAGTGCCCTCCAATGGTTTCCATCAGGAAAGATACCGGGGAATTATTATGGCAATCTTGGAACCTTGTTGTTTGAAAAAGGAGATAACCTCGATTCAGCTATCTATTATCTCAATAAAAACATAGAAAACACTACGGATATAACGGGAAAAGCAGCCGCCTTATTAAGTTTATATGATGTTGAAAAAGAACGCGGAAATTATAAAGCTGCATCTGACTATTTAGAAAAACATATAGCAATACAGGATTCTTTGTCCAGCACTGAACAATCAACCGAAATACAACAACTCATTAATAAATATAATATCAAAATCCATATTAGAGAAGAGCAAATAAAAGAGCAGCATCGACTCCAACTCATAATTACACTCTTTATTTTTTGTTGCTTACTTATTATATTATTCTATCAATACCATCTTAACAAAAGAAAAAGGATACAACTTATATATCAGCAGAATTTAAAACAAACCCAATATAAACTATCTTCAATGCAGACTATCATTGAAGATAATCAATCAATAATCAGCTTACTGCAAGAAGAACAACGCAATCTGAAACAAGACCAAGCAAATAAGATAGATGAAATACAGGAAAGAGAATGTACAATAGAAAGACTTAGACAAGAAAAAGATGAACTGAGAAATTGGTTGTTTACCCAAAGTGATATATACAAGAGGATCATCGCCCTTTCGAAACAAGAAGTATCTGACAGAAAAGCAATGAAGGTATTAACAAACACAGAACTAAAGAAACTCCAAAAGACTATTTTCGAGATTTATGCCGATTATATATCACACTTGCAAAAAAAGTATCCTAAGTTGACCGAAGAAGATATCTTATATCTCTGCCTAAATGAAGCAAAGTTGCAACCTCTAACTATTGCGCTTTGTTTCGGTTATAACAATACGCATCCCATTAACCAACGCAAATTAAGGATAAAAGAGAAAATGAAAGACGAAGAAATGTAAGGTGTGACTACCAATTTCACTATCTCACTAGTTATCAACATATTACAAAATAGGAATGTGACTGCAAATATTATTCATCTAGACTAATACTCCATACCTTTGCCTCCATAAATCAATAAAAGAATTGAATATGAAAGCAAAATCGTTATTTATCCTATTATCGGTATTATTTATTATACCAATGAATGCAGCAACGCTGGAAGCACAGAGGCATAGATCGCATTGGAGAGCCCGCGACAGAGAATCCAAAGCATCCACACGTTCTCCCCTTACTTTTGATATAAACGTGCAAGAAGTAGATAACTGCCTACAAATCATCTTTCTGTCACCTCTGCCGGATGCAGAAATAACTATTACAGATAAAAACGGGAAAACCATAGTTCATGAACCTCCTACCTTCATAAACAAAGGTAAAACATTGTATATAGAAACTCCAAACGGTTATCCTTATACAGTAAAGATTATCTCTCCCATAATGGATATAACAGGAGATATTGTAGAAGAAGAAAGCGAATAAAAAAATAAAAAAAGATGAGACTAAACATTTATTTAATCGGAGCATTCTTCGGAATGTTTATTCTGTCATCGTGTGGCAACGATGATGATGAAACTCCCACTCCTAAAGATGATTCATGGTATTGGGGATACTTTAAAGGTACTATAAACGGAAAAGAAATAGCAGTAGAAAATGTAGGACATGGTGATTGGCCAGTTCATACAGTGAAAACAAGCGCATCTCCTCCAGATAATAATACTGATTCTATAAAAGGAATGATGACAAGCGTTAAATACAGTAGTGATGAATTGCTTAGCATAACCATCTATCATTTAAACAAGGGAATACGCTATATAACAAAGTCAACAAAAACAGATTGGATATATGATGGCATTCAAATAACACGAGATACGCATAGTGACAAATATGAGGACAGATATATTTACTATATCCCCCAAAAAGAGCAACCATTCCAAGTAAAAATTACTAAATTGACCTATGCAGATCAGTGGCATCCCATTGTTGAAGGAAATCTTGATGGAGTACTTTATCGTTTAGATAATCCAAAAGATTCTATTATAATCAATGGTTCTTACGGAACCAGATAATTTTTATCTATTACTAACTTTCATAAAAAACATGCATTATAGCATTTTCTTTTGTCTGAACTTATCAAACTTAGTATTAATGGAATAAAAACGTTCTCTTTTTGTGGAGAACATAATTACAATTTACGTATGAAAAAGAATTTTTATTTTTTACTTTTTAGTATTGCAATGTTATTATTTGCATGTACGAACGACCAAGAATCAGATTTATTGCCATCTAAAGAAGCAAAAGGCACTGTTGATATGTTGAATTTTGCTACGGAAGAGGAATTTTTCAATGCGGTTGAGTCGCCTGAGGCTACTTTAAAAACAATTTCAACCCATAGTGATTTTAAATCACTGTATAATGAATATGAGGAAGCTTGGGAAATAGAAGAAGAATATTATGCTTCTGAAGAAAAATATAATGAGTTCAAAATGTTGTTTCCTCATTTATATTTTCCAGAATATAAAGATGACTATTCTTTTTTCTTACCAGTAAGTAATGAATCAGTTGCAAAATTATTGAATCTTGAAGGGAATGTCAGAATAGCAGGTGAGGTGGTTAATTATATTGATATCAAAACACCACAAGATCTTTTAAAACTGGGACAGTTAGCACCTGATGATATAGATAATCGGATTATGACTCGGAATGGAGGCTATCTGAATGACATCCCTAATCAATATGGACCAGATGGAGATCGTAAATTTTGGGTTACAACAGTTGCAGGGGGATTAAATGGAAGACCCTATACTACAATAGAAGTCTATTTTCGGAGAAAAGGTGCTGGTGGACACTGGAAAAATTATAAGTCAAGAGTTACAGTTATTGGAAGATTACAATATGCAACAGGAGAAGCCATGATTTTTCCTGTAACTTCCGAGAAGTATGGAAAAGCTCCTTTGAAATTTGAATTCTTATCTTCTGCTGCACCTAATGTGAATCCTTTTCCTTGTAGAGGAAATAATATAAAGATCAGTTATCAAGGTATTCATGAAGATTATTACATGAATGTAGATATTAGCCCTAAGCAATAATTAACACTATGAAAAACAGCATTCCTGAAGGATGACCGTCTATATAAGAGACCGGATGATATTTCATCCGGTATTTTTCATAAATGAATAACTAACTATTTCTAAACAAAAAGATTATGCGAAAAATCCTTTTATTATTATTTCTATTAGCCTCTTTTCCTATGTGGGCTCAAGTTATTAAGAATTCTGGTATTATTATTAATGCCGGTAAAGAGAAAATATCCTCCAACCTTCCTTATAGTATTGAAGGAGTAGCTACTCCTGTTGATATGGATAATTCTTATCTGAAAGGTAAATTTTCAATGGAACTGGGATACCGTTTCAGATTACAACCAAAGCAATCACGCTTTTTCTATGATATAGACTTATTGGGAGGATATACGAAAAGTGAATATGCCGTAAATTTTAAGTCGTTTGGGAATACACAGTATGGAGAAAGATCGGGTACGAACGACTTACTATCATTTTCTTTGGCCGGTAGTGTCAATTTCAACATCTTTAGAGGATTGAATGTAGGATTGGGAGTACAGCCAACCGCATACATTTGGGATACTCGTTTCTTCGACATACCCGTTTTTGCTAAAGTGAGTTATGACTTGAAATATGTGGAATTGGCTTTTTCCTATAAATGTGGATTGAGTAAAGAGTACAAAATATCTCCTTTCAAAAGTAGCCGTTTGTCACAATGGCAATTCTCAGTCTATGTTCCTTTATGGAAACGATAGTGCTTTTGTATGATAATGATGTGAAACCTGAACCTATGTCACCGAATTAGTGTCAACTAATATCGAATGATGAGTAGCTGAAATATAAAAAAGGTTGTGCCAGAGTTTTGGCACAACCTTTTTTATGACATATTTTCTCTCATATACCTGTCAAAACCTCATAGAAAATATCAAGAGTTTCTCAAAAAACATTTGATGAATTTCTTAAAACGTTTGACGGGATTAAAAAACTTCCTGAAAGATCTCGGATACATTTTGGACTGTTTTTTGCCTGTCTCCCAGTACATGCCACTCAATCTCCATATGATACTATCCGTAGATAAACACAGTGATATAGATACAAATGCAATTATTGATAAAGCAATAAAGCGGTATTTTGTTCAACCGGTTTAGTTTAGTTCTGACTAATAAATATTATATTTGCATGAGAACATTTATAAAATCATAAATAGAGACTATATGATAGAAGCACCCGAAGCCCGTTATCTCTGCGAACAACTCACTGAGACAGTTGTAGGAAAAAGAATAACAGATGTATTTATTCAATTCAGCCCTCACAAATTCGCTTGGTTTAACGGCAATTCCGATGAGTTTGCCGAATGGCTGGTCGGTAAGAGAATAAACGGTGCACAGTCTCAGGGAGGCATGGTAGAGATAACAATAGAAGATAAAGTGCTCGTACTCACAGATGGAGTAAATCTGCGTTATCTGACTCCGGGGACCAAGCTGCCGGCCAAGCATCAGTTACTTATCGCATTCGAGGATGAAAGTTGCCTGATAGCTTCCGTACGGATGTACGGTGGACTCATGTGCTATGACAAGAATGCCGCTACGGGCATGCTTTCTGAATATTACCGGATAGCGAAAAGCAAACCGCAAGTGATGACAGATGCCTTCAGCAAAAAATATTTTCTCGGACTGATTAATGAGGAAGGCGCACAGAAGAAATCTGCCAAAGCTTTTCTTGCAACAGAGCAGACTATTCCGGGATTGGGAAACGGTGTATTACAAGACATCTTGTATCATGCCCACATCCATCCGAAGAAAAAAATAGCCACATTAACAGACAAAGAGAAAGAAAATTTGTTCTATCAAGTAAAGGAGACCATGGACGATATCTACCGGCAGGGCGGACGAAGCACGGAATCGGACCTATTCGGAGCGAACGGCAAGTACGTTGCTTGCCTCTCTAAAGATACGGCAGGCAAAGCCTGTCCCCGTTGCGGAGAAACCATCGTCAAGGAGAATTATCTTGGCGGTAGCATTTATTATTGCCGTGGTTGCCAGATATTGGAATAAGAACCCAACCAATGACTAAAAGAAAACAGAAAATGAAGAAATTTACCAAGATCAACTACATTCTAACCTTTATATTAGTATTCTGTATCGGAGCTACCCTCCCCATCCTGATCGGTAGCAGCCATGTAGACGAGCAGCATTCCGCCAAATCGGAAGTGCCTTATTGCGTCACCTCACCCACCGTCCCCGAACAGGTCACCTTTGACGGAGAGACAATCGACCTCCGCCGCTACGACCGTCGTGAGCGGATGGACCGGGAGATGATGGCGTTCACCTATATGCACTCCACCACTATGCTGCTCATCAAGCGTGCCAACCGTTACTTCCCGATAGTGGAACCGATTCTGAAAGCGAACGGTATCCCCGATGACTTCAAATACCTGATGGTTATCGAAAGTAACCTCAACAACATAGCCCGTTCTCCCGCCGGTGCAGCCGGATTATGGCAGTTCATGCCCGCTACCGGACGCGAATTCGGACTGGAAGTGAATGAAAATGTAGACGAACGTTACCACATCGAAAAAGCAACAGCAGCAGCCTGCAAATACTTCAAACAGGCTTATGCCAAATACGGAGACTGGATGGCAGTATCCGCTGCCTACAATGCCGGACAAGGACGAATTTCGTCCCAACTCGACCAACAGCTTGCCAGTCATGCGATGGACTTATGGCTGGTAGAAGAAACTTCCCGGTATATGTTCCGCCTGCTGGCAGTCAAGGAGATATTCAACAATCCGCAACGATATGGATTCCTGTTGAAAAAGGAACACCTATATCCGCCTATCCCCTACAAAGAGATCACCGTCAGCACCCCCATCGCCAGCCTGAGCGATTTTGCCAAACAGCAGGGAATCACGTATGCCCAACTTCGGGATGCTAACCCTTGGCTGCGCGAACAAAGTCTAAAGAACAGGACCGGAAAAACATACGTTCTCAATATACCGACACAAGAAGGAATGTATTATGATCCAAAGAAAACCGTGGCATACAACAAGCATTGGGTAATAGATTGAGAAGCAAGCATTCTATGAATAACAAGTAACAGATTATTCGCATGAGACTGAAAGAAAGAATCCATCATTTCCTGCATAACGAAAAACTGAAACATAAGTTATACGTTATCATTTTTGAGTCGGACACTCCTTCGGGAAAGCTGTTCGATGTGATTCTTATCGGTTGTATCCTTGCCAGTGTGTTGCTTGTCATTATAGAAAGTCTGAAAGGACTCCCCTCCTGTCTGACCACTCCATTTGTCGTAATGGAATACCTATTTACCGGTTTCTTTACTTTTGAGTATCTGACACGGATCTATTGTTCTCCCCGTCCCAAGAAATACATCTTCAGTTTCTTCGGTATCGTGGACCTGCTGGCTACCCTGCCGCTTTATATCGGTTTACTGTTTCCGGGAGCACGCTATCTGCTTATCATCCGCGCATTCCGGCTGATACGGGTATTTCGTGTCTTTAAACTGTTCAACTTCTTAAACGAAGGCGAACGGCTGCTCACCGCACTGCGGGAAAGCAGTAAAAAGATTGCTGTATTCTTCCTGTTTGTCGTGATACTGGTTACTTCCATCGGAACGCTCATGTATATGATAGAAGGGAATATTCCCGGCTCTCAGTTCAACAACATCCCGAACAGCATTTATTGGGCCATTGTCACGATGACTACCGTAGGATACGGAGATATCACTCCCGCCACCGGACTGGGAAAGTTTCTTTCAGCATGTGTCATGCTGATCGGCTATACCATCATTGCAGTACCTACCGGCATTGTGTCCGCCTCTATGATGAAGGACTACAAACGGAGAAGAGACAAAGAATGTCCGAACTGCCATCGTTCCGGACACGAAGACAATGCGAAGTTCTGCAAGTATTGCGGACATGATTTAAATCCGGACCTGTGATTCAGATCAACGTCGTCTGAATATCCGTTCAAACAGGAAAATAAAGATACATCCTGCCCCATAGCAGACGATATCTTTCCAATCGAACGTAGATCCCAGAATAATTCTTAATGCACGGTTGGTGATTCCCAGCGTTTCCACCAATTGAAAATATTGCAGAATTTCGACAAAGCAGGCGAACAGGAAGACATAAAACGGCAGGCGGGGAATCCCTGTCGGGATGAATATACGCACGAAGCTATACACCAGTACTACCACCAAAGCATCTCCCATATAAGGACGTACGAAACTATCACGCACATACAAGGCTATGAGCACCTCTATACAAAATATCATCAGAAAACTAATGATGTAAAATATCCTTTTCTCCATTTCTTATTCAATCTTTGGCGTGATGCACGGTTTTGACTGCGAATATACGATAAAATGCAGATGCTACGTTCAAATATTACTAAATTAATAGCACAAAAAGAGAAAAGAATTGTATATTTATAGGACTAACCGTTTTTTAAGAAAAAGACAGAAGAAACAAAAGAACAGAAGAAATAAGAACAGAAAAACAAGAACTAAAGAAAGAAACAAACAAAGAAAAGAAAGGAGACCGAACCTATGATGTTGAACGTTGATTTTATGTTAAGATTACTGGTCGCAGGAATACTGGGAGCCATCATCGGACTGGACCGTGAATACCGTGCCAAGGAAGCAGGATACCGCACTCACTTCCTCGTATCATTGGGCAGTGCCCTGATTATGATTGTTTCGCAGTACGGATTTCAGGAGATCATCAAAGAAAACAGTGTGACACTCGACCCCAGTCGTGTAGCGGCACAAGTAGTAAGCGGCATCGGATTTATCGGTGCGGGAACCATTATCCTACAGAAACAAATCGTCCGCGGACTGACTACAGCCGCCGGTATATGGGCCACAGCCGGCATCGGTCTGGCAGTCGGCGCAGGAATGTACGCCATCGGCATAGCCACTACCGTGCTGACTCTGATCGGACTGGAACTACTCAGCTATATCTTCAAAAGCGTAGGCATGAAAAGCTCAATGATCGCATTCTCTACTAACAACAAAGATACTTTAAAGCAGATAGCAGACAGATTCAATTCAAAAGATTATATGATTGTCTCTTACGAAATGCAAACACTACATCCGGGTGAAATGGAATCCTATCAGGTCACAATGGTCATCAAATCGAAACGGAACAATGATGAAGGACATCTGCTTTCGTTGATGCAGAACTTTCCGGATGTAACGGTGCAGCGGATAGAATGAAGAAATTCATCATTTCTCATTTCCCTGCTTTTCCGTCAAATACTTCCAGTAGCGAACAGGCATATCCTTTTTATGCTTTCTCGGATTCATACGTTCCTTGATGCAGATAGCCTTGAAATACGTTTTCCAGAGTTTCTGAAAGATCTTCTCGTTCTCATCCATCAGACTCTCGTCCAGCATGCCCGTAATCAGATGAGCGGCCTTGCTGTCATCATCAAAAGAGATCGTAGTCACTTCCTGCAAATCATAGTAAAAGCCATAACGTCGCTTCATATCATAGACAATCCACTTCTGATCGGCAAAGCGGTCCTTGAAGTGCTGGATAGTCAGTGGTAAGGCATTGTACTGCGGTTCAAAGGCAGCAAAGAAAGTACCGTCCGCCGCTTTCTGAAAACGTACGAACTGCATCAGATGCACCCGTTCACCATCCACCTTCTTCCAAATCTGAGCAAGCTGAAGTACATCCGGATCACCGAAGTTAGTCTCGATAGAGCGAGGAGCGTCAATCGCCTTACGGATATAACGAAAAATAAGCATCCCTATATTCGGCAATTCCGACAACCAGCTCTGGGTGAGGCAGCCGAGCGCGGAAGCGGAAACCTTCTTCTGCAAACCACGCCACACACGGGCGGCTTTCTCTTCGTCGGTGACCACCGTATGCAGCTCATCGTAAAACAAAGGCAACGCATCCCCTTCCGACAACAGGAAATCGGGAAAGGTCTTACGAAAATAAGCGTCGAAGACAGCAGTCAGCAACCCGTCAAAGGTTTTATCGTAGATATAAACATTCATTATCTCCCGGTTTTACAATATATTCCAGACATCTTCTTTATTTCTATTCTCCGAAATCCAGTACCAGCTGCCGGTCGTCCACCCTCTTCTTCGGCTTCGGGAGCAGCAGGCTGCGTACCCGCTGCGGAGAAAGCTCGTTCACCGTCTGCATCTGCAAAGGCAGTTCCCTGCACGTAATGAAGTACTGCGCTTTTTTCATCACTACGCCTATCTTCTTCAATTCATAAAAGCCCAGACGAGAAAAACGGCGGGATGCCACAATCAGCTTAGCCGACTTCACCCCGATACCCGGCACACGGAGCAACAGTTCATAATCTGCCTTATTGATATCGACCGGAAACTGCTCCGGATGACGCAAAGCCCATGAGAGTTTCGGATCTATCTCCAGGTCGAGATCGGGATAAGCGTCATCCACTATCTCGTCCACTTTAAACTGATAGAAGCGCAGCAGCCAGTCCGCCTGATAGAGACGGTTCTCGCGTACCAGAGGCGGTTGTTTCAGTGCGGGCAGCCGCGTATCGTATGTGTTCACGGAGACATATCCGGAATAGTAAACACGCTTCATCGTCGGTCGCCCATAGAGAGCCGACGAAAGGAAAAGAATATCTTTATCCGACTCGGAGGTAGCTCCTACAATCATCTGCGTGCTCTGTCCCGCAGGGGCAAAGCGCGGAGCGTGGCGAAACTTCTGCCGTTCTTCTTTGCTTTCGAGCACTCCTTGCTGAATATACTTCATCGGGGCGAACACACTCTTATGGTCCTTTTCGGGAGCGAGCAGTTTGAGGTTTTCCTCTTTGGGTATTTCTACGTTGACGCTGAGACGGTCGGCATACAGACCGGCTTCATTCACCAGTTCCCGGCTCGCTCCGGGAATGCTTTTCAGATGGATATATCCGTTGAAGCGGTGCACTTGACGCAGATCTTTCGCCACGCGTACCAGCCGTTCCATTGTATAGTCGGGACTACGGACCACACCGGAACTGAGAAACAAGCCTTCGATATAGTTTCGCCGGTAAAATTCAATTGTCAGTTCCACCAGTTCGGACACAGACAGGGTGGCGCGGGGAAGATCATTGCTGCGCCGGTTGATGCAGTAGGCACAGTCGTAAATACAATAATTGGTCAGCATGACTTTGAGCAGGGAGATGCACCGTCCGTCTTCGGCAAAACTGTGGCAGATTCCCCATCCTCCTACGGTATTGCCCAGCATGCCCGGTTTGTTGGAGCGCACTGTACCGCTGGATGCACAGGATACATCGTACTTGGCGGATTCTGCCAGAATCTTTAGTTTAGCGAGGACATTTTCGTTCATGGACCCAATCTGATTAGAGTCGCAAATATACGATTTTAATCGGAATGCTTGGGTGATAATGAACCAAATCACACGCATTTTGTTCTTTATAAACAAAACAATCAGTCTCTCTATATATAAAAAAGAGGATGCCCGTGGGAAAATGTGAGGGGCATCCTCTGCAAAGAACAGAAGGCGGAAAAAAAGACTTTCACAAGCATCGTTTTCCATCTGTTCACGTGGGGTTTTTCTTCACATTTAAGTGAAAAAAAGGGTTCATTACAGAAGTCCGGGCTTTCACAAGCACGGGCTTCCTCTTTTTACTCATCATGCAGGGTACCTCATCTTATTATTAATAGAATAGAGGAATAGGGAAAACCCCGCACGAGAAGTGGGAAAATATTATTCCGCAATACAGATACTTACCCGGTTTTCTTCCGGCACGCGGTAAGGCTGTACAGTATCTCCTTTAAAGTCCGTTACGATTCTGCTTGCTGCGATGCCTTTGGCTTTCAGTGCGTCGGCAACGTTCTTCGCACGTTTCTCGGATAAGGCCAGGTTGATTCTCGGATTACCGGTTTCTTTGTCGGCATATCCGGTGATGGCAACTTTGCTGTTCGGATACTTTTCCATGTATGCCACCATCGCGTCAATCTTCGACAACTGGTCATTCTGAATTTTCGCAGAATTTAAAGCAAAGAAAATATTTTGTTTCATCGGTTCCACTACTACTGCCGGTTTCGGTTTCGGCTGTGGCTTTTCTACCACAGGCTGAGGTTTCGGTTGCTCTACTACCGGTTCCGGTTCATAGTATACCGGGGCTGTTTTCTTATAGCTCTTGCCTAATTTGATATTCAGACCAACCAAAACATTGAACTGCCAGTCGCAGTTGCCTGCCTTTTTGGAATTGAATTTGTCGGAAAGAGCGTTTGCATTTCCTTCAATATTGATAGCCAGCCGGTCATTGAGGCGCAGGTCGCATCCCAGTCCAAAGCGTCCGGCTACAAGGTTTTGTTTGTCTTGCCACAGATACTCCAGTTCGTGAGATCTTGTGTCCAGTGCATTTGCTTCGTCGTTGTCGAAAGCATGAGTCAATCCTACGCCGCCAAAAATATATCCGTTGAATACACGTTTCGGATTAAAACCACAAAATAAAGTACTGAGGTCTGCCATAAGGTCCAGATTGCCTTGCAGATATTTGTATTGATAGGTTTGAGAAGGAGTGACCCATCCTGCCTTTGCCTGCCAACCGCTTACGCCTAAACGGGCTCCAAATGCGGGTGCAAACTTATACCCTACATTGACGGCTGCTGCCGGAGAGATCAAATCGGTAAAATCGGCTTCGCCTACTGTGTGAGCGGCTCCCGCCTGTACTTGCATAGACCAATGAGGTTTGAACACTGTCTTACCTTCTTCCTTGATTCGCTGTTCCTGAGCGAACGCCATAGTACTACTGACAGTAAGCAGAGATAATAATAGCAAATTTCTTATTTTCATAATATTTTTATTTTAAGTCTTATGAAAAACTTTGTGAAAAAGGGGGGGCCCTTCTGTAGAGCCCCCTTTTAGATTTATTCTGTCTAAGAATCATTTCAAAGACATTCACACATTATCAACTGTTACTTAACAGGTTTCACCAAAATAGTCAACTGAGAAGTAGCAGTACCCCAACCGTAATTTACAGTAGCAGGGATGAAGATCTTATATTCAGATCCTACCGGTGAATTAACATTCACATACTTAACAGTATTACCTTCCTGAACCAAAGTAGCACCGTTAGGCAACTTACCATTAGCCAAATTGGTAGTAGCTTTCGTTACATCCAATTTAACTTCACCGAATGGGCCATAGAAGTACCAGTATTGTCCAGCAACCCATTGATCAGTTGTTTCTGTGTAAGTAGTCCATACATAGCATCCGCATCCAGCAGTTTCTCCATCAACTGATCCGTTGAAGTTAGGATAGTCAGAATGTTCATGTTTAACTTCTTCCCAAGTACCATCAATCCATTCGTACTTAGCCGGAGTATACTCGATACCTGCTACGTAAGTGTATTCAACGAGTTGACCTTCTAAGATAACTCTATTGGTGTATTCAGTTTTTCCAATCTGATCTACTTTAGCAAAAGGATGAATTTCCCAACCCTTAGCGCGAAGTTGAGCTTCAATAGCCTTATCAGCATCAGCTTGCGTTTCTGCTTCAGCAGTGAAAGTAGCTCTATCTTCTTCAACCCACTCATACTTCATGAAACCAACTCTCTTATATTTAAGATAGCTATATGTTGCAGTTGCAGTATACATAGTTACAGGCTTAACAGCTGTGAAAGAAACTTTCTTAGTTATCACATTCAACTTAGCTTCTTGTGTCTGTACATAGTGGCCGTCAACATATTCATACTTCGGAGTATACTTGAAGTCCCAATAAGATACACTTCCTGTAACAGATTCCTGATAAGGAGCAGTAATCGCTTCACCTCTCCAGTCTGTCAATAATTTATTATGCTGGAAGTTAGCGATATCACCACCAGTCTTAGCATCCTGCAAAGAAATTTCACCTGGCATATTCAGATTAACAGGACGGATAAAGTTAACCACGAAGCTATGTTGTGAAAGCTCATCACCGCTCTCCAATTTATAAACATGTTTAACTACAGCCTGCAGACCACCTTCGCTATTCAATGCTTTCTTAACCGCATCATCATTCTTATCCAAAGAGATTACAGTTCCATTGATCTTAACACCTGACAATACAGTCGTAGTAGCCTTACCATTAGATCTAGTTTCGATTATCTCATAGTAATCTTCAACACATTTAGGAAGTCCGGTTACTGTATGTTCTGTATAAGCTGCTTCCAGATCTTGATTGAACTGGCAGTTTTCAGGATCTTCATCATTATCAGTCGGAACTGTTACATTCACATCAAAATCATCAGCTGAAGTACCGGCCAAGGTCCAATAAGTATCATTCTTAACCAGTTTTTCTTCAAATGTCGGCAACTTCACATCAATTGTGAATTGGAATGTTACAGCAGCAGGATATTCAGAAGAAGCCAGTTTGTTCTTCACTGTAATGCTTGCTACGAAAGTAGAAGTAGAACCAATCTTACCAAGTTCACCATGTTTGAATGACCAAACAATCTTCTTAGTTGCAACTCCGGCTGAAGTAGGACCGTCTACGATGCTAGGAGCTGACATTCCATAAGCACTACCGTTCTTCGTTACAGCAGTTGTAGCAGTAGAAGCGTCATACAGATTCCAGAATTCTTCGTGGCTCATACCAACTTCACCAAGACTGTTTGCAATCTTACGGTACAGGTTCTCACGAATGTATTCTTCGTTCATTTCATAAGTAGCAGCAGTTGTTGAGCACTCGTAAGTCAATGTTCCCAAAGTCATAGGCAGAGTCATATCATCACTCTTAGTAACTCCGATTTCTACTTTCACGAAACCACGACGTACTACATTACCGTCAGCATCAACCAGTTCAACTTTCAAGATCGGAGTACGACCGATAGCTTCTTTGCTGAAATCTTCTGCCTGATACAAACCAGCTTCAGCATCATTACATTTGATCCATTTCTGCTGGTCAGTAGTAGTAGCACCTGTTTCAATCTCATATTTAGAACTTGCTACAGCAAATCTATATGATAAGCTGTAGTCCTCGATCGGGAATTTACGGTGAATATTAGTTTCTTCATTGTCACCGAAACAAGTTGCAACCAAGTCTTTCAAGTTGAATACTTCGTTGTAATACATCTTGTATCGAGGTTCTTCTAGTTTACAAGCATCAAATGTTGTTGCGTAATGAGCATCAGCTCCCCATTCTGTTAAAGTAGCATCATCGGCAATACGTACATCTGATGCATCCAATATATCATCGTAGATAGATACGTATGGAGAAGTTACCACTGCACCTGTTTCGTCTTTATCAACAGCTTCACCTTTCAATGTAGCCTGCAAAGCGATCATATTCACATCGCTCTTTTCCGGCTGAGTTGAGTGAGCGTTCAGACGAAGCAGTTTGAAGTCAACTGTACCCTTTTCAGCATTAGCAACCGGTTCGCCACTGATTTCAACCCATTTGCTGGCAGCAGCACGAGTGTTGATCACTGTAACAGTGCGATCAATGTAGCTATAGTCAGCGTTAGCCAACTTGAAGCTAGCCGGATTGAAGTGGTAGCTGGCAGTTGCCAAAGCAGCTGTAGAGAATTTATAAGTAGTAGGGATTTCTGCATTTTCACTCTTGTCCATCGCACCATACTTCAACGAGCTGAACTTAATAGCCTCAACACCGTCTACAATATAATCAGGAGCAAATGTGATGCTTGACAAACGAGCTACAACCAATATGTGCAATTGATCCAAGTCAGGTTTGATTTCTTCTCTGATTTGTTTCTGAATTTCAGCAATAGCCGGTTTGATATTGTCCTTGATATCATTTTTAATATCAGTCAACTGATTATTGATACGTTCTTCCAGATTAGCCATATCTGTAGCAGTCTGGTTCTTCAGATTTGTAATAGCTTCTGCATTACCGTTAATCAGTTCTTTCAGTCCGCCTTCACCGTTGATTTCATTCCACAGTTTCTCAATTTCTGTTTGAGCAGTGGCGATATCTTCTACGGCTTTCTTTATAGCTTCAGCATTAGCAGTGTAATCAAGACAAGCTTCTTTATATTCTTCTAATGTAGCCGACTGAATTTTCAAGTTTTCATATGCCGCCATCAAAGTTGCAATAGCCTGCTTCGCATCGCGCATGTCTTCGGCCACCTGATCCGGATCCAGATTGTTCAATCTTTCTTCGATACCCTCAATTTTACCTGCAATTGCAGTTTGGGCTGCTTCAAAAACTTCCCTGTCAACTTTTCCGTCGATAGACTCTTGCAACAGTACCTTCAACGCTTCCACCTGCTTTTTAGCTTCTTCTATTGCTTCAGCTTTAGCATTAGCAGCAGCCTCCTGAGCGGCAGCAGCATCAGCTTTCGCCTGAGCAGCATCAGCAGCAGCCTGGTCACCGGCAGCCTTAGCAGCTTCAGCTTCAGCCTTAGCAGCATCAGCAGCTTCTTTGGCGGCATCGGCAGCCGTTTGTGCAGCCTTAGCAGCAGCATCTAACGTAGCCAGCTGTTTTTCAAGAGCTGTAACGGAGCTTTGATTTCCGTCAATTTGTTCTTGTAGCCCCTTGATGTCGTCATCATAGTCTTTACAAGAAGTAAATGTACCCGCTGAAGCCGCTAATAGCGCTCCAAACAGGACGACACTTAAATACTTTTTGTTCATAATAAAAAAACTTTTAATTTATAAATTAAAAAAATAATAAAAATATAGTCTTCAAATTCTTCTTCTCAAAATTCATTTCTCATTCCTTTCATTCCTTGTGCGACCTCCTTTTCTTAATTCATTCGACCTTTATTTCCCTTATACAATACACTTAAAAGCATATTCACCATACAACTTCAGCCCGTTACTTTGTAGGTAACGGGCACACCTTTGTCCCGGCTTCCGAAAAGCCGCTTTTATGAAAAACCAAGCATTTTGATCATGAAACATTTTTACCCCTGCTTTTGAGCTACGGCAGAGGGGAGGAAATTCTTTGTATCTTAATCAAAGGTTAATAAGGCCCTGGCAAAAGAAATCCGTCGTTTTATCGTATTATTTCTCTTTTTTTAGTAGTTTATCAGAAAAAATATCTTTTTTGTTTGCATGTTTTCCAAAATATATCCATCTTTGCAACGCCATTTGGCTCCGTTACCTACAAAGTAACGGTCTAGTTATCAGCAGCCTACTCCTATAATAGATCGTTTTACAAAATTAATAATCTGATTATTAGCTTCATCAATTTTCTTACTACGGAAAGGCTTAAGATACGTCTCGGTCACCGTAATCGAGGAATGCCCCATCGCTTCAGAGATAATACCCGGATGAATCTCACAATAGTAGGCTGTCGTGGCCCATGTATGGCGGGCTGCGTACGAGCTCAACCTATCATTCAACCCCAGCATTTTGCCCAACAACATGAGTTGCTGGTTGAAGCTGCGCAAGGCCAACTGATACTCGTGATAGGCTTCCTTCGTTCCTTCACCGCTTTTCAACAGCGGGAAAAGATAAGGAGAATCGGTATCACGACTCATATACCTTTTCAACAAGATCATCGCTTCCGGTGTAAGTGTCACCGACAAAGGGCGCCCCGTCTTCCGCCTGCGGTAAGTGATCACGTTATCCCTCAAATCACTTTTACGCAGATAGGCAAGATCGACAAACGGCAAGCCGCGAAGCAAAAACATTAATATAAACAGTTCTTGTGCGCGCCGTACAGTAGTAGGTACGGCAGAAGATGAAGATAGTTTAGTAAAGACTTTCTTCATGTCTTCATCACACAGTGCCCTCTTATGGTCTGCACGCGTACCTGTATAGACGTAACGGAACAGATGAGGTGTATAAATAATCATCCGACTATTAACCGCACGGTTGTACACCGCACGGAATGTCCTTAGATAGGTAGAAACGGTATTCCAGCTACATCCTCTCCCACGAAGGTGTACCTCAAACCCTTTTAGCCACTCCGGGGTAACTTTATCAAAAGAAAAATCCCCTTTCCCACAATAAGCAATGATGGCATTGGTACTGCTACGATACACGTGCGCAGTACCAAAGTTTCCCCCCATCCGTAGCTCTTCGGCTACCTGCTTCATAAATGCTACTACTTTTAACATTGTACTAAGTATTAAAATTTACACTCTAAATATACAAATATTTTAGTAACTTGGAACCTTATATATGTATATTTTATTCATTGTTTTGACTTTCGCCGGACAGATGGATTTGATCCGGCAGAAAAGAAAAGAACAAACGAGAGAGAGGTTGAGTTCACGATACCCCTAAAAGCCCTAAACTCCCAGTCTACGAACATGCGAACAGGGACTAAAGAAAAAAATCATGAATATATCTACACAAAACAACAGGGAAAAAGAAGAATTGAAAGCTATGCTTACAGAGGTGAAATTTAAAATATATTTTTAATTACAAATATAAGAATTAACCAGAAAATAATTTAAATATTTTATTGTAACAAATATATTTTTAGTAATTTTGCAATGTCTTTACAGAATTGCACTACATATTTGTAACAATAAAATTATATTAAAATGAACTTAGAAAACGAAAACGGAGAGATTACATGGGACATCAAAGGATTCAAGGCTTTCTCCGACCTGGCGATGACATTCTTTCCGGAATACAGCAACATAGACGCGGCAAGCAAAAGAATGCGCGCAGAAATAGAAAATGACGAATCACTATTCAATGCCCTAAAACAGGCACACTATACGCACAACACCACACGTCTCAGCCCTAACCAGCAATATATACTGATATCCCTCTGGGGACCGTCTCACATTCATCTGCACTTCCGCTTCGGCACGCAAGAAACAGGGGAAGAATGAAAGGGGCAAAAAACACAGAAAAAGTGAGTCGTCCGAACAATATTAATATAGATAATTATATTTATTAATAATATATGGGCGGGTGTATGGGCGGCATCATTTTTCAAAAGCCAATAATCCACTATCATACAACTAGTTACAAAGGCTGAAAATGGGGCGGTTGTATGGGCGGCTTTTCCTCGTGCTATCCACCAGAAAACAGAGCCTCCATTTCACCCAAACAGAGGCTCCATTTGCCCCGGTCAGAGCCTCTGTTCAGACAAAACGAAGGCTCTATTTTTCGAATCCAACTATTCTTCGTATATTCGCTGCCAAAATAAAACAAGTCCTTTCATGAAACGGCCTAATTTATATATACTTTTACTTTTTTTCCTGTTGCTCCTGCCCTTTGGACAAACAACTGCCAACGGTAACGACTCTATCCGACTCAGTCTGCTGACTTGCGCCCCCGGAGAAGAAATATACTCCCTGTTCGGTCATACTGCCATCCGCTACGAAGATCCAGCCAACGGAATCGACGCCGTATTCAACTACGGGTTATTCAGTTTCAACACCCCGAATTTCATATTCCGTTTTTCATTAGGCGAGACAGACTACCAGCTCGGAGCCACCGATTACGCTCACTTTGCCGCCGAATATGCTTTTGACGGGCGCAGTGTCTGGCAACAAACACTCAACCTGAGCAAGGAAGAAAAAGCAGAACTGATCCGATTGCTACAAGAAAATTACCGCCCCGAAAACCGGGTATACCGTTATAACTTCTTCTACGACAACTGTGCCACCCGACCGCGCGATAAAATAGAGGAAAGCATCATCGGAAAGGTGATTTATCCGTCTGAGCCCCAAGACGGCTCACGCTCCTTCCGTGACATCGTGCATCAATATTGCAAAGGGCACCCGTGGGCCCGCTTCGGCATCGACCTCTGCATCGGAAGCGAAGCAGACCGGCCTATCACGCAGCGTCAAATGATGTTTGCCCCCTTTTATCTGATGGATGCTTTCGCAGGTGCCCAGATTGCCAATGACTCCATTCAGCGTCCGCTCGTATCCGACAAAGCACTGATCGTAGACGCTGTCTCCGATGAAGAAGAAGGCGGCTGGATGCCCACCCCACTGCAATGCTCTCTCCTTCTTTTCATACTTACCGCAGCGGCAACCATTTACAGTCTCCGCAAAAGAACGGGACTGTGGGGAGTCGATCTGGTGTTGTTCGGCACCGCAGGCATCGTAGGTTGTGTGCTGGCTTTTCTGGCACTGTTCTCCGAACACCCCGCTGTCAGTTCCAATTTCCTGTTACTGGTCTTCCATCCGGGACAGTTTCTTTTTCTTCCATACATCATTTATTGTGTCCGAAAAGGGAAGAAATGCTGGTATCTGACATTGAATTTGATCGTTTTAACACTTTTTATAGCGCTTTTTCCACTAATTCCGCAAAGATTTGACTTTGCTGTTGTACCTTTGGCACTCTGTTTGCTGATACGTTCAGCGAGCAATTTGATTTTGACCTCTAAAAAGAAATAATGAAAGGACTACTCACTTCCCTGATTACCGTATTGACCTTCACCGGGCTACAAGCTCAGTCGTTGCCTACTGCCCCTAAACTTGTGGTAGGGCTCACGATTGACCAACTGCGTACGGACTATCTGGAAGCCTTCTCGTCACTCTACGGCGAAAGAGGCTTCAAACGGCTCTGGAAAGAGGGAAGAGTATTCCACAATGCAGAATATACATTCAGCGGCGTAGACCGTGCCTCTGCCATGGCAGCCATCTACAGCGGATCGACCCCTTCCGTCAATGGAATTATCTCGAACCGATGGATGGACGTCTCCACCCTGCGCACTGTCAACAGTACGGACGACCCGGCCTTCATGGGATATTATACCGATCAGACCTGTGCCCCGACGAAATTATTAACCTCTACCATTGCCGACGAGCTGAAAATAGCGACACAAGGCAAAGGTCTCGTATACGCCATCGCCCCTTACTGCGACGCAGCCATCTTCGCTGCCGGACATGCAGGAAACGGAGCATTCTGGATCAACCCCACAACCGGCAAATGGAGCGGAACGACCTATTATGGCGAATTCCCCTGGTGGGCAAGCCAATATAACGACCGCCAAGCCATCGACTCCCGCATCTCCAGTGTCACATGGGAACCTGTTTTTCCACGTGGCATGTACACTTTTCTGCCAGATTGGCGGGATGTGGTATTCAAATATAAATTTGATGACGACCGTAACAATAAGTTCCGCCGCTTCATCACCAGCCCATTCGTCAACGATGAAGTAAACGCCCTCGCCGAAGAAGCAATCGGAAAAGGTTCGGTCGGTATGGATGACATTACTGACTTATTGGCACTTACTTACTATGCCGGCAACTATGCACACAAGTCCGTACAAGAGTGCGCCATGGAAATTCAGGATACGTATGTACGCCTCGACCGCAGCATTGCCAACCTGCTTGACCTGCTCGACAAGAAAGTAGGCCTGCAAAATGTACTTATTTTCGTCACTTCCACCGGATATACGGACAGCGAATCAACCGATTCGGGATTGTACAAAATACCGACCGGAGAGTTCCATCTCAACCGCTGCACCGCATTGCTGAATATGTTTCTGATGGCTACTTACGGAGAAGGGAAATATGTAGAAGCCTATCATGACCAGCAAATATACCTGAACCATAAACTACTGGAACAAAAGCAACTGAACCTGACAGAAGTGCAGGAAAAGTCCGCCGACTTCCTGATGCAGTTCAGTGGAGTAAACGAGGCATATTCCGCCCATCGGCTTCTCCTGGGTTCATGGACTCCGGAAATATACAGAATACGTAACAGCTATCACCGCAAACGTTCCGGCGACCTCGTAATCGATGTATTGCCGGGATGGACCATTGTCAGCGAAAACGGCAATGAAAACAAGGTGGTACGCCACTCCTATATCCCCGCACCGCTGATCTTCATGGGACATTCCGTGAAACCGGCCATTATTCAGACCCCTGTAACCATTGACCATATTGCGCCTACACTGGCTCATTTCATGCGCATCCGGGCTCCCAATGCCTCTTCTTCTGCCCCTATTACCGATCTTCGGTAAAAGATTCCTCACAAAAACCATGCGCAAAACATAAATAAATCAGCATTTTAATGTAACTTTGCGCGGATTTTATAATCACTCTGCACAGCTTGGCAACAGGTTTATGCCGTTCCTCTTTCCCGGAAAGTGAAAAAAATGCCGTGCAGACAATCAAGAAATAATAATAAACTAAATAATATAACATGGGATTTAATGAAATTTTAAGCTCGATTTTCGGAAACAAATCCACGCGAGACATGAAAGAAATCAAGCCCTGGGTAGAAAAGATCAAAGCTGCCTATCCGGAGATTGAAGCACTGGACAACGACGCCCTCCGTGCCAAAACGGAAGAACTCAAAAAATATATCTATGAGTCGGCGGCTAACGAACGCGCAAAAGTGGAAGAACTCAAAGCGAGCGTTGAAAACACAGAACTGGAAGACCGCGAAGACATCTTTGCACAAATAGATAAGATAGAGAAAGAAATTCTCGAAAAATACGAGAAAGCACTGGACGAAGTGTTGCCCGTAGCTTTCTCTATCGTCAAGGCAACTGCCAAACGATTTGCAGAAAACGAAGAAATCGTAGTAACTGCGACTGAATTCGACCGCCATCTGGCTGCTACAAAAGATTTTGTACGTATCGAAGGCGATAAAGCCATCTACCAGAATCACTGGATAGCGGGTGGTAACGATATGACATGGAACATGGTTCATTACGATGTACAGCTGTTCGGTGGTGTCGTTCTGCACAAAGGTAAGATTGCGGAAATGGCAACAGGTGAAGGTAAAACACTGGTAGCTACCCTCCCGGTATTCCTGAACGCATTGACCGGAAACGGCGTGCATGTGGTAACCGTGAACGATTACCTCGCCAAACGTGACTCCGAATGGATGGGCCCGCTTTATATGTTCCACGGCCTCAGCGTAGATTGTATCGACCGCCATCAGCCGAACTCCGATGCTCGTCGACAGGCATATCTGGCTGATATCACATTCGGTACAAACAATGAATTTGGTTTCGACTACCTGCGTGACAACATGGCAATCAGCCCGAAAGACCTTGTACAACGCCCACACAACTATGCCATCGTCGATGAGGTTGACTCCGTATTGATTGACGACGCCCGTACTCCGTTGATTATTTCCGGTCCGGTGCCGAAAGGTGACGACCAACTGTTCGAACAACTTCGCCCGCTGGTAGAACGCTTGGTGGAAGCTCAAAAAGTGCTTGCTACCAAATACCTGTCCGAAGCAAAACGCCTGATCGCCTCCAACGACAAGAAGGAAGTGGAAGAAGGATTCCTTGCTCTTTATCGTAGCCACAAGTGTCTGCCGAAGAACAAGGCATTGATCAAGTTCCTCAGTGAACAAGGTATCAAAGCCGGTATGCTGAAGACCGAAGAGATCTACATGGAGCAGAACAACAAGCGTATGCACGAAGTGACTGAGCCGTTGTACTTCGTCATCGAAGAAAAACTGAACAGTGTAGACCTGACAGATAAAGGTATCGACCTGATCACCGGTAACTCTGAAGACCCGACGCTGTTTGTTCTTCCGGATATTGCCGCACAACTTTCCGAACTGGAAAATCAAAATCTGACCAACGAACAACTGTTGGAAAAGAAAGATGAGCTGCTGACCAACTACGCTATCAAATCGGAACGCGTACATACCATCAACCAGTTGCTGAAGGCTTACACGATGTTCGAAAAAGATGACGAATACGTTGTTATCGACGGACAGGTGAAAATTGTAGACGAACAGACCGGACGTATCATGGAAGGTCGCCGCTACTCCGACGGATTGCACCAGGCAATCGAAGCAAAAGAACGTGTGAAAGTAGAAGCTGCCACACAGACTTTCGCCACGATCACTTTGCAGAACTACTTCCGTATGTATCACAAGCTGTCCGGTATGACCGGTACTGCCGAAACGGAAGCAGGCGAACTCTGGGACATCTACAAGCTGGATGTAGTCGTTATCCCGACTAACCGCCCGATCGCACGTAAAGATATGAATGACCGCGTGTACAAGACCAAACGCGAAAAGTATAAAGCCGTTATCGAAGAAATCGAAAAACTGGTACAGGCAGGACGTCCGGTACTGGTGGGTACGACTTCGGTAGAAATCTCCGAAATGCTGAGCAAAATGCTTACCATGCGTAAGATCGAGCACAGCGTATTGAATGCGAAGCTGCACCAGAAAGAAGCTGAGATCGTAGCAAAAGCCGGTTTCAGTTGCGCAGTAACTATCGCTACCAACATGGCAGGTCGTGGTACCGACATCAAGCTGAGCCCGGAAGTAAAAGCCGCGGGCGGTTTGGCCATTATCGGTACGGAACGTCACGAATCCCGTCGTGTAGACCGCCAGTTGCGTGGTCGTGCAGGACGTCAGGGTGACCCCGGTTCTTCTGTATTCTTCGTGTCACTGGAAGATGACCTGATGCGTCTGTTCTCTTCCGACCGTATTGCCAGCGTAATGGACAAACTCGGTTTCCAGGAAGGCGAAATGATCGAGCACAAGATGATCTCCAACTCTATCGAACGTGCACAGAAGAAGGTGGAAGAAAACAACTTCGGTATCCGTAAACGTCTGTTGGAATACGATGACGTGATGAACAAGCAACGTACCGTTGTTTACACCAAGCGTCGCCACGCTCTGATGGGCGAACGTATCGGTATGGATATCGTAAATATGATCTGGGACCGTTGCGCGAATGCAATCGAGAATAACGACTACGAAGGTTGTCAGATGGAACTGCTCCAGACATTGGCTATGGAAACTCCGTTCACTGAAGAAGAATTCCGCAATGAAAAGAAGGATACTCTGGCAGAAAAGACATTCAACATTGCCATGGAGAACTTCAAACGCAAAACGGAGCGTCTGGCACAAATCGCTAATCCGGTCATCAAGCAAGTATACGAAAACCAGGGACATATGTACGAAAACATTCTGATTCCTATCACAGACGGAAAACGGATGTACAATATCTCTTGTAATCTGAAAGCTGCTTACGAGTCCGAATCAAAAGAAGTGGTGAAATCGTTCGAGAAATCAATCCTGCTGCACGTTATCGACGAAGCATGGAAAGAAAACCTGCGTGAACTCGATGAGTTGAAACACTCTGTACAGAACGCAAGCTACGAACAGAAAGACCCGCTGTTGATCTACAAGCTGGAATCCGTAACGTTGTTTGACGCTATGGTGAACAAGATCAACAACCAGACTATCTCTATTCTGATGCGTGGACAGATCCCTGTACAGGAAGCTCCGGCAGACGAGCAACAGGCCCCACGCCGTGTAGAAGTACGTCAGGCAGCTCCCGAGCAGCGTCAGGATATGAGCAAGTATCGTGAGCAGAAGCAAGATCTGAGCGATCCGAACCAACAGGCTGCTGCCAGTCAGGATACTCGCGAGCAACAAAGACGCGAACCGATCCGTGCGGAAAAGACAGTAGGACGTAATGATCCTTGTCCATGCGGAAGCGGTAAGAAGTATAAAAACTGCCACGGACAGAATGCTTGACAGCAGTCCGGTGTAAGATTATAATCTAAAAGAAAGCCTCAAACGGTTAAAAACTGTTTGAGGCTTTCTTTTATTCATTCAAAATACTACTTTTGCTTAAACTACTAAAGATATCAAGACTATGGCAAAATTCTATTCACTGGCATTGGTTTCTCTGCTATTGTTAGCGCTCGGCAGCTGTCAGAGCCTGGAGCAGATTTCTATTGACTACATGCAGCCCGGAGACATGACTTTTCCTTCTCAGCTCCGCAAAGTGGCTATCGTGAATAACACCAGCACCGAACCGGATAACAAGCTGATCACACAAACCGAAAAGCCTAAGGAAAATGTCCCCGAAATCAGTCATGCCACAGCCTATGCAAATGGCAATGTTAAGATTGCAGCCGAATCACTGGCTGAAGAAATCGCTCATCAGAACTATTTCGATGTAGTGGTGATCTGTGATTCCGCCTTACGGGCTAATGATAAGTTTCCACGCGAAAGTACGTTGAGTCAGGAGGAAGTCCAACAGCTGGCATCAGACTTGGGAGTGGACTGTATCATCGCCATGGAGAACCTGCAATTCAAAGCGACTAAAACGGTGCGTTACATCCGTGATTTTAACTGCTATCTGGGTACAGTGGATGTAAAAGCCTACCCGACGGTCAAAGTATATCTGCCTTCACGCAGCAAACCGATGACTACGCTGCATCCGACCGACAGTATCTTCTGGGAAGAATACGGAGAAACGGTAACAGAAACATTTGCACACATGATTCCGGACGCGCAGATGTTGCGGGAAGCTTCTGAATTTGCAGGAACTATTCCCGTCAAACAACTGCTGCCTCTCTGGAAGACGAGCAAACGATACCTGTACACGGGCGGTTCGGTACAGATGCGTGACGCAGCCATCTTTGTACGCGAAAACTCATGGGACAGAGCCTACGAGCTCTGGAAACAGGTGTACGACGGAACCAAGAAGGACAAAAAAAAGATGAAAGCCGCACTTAACATCGCAGTATATTACGAGATGAAGGACAGCCTCGCACAGGCAGAAGAATGGGCAGTCAAAGCACAGCAACTTGCTCAAAAAGTAGACAAGAAAAACATTGCCGAAAATGCTACGTATGCTACCATTGATGATGTGCCGAATTACTATATGACAACCCTTTATGCAAACGAATTGAAGGAGCGTAACAGCCAATTACCCAAGCTAAAAATGCAAATGGAACGATTTAATGATGATTTTTAAGGAAATCATGCATTGATTATTATTTTTTTTATACCTTTGAGGTAACAAAAAGGAAGAAGCTATGAAACTGAGCCAACAATCTCTATCTACCATCGAATCGGCTATCCAAAAGGCAGTCGGCAAATATGTATGTGGCTGCGACCAGACAGCCGTAACCGATATTCATTTACAACCGGACCAAACATCGGGACAACTCACTATTTTTAACGACGATGATGAGGAACTGGCAAATGTGATGATTGAAGAGTGGGCGACTTACGATGGGGATGATTTCATGGAGAATGTGGAGCCAAGCCTGAAAAGTATCCTATGCCGAATGAAAGAGGCGGGCGACTTTGAAAAAATAACGATACTGAAACCGTATTCATTCGTATTGGTAGATGAAGACAAGGAAACTGTTGCCGAATTGTTGTTGGTAGATGATGATACGATACTGGTGGATGATGAATTACTGAAAGGGCTGGACAAAGAGCTGGATGAGTTTCTAAAGAATTTGCTGGAGAAATAAATAACCATAACCATATAAGAATAATCGGAAGTAAACAGGCAATCCCTTTTACTTCCGATTATTTATTTAAAGTTATATGTAAGAGCTCTACAGGAGGCGGCTCATTCAACTGCTGACCGATACACGGTCTTTGCCGTCTCAATCACAGATGGTCCGTTCTTGCCGGATACATCGACAGTTTTACTTTTCTCCGCCCATGCTTTCTCCATGCCATAGAAGTGGATCGGTTCTGCCGTAGATTTATCGAGTTTACCGTCCAGTTCCTGCTGTTTCTGTTCAAAGAAGGTATTCCAACGTTGATAGTACAAGTCTTTCAAAAGGCCACTCCATTCCCGATGGGAATAATCATGCAGACCTCCTTGATTGGCAGCTATACTGTCACCCCAAACGGTGATCAGTGCAGAAGCATTCCATTCATAAAGTTTCTTTTCTTCTTCTGTAGTTCCCAAGGAACGGGCAGCAGATAACCATGAAGATACAGAGAACTCTTTTCGGGTGGACAGTAAACTGTCTTGAGATAATATCAATCCTAAAAATTGTTGTGTCTGCTTTCTGAAGCTATCCTTGTCTTTCCGGTCATAACTTTGGGAGATTTCTTCAAGCAATACATTCGCCTTATCTGCCAGACTCTGACGTACGATGTCCACCAGATCATATTCAAAGTTATTATTTCCTTTATACCGATCTGCGACAGAAAGTAGTAGCTGAGCTGCTTTCGCTGTTGAGTCAGGTGAATAGAATAACTTGGCATATCCCCAGGTTGATGTTCTGTCCAAATGAAATCCCGGACGGGCACATAACAGAGATTCGACTGTACCTTCTCCCTGATAATTCTTCGGAGCATTATAAACAGTATGCTCCAACGCACGCCACGCTTCTGTTACTTCCGGCGACAAATCATCTCCATAACGCGCCTTCAGATATCCTTGCAACCATATGTCCGGTGAGAATCGTTCTTCCCGCCAGGGAAGCTCATACAGCAATTCAAACATCATCGGATTGTTCTCTATTCCTTCCGGGGTAGCTCCTACCCCCCGCAATGTTTTCCCGTTGATATGTGCACAGGCGTTATAATATCCATTCACCAACTGCTCCATCCGTCCGTGCAGACCGACATTACCGCCAAAGTTAAGCAGCATACAATAAAGCCAGTCATGTTTTCCAAAGCCTTTCTCCCGATACCACATCGACTCCGGATCACCCCATTGCGGTAGCTTTTCACTATACAAATCCAGTACCAGCAAATCACCGGAATCGAGCGTGTTGACCATCGCTTCCCGCGGATTCGCCTGCCATGCCTGCATCACCCACACAGCCTCCGGATTCGCTTTCTTCATAGCACCCATAATAGAAGTTCCCGCCTTTGCCAAGTCTACTCCTTCCGTATTTCCTCCTTCATGAAAGGGGTCCATACTGTAATACTTTGCTTTTCCGTACAGTTTCTCCAACTCCTCATAATACATGGCAGCAAATGAATCGAAATGTTCATCTTCCGTAGAAAGAAAAGCCGGACGAGGGAAACCGCACCATTTACCGGGATCGGCAATCTGATATCCCAGTTTCTCTCCGATATTACGGGGGACCATTCCTGCATATCCGGGGAATACCGGTTCAATGCCCAGCTCCCTCATTCGGGCAATGATCTTCTTTTGCAGTGCTTCCTGTTGCCGATACCAACTGTCGGGATTCGGGCCGCCCCATCCTTCCAGATTATTCATCTGCCACCATGCCATAAAGGCAGGACCGGAAATAAACTCATTGATCTCCTCCGTCGTATATCCGATACGCTTCAGCAAATTATACCAGACAACCTCCATCCCTGTTATACTCAAAGGCATATTGATGCCGTGCATCGCCATCCAGTCTATTTCTTTCTCCCAGCGTTCCCAGTCCCAGAAAGCCATGGAGTAGGAATAGGTACAGTAATTCAGGTAATATCGATTCTTCATAGCCGTTGTCTGTCGGATTTTCTTTTGAGGCAGAGGCAGTACTTCCGGCAATTTCTGCGAGGGATTATTCCACGAAAGATGAATACCTGCCACATATTTCAGGTACCAATTCAAGCCTGTAGCCAGTGAGAGATCAGAGTTCCCGGTTATCAGTACTTTGTCATCCTTGGAGTCTATCTCAAAGTAGTCCTTTGCCGGATCGGCTTCATCAATAACCAACCGGAAAAGGATTTGATCTTTCGACGTATTCTCCGTCACACGTGCTGCCAATGAATCGATTGGAGCAGACGTAGATCGGCAACTTGTATACATAACAACAGAACCAAATAATAAAAGTAATAGAAGACGCATGTTCATAGTCATTATTTTTTTAAGGGTCATCAAATGTGTTTGAGCATTTGAACCCCTAAATATATTTCAAATTTCCGATTACTGAAAATAAAATATAGTTCTTTTATACTGATACACATAAAATAACCTCCAATATATGAAAAGTCGGAAAGATATAGCATTGGCTCTAATAAAGAAAGAAGATGTGGCAAACAGTTATTTGCACATCTTCTTTCAATTTGTGTTTCAGTTAATTATTACTCCCATCCCGGATTATTGGGGGCCAGTTCTGGGTTTAATGCGATTTCATTAGTAGGCACCTGATACAGATAATACTTATCTAACCAACCTTTACCTGCTACCAAAGGATCATTATACATATAGATAAAACCTTCTTTCTTTCCTGTTGTATCGGCGTATCCTTTTTCAAGATCAACAAACTGTCCGGAATCGCCAATCTGCTCTTTAGTAGCCCATTGACCATACTGTATCTTATTGATAAACCAAGGTGCTTTTTTCCAACGGCGCACATCGTAGAATCCAAATCCTTCGCCCATCAATTCTACTATGCGCTCGCGACGAATCTCCCACAATACAGGGTCTACGGTCTGGTCGCGCTTCGGATCAAATCCGGCATTTATCTCGGCCACTTTCATATGGGCAACTCCCACCCGATCGCGTAACTTATTGATAGTAAGATCAGCAACAGTCTGATTGAAGCCTTCGGCACCTGTACCACCTTTTTCAAATTTAGCCTCGGCATAATTCAACATCACTTCATCAATCTTGAACAAAGGTACATCTGAGGTCCCTTCATTCTCTTTCGAATTGTCCCATACATTATAGTATCTGTACACATAGTTACCGCTACGGGCTACGAGGAAACCTTGTCCGCCATTGTTGGTGAAGAAGTGAGGCATTCCTTTCAATATAGCAGCAGACCAGTTCATCAATGGGAACACTTTATGTTTACCGGCTTCCCCATTTCCGCCCCCGAAACCTGTGTAACGGGTAATGCCCATGATATCCATAAACTCACGGTCCTTGGGATCAGAAGTATACTCCCAACTGGTATTATCGGCACTTGGGATCACCTTATAAGGGGGAGCTACAGTCTCCAGCAGACGAAGGTCACGATTGCGGAAAGTAGCATTCATACTATTATCCCCGTCCTGCGACCATTCATATTCCGAGCTGTTATGAATCGTTTTACCATCTTTACAAAGATACATGTCGATGATGTGTTGCGGCATTTCCACATTATGGGTGGATGTCCGTTCAACATGCGTCAGTACATAATTAGTCAGTTCTTTTTCTACATATTCCTTATACAGAATGATGCCTTTCATTCCTTTCAGGTCAGATGTCAGCATCTCTCCCCAATCACTGTTCAGTTCGGGATAAGAATCCATCAGTTTCTTGGAATAAGTGATACAAGCATCAAAGTACTTATCTTCGTCCCCCAAAGCATGATATTTACGCCATGTACCTTCAAAAAGGCAGAAACGGGAAAGAAGAGCACGGACAACATGCACATTGATCGTATTTTCACCGTCACCTTCTTCTTTTATATGTTCTTCAGCGTATATCAAATCGTTCAATACATGATCGGCAACTTCTTTGCGAGGTGTACGGGGACCATATGCTATTTCCTTATCCGAATCACCCAGTACACGATCTACCCAAGGCACATCACCAAAACGAGCTATCAGTTCCGAATAATAATAGGCACGGAAAAAATATCCCACCGAACGCCAATGCTCCTTGTCCGCATCCGTCATCCCTGAGTTATCGATATTTGCCAACATGACATTGACCCGATAGACGAAACTGAATGCCCATCCATTGCCCGATGACGAACTGGATACATTCTGAAAAGCATACGGATTACCGTCACCCTGACGACGCATCAGATAACCTGCATAAATATCGCTTGTATAGGATGTGGCACTGGCATAGGCTCCGTTTGTTCCGGGAATACGCAGGATATTAGTATTTGTAAATACTCCATATAATCCCCAGGCATAGGTCTTGAAAGTATTATAATTACTGAACACTGTCTGCTCCGTTAACGAAGTATCCGGATAGCGTTCCATAAAACTATCGTTGCATGAAGTAAACCCGATAGCTGCTGCCGCAAGCATAGTATATATTATTTTTTTCATAACCAATTCTAAATTAAAGAGTAACATTAAAACCAAAAGAAATCGTACGATAGAAAGGATATCCCCAAGACAGGCGTTCCGGGTCATAACCCTTCATCAGCTTAGTAAATGTGTGAAGGTTCTCACAACTTACGAACGCTTTCAAACTCGTTAATGTAATAGGTGCTAACCAGCTCTTCGGGAAATTATAACTCAAAGTCACATTCTTGACACGCAGATAAGAGCCATTCATCAGATACTTCGTTTGCGCACGTGTATTGTAACCGGAGTTGTTTCCTTGCCCGTAAATACGGAAATATTCCGCATTCGGATTGGCTGCCGTCCAGTCACCATTGGCAGAATCTACCGGTTTCCAATAATCCAGCTGGTCTTTAAAGAGTGAACCAAACTGTCCGGAATTAAACGGCCAGCGGCGTGCATCACTGATCCATACATCACGTTTACCTACTCCTTGCAGCAAAACACTCAGATCAAATCCTTTGTAATTGACTCCCAGATTTATACCATACTGCAAACGCAAAGAGTTATTACCGATTATCTTGCGGTCTCCCGGATTGTCAAAGGTTCCGTCTCCCGTATCAATACGATTCGTACTCGATTCATCATCACGCAAATTCTGGTACTTGATGTCGCCGGGACGCGGACTTACTCCATCCACTGTCACCACTCCTTCTTTCAATTTCCAGGTATTTGTATCTTCAAAGTCATCGGCTGTATAGTAACCATCCGTTACATAACCCCAGATAGAACCGATTTCATATCCTTCATAATAATTATTCGTGCCATCACTTTTCAGGATAATCTTGGATTCATTATGGTATTTGGTAACGACTGTTTTAGAGTCATAAAGATTGAAGCCTACATTATAGCCCCATGCACCGATTCTATCTCTCCAGGTCAATGACAATTCCCAGCCTTTCGTACGCAAGTCGGCGGTATTCTGCAAAGGTGCGGAAGCACCTACCACTGACGGCAACTCAGCTCCCGGAGCAAGCATATCTTTCGTATCACGGCGATACCAGTCGAAAGTACTTTGCAGACGTCCGTTCAAGGCAGTTATATCAAAACCAAAGTCCAATGTTTCTACCGTTTCCCAAGTAAAACTATCACTGACCAGTCCCGGAGCATTCAAAGTCAGCGGCTTCGCTCCATTCACCAGCCATGCCACATCCTTCTTTTCCACTTGCGACATGGTTGGAACAAATTTATAAGGGTCAATGCCTTGATTACCTATTTGTCCCCAGGTTCCGCGAAGTTTCAGATCGCTTAGCCAGTCACCTGCAACTGGTTTCATAAAGTTCTCGCGGGCAATGTTCCAACCCACAGATACAGAAGGGAAGAAACCGAAACGATTTTTCTTCGGGAATTTAGACGAGCCGTCATAACGACCATTGGTCTCAAACAAATATTTGCCTTTATAATCATAATTAACACGATAGAAAGCACCACGCACGGTATACACGCGATGATCATCTGTAATAACCTTATTCTCACCGGTAGCCGTACTATGTGACGGATACTTCTCGTTAATCATATCATAAGAATAAGTATACAATTTCTTCCAGTCACTGGATTCCTGGTTGAAGCCGCCCATTAACGACAAGTTATGCGTGTCATTCCATGAATATCTATAATTAGCATACAGGTTGATGGCATTATAATCAGTACTTTGGTGAGTCGTCTCCAGAGAAGAAGTAGTGGCAGTCTGTATTTTTGCCAGCTCAACCGTTGTATAATCAATGGAAGCCTTATTCACATTCTGATTACTCCATGTCTTGTCAAATGTATATTCGAATGCCACTTCAAGCCCTTTCAATGGTTTCAATACCGTTTTTGACAGGATACGGGCATTGTCTCTGATTGTATTGTTATCCGTTGCCATTCTCAAAACGTTGGAAGGCGTATTCGTCATCAGGCTGGTGCCGTCAGGCAAAGTCAGGGAACCTTCGGGATATACAACCGGCAAACGCATATCATACAATCCGGTCTTATCCGAAGTTACAGGCATATTCTTGTCACTCTGAGCATAGCGTATATCTACAGACTGAGTCAGCCACGAGGTGATTTCGGCAGAAATATAGGCACTACCCGACAAACGTTTGTAGCGGTCTTTATCGGTGATCAAAATACCTTGCTCGCTATTATAGCCAAGGGACAGACGATAAGCCAGCTTATCAGTACCACCGCTCAATGACACATTATGTGCTTGCAGAAAACCGTAATCATCAAGCATATTGGCATACAGGTCTTTCTCATTCAGGTAATAATTCAATCCTGTTTCCGGGTCTACATATACTCCGTCTCCGGTAGTCTGGAATTTACCCGGATTCTTACGATATTCGGTCAGGTAGTTCATCCAAGTTTTGATATCTTGCCCGGTGTAGTATTTACCGGCATTGAACTCGCCGTCCAGGTAAGCCTGCATCCACTCCAGCCCGTCAGCCTGTTCCGGACGATTGATAGAACTCTGAAAACCAAAATTATTATTATAATTGACATGAAACCCGTCGCCTTTCTTCGCCTTCTTTGTAGTCACAAGTATTACACCGAAAGCGGCACGCGCACCATAGATAGCGGCCGAGGCGGCATCTTTCAACACAGAAACACTTTCGATATCTTCGGGATTCAACATATCGATATCCCCCGGAACATTATCTATCAACACCAACGGACCACCGCCATTGATGGAAGTCGTACCACGAATATTGAATGATTTGCTCTGTCCCGGACCGGCAGCATCATTATTAGGAGTAATCTGAAGTCCCGGCATCGCACCCTGCAAAGCACTCATGGCATTTACAACAGGACGGCTCCCCAGTACATCATCCATCTTTACTTGAGATACCGCGCCGGTCAGGTTCGCTTTCTTCTGTACGCCAAAACCAACTACTACCACTTCGTCCAGACTCTGTGTGTCTTCTTTCAAGACTACCGACAGCGTCTTTCCCGGAGTTACTTTCAGGGACTGTCCTTGATAACCAATATAAGAGATTTCAAGAATGGCGTCTTTTGAACCGACATTCAAGATAAAATTACCGTCCATATCAGTGATCGTGCCATTGGTAGAGCCTTTTTCTATCACACTGGCACCGATTACCGGTTCACCTGCCGCATCCACTACTCGTCCGCTTACTTTTACCTTTTCCTGATGCGCCTGTTCGACAGATGCCAACTCCGTGGACAGAATGATCTTTTTATCTATTACCTTATATTCTACACTCGTATTTTTAAATACTTCGTCAAGAACTTTAAAGATATCATTACGGTTAGCGGAGATTGTCACCAACCGTTTCAAATTTATATGAGCATTGTTGTAGAAGAAACTAAATTCTGTTTGCTTCTCTATCGCTCTTAATACATCCTCAACTGTCTGATTACGTACATTCATCGTAACCTTTGCAGATTGAGCATAACTATCTGTCGCATTAGTTAATCCGACAAAACAAAATAAGAATAAAATAACCAGTCTCATAGTACGTGGGATTTTTTTCGAGGTTAGCCAAAAAGACTTTACCACCCTTAAAACTTGGATGCTAAAATTGTTTTGCATAATTTTGTATTGATTTAAGTTGAAAATGAGTTAACTATGCTTGTCTGCCAACAAGCATTTTCAATTGATTCATTTTAGTATGGGGAGATCTGCCAAAATCTTCCCATACTTTTTTCTAGGTAAGTTTTGCTTTCATACTATTAAATTGTTAAAGGTTAATCAATAAATTTCTATTATCTCTTTTTTTCTGTCACTTCCATCCTTATCATCATTGATATGTTGCCAACGTATTTTGGAGGATACTTTAAAATATTCCAGGATCTTCTCCAAACGTTGATTTGTAAAGGTTCCCGTAAACGAACTATTCTTCAGTTTTTCGTTCTTAATAACAAATTTCACACTATATCTTTTTTCCAACATCCATAATGCTTCTTCCAAAGGTGTATTATCAAGAACAACTTCTCCATCTTTCCAAGCCAACTCTGATTTTCCCGAAGTTTTATAAAGGCGGACTTTATCAGTCTCCGAATCATACACCAGCTTCTCTCTTGGAGATAAGAACACATGTTTCACCCCAGCGTCTTTCTCGAACATAAAATCTACTTTTCCTTCAATCAAAGTTGTAATAACCTCTGTATTCTGTTCATATGCTTCCACATTGAAACATGTACCCAATACTTCTATCTGTGATTGATGTGTAGTAGAAAGGATAAATTTCTTTTCCGGATCTTTGGCCACTTCAAAGTATGCTTCACCACTCAACGTCACTTTACGGAAATCTCCATTAAAGCGAGAAGGATAAGACAAAGAAGATTCCGAATTTAAATAAACAATTGTACCATCGGGTAATGTCAACGAAGTTGTCATTCCAGGACTGGTCTTAACTTCCATCATCTCCGCTACCTCACCGGTATCCCCTTTCCAGTTCTGCCATATAAATAAGGTAAGAAGCGGAATAAACAGAATTGCAGCAGCACGTTGTGTCCACTCCCACCACACTGTCCTTCTCACTTCACGGTCCGACATTTTTCCCTTTACTTTCAGTAAAGCTTTCTCCGTATCAACTTTTTTCATTACCTGAACCGTGTCCACAGCCAAATAAAGGGCAAAAGTCTGAGTAGCAACTCGTTTATTCTCCTCCGACTCATCTATCCACGCTTCCACTTCCAGACGTTCCTCCTCGCTCAGCCTCCCCTCACAATAACGAGGAAGCAATTCTTCTATTCTATTATTATCTAATTCTTTCATCCTTTATTCTACCTTTTATTATATGACAAGACCAAACCATGACATTCCTAAACGAAAACCTTATTTTTTTCAGAAAATCTTTATTTTATTATAAAAAAGCTATATTTGCAGTAAATTAGAATTTAATAAATGAAGGAAGTACACATAAAGAGGAATGACCCTCAATTATCTGAAATACAGCGTGGAGGCCTAAAAGCCTTTGAAACGCTATTCAGGCAATACTATGCAGTGCTATGTGCCTATGGTCATAAATATGTTGACTTCCACGATGCAGAAGAAATTGTGCAAGACTCCCTTCTATGGATATGGGAAAACCGGGAAAACCTAATTATTGAATCATCATTAAGTTCTTATCTCTTTAAAATGGTACATCACAAGGCTTTAAATAAGCTTGCACACATTGATGCCATCAAACGTGCTGATACGCGTTTCTATGAAGAAATGCAAGAGATGATACAGGATATGGACTTCTATCAAATTAAAGAGCTAACCAAACGTATTGAAGAGGCGGTTACTGCATTACCGGAAAATTACCGGCAAGCATTTGTTATGCATCGTTTCCGGGATATGAGCTACAAAGAAATTGCAGAAACATTGGAAGTGTCTCCAAAGACTGTAGATTATCGTATTCAGCAAGCACTCAAACAATTACGCATCGATTTAAAAGACTATCTGCCATTGCTGCTTCCTTTACTATTTCCTTAATATAAGTGACTTCTTCCAATAAATTGGATTCGTACCTATTAAACCTATACCATCCTTTAACTAAATAGAGAAAAACGGTCTCTTTTTAGGTAAAGTTCTTTTTTGCTCTATCAATTAAAGCTATAAAACAGAAAGTAGTAAATCTGTATTTATCTATAGTACAAGCTGATACAGATCATAAATTCTCAACCATTCTCATCATGATGAGAATTTTTTCTCACCACAGCGAGAACTTTTTCTCATCGCAGTGAGAATCTTTTCTCATTGGATTGAGAATATTGTCTCATCGTAATAAGCTGACCAAAATCTTGGAAGTCTGCAATACATAAAACAAACAATCATAAAGGATAAGAAGACAGATACAATCCTATTCTTGCCGATAAGGCAGCGTAAACCAGAAAGTAGAACCTTTGTTTTCCTCTGATTCAACTCCAATCGTCCCTCCTAAGCGATCGATAATCATCTGACAAATGGAAAGTCCCAAACCTGTTCCCTGAACAAAAGGATTGTATTTCACAAACCTTTCGAATACATGCTTGCATTGCTCTTCCGACATGCCGCAGCCTGTATCCGAGACATAAAAGCAAATTGTATCGGCATCCTTCAGACGATATCCCATTCTGATAGAACCTGTCTGAGTAAATTTAATAGCATTGATGACAAAATTGGAAATCAGTTGTATCAAACGATTCTTATCTGTATAAAGGGTACATTCCGGCAGACGTTCGATAAAAGTAAGAGTGACAGTTTCTTTTTTCAAGCGAAGCCTCATACTCTGTTCAATTTCTTCCATTGTCTGATTGACATCTATCAATGAAGGGCAGAAGTCAAAAGTGCCGGCTTCGATTTTGGACATGTCCAGAATATCATTGATCAGTTGAAGAAGCAAGTCGGTATTTGTTTCGATGATGTCTGCATATTCGCGCATCTCCTTACGATCTTCTATATCCGGCAACATATTCGAGAAGCCGACAATCGCATTCAACGGAGTGCGGATTTCATGACTCATATTAGCCAGAAAGGCGGATTTCAACTGATTCGCCTGCTCCGCCTTTTCCATTGCCTCACTCAGACGAGTGTATGCCTTGCGAAGAATACGTATATAATAGATGATCGCTGCTATCAAAATAAGAAGGAAAATGGAACAGGAAAGGATTTCAACGCAGTATTGATGAAATATACTTTTAGGTTCGTTGACATAAACAGCTCGTTCGGGATAAAGGTGATAGGGAATATTGTAGGATTCCAGCACCGGATAACAGAGGTAGGCACTCGCCTTTCCTCCTATACTTTCGGGAATGTCCTCCGCCTGTTCTCCATGCAGCACACGGCCAATAATTTCAAGCAAGGAATCGCCGAATGATTCTGCAGAAACGTAATAGCCTCCTGCAAAAGTATTATTGGACAAGTCTTCGGAAGAAAGCAGGAACAAGGGAGAGGACGTAAAATTGGTGATAATCTCCTGAATATGATCAAAAAGATAATTATTATCTTCTTTATTATGCGACTCAAACCATGAATAATAAATAATTCCGGTGTTTGCTTTATAGCTGCGCAAGGTGTCCAGAAGCATTTCTGTTGACAAGTGAGTGGTAGAAAGCAATTCTAAAGGCAGGTTTGGGAAATGCTTTTCAACAGCTTCTTTCACGTCTCCGCGGGTTTCTTCACTGATGTAGCGGTCGTCCGAGATAAATGCCAGGCGATCCATATCAGGTATCAGGCTATAGATCAGTTCAACGGTTTCCTTCACATAGTAATGCTGTTTCAGGGTAGTCAGGTTGTAGCCTTTTCTCCACTCTTGGGCGGGGACGCTGTTGGTTTCATTCAACGGGGCATGAGAGAGCAGAACCTCCAAGGTAGCAGGCAGGCGGTCACGGGAGTTCGTTATGATCACCGGAACATCTTTCCACAGGTCGTCAAATAAAGGACGGCAGACAATCCAGCCCGGATCGCCAATTATCACAATAGCGGCAGGAGGAAGCGGATATTTCTGACGCAGATGCTCGATGACCGCATTTACCTCCATCGTATCCTGCAAGGCCGGGACAGACAATGATTCCGCTCTGGCGGTTATTCCCTGTTCCTGAAGAACATCGTGCACATACCAATAGAAGTTTTTGGCCCAGGGAAGGTTGAAGTTAATAGAATTCAAAACTAATATTTCTTTATCTGATTTCCCATTATCTGCCAACATAGGGGAAAGGAGTCCTTCGAAAAGAAGAAAGAACGCACCTGTTAAGCATATTCGCAGTAATTGTTTCATTTTGCTGTGTGATTAAAAGTGGAAGCAAAGATAGTATTATTTTTATCTTTTAAAAAGAAAGGCATCCCAAATCTATCGGGATGCCTCTCCATTACATATTTTTATGTATCAGTTCATTATGCCTTTTTTAAAGCTGCGATGCTTTCTTTCAAAGAACTGATGATACTTTCCGCATCGGCCTGCTTCTTACGTTCCATTTCGAGAACGGCTGCAGGGGCATTATTGACAAATTTCTCATTGCTGAGTTTCTTCAATACACCTTGCAGGAATCCTTCCTTATGTTTCAGTTCAGCTTCCATACGGGCGATTTCGGCTTCTACATCAATCATGTTGCCCAATGGCACAGCGTATTCGGTAGTTCCTACCATGAAGGAAGAAGCACCTTCCACCTTGCTCTCTACCACTGTGATAGAAGAAAGGTTACACATCTTCTGGATCACCGCATTGAACTCTGCAACCGGATTTTCACCCAGCACCTGCAAATCAAGCGGTTCTTTCTGAGCTATGTTCTTTTGCAGACGGATGCTGCGGATATTACTGATAACTCCCTTGACAACTTCAAACTGTGCAACGAATGCGGTGTCTACATAAGTATCCATGCTCAATGCACTTACCATCAGACTTTCTCCTTCTTCCGCATTACGTTCGTACATCTGTTGCCACAATTCTTCTGTGATGAACGGCATAAACGGATGAAGCAGATGCAACAGGTTATCGAGGAAGCAGAGAGTAGCGTCATAAGTGGTACGGTCAATTCCCTGTCCGTAAGCCGGTTTAATCATTTCCAGATACCAGGAAGAGAATTCATCCCAGAATAATTTATAAACAGCCATCAATGCTTCGCTCAGACGGTATTTGCTGAACAAGTCCGCTACTTCGGCAGCTACCTCGTTCTGTTTGGATTCAAACCAGTGGACAGCCAGTTTAGCGGCATCCGGAGCCTGAATATTATCGTCAACCGTCCAGCCCTTGATCAGACGGAAGGCGTTCCATATCTTACTGCAGAAGTTACGTCCCTGTTCGCAGAGCGCGTCGTCAAAAAGAATATCGTTTCCGGCGGGAGCTGCCAGCATCATTCCCATACGGACACCGTCAGCACCATATTTGTCGATCAGTTCCAACGGGTCGGGTGAGTTGCCGAGTGACTTGGACATCTTACGTCCCAGTTTGTCGCGAACGATCCCTGTAAAGTAAACGTTCTTGAACGGCATCTTTCCTTCATATTCGTAACCCGCCATGATCATACGTGCCACCCAGAAGAAGATGATATCCGGTCCGGTCACCAGGTCGCTGGTCGGATAGTAATAGCTGATTTCCTCGTTACCCGGATGATTGATTCCGTCAAACAGGGAGATAGGCCACAACCAGGAAGAGAACCAAGTATCCAGACAGTCTTCGTCCTGACGAAGATCATCCATCGTCAAAGCGGCGTTTCCTGTTTTCTCTTTGGCTTTAGCCAGCGCTTCTTCGGGAGTGGCGGCTACCACATAGCCACCTTCCGGCAGGAAGTAAGCAGGAATACGATGTCCCCACCACAACTGGCGGCTGATACACCAGTCTTTGATGTTCTCCATCCAGTGCCGGTATGTATTCTTATATTTGGCAGGATAGAATTTCAACTCATCGTTCATTACCGGAGGCAATGCCATATCGGCAAAATGCTGCATTTTGAGGAACCACTGCATAGACAATTTCGGTTCGATCACTACATTGGTACGCTCTGAGTAACCTACTTTATTTGTGTAGGCTTCTGTCTTTTCGAGCAATCCGGCAGCATCGAGGTCTTTCTCAATCTGCTTGCGGACGTCGAAACGATCCATACCGATATATAACCCGGCAGCTTCGCTCAAAGTCCCGTTATCGTTGAAGATGTCGATGCTGGGCAGATTATACTTTTCACCCAACATATAGTCATTTACGTCATGGGCCGGAGTTACTTTCAGACAACCGGTACCGAACTCAATGTCCACATAATCGTCTTCGATGACAGGGATAACACGGTTTACCAACGGAACGATTACTTTCTTTCCTTTCAGCCATGCGTTCTTGGGGTCGTTGGGGTTGATGCACATTGCCGTATCGCCCATGATTGTTTCGGGGCGGGTCGTTGCTACTACTGCATAGCGGCCTTCCGGATCACCTTCCACCTTATAGCGGAGATAGAACAGTTTTCCGTGCTCTTCCTTGTAGATCACTTCTTCGTCGGAAAGGGCAGTCAACGCTTTCGGGTCCCAGTTTACCATACGGACACCACGGTAAATCAATCCTTTGTTGTACAGGTCTACAAATACTTTCAATACGCTTTTGCTGCGTTCCTCATCCATAGTAAAGGCGGTACGGTCCCAGTCACAGGATGCACCCAATTTGCGGAGTTGCTTCAGGATAATGCCTCCGTGCTCTTCTGTCCAGTCCCAGGCATGTTTCAGGAACTCATCACGGGTCAGGTCTGTCTTCTTGATGCCCTGGGCAGCAAGTTTGTTTACAACTTTTGCTTCGGTAGCGATGGAAGCGTGATCAGTTCCCGGCACCCAGCAGGCATTCTTGCCTTCCATACGGGCACGACGAACCAAAATATCCTGAATGGTATTATTAAGCATGTGTCCCATGTGCAACACACCGGTGACGTTCGGGGGCGGAATGACGATGGTGTAAGGTTCACGACCATCGGGTTTCGAACTGAATAAACGGTGTTCCAGCCAATACTGGTACCACTTTCCCTCCACGTCAGCGGGATTGTACTTACTTGCTAATTCCATGTTTCTTTATGTATATGATAATGTATATTCAAAAAATAACGGCTGCAAAATTAATAATTTTAATTCAAATCTTGCCACCCACAGGATGTTTCTGTGCCCGGAAAGATAATTTATATCCCTCATAAACAGCAATTCCATAAAATAAGGCGGACATCGACACCACATTCTTCACCATGACAGAAAAGATTTCGCCATAATCGACTCCCGCCAGCACTTCGAAAAACGTCATATCATAATCCTTGGCAGCAAAGCCGATGATGGATAAGAAATCACCCAACACACAACTGATCAATGCCAGTACCGCTCCCAAAATACCGAAAACGGGACGTATCCCCTTCCCCTGCCGCATGGCGAAACCGACCAGAAATCCGACTCCGATAGCCATATACCCCATCTGAAGACCTGTAGAAACGGAGATGAGACTCCATGCCACCGCCCCCAAGATACACGCGACGGATGCATACAGCACTCCTTTGGGAAGATTTTCTTCGGCGAGAAGTTCTTCTTCCGTCATTGACACCGGAAAGTCGTCGGGCTTGGGAGGGGCCATCTTCAACAGTTCTTCATCCTTCTCGAAGTTTTCGCATTCTTCGTCAAAGTCAGGAAGCTCTCTGGTACGTTTGCAAACAAGCCCTTTCCCATTCACGAAATCACGTGACACGCAATTCCGGCAATACTTTTCAATTTCTTCTACGGTAGCCATCTTTCGTTTAACAGTTTTTTTGCAAATATAGAGGTATTTTTTCGCGTGACGTTTATTTAATGCATATTTTTGTTGACTAAAATCTGCACGGATGATGAAACGGAAACTGATAATTAGATATATACCCCTGGGAGTACTGCTGCTTCTGGTATGGATGACACAATCGATTCCCGCTTTGGGAAACCTGTATTCACAAACCGTTTATCCTGTCATCTCCCGCGTTTTGTCATTCTTCTCCAACTTATTCCCTTTTGCCATAGGGGATTTATTTATTTTCGGGAGTATCACGGGAGTCATCGTTTATCCATTTTATGCCCGTATCCGCAAGAAACTGCCGTGGAAGAGGATTCTGCTGCGTGACGGAGAATATCTGTTATGGGTTTACGTATGGTTCTACCTCGCGTGGGGGTTAAACTATTCGCAGCCAAACTTTTACCAGCGTACGCATATTCCTTATACAGCTTACACACCGGAGATTTTTCAAGAGTTTGTGGATAACTATATCGACTCACTGAACAGTTCGTTTGTTCCCGTAAAAGGAATCCATGAGGAACAGGTACGTGACGAAGCTGTCAAACTTTACAATCAATTAAGCGACAGCCTGGGAGTACACCGCCCTCCATTTCCCAATCCACGGGTCAAGACGATGATATTCACCCCATTCATATCAATGGTCGGAGTGACGGGAAGCATGGGGCCTTTCTTCTGCGAATTCACTTTAAACGGAGACTTGCTCCCCATCAACTATCCGGCAACGTACACTCACGAACTGGCTCATCTACTGGGAATTTCGAGCGAGGCAGAGGCCAATTTTTATGCCTATCAGGTTTGTACCCGTTCACAAATAAAGGGAATCCGTTTCAGCGGCTACTTCTCGATTCTGAATCATGTACTGGGGAACGCCCGACGGCTGCTGAGTGAAAAAGAATACGCCGATATAATCAACCGTATCCGACCGGAGATTATAGAACTGGCGAAAAAGAATCAGGAATACTGGATGGCTAAATACAGTCCGTTGATCGGTGATGTTCAAAACTGGATATACGACCTCTACCTGAAAGGAAACAAAATAGAAAGCGGAAGAAAAAACTATTCGGAAGTGATCGGGCTGTTGATTTCGTATCAAGTATGGAAAGCGAAAACCGCATCAGACCAATAAAAAGACTTTTATTAACTCCCTTGCTTTTGTTTTCGTACCGATTAAGGCTATAAAAGACAAGGAAGCATTATCTTTGCAACATTATTTATAAAAAAATCAAAGGAATGATACATACAAGAGAAGAACAGATGGAAGCCTTCGGCCGCTTTCTGGACATCCTCGATGAGCTTCGGGTCAAATGTCCGTGGGACCGCAAGCAGACGAACGAAAGTCTGCGCCCCAACACTATAGAAGAGACTTACGAACTTTGTGATGCCTTGATGAGGGATGACAAAAAAGATATTTGCAAGGAGTTGGGAGATGTGCTGCTGCACGTAGCATTCTATGCAAAGATCGGTTCGGAGACAGGTGACTTCGACATTAAAGATGTCTGTGACAAGTTGTGCGACAAACTGATTTTCCGCCATCCTCACGTATTCGGAGAAGTAAAAGCTGAGACTGCCGGACAGGTATCCGAAAACTGGGAACAGCTGAAACTGAAAGAAAAAGACGGAAACAAAAGTGTATTAAGCGGTGTTCCAGCTGCACTCCCTTCACTCATCAAGGCTTACCGCATTCAGGACAAAGCCCGCAATGTAGGTTTCGACTGGGAAGAACGGGAACAGGTATGGGATAAGGTAAAAGAAGAAATCGGAGAATTCCAGGCAGAAGTAGCCAATATGGACAAAGAGAAAGCAGAAGCCGAATTCGGCGACGTCATGTTCAGCCTCATCAATGCGGCACGCCTCTACAAAATCAATCCGGACAATGCTTTGGAACTAACCAATCAAAAGTTCATCCGCCGTTTCAACTACCTGGAGGAACATACGATTAAAGAAGGGAAAAACCTGAAAGATATGTCTCTTGAGGAGATGGACGCTATTTGGAACGAAGCTAAGAAAAAAGGACTGTAACCCCATCCTCCTTCCTTATGGAACGGGTATAATACGTGTCCAAACTCTGTTATTCCCACTTCCAGCAGTCTATTCTTTTAGTAAAACAACAAAGGTAAGCTAACAATTCATCCGGAAACAAAAATCAGAGGCTCTATCCGCATAGAATAGAGCCTCTGATTTACTCTGACAGAGCGTCTGTTTCATCCCAACAGAACCTCCGTTTTATTTCTTTCTTTTCGGGTCATTTCCTCCGTCATTGCGGTTCATGCCTTTCAGCATTTCCCGATGGAAACGCATCTCCGCACGTTGAACGAGGTATATCTTCTTGTTGGAAAGTATCTTTTTAAACCGGTCCAGATAAGACTTATCAAGACGGTCGGCAGCGATACGGTTGTCACATACCTTTGCTACAATTTCTTCGTACTGGGCTTCTGTTGTTTTATCGTCTTTACCTTGACGCATCAAACTCCACGATTCATCGTTCAGTTTCTTCTTCTTCTCCTGCAGTTCAAAATAAACCGGGAAGAATTTGGCAGCCTCTTCCTTTGTTAATCCGGCCTGCCCAATAATAAACGCTTTCTGTTTATTCCGGAATTCCTCACGGGACAAATGCTGGTCACATCCATCGGCAGCCCAAAGAACAGGCATAAAGCCACATAACAAAACGATTAAAGTGATTAGTTTTCTCATTTTCTATTATTCAATCTGTTTTAATAAATCATTCTACACTCGCGTCACTCAGATAGACGTATAACGAATAATCATCCAACATCGCACGGTCCAACGCTACATCAATCATCTCGTCGGATACTTGTTCCGTATCCGTCTCCATAGCCGTTACTGCCACCGTTATATCATCTGCTGCCGGTTTATGGTCTGACGACGCCACCCGGATAATCAGGGCAGCTCCTACAAACATAGCCGCCATATAGAATAATGGTTTCAATCTCGTCCATGTCGAAACAGGCTCTTCCTTAAAAACGACTTTCTCTTTTTCAGGAAGTTTGTTCATCACCTCTGAAGTCAGATTTTCAAAGTAACCGTCGGGCACTTTGAAGGAATGCTCCTTTCCGATTTTCTTCAATAGGGTATCTTCTTCTTTCATACGTTTTTCTCCTCTCTTTTGATTAGACAATGTCTGCTTTAAAAGGTTTAATCTACTTCTTCCAAAAACTTCTCTATTTTCTTCACGGCATGGTGATAGGAGGCTTTCAGGGCTCCGACCGAAGTCCCGAAGATCTCTGACATATCCTCGTACTTCATTTCCTGATAATACTTCAGGTTGAACACCATCCGCTGTTTCTCGGGCAAAGTCAGCAATGCTTTCTGCAATAGCATCTGCACCTGGTCGCCCGAATAGTACGGATCACTCTCCAGCTTCTGCACAACTACTGCCTCGGGGTCGTCAATAGCCACCATCGTTGTAGCACGCTGCCTGTTCAGAAAAGTAAGACATTCATTCAGCGCGATACGGTAGAGCCACGTAGACAGCTTCGCCTCGGCACGGAAATAATCAATATTCGTCCATGCCTTAATGAAGGTATTTTGCAGAAGATCGTTCGCATCTTCATGCGATAGTACCATCCGGCGGATTTGCCAGTATAACTGCTCGCTGTATTGCGCCACAATCAACTCAAATCCTTTCCGCTGCGTACTCTCCTCCTGAAGGAGTTTCAGAACTTCACGTTCGTTATAAGGGGTCATAATCTCTCGTATCTGTATGTTTATTTATGGTTTTTCTTTTACTTCTCATGTACCGCTCCTCCTTCGAGTTCAATACACATATTTTCTCTTGCTAAAATTGTTTGGGGAAAGATGGCCGCTGCTTCATTCAACAACACAGTCTCATCCTCATAGCGTGCGGAAAAATGTCCGATTACTAATTGTTTCACTTCGGCATTCAATGCCATCTGTGCAGCTTGCGCAGCCGTTGTATGGTGGGTTTCCTTCGCCCGTGCCTGCTCAGTCTGCGCAAAGGTTGCTTCGTGAAAAAGAAGGTCTACCCCCTTTATCTGATCCACAATCTCAGGTCGGTAAATTGTGTCGGAGCAATACGCATATTTTCGTGCGGGAGCAGACGGACGGGTCAAGCGGTGATTCGGAATGACTTCTCCTTCGGGAGTCACAAAATCAGCTCCGTTTTTAATTCGGTTCAGTTCGTAGACAGGTACCTTGTAGAAGTCTACCATATCTCTGATTATATGATTGGGACGTTGCTTTTCCTCAAAAAGAAAGCCGCAACAAGGAATGCGGTGCTTCAGAGGGATGGTAGTCACACTCACCGAACGGTCGTCATAAATCAGTGCCGGTTGCTTTGTCTCAAACTCATGAAAAAAGACTTTATAGGCCAGTGTTTTGCAAAAGAAAGAGAGTAATGGGGCAAACAGTTCTTCCAGTCCTTTAGGTGAATGAATATGTAAATCTGCCGTTCGTCCCAACAGTCCGAAGGTAGAGATCAGTCCCGGCAAACCAAAACAATGATCGCCATGAAGATGAGAAATAAAGATATGATTCAGACGGGAAAACTTCAGGCGAGAACGGCGCAACTGCATCTGAGCCCCTTCCCCACAGTCAATCATAAAAAGCTTTTCACGCAAGTTCACAACCTGCGATGTCGCAAAATGGCGAGTGGTGGGCAAAGCAGAACCGCATCCAAGTATATGTAGTTCAAATTTCTCCATAGCGGCACAAATGTACACAAGTTTTTTGATATTTGCGCTATCATGGGGCAAACAAAAAAAAGCGCCCCGATCACCGGAGCGCTTTTCCATTATATAGAAATAAGAATTATTTCTTTCCTTCCAACTGTTCCTTCAAAGCAGCCAAAGCGTCGATGTCGCCCAGCGTAGTTGAAGCAGCCTGGTTCTGGATCATCGGAGCATCTTCTCTCTTGTTAGAAGACTTCTTAGCACCAGAAGCAGCTTTCTTTTCTGCTCTTTCTTCAGCCTTAGCTACATCTTCGAAGATACGGCTGTGAGACAGGATGATTCTCTTAGCGTCTTTGTTGAACTCGATTACTTTGAATTCAAGTTTCTCATCCAACTGAGCTTGTGAACCGTCTTCTTTTACAAGGTGTTTCGGAGTTGCGAAACCTTCTACACCGTAAGGAAGAGCTACAACAGCACCCTTATCCAACATTTCGATGATAGTACCTTCGT